>Ga0190265_10001709_pt1 | contig 14478 bp, 13 predicted proteins | sample Popmic124T_FD_133135 | JGI IMG/M metagenome (GOLD analysis project Ga0190265, IMG submission 133135) | Populus adjacent soil microbial communities from riparian zone of Indian Creek, Utah, USA - 124 T | ecosystem: Environmental > Terrestrial > Soil > Riparian zone | place: USA: Utah | collected...
ACGTGCTGAGCCCGTTCGCGCCCACCCCGATCACCCAGGTCACCGACCGGGACGGCAAGCCGATCCCGGTCAAGGAAACTCCCTGCGAGCAGGTGGTCGAGGAAGGCCTCGCCAACTCGCTCGCCGTCGGCCTGAGCAAGGACGATCTTCCGGGCGGCACGGCGGCTGCCGCGGCCGCGGGCGTCGGCTGGCAGCGTCCGACCATCGGCAAGACGGGAACGACCCAGGGCAACGGCTCCGCGACGTACGTAGGTGGCACGCCGCAACTGGCCGGTGCCGCAATGGTGTTCCGGCCCGACGGTGGTCGCGGCGGCCTGTGCGATGGCGGCCCCGGAAATGTCTACACCTGCGGCGAGGGCAACATGTTCGGCGGCAAGACACCCGCCCGGACGTTCTTCGGGGCGATGAGCAAGATCCTGGAAGGCCAGGAACCCCTGCCCCTTCCCCCGTTGGACCCGCGTTTCGAGCAGGCACACCGCTGACACGCGATCTTCTTTCTGTACGACAGAGAAGTCGACCTTCGGTGCGGAAGTCCGCTCCGTGAGCGGAAACGACACTGACCGCGGCGCACGCGCGCTGCGGGAAATTCGGCGAACAGGGTACGGCGGCGAACGCGGCGGGGCCGGTGGCAACGGCACAACGGCTTCCACCGCCCGATCCTGTCGCCGAATGCCGCCGCGAGATGCAAAGCGGCGATCATGAAATCGTGGAGACCGGATTCTTTCGGCCTGTCCGGGCCCGGATCCCGACAATTATCGAAGTCGGGATGCGATCGATCACGACCCCACCCCTTTTTGTTTCCGACTTTCGATTGGAATGGAATCGACTGCCACGGTCATGCCCCGACCGAGCACGTATCCTGAACGCGTGAGCACGCTCGGTAACAACACTCCGGCAGCAACGACCTCGACAGGGGCCACACTGCGCAACCTCGTCATGGGCACCACCGCACTCGGTGCCGCGACCCTCGGCTACGCGGCCGGTATCGAACGCAGGCACTGGACGCTGCGTACGGCCGAGCTCCCGGTACTCAGCGCCGGTGCCCGTCCAGTCAAGATCCTCCACATCTCCGACCTGCACATGATGCCCGGTCAGCAGTCCAAGCAACGGTGGGTCGCCGCACTCGACGACCTCGAACCTGACCTGGTCGTCAACACCGGCGACAACCTCGCCCACAGGCAGGCCGTGCCATCCGTGCTGCGCGCTCTGGGGCCGCTCCTGAACCGGCCAGGGGTGTTCATCTTCGGCAGCAACGACTACTTCGGCCCCAAGCCGAAGAATCCCGCGCGCTACCTGATGCCGAAGGGGCGCAAGAAGCGTGTCCACGGCATCCGCCTGCCGTGGCGCGACCTGCGCGCCGCACTCATCGAACACGGCTGGCTCGACCTCACCCATGTCCGCCGCACCATCGAGATCGCCGGCCGGGAGATCTTCGCCGCCGGAGTGGACGACCCGCACATCCGCCGGGACCGTTACTCCGACATCGCCGGCCGCCCCGCCGCCGGCGCGGTGCTGCGGCTCGGCCTGACCCACTCCCCCGAGCCGCGCGTGCTCGACTCCTTCGCCCGCGACGGCTACGACCTCGTACTCGCCGGGCACACCCACGGTGGACAGCTCCGCCTGCCCGGCGTCGGCGCCCTCGTCACCAACTGCGAACTCGACCGCTCCCGTGCCCGGGGCGTATCCCGCTGGGGCAAGGACATGTGGCTGAACGTCTCCGCCGGGCTGGGCACCTCCCCCTACGCCCCCGTGCGCTTCGCCTGCCCACCCGAGGCCAGCCTGCTCACGCTCGTCGCCAGGGACACCACCACCCGAGCCTCCCGTACCAGCAGGCGGAGCAAGGCCAGGCACAGCGGCGCGTAGCAACCCTCCCGTTCGGGCCCGCCGGAGCCGTCCGCTAGACTCGTCAGCGACCCGCTAAGCAGTAACTCCGGGGTGTGGCGCAGCTTGGTAGCGTGCCTCGTTCGGGTCGAGGAGGTCGTGGGTTCAAATCCCGCCACCCCGACAGAAGATCAGGGAGATCCTCGCCTGCGGAAACGCGGGCGAGGATCTCCCTTTTTTCGTAGTCTCCGGCGGCCGTGTCGGGCGTTCCGGCAGCCGCCGCGAGCTGCTAGCCAGTACAGGTGCCCGTGTCGGCTGCCTCCACGGCGAAATCACTCACGAAGTTCTGCTCGTCCAGCGCGAAACGGTAGCGCTCGCCCGCGTTACCTCCGGGCGCACGGGTGTCGAAAACGAAGTCGTACGGTACGACCGGCGCCAGTTCCGGGTACGCGCCGTGCACGTCGTCCAGGGTCGAACCCATGCCGATTCCGGCGGGCGTACGGATCATGTCGGTGCCGCTGATGACGACCACGCCTTTCGACGGCTCGACGAAAACGCCACCACCGATATTCGGTTTACCCTCCGACGGCGGAAGACTGTAGAACACGCAATCACCGGACGAGCGGCCGTCCACCAGCAGTCCCGTCGCCAGCGCGTCCGCCTCGGACTGACCCAGGTGCAAGGCCTTGTAATTCGACGCCCCGAGTACCGGTTCGTCAGCAACGGTGGACGACGCCGCCGCCGTGCCGGCCGCGCCAGCCGAGAGTGCGAAAACTGCTGCTGTGACTCCGAAACGCTTCTTCATCGTCAACCTCCCCGACCGGACCGGAATCTCCGTCCCAATGAAAGGAAGACGTGACGGCCGACAGAAAGGTTGCACCATAAGGAAAAGTCCCAGCTCAGGAGCCATGGCGCGCAGCCGTTGCCGCACCCGTCCCGACAGGCGGGCGAACGTTCAACGTGTTGCCAGGACCTCGACCCAGCACTGTTCGAAATCACCCCGGCCGGCCCGGGCCCAGACCCACGCCGAGCGTGCGGCACTCGCGACCTGTTCCCTGTCCTCGTCCGGCGCCGACGACAACGCCTCCACCAGCCGGGATTCGATCTGCTGCGCAAGTTGTTCGTACCCGATATCCTTGCGGTACTTGGCCTTCGACCGGACGTCGACGAAACCGGCGCGCCGCACGCGGTCCGGCAGGTGCCTGCCGGCGAACGGATCCCCGCCCGCGCGACGGTGCAGCAGGTAGTGCCCGCGAAGCGCGGCCACCACATTCGCCGTGGCCGGACGGAGACGCGCCTTACTCCAGTCCGAAGTAGACAGAGCGAGCACGCCGCCCGGACGGAGCACCCTGGCAAACTCGGCGACGGCCCGGTCCGGATCGCCGAGTTCGTCGAACAGCGCGTTCGCGTACACGACGTCCACACAGGAATCACCGAGCGGCAACGCCGTCGCGTCGCCGACTGCGAAGTCCACAGTGGAATTTCCGGTTCGCAGCACCGTCGCACGCGCCCGCTTGATCCGATCCGGTTCGCGGTCGACCCCGAGGACATGGCCGTCGGCCGTCGCCAAACCGGTCGTGATGGTGCCCGGACCGCAACCGACGTCGACCACCCGCATACCGGGACGGAGCAGTGGCAACAGGAACGCCGCGTGCGTATGCGCGGTGCGCGTTGACATCATCGACATCACGTCCTCGGCAGACCCGGGTCCGTACTCCTCCGACACCATGCACACCCCTACGAGCGGCGCCTACCGGCCCATACCGGTTGGCTGGCAGGATCGCAGAGTGACCTCGAAGCCCGACACCCAGTACCCGCCTGCCACAGTGCCGGAACGTCTCTTCGAAGACACGGCCGCCGAGCGCCGCTGGCGAACCCGGTTCCATGCCGCCCGAGTGTCCGTACCCGACTGGGCCCGCAACCCCGCGGACGCCAACACCTACGTGTCCAACGCCAGCGGCGTGTGGGAGATCTACGCCTGGAACCGGGCCACCGGCGAGCACCGCCAGGTCACCGACCGGCCGAACGGCACCATGCACGCCACCACCTCACCCGACGGACGGTGGATCTGGTGGTTCAACGACACCGACGGTGACGAGTTCGGCTCCTGGGTGCGCGAGCCGTTCGCCGGTGGCGGCAAGGCCGAGCCCGCGGTGGCCGACCTTCACGACGGCTATCCCGCGGGGCTGGAGATCGGCCACCGGCTCACGGCCGTCGGCGTCTCCACCGACGAGGGAAGCGCACTGTTCAGCACCGTCGACGGCAGGACCACGCGCTTCTACAGCAGCGAGGACGACGCCGGGGTATCCGCGCTCTCCCGCGACGAGCGTCTGCTGGCCATCGCTCACTCCGAGCACGGGGACTCCCGTCACCCCGCCGTCCGGGTCGTCGACACCGACGGCTTCGAGACTGTCGCCGACAAGTGGGACGGCGAGGGCAAGGGCCTGGACGCGCTGGAGTTCGCCCCGGTCGCGGGCGACAACCGCCTGCTGATGCTGCACGAGCGCCACGGGCGCGAGGAGCTGCTCGTCTGGGACGTCCGGACCGGGGAGGAGACGGAGCTGCGGCTCGACCTGCCAGGTGAGGTCGTCGCCGGCTGGTATCCCGACGCGAGCGCCCTGCTGGTGGTGCACTTCCACCGCGGCCGTAGCTCGTTGCACCGCTACGAGCTCGCCACCGGGACGCTCACCGGCCTCGACACACCGCCCGGGCGGATCGGCGGCGCCGGCGTTCGCCCCGACGGCACCGTCGAGTACTCGTGGTCCGACGCGGCCACCCCCCCGGCCATCCGCGCCCGCACCGCTGAGGGCACCGACCGGGTACTCCTCGAACCGCCCGGCGACCGCGCCCCGGAGTCCGTGCCGCTCACGGACGCGTTCGTCGACGGGCCCGGCGGCGAGATCCACGCGCTGGTCGCCCGGCCCGCCGGCGCCCCCGACGGTCCGCTGCCTACCCTGTTCAGCCTGCACGGCGGCCCGCACGCCGCGGACGAGGACCGGTTCTCCGCATACCGGGCGGTGTGGCTGGATGCCGGATTCGCCGTGGTGGAGGTCAACTACCGCGGCTCCACCGGGTACGGCTCCGCCTGGCGCGACGCCATCGAGGGGCGGCCCGGCCTCACCGAACTGGACGACGTCGCCGCCGTGCACGACTGGGCGGTCGAGAACGGCCTGGCCGATCCGGCGCGGTGCGTCGTGAACGGCGCGTCCTGGGGTGGCTACCTGTCCCTGCTCGCGCTCGGCACGCAGCCCGAGCGCTGGACGGCGGGCGTGGCTGGCGTGCCGGTAGCCGACTACGTCGCGGCGTACGAGGACGAGATGGAGCAGCTGCGTTCGTTCGACCGTGCGCTGTTCGGCGGTTCGCCCGACGATGTCCCGGCGGTCTACACGGAGTGCTCGCCGATCACCTACGTGGACGCCGTCCGGGCACCGGTGCTGGTCCTCGCCGGGGACAACGACCCGCGCTGCCCGATCCGGCAGATCGAGAACTACCTGGACCGCCTCGGTGCCCGGAACGTGCCCTTCGAGTTCTACCGCTACGAAGCCGGGCACGGTTCGCTGGTGATCGCGGAGACGATCAAGCAGACCTCGATCGAGGTGCACTTCGCCCTGCGCGCCCTCAATCTCACCTGACCCCGCCGCTCACCCCCGACCCACTGACCGCCATACGTCGACGTAAGACGTTTCACGTCCGCCATACGTCGACGTATGGCGATTCGGGTTGGCTAGAAGACCGGAACGCCCTCGCGCACCAGCTTCCAGTTGGACACGGCGAAGTCGGCCGGGTCGATGACGCCCCATTCGGTGGCCGCGTCGATCAACGCCTGGCGGATCTCCACCTGCTCGTTGTAGACCACCGGAGCGGTGGGGACCTGCGGGAAGTTGCCGCCACCGGAACGCCGGTAGTTGTTGACCGCCAGTACGAACTCCTGCTCGGGGGTGACGGCGACACCCTCCCGGCTGAGGTTCACGATCCGCTCACCGACCGGCTTGGAAACGTCGATGTCGTAGTCGACGCCGGCGAGCATGTCGTAGTTGTAGTCGGGCAGGCCGCCGGCGTTGGTCAGCGCCTCCGGATCGACCGGCGCACCCGGCGCGAGCTGGTTGAAGTAGCCGGCCGAGAACTCCAGGTACTCCTTGACCTGGGCACCGTTGAGTGTCACTGCTTCGAGGGTGTTGTCGTAGATGTAGAGGCCCGCGATGTCACGAACGGTCACGGGGCCCGCCGGGAATTTCGCCGTCCGGCTGAACGGCGACGCCTGCGAGAGCACTGGCAGGTCGGCCTGCGGGGTGCCCTCCAGCGCCGCGTCCACGGTCTCGGTCTGCACCTTCTGGATGAAGTCGACGATCGGGGTGTCCTTCAGCCGCGACTCGGCGGCCGAGAGCTCCGTCGACGACTCGGCCACGGTCTTGTTGACGTAGGCAACGGTCTTGTCGTGCTGCGGCCGGAGCGCCTCGGTGACCTTCGGGTCCTCGGGAACGGTGTTGGTGTTGACCATTTCGGCGGACGCACTGGCGACCTTCCAGCCGCCGTGTTCGCGTTCGAGCTCGAAGTCCACGACGGACAGCCGCTGACCCCACTTGGCCGGTTCGCTGAGCAGGACGTCCTTGCCGGTGATCTTGTTCTTGACGAAGCGCTCGGGAACCTCGTCGTGTGCGTGACCGAAGAGCACCGCGTCGATCCCGGGGACCTCCTCGGCGAGCTGCGCCGACGCGTTCTCGGTCGGCAGTTCGTCGCCGTAGGAGGAAGTGCCGTCGTCACCGGAGTGGGCGCTGGCCACCACCACGTCGGCGCCGAAACCCTTCATGATCGGCACCCAGAACTTCGCGGACTCCACGATGTCGCCGAAGCGCAGCTTGCCCTCGACGTTCGCCTTGTCCCAGATGGCGACGCCAGGATTGGTCAACCCGAGCACGCCCACGGTCACCGGCTTTCCCTTGCCGGTCTGGACCTTCTTCAGGGTGAACGGCTTGTACGCGGGAAGGTGCGTTTTCTCGTCGGTGGCGTTGGCTCCCAGCAGCGGTGCTTCCAGTTGCCTGCGGAAGGTGTCCAGGTGTTCGAGTCCGTAGTTGAACTCGTGGTTTCCCGCCGTCACAGCGTCGTAGCCGATGGCGTTCATCGCGTTGGCCATCGGATGTGTCTCGCCGGTCTCGGTGACCGGTTCCACTTTCGCGTAGTAGTAGTCCAGCGGAGTTCCCTGGAGGATGTCGCCGCTGTCGACCAGCATCGTCCGGTCCTTGCCGCGGTCGGACCGTATCCCCTCCACGGCCGACGACACCTTCGCGAAGCCGACGTCGTTGCCGTCGGCGTCGTCGTACTCGGCGTCGGTGTAGTAGTCCCAGTTGAACGCGTTGCCGTGCAGGTCCGAGGTGCCCATCACGGTGATCGAGGCGCGGTCCGGAGCGGCCGCCGCCGAGGTGGTCGAGGCGAGGAGGGCGGCAACCGCTGTGACGGCAGTGCCGGCGAGTCGATACGAGCGCATGCGCAGAGCTTTGCGCATCGTCCACCGAATGGGTAGATGTTCCGTACGGGCTTCACGTCCGCACACAACTTTGGTATGGGCTACAAGCCCCGCGGAACCCCTTCGAGAGCGCTCTTGTCGCCCTCGAACGACAGCTCGACCTCGTCCCTGCCGAATGCGTACAGCAGCAGTTCGACGGGCTCACCACGCACGAACACGCGGTTCGACGCCTGCTTCGCGACGACCTCGGACCGGCCGGGCACACCGAGAACGACCCCGACGGGACTGCGCCGGAAAGCGACCTTGGCGATACGCGACACCGCTTTCCACGCAGCCTTGTCGCGGCTCTCATCGGACGGGCGGGGTGCCCAACCGGGACTGCCGCGGCGGGCGTCCTCGTGGTGCACGAGGAACTCGGCGCTGTTGACCAGCTCATCCACCGCGCCGATTTTGGTGGGGATGAACCGCGGCGGTCCCGTGCGGACGAGGCCGACGAGTTCCTCCCACGGCCTGGCCGCGAAGCCGTCCTGCACGCGCCGCGTGTATCCGGACAGCGCTTCGATCAGAATGCCGGGGGCCGCGTCCGGCCTGCGCTCGCGCACCGCCAGATGCGCGGCGAGGTCCTTGGTCGTCCAACCCGCGCAGAGCGTAGGCGCGTTCGGACCGAGATCGTCGAACAGCGCGCAGAGCGCGAGGCGTTCGTCCCTGGCTACACCCATGTCCGCCACGCTAGCGGGCACCACCGGTAGACGCCCGTCCACGGCGGATACGCGACAAATGTCACGACGGGAAGATCGCACGCGCGCCGTGCGCTGGAAACATGCATGAGCCGATTGTTCGACCCCATCACCATTCGCGGACTGACGGCACCCAACCGGGTCTGGGTCTCGCCGATGTGCCAGTACTCCTCGACCGACGGGTTGCCCGGTGACTGGCATCTGATGCACCTCGGCCAGTTCGCCGCCGGCGGGGCCGGGCTCGTCAGCACCGAAGCGAGCGCGGTCGTACCCGAGGGCCGGATCAGCCCGCAGGACGCGGGAATCTGGAACGACGAGCAGGCATCGGCGTGGCGCCGGATCACCGACTTCGTGCACGCACAGGGCTCCGCCGTCGCGATGCAGCTCGCCCATGCCGGTCGCAAGGCATCGACGCACCGGCCGTGGGAGCCCAGCGGCACCGTGCCGGTGGCGGAGGGCGGCTGGCAGTCGGTCGCGCCAAGTGAGATCGCTTTCGGTGACTACGCGGCGCCCCGAGCCCTGTCGGAACGCGAGGTGGCCCAGTTGCCCGGCTTGTTCGCCGCGGGTGCCCGCCGCGCCGTGGCGGCCGGGTTCGACGCCGTCGAGCTGCACTTCGCCCACGGATACCTGGTGCACGAGTTCTACTCACCGCTGTCCAATCACCGGACCGACCGGTACGGCGGGGACTTCGAGGGCCGCACGCGGCTCGCCCTCGAGATCACCGAGGCCGTCCGCGCCGAGGTCGGTGAGGACCGTCCGGTCCTCACCCGGCTGTCGGCGAGCGACTGGACGGAGGGCGGCTGGGGCATCGAGGACTCCGTACGGCTGGCGAAACTGCTGGACGAACGCGGCGTCGACCTGATCGACACCTCGTCTGGCGGCAACGTCCCGAACCCCGACATCCCGGTCGGCCCCGGCTACCAGGTGCACTTCGCGGAGCGGATCCGTGCCGAGGCCGGGATCGCGACCGGCGCCGTTGGCATGATCAACGATCCCGAGCAGGCCGAGAAGATCATCGCTGACGGGCAGGCGGACGTGGTGTTCCTGGCACGGGCGATGCTGCGAGACCCGCACTGGGCACTGCGCGCGGCACACACGCTTGGCGCGGACATCCGCTGGGCCGATCAGTACGCCAGGGCCAAGAACTGGCACTGAGGGCGTTCGGGGACCCTGAGGCGCGTTCGACGCCGATCAGTGGTGGAACGCGGTGTGGCCCGCCGCATCGGCGGGTCCGGTCTGCGCGGCCAGTTCGGGCAGCAGCCGGTTCAGGTCGTTCAGCAGCAGGTCGGCGAGATCGTGGCTGAACCCGTTGCGGCAGACGACCCGCAACACGGCGAGGTCCGTGCGGTTCGCCGGGAAGGTGTACGCCGGGACCAGCCAGCCACGTTCACGTAGCCGCCGGGACACATCGAACACGTCGAACGCCTTTACGTCGTCGTTGGTGGTGAACGCGAAGACCGGCAGCTCGTCGCCGCGGGTGATCAGCCGGAACGGCCCCAGCTCCTCGATCCGCCCGGCCAGTTGTGTCGCCACGTCGCGGGCCGACTGCTGCACGACGCGGAAGCCTTCCCTGCCGAGGCGGACGAACGTGTAGTACTGCGCTGCCACCTCCGCGCCGGGACGGGAGAAGTTCAGCGCGAAGGTCGGCATGTCACCACCCAGGTAGTTGACGTTGAACACGAGTTCCGAGGGCAACGCCTCCTTGTCACGCCACACCACCCACCCGACACCGGGATAGACGAGGCCGTACTTGTGGCCGGAGGTGTTGATCGACGCGACCCGGGGGAGGCGGAAGTCCCACGTCAGGTCGGGATCGAGGAACGGCGCGATCATCGCCCCGGAAGCCCCGTCGACGTGGACGGGGACGTCGTGGCCGGTGCGTTCCTGGTAATCGTCCAGGGCAGCGGTGATCTCGCCGACGGGCTCGTAGCTGCCGTCGTAGGTGGAACCGAGAATCGCGACGACCCCGATGGTGTTCTCGTCGCAACGGGCGACGGCCTCGTCCGCGTCCAGGTGGAAGCGGTCGCCTTCCATGGGGACCAACCGTGGCTCGACCTCCCAGTACTCGCAGAACTTCTCCCAGCACACCTGCACGTTCGCGCCCATCACCAGGTTCGGCCTGCCGCCGCGGCCGAGCTTCGCCCAGCGTCGTTTGAACGCCATCCCGGCGAGCATGCAGGCCTCGGACGATCCGGTCGTCGAGCAACCCATCACCGAAGCGGGGTCGGGTGCGTTCCACAGGTCGGCGAGGATGTTGACGCAGCGACGCTCCAGCTCCGCCGTCTGCGGGTACTCGTCCTTGTCGATCATGTTCTTGTCGACGCACTCCGCCATCAGCTCGCGGGCCTGCGGTTCCATCCACGTGGTGACGAACGTGGCGAGGTTGAGCCGGGCGTTCCCGTCGAGCATCAGCTCGTCCCGCACGAGCTGCAGGGCGGTGTCGGCTGGTATTGCTTCATCGGCCAGCCGGTCGTGCGGCGGCGCCAGCCGGGCGGCGAGCGAGAGGTCCGCGCCGGCGTGCAGTGGATTGATCCCGCTACGGCGATCCGAACGTTCGGCCTTGCCTTTGTGCAGCACCATGACCTGACATTACGGCCGCGCCGGCCCTACGCCGCGAAAATGCCGCCTTTCCGGTAGGTGTCGGCGGCCCCATACGTGTCCGGCCGCGCGACACGATGTGCCCGGCTAGGCGACACGGGGTGCCCGGGCGCGCGACACGGCGGGTCCGGGCGCGCGACTCGGGCTTTCTCCGGCTGGGTGTCAGGCTTGCTGGGCCTGCCACATCCAGTGGGCTTCCTCCAGCGCCCTGGTGATCGTTATCAGCAGATCCTGGGTGACGAGGTCGCTCTTGTCGGTCTCGTCGATACGTGCCCTGAGCCGTCCGACGAGAGCCGTCAGGATGTCGACGACCGCGGCGACGGTGGTCTCCACCGAGTTCCAGTTGTCCGGAAACTCCGGTACGCCGGAACTCTCCACGACGGTCTTCGCCTTGCCGTTGGGCGAGACACCGATGGCGTTGGCACGCTCGGCCACCTCGTCCACGTACTGCCGCGCGATCGATACCAGTTCGTCGAGCTGGAGGTGCGCGCTGCGGAAGTTGGGTCCTACGACGTTCCAGTGCGCCTGCTTGGCGATCAACGACAGGTCGAGAAGATCCACCAGCGTGGCCTGGAGGACGTTGCCGGTGATCTCCTTGTTGCTGTCGGTCAACGGGCTCTTGATCGGGGAACCGCTGCTCATTTCTTCCTGCCTTCCCTGGTGATGAACGTGCTCAGGTCGTGGCGATGACCTCGACGGCGATGTTGCCCCTGGTGGCGTTGGAGTAGGGGCAGACCTGGTGCGCCTGCGCTACCAGCTCGTTCGCCTTTCCCTCCTCCATACCGGGCAGCGACGTCTCGAGAGTGACGGTCAACGCGAAATCGCCCTGCTCCGTCTTTCCCAAGCCGACCCGTGCGGTCACGCTCGACCCGTCGACGTCGTCACCCGCCTTGCTCGCGATGCTCTTGACCGCGCTGTGGAAACACGCGGCGTATCCGGCGGCGAAGAGCTGCTCGGGGTTGGTGAACCGACCGCCCGGACCACCCGTCTCCTTCGGCGCGGCGAGCTTCTCGTCCAGCACGCCGTCCGACGAGGTCACCTCCCCGCTCCGGCCGTCGCCGCGAGACGTCGCCTCGGCGGTGTACATCGACTCAGTCACGGGCGGTACCTCCTCGACTCGCCGTCACCGCTCTCCCGGCGCCTGCCACGACGCTTGTCAGCGAGCGGCCGTGCCGGCGCATGGCGGAACTGACGCCTCTCGGTTACCACGTCACGGAGCAGGCCAAACGGGCGTTCGGGCGGCATCGCCCGATCGGCTCGGCGCACTCGCGCGGAGCTGCGGGGAGCGTGGGAAGACCAGGCGTGTTGGAAGGTCGGAAGTGACGTGCCGGGTGACTACGCCCCGGGCCGGCCGTCCAGCCGGCGGCGCGCGGCCGCGAACTCGTAGACCTGCCTGCCGATCAACCGCAGGCTGGCCACGACCTTCTCGTCGGACGCCCCGCCGACCTCGTCGAACTTGACCTCTGCGGAGTTGACGGCGCCACCAAGGGGTGTCGGCCATCCACGCAGAGCGTGCGTGATCGTGCGGAGCTGGTTCAACGTCGTGACGGACGCCTGCCAGCCGTATGCCACCGCGACCACCCCCACACCGCGCCCGTCCAGGTACGGGCGGTCGTCGTGGCGGAGGTCCTCGACGTAGTCCAGGGCGTTCTTCACCAGGCCGGAGAGCGCGCCGTGGTAGCCGGGGGAGACGACGACGAGGCCGTCCGCCGATCGGACGGCCTCGGTCAGCGCGACCGCCTCGGCGGTCCGCTCGTCGTCACTCACGTCGTAGAAGGGCAGCATGAGGGCGTTGCCAGTGATCGCGGCGGTCTCGGCGCCGGCGTCCACGGCTCCGGAGAGCGCTATCCGCATCGCCCGCTCCGACTGGGAGTCCTCACGGAGCGAGCCGCCGATTCCCAGAACCCTGATCGCCGATGTCGAACTCACGCCGTCGAGGCTAGACCCTCTACCTAGGTTGAGAACCACCCTTCGGCCGGGAGTGCTCGATCCCACCTGGCATGGTTGCCTACTCACAAGTAACGTCGGGGTGGCGACGAGTACGGGAGGAAAAGCATGGCGAAACCGTTCCAGGTCCGGGTCCAGACTGCGGGGGCGCAGCTGATCTACGCCCTCCCGCTCGCTGTCCGCCGGCTGATCGCGGGCCGCGCCATCCGCAAGGACGGCCAGGTACTCGCACTCGACGCGCAACTCCTTCTGCGGCTGCAGCAGCTCACCGGGACCGAACTGGGCAAGGGTGGGGTCACGGGGGCACGCGACGCGCTCGCCTCGTCGTCCGAACTGGTCAGCGGCAGGCCGATCGAGCCGGTCCGGACCGAGGAGCTCCGCATCCCCGGCGAGGGAGGGGACCTCGATGCGACCCTCTACGAACCCGAGGACATCGACGACCGCTCGGGCCTGCTCGTCTTCTTCCACGGCGGCGGATGGGTGATCGGCACCCGTGCGAGCCACGACAACATCTCGCGCTTCCTCGCCAACTACGCCCAGGTGCGCGTGCTGTCGGTGGAATACCGCCTGGCCCCGGAGGACCCGTTCCCCGCCGCCGCCGACGACGCGCTGACCGCCTTCGACTACGCCCACGCCAAGGCCGACGAACTGAACGTCGACCGCGATCGCATCGCCGTCGGCGGGGACAGCGCGGGCGGCAATCTCGCCGCGGTCGTCGCGCAGCAGGCCGTCCGCCGCGGCGGCCCGGCACCGGCGTTCCAGCTCCTGTTCTATCCCGGTGTCGACGCGACGGTGCGCAGGCGTTCGCGCGAGTTGTTCGGTGACGGCTTCTTCCTCACCGACGACGACATGACCTGGTTCGTGGACCACTACGCCCCCGAGGGCGTCGACCGGTCGGACCCGAGGCTGTCGCCGTTGCTGGCCGAGGACGTCAGCGGCCTCCCGCCCGCCTATATCGCCACGGCGGGGTTCGACCCGCTGCGCGACGAGGGCGAGGCGTACGCGGCGAAGCTCCTGGACGCCGGTGTCCCGGTGGCGTTGAGCCGGCAACCGGACCTGATCCACGGCTACGTCAACTTCCTCGGCGTCGGCACCCGCTTCCGCGAGGCGGCCGCCGAGGCCGCGGGCGCGCTGCGGGTCGGGCTGAGCGTCTCGGGCTCGGTCGTCTCCGGCAGGAACGGGCCGGACGGCGCGAAGCCGGAAGGGCCGGGGCGGGATGGAGCGGGAACAGACAACGGGCGGCGAAAGAGATCCCAGCCTCAATCCCCGATCGCATGACGGCCGGTCACTGAACGTCATAGTTCCGCCGCGTTTTCGCGCACATACGGATGACGCGTCGTTAATTAGAAGGACAAGAGCGATAACTGCATTGTCCACTACGTTCGATTATCAGGCCCTGCCCTGGTTAGGCAAATTGAGCGGAATTCAATCCCCATTCGAGTGCTGTTCCAGCCTTACCGTTCACACAAAAGTGAATTCAGCATGCCTTCTGGGATGACACAGCTGTAAGTTCGCTTCCACGGGGAATAACCGGCCCTACCGGAGAGGCCCCCTTTCGTAATTTCGAGCTTAGGAGTGTGTGTAGTGCTGAAGAAGGCTGGATTCATCACCACCAGTGTCGCCGCCCTGCTGATGATCGGTGGCACCGCGTTCGCAGGTGAGCACGGCGACTGGCCGAGCAACCACGACAACGACGACACCGAGACGGTCGGCTTCCTGAACAACATCGACATCCTCGAGAACGTCAATGTCTGTGGCAACCAGGTCAACGTCATCGCCGTGCCGGTGCTGAACATCATTGGCGCCGACTGCGCCGCCGCTAGCGAAGAGGACTGATCCCTCGCTAGCTACTGGCGAGTAATTCGCCGGACCTGAAAAGGGCGACGATTCCGGTTTTACGAAACCGGCATCGTC
>Ga0190265_10001710_pt1 | contig 14476 bp, 13 predicted proteins | sample Popmic124T_FD_133135 | JGI IMG/M metagenome (GOLD analysis project Ga0190265, IMG submission 133135) | Populus adjacent soil microbial communities from riparian zone of Indian Creek, Utah, USA - 124 T | ecosystem: Environmental > Terrestrial > Soil > Riparian zone | place: USA: Utah | collected...
CTGCGAGGGCCTGGACGAGATGACCTCGCCGCGGAAGGCGATCTCGCCGGCGGTGGGCCACAACACGCCGGTGATGAGGTTGAAGATCGTGCTCTTGCCGGCGCCGTTGGGGCCGATGAGGCCGACGATCTCGCCGGCCTTCACGTTGAAGCTGACGTCGTTCACGGCGACGAGGCCGCCGAACTCCTTGCGCGCGCCCTTGACCGTGAGGAGCGGCTCGCCAGTCGGCGGCATGGGCCGCGTGGGCAGCGCTTCGGCAGCGGGGGGACGCGGCGGTGGCGGGCCCTCGGGCACGAGGGCAGCGAGGCGTGGCCACAACCCCTCGCGCGCTGTCTGCAGCAGGATCACCAGCAGGGCGCCGAACACGATCATCTCGTAGTTGCCTCGGCTGCCGAACAGGTTGGGCAGGATGCGCTGGAGCTGGTCCTTCATCAGGGTGACGAGGCCCGAGCCGAGGATCGCGCCGCCGACGTGGCCCGCACCGCCAAGCACGGCCATCAGCAGATACTCGATGCCCTGATTGATGCCGAAGGGCGTCTGGTTCACGGCGCGCTGCATGTGGGCGTAGAGCCAGCCGGAGATGCCGGCGAGCAGTGCCGCATAGACGAATACGACGACCTTGGCGCGCATGGTGCTGACGCCGAAGGACTCGGCGGCAATCGCGCCGCCACGCAGCGCGCGGATGGCACGGCCAGTGCGGGAGTCGAGCAGGTTATGGGTGGCCATGGCCGCGAGGATCACGCACAGCCAGATGACGTAGTAGATGCCACGGCTATCGTAGAGATCGTAGCCGGCGAAGTTGAAGGGCGGGATGGCGGTGATGCCGTCGTGGCGGTGGAACAGCTCCAACTCGCCGAACAGGAAATAGAGGCTCAGGCCCCAGGCGATGGTGCCGAGCGGCAGGTAGTGTCCGCCCAGCCGCATGGTGAGCAGGCCGAGGATCAGCGCGGCGAACCCAGTGATGACCAGCGCGACGGGTAGCGTCAGCCAGGGCGACCAGCCGTAACGGGTGGTGAGAACGGCGGTGGTGAACGCACCGAAGCCGCAGAAGGCCGCCTGCCCGAACGAGGTGAGGCCGCCGACGCCCGTCAGCACCACGAGGCCGATGGCGACGAGCGCGCCGAGGCCGACATTGTTGAGCAGCGTGATCCAGAACACGGGCACGCCGGGCAGCAGCGGGATCAGCGCGACGATGAGAGCGAGGACGGGAACGAGGGCGCGGTGGCGCATGGCTCACTCCTCGTCCTCGGTGTGCGTCGACATGAGAGTGCGCACAATGAGCACGGGAATGATGATGGTGAAGACGATGATTTCCTTGAAGCTCGAGGCCCAGAACGACGCGAAAGCCTCGACGATGCCCACGAACACGGCGGCGGCAACGGCGAGGGGATAGCTAACGAGGCCGCCGACGATGGCCGCAACGAAGCCTTTCAAGCCGATCAGGAAGCCGGAGTCGTAGTAGATCGTGGTGATCGGCACGATCAGCACGCCGGACAGCGCGCCGATGGCGGCCGCGATCAGGAACGCGAGCTGGCCGGATAGCGCCGTGCGCACGCCGACGAGACGCGCGCCGAGACGGTTCACCGCGGTGGCGCGCAGCGCCTTGCCGAGGATGGTGCGGCCGAAAAAGGCGTAGAGCGCCATCATCAGAACGCCAGTCGTGACGCAGATGGCGAGGCCCTGGCCGGAGACCGGGAGCGGGCCGACCGAGAAGGTGCCGGGAAGCATCGGAAGCGCGCGCAGGCCCTCGGGACCGAAGAACAGCAGGCAAAGGCCCGTCATCGACCAGTGCGCGCCGACGGCAGCGATCAGCAGGACGAGGACCGATGCTTCCGCCATCGGCTGGAAGGCGATGCGGTAGAGGTAGGGTCCCATCGGCGCGACGATGGCGATCGCGAGCAGCGATTGCGGGAGAGCGCCCAGCCGCATTGGCGCGAGCACCCACGTCAGGGCGAGAATGATGGCTGGCGGCAGTACGTAAAACAGAAACAGACGACCCGCGGTCGCCGCCGTGAAGCGCCGGCGTTCGCTCCAGGCCTCTACCAGCAGGGCCAGCGCGGCGAACACGACAAGCAGCCCGGCCGTGCCGGGGATGCGTCCGAGATCCAGCATCGCCAGCGTCAGCGCGCCATAGGCGACGAACTCGCCCTGCGGTACGAGGATCACGCGCGTGACGGCGAACACCAGCACGAGCGCCAGCGCAAGCAACGCATAGATCGCGCCGTTGATGACGCCATCCTGCAGCAGGAAAAGAAGAATGGTGGTGTCCAACGCGTGCCCCCGCCGCTCACGATAATGATGAATGGAGCACGGAAGAGAGCATGGGGAACAGCGCGAAGCGCGGCGGCATGTACGCCATGCGGCATACGGCCAGTGCCTGCGCACACGCGGGCGCACGCGGCGGCCGCATCCCATTTCCTCCCCTTGGCTCGCGCCTAATTTTGTAGTATCGAATAACAATTATGATCTATAATATCAAGCTGGGAGAAATACCGAGGCGCCGGGCATGAGCACGAACGCCGATAAGACGACGACGGCCGGCGAGATGGCTGCGGCAGCAGCCAAGGATGCCCGTTCGCCGTCCATCGAGATCGGCCCGCTGGCCGGCATGATCGGCTACGTGCTGCGGCGCGCACAGCTTTCCGTGTTTGACGACGTGATCGCGAACTTCGCCGAGCTGGATCTGAGGCCGGCCGAGTACAGCGTCCTCGTGCTTTTGGGCCATGCGCCGGGCGCCAAGCAATCTGATGTAGCCTCTGCGCTCGGAATTCAGCGGGCGAACTTCGTCGTGCTGTTCGATCGGCTCGAGGGGCGGGGCCTGGCGCGGCGCAATTCGGCGCCGAACGACCGGCGGTCCTATGCCCTGTTCCTCACCGAGGAAGGCCAGAAGGTGTTGGCGCGCGCGACCGAGTTGGAAGGACAGCACGAGCAGCGGCTCGACCAGAAGCTCGGCCCCGATGGGCGCGCGCGGTTGCTTGAGCTGCTGGGGAAGCTGGCCGAGCGATCCTAGCGCCTCGCCAAGCCGATGCGGGTCGGCTCGATGGCCTGATACTCCCGCTGCATGTCCGTGATGTAATCGCGCACGATAGGCACCGCGTCGCGCTTACGGGCAAGCTGCATGTGGAAGACGAGCTGGCTGCCGGTGCGAAACATCATCTCTGCGCTGATGAGATAGAATTCCCACATGCGGCAGAAGCGCTCGTCGTACATCTGAGCCACCTCCGCGCGGTTGGCCTCGAAGCGTCGCCACCAGTGGTTCAGCGTCTTGGCGTAGTGCAGCCGCAGGAACTCCAGGTCGGTTACCCACAGGCTGGCCTGCTCCACCGAAGTGAATACCTCCGACAGTGCCGGCGAGTAGGCGCCTGGGAAGATGTACTTTCGCATCCAGGGACTGGCCGTGCCGGGCGGACTCATGTGACCGATGGAGTGCAGCAGCATCACCCCGTCGTCGTTCATCAGTGCGTTCACCTTGGCAAAGAATTCGTCGTAGTGGTGCACGCCCACGTGCTCGAACATGCCGACCGAGACGATGCGATCGAACCGATCGGGCACCTCGCGATAATCCTGCAGGCGAAAGCGCACGCGGTCCGACAAGCCCATCTGCCGCGCCTTCTCGTTGGAAAGTGCGTGCTGCTCTTTGGAGAGGGTGACGCCGGTGACGTCAACATTCTCCATGCGCGCGAGATAGAGCGCCATGTCGCCCCAGCCGCTGCCGATGTCGAGGATCTTCAAACCCGACCGCAAAGCCAGCTTCGAAGCGATCAGCCGCAGCTTGTTCTGTTGCGCCTGCTCCAGGCTCTCGTTGTCGTTGAGGAAGTAGGCGCAGGAATATTGCATCCCCTCGTCGAGGAACAGTTTGTAGAAATCGTTGCCGAGGTCGTAGTGGTGCGCGACGTTCTTCTGCGCCTGGCCAACCGGATTGGCCTGCTGGAAGCGCTTCAGAGCGAGCGAGACCTTGCGCAGGACTTTCTGCATCGGGTGCGCGCCGAGGGACAACCGGTTGATGGAAAACAGCGTCAGGAAATCCCTGAGCGTCGAGTTCTCGAAGCTCAGGCGGCCATCCATATAGGCCTCGCCGGCATTGAGCTCGGGATTGAAGAACAGCTTGCGGTAGAGCGTGCGATCCGTAAGCCGCATGGTGACGTCGGGGCCACCCAGCTTGCCCGCGAACACGTGGGTTTTCCCGTCGGCATCGATCACCCTCAGGGTGCCGGTGCGCACGAACGACTTCAGCATGTGCGATAGGGGAAACATCGCCACCTCTGGTTCTTCTTGGCGCCCATTCGCGCGAATCCAGCGCGACACTAGGGCAGGACAGGGTTGCGTCCAATGCTCTAGCCTCATTCCCGCGAGCGCGGAGCGCGATCAGCGGGAATCCAACTCCGGGTTGGGCGCGATAACTTGTAGCTGGATTCCCGCTCTGCGCTTCGCTTGGCGGGAATGACACATTGCGGGGTCCGGCTACTGCTTGGAGGAACGCCGCAGGAAGCGCGAATACCACGGCTGCCGCGGCGCGATCGGGGCCTCGCCGAGTAGTTCGCCGACAGCGCGTAGGCCCTCCGACATGGCGGCGTGGGCGTAGGCGTCCCAGGCCGTATCGGAGTTGGCGAAGGCGATGTTGCCGACCTTGGCCCTGGCAGCGGTGATCCTGCGCTGCATGTCCTCCGCATCGTCGAACAGGCTGCTCGGCGTGTAGGAGTAGCCGTGCGACCAACGGTTGACGGTGATGGCGAGGATATCGCGGCCCGCATCGAAACCGCCGCGGCCCAGCATGCGGGCGAGATCATTGCGGATGGCTTTCTCGTAGTCGGCGAACGTCGCGCCGAGCAGCTTGCCGCGGCCGCTGCGTGCCTGGGCGCGCATGTCCTTCCCGCCGCCCGGACCCGTCGGCACGTGCACAAGGTGCAGCACCATCGGGTCCGTGGGACGCCTGGGAAACTTGTAGCCGCCGAGGCTGACGGGATAGTCGAGCTTTACGGTGGAGTGGAAACTGGTGGGCGCTGAAATCTTATGCGTGCCGAGCCGCACGAAACTCTGCCAGTTGCGGACGAGAACTTTCGTGTAGACCAGCGGTGCCTTGACGTTGGAAAGCATGGTCTCGACGGTGTCACGCTCGAGTTCCGGACACAGATAGGGCATTACTGTTGCGTAAGTCGCAACGACGGCGTTGCGCGCGCTTACCCGGCGCAGCTGACCGTCCTTCATGTAGCCGACATCGACGCCACCGCCGCGCGCATTGCGCACGGTCGTGGCGGTAGATTGCAGCCGCAGGCGCACCTCGGCGCCCGGCCGATCCAGCGCGGCGTAGTCGAAGACGGTGCTGACGAGATCTTCCATCGTGCGCCCCGGCGCGGCGCCGGTGATCAGCGACCGCACGAGGGCGCGCGCCAGAGAGGCGTTGCCGTCGGGGAAGTGATGGATGTAGGGGCCCTTCTCGTCGGCATGGCCACCCATGCGGCCTTCGATCCTCAGCGCGCTCGCACCGGGGAAGCCCTCGGCCATCGCATCGATGGAGGCGATCATGTCGATGCCGTAGCCGAAGTTGTCGCTGGAGCGGCCCTGGAAGAAGTCGGCCGCGGCGGGGGGCAGCTGGCACGTCTCCGTGAGGAACGCGCGATAGCTGGTCTTGGCGAGCACTGCCACCTTTTCGTCAACCGAACGCCCAGCGAGGTAGTCGCGCGTGCCGGCAAACAGCTCCGACAAACCCTGGCGGGTCTCGTTTGACAGGGGGCAATCTGCGAGAAAGGCATCGATGGGCCGTGCACCGGGATTGCGCGGCGCGAACTCGTCGAAGCCGAGCAGCAGAGGGTCACCCGTAACCAGGCGATCCTCCCCGAAGTGCTCGCGATCGAAGAATACGGACTTCGACAGCCGCAGCCCGGGGTAAAGCCCCCGATGGAACACGCTCTCGCGCTCGAACCTTTCAGGGCGGATGCGGAGCGCCTGCAGGACCTTCGCAAGCTCACCCGCGTACATGACGCTGGGAGCGACCATGGACTCGGAGCCGCCATAGCTCACCAGCAGGCGGCGGCCGACCCTGAACTCGCACCGGCGCGCGTGGCCACCGAAATCGTCATGGTTGTCGAGGATAAGAACGCGGGCTTTTGGCTGGCGCTCGCGATAGAGCCACGCTGCTGTCAGGCCGGCGAGACCCGCGCCGATGACGACCAGGTCGTAGCGCTCCTCCGCTTCCACTGTATCGATGTTGTAGCGCTGCCCCTCACGCGCGATCGCGTGAATGACGGTGTAGGCTTCATCGGTTGAGCCCCTGAGGCCCGCGAGCGCAGGGGGGTAAGGGCCACCCTGGCGCAATGCCTGGGCCTGCAGCTGCTCGAAAGGTGTGAGGCTGGCGGCGACCGTGAGCGCGGCGCCGTTGAGGAAGTCCCGGCGCGTGATCTCGTGAGGCATCGGCTTGCCCTCTCAGACATTCCCACGCGTAAAAGGAGAACCGCCTCGCAGCGGCGTCGTCAATCCCAGGGCGGATTTTGCTAGCCGTCCATGCCTATCATGATCGTCGGCACGCCGGCCGTCTGGCAGCGTACCGTGAAAACCTTGGAGCCGGGACGCCGGCCCGTGCGCACGTCCGAAACTTCAATGCCGGCACTCTTGAGCCGCCGCTGAGCTGCGGACGCATCCCCAACACGCCAGGAGAGACCCCAGAGGGAGTCGTTGCCGTCGCCGATGCCGGCCTTCAGATCGTGCGCGACCTCCACGACCAGATCGCCGCACCGGAAAAACAGCAGGCGCGCACCCCAGGAGGGCTCGGTTCTGTCGAGGCGGAGGCTCAATCCAAGCCGCCCAGAGTAGAGCGCCACTGCGCGCTCCGGATTGGGAGTGCGAATAACGACATGATCCAGCGCGGAGACTGCCGCAGCTCCGCCGGGGGGCGCGACCTTGCTCGCGTCGCGAGGCGCCCGCGAAACCAGCGAGATGGGAACGCCGTGAGTGGAATCGGTCGCGACGAAGAGCGCCTTTGCGCCTGTCTCATCGGCGTCGGCTTCCAGGACACGCATGCCCCGGCGTTCCAGGAGGTTGCACGTCTTGGCGAGGTCTTCGACGGCAAAGGCGAGGCCCGCGAGCCCTTCCGGCTGGTCGGCCATCCTGGCCATGAACTTCAGATCGGTGTTGGCCGTCTCCAGCCTTGGCGCGCTGGCATCACCTACGGCAGTTGGGTGGTCCAAGAGACGCGCGTAAGCGTCGAGCGCTTCCCGTGGCGACGTTGCCGCCAGCGCCACATGCTCAAGGCCGTGAATCATGTCGCCATCCTACATGCGAGGGGGCGAGCCACAAAACGCGCCTAGGCCTTCGGGCGCCCGCGGAGGGCTCTTGGCTGTGAGTCGGCAAGAATCATCAGGGCGTCCCGCACATGGCCGAGCGCGGTATCAGCGGGCTTGTCGCGCCGCTGGATGAGGGCGAGGGTGCGCGTCAGCGCGGGCTCCAGGGGGCGGGAAGCCAGGCTCGTGCGATCGATCGGTTCCGCAATGGCGGCCGCTGGCACGATGGACGCGCCCAAGCCCGAGGCGACCATGCGCTTCACGGCCTCGAGGTTGTCAAGCTCCATGGCGGGCCGCGGCTCGCCACCGCCGGCGGACAGCCATTCGATGATGAGCGCCCGGACATGCGCGCGCGCAAACTCGAGCACCAGCGGATGCTTTAGAAGGAACTGGGGTGTGACGCGCGCCGGCAGCTTGGGCGTGCGCGCCGGGAAGATCGCCACCAGCGGCTCGGCCTTGAGCGGAACGATGTCCAGGATTTTCTCGCTGATGGGCAGGCTCACCACACCGAGGTCGATCTCGTTCCGCAGGATGCGCTCGACAACGCCGCTGGTCGTGCCCGTCGTGACGACCAGTTCGATGTTGGGATGCCGCTTGCGCAAATCCTCCAGCACCGGCGGCAGGTGGTAGATCAGCGCCGTCGTGCTCGAGCCGATACGCACGCGGCCGAGCCACCCATCACGATGCCGGCGCATCGCAGCGATCAGGCGCTCGGTTTCCTGCGCGATTTTCTCCGCATGTTCCAGGAGTTCGCGGCCTGCCGCTGTTGGGTACGCTCGCTTGCCCAGGCGCTCCACCAGGCGTACGCCGAGGCGCATCTCCAGCTCACGGATTTGCAGGCTGATGGTCGGCTGCGCGAGGTTCAGGCGCTTGGCGGCGCGCGTGAAGCTCCCTTGCGCGATGACTTCACCGAGCGCTCGCAGATGATCCGGGTTGAGGCCCCGCATGTATTGCCTTTCTCAATGATACTCATTTGAACAATAAATTTGTGCAATTGCGAAATCTACTCCATTTGAACGTTGTCGAGGCCGGTCAACGGCCCGGCTGAGCAAACAGGAGATGATCATGACCACGTTAGCCCTCGGGTTGGCGGACGCACTCGCGTCTGCGGCCGAACCAAAGCCGAAGTCCGGCCTTTTCAAGCGCCTCATTAAGGCGCGCGAGAACCAGGCCAGGCGGCGGGCCGTCAGCTACCTCGCATGGATGGATGACGAGCGCCTCGAGGGCCTCGGCTTCACCGCCGCGGACATCGAAGCCCTGCGCACCGGCGAGTTGAGGTTGCCGAAGTAATTTGCGAAACCGTGCGCCCTTTTCCGGGCGCCAAAAACACGTCTCGAAAGGACAAGTCATGTCGAACTCATCCATTTCAGCAGATGTCTTCCTGCCGTCGAGCGAGCTGCGCCGCGCCTCCCGCGCTGCCGTCGGGTCGGCGCTCTGGAGCGCGTTCACCTCCGCGGTATCCTCGCTTGCCAAAAGCTACGCAGAGCACCGCCAGGCCAAACGCGCCATCACCGAGTTGTCCGACCTGAGCGACCGTATGCTCAAGGACATCGGCCTCGCGCGTCACGACATCCCGCGCGTCGTGTACCACGGCCGCGGTGCGGACGAGATAGCCCGGTGATCTAGGGCCACTTCACTATCGGCGGCAGCGACGAGAGGATCGAATCGACGTTGCCGCCGGTCTTGAGGCCGAAAACCGTTCCGCGGTCATAGAGCAGGTTGAATTCCACGTAGCGCCCGCGACGCACGAGTTGTTCCTCACGTTGCGCCTCGGTCCACGGTGACGCGAAATTGGCTCGCATAATCTCGGGATAAGCCTTGAGGAACGCCCGCCCCACGTCCTGCGAGAAGGCGAAGGCGGATTCCCAGCCTCCATCGGCGTCCGCCGGGGTGAGATAGTCGTAGAAAATCCCGCCTACGCCGCGCATTTCCTTGCGATGCGGCAGATAGAAGTATTCCTCGCACCATTGCTTGTATCGCGCGTAGTCGGCCACGGCGTGCGGCGTGCAGGCCGCCCGCATGGCAGCGTGAAACGCGATCGTGTCGGCATCCCCCTGCCTGCGCCGCGCATCGAGCACGGGGGTAAGATCGCCGCCACCACCGAACCACCATTTGCTGGTGACAACGAAGCGCGTGTTCATGTGCGCGGTTGGCGCATTCGGGTTCCAGGGATGCGCGATCAGGGACACGCCCGAGGCCCAGAAACGAGGATCGTCCTCCGCGCCGGGTATCTGCCGGCGGAACTCGGGCGCGAACTCGCCGTGCACGGTGGAGGTGTGGATGCCGGCTTTCTCGAACACGCGGCCCTTGAGAATGCTCATGATTCCGCCGCCGCCTGGAGCGCCGGTGTTGTCCTTGCGCTCCCAGGGCGAGCGAACGAAACGACCGGGTGACGCATCGCCAAGCGGCGCGCCGGGAGGGAGATCGGCTTCGACCTGCTCCAACGCGAGACACAACTCGTCCCGCAGACGCTCGAACCACGCGCTTGCTTGGGTTTTCCATTCGCCAATCTGTGGAGGGAGTTGCGTCATGCCGTCAGGAAAGGGTCCACTTCAGCCATCGTTCGGCCATTCTCTCCCATTAGCGCTGCCGCCCCTAATCGAGCAAGATGCACGCCGCCGCGACCCCGGGATAGCACCCACGGGCCGCCTGTGCGTCTCTTCGTGTTTAAGGCATTGAGCAATGTATCGCTGGTTCGAAACCCGCATAACCCCGTTTCCGGACGATATCCCCTCTCGGCCGCCGGGAACGCTTTTGGCATTTTACAGCCACTTCGTGCGGCCGGTTTGGCCGGCATTCGCCGTGCTGCTGGTGGCTGGGTTCCTGGGCTCCGTCATCGAGGTGAGCCTGCTGGCGTTCGTCGGCAGCCTCGTCGACATGATGAAGAATGCCCAGTCGCCGGAGCACTTCTTCACTGAGCACGGCGCCATCCTGCTGTTGATGGCATTCATCGCCTTGATAGCCCGGCCGGCGGTCTCGACCGTGCACGAACTCATCAAGAACCAGATGATCGCCGGACCGGTGACGAGCCGCATCCGCTGGCTGACGCACCGCTATGTGCTGCGCCAGAGCCTCGGCTTCCATCAGAACGATTTTGCGGGCCGCATTGCCAACAAGGTGATGCAGTCCGCGCCGGCCCTGCGCGAATCCGTGGTGCAGGTGGTGGATGCGGTCTGGTATGCGGCCGTGCAACTCGTCGGTGCGGCTATCATCTTTGCAGCTGCCGACTGGCGCCTCGTGATCCCGCTGCTCGTGTGGGTCACGGCGTACACCGCCGCGCTGTTCGTGTTCGTGCCGCGCATCAAGCAGCGCTCGACCGAGGCCGCCGAAGCGCGCTCGATGCTCGTCGGCCGGATCGTCGACAGCTACACGAATATCCTGACCGTGAAACTGTTCGCGCACACCGCGCGCGAGGACGTCTACGCGCGCGCCGCGCTCGAGGAGCAGATGACCAAGTGGCAGCGGTCGCTGCGCCTCGTCACCACCATGGACCTGGTCCTCTACTCGCTCAACGGTATCCTGATGGTTTCGGCCAGCGCGCTTGCCATCTGGCTGTGGAGCATCAACGCCGTCAGCGTCGGCGCGATCGCCGTCGTCACGGGCCTCGTGCTGCGCATCATCGGCATGTCCGGTTGGATCCTGTGGGTCGTCGCCGGCATCTTCGAGAACGTCGGCCTCGTGCAGGAGAGCATGGAGACCATCAGCCGCCCAAACCAGGTGCTCGACAAGCCGGAGAGCAAGCCGCTGGCCGTAACGCGGGGCGACATCCGCTTCGAGAACGTCAACTTCCACTACGGCCAGCGGGTCGGCTCGGGCACCGCGCGGCCGGGCGGGGTGATCCACGACTTCTCGCTGCACATCGCGCCAGGAGAGAAGGTCGGGCTCGTCGGCCGGTCGGGCGCGGGCAAGTCGACGCTCGTCAACCTGCTGCTGCGTTTCTACGACCTGGAGTCGGGCCGTATCCTGATCGACGGCCAGGACATCGCGGAAGTCACGCAGGACAGCCTGCGGGCGCAGATCGGCATGGTGACGCAGGACACATCCCTGCTGCATCGTTCGGTGCGCGACAACATCCTCTACGGCCGCCCGGATGCGAGCGAGCCAGCGACGATCGCCTCCGCGCAGAAGGCGCAGGCCGACGACTTCATCGCCGGCCTGGAGGACATGCGCGGCCGCAAGGGCTACGGCGCCCACGTCGGCGAGCGCGGCGTGAAGCTGTCGGGCGGACAGCGCCAGCGCATCGCCATCGCACGCGTGCTACTCAAGGACGCGCCGATCCTGGTGCTGGACGAGGCGACGAGCGCGCTCGACTCGGAAGCCGAGGCCGCGATCCAGGAGCAGCTCTTCAACCTGATGACCGGCAAGACGGTGATCGCCATCGCCCACCGCCTGTCGACCATCGCCGCCATGGACCGGCTGGTGATCCTCGACCGGGGACGCGTCGTCGAGCAGGGCAGCCACGCGGCGCTGCTCAAGCGCGGCGGCGTCTACGCCGATCTGTGGGCACGGCAGTCGGGCGGGTTCCTCGCCGAGGCTGTGGCCGCCGCGGAATAATCGGAGCGAGGGGGCGGCATCTTGTTGCCGCCCTGCACGCCGCCTACATGCCATTGGATGGTGCGCGCGACTTCCCGTGTTCAGCCCTACGATGAAGCGACCCAGCAATCGGTTGAGCGGCTGGATGCGCTTGCGAAACTTCTCGACAGCTCGTTCTTCGTTCCCGGCACGAACATCCGCATGGGGCTGGACGGCATCATCGGCCTCGTGCCCGTGGTCGGCGACCTGATTTCCGGCGCGCTGTCGAGCTACATCATCTGGGAAGCGCGGCGGCTCGGCGCCTCGCGCTGGGTTCTGGGCCGCATGGTCACCAACACCCTGATCGATACGACGATTGGCGCGATCCCATTGCTGGGCGACGCCTTCGACATCGTGTTCCGCACCAACGTGAAGAACCTGGCCCTGCTTCGGAAGCATCTGGCGCGCAGGGGTCTCATCGCGCCGGGTTCCGGGACCGTCATCGAGGGCGAAGCGATCCCCATGGATTGACGGATGCCGCGCACCTTCGCCGCTCACCGGATTTCGGGGAACCCGCCCGTCTGACGCAGGGCCTCTCCCAGCACGATTGACGCGGCGACCGCAACGTTGAGCGAACGCAGGTCCGGCATCATCGGTATGCGGACGCGGGCGTCTGCGGCGTGATGGACTTCATCCGGCACGCCGGCGCTTTCGCGGCCCAGCAGCAGCGTGTCGCCGGGCCGGAAGGCGAAGCCGGTATGAGGCGTTGAGCCTCGGGTGGTGAGCAGAATCAGGCGAGAGCCGGAACCGCGCCGGTGCGCGTCGAAAGCTGCGAAGCTTTCGTGCCTGACAATCTCGACGTGGTCGAGATAGTCGAGGGCGGCGCGGCGCAAGGCCCGGTCCGTCATATCGAATCCCGTCGGGCCGACGATATCGACGGGCACACCCAGGCAAACCGCCATGCGCAGCATGGTTCCCGTGTTCTGCGGGATGTCGGGTGCGAAAAGGGCGAGGCGGGCGAGTTTCCCCCGTTCCCGGTAAGCCGGCGAGGGGCAAGCCGTGTGCGCCAAATTGACCGCGCATTGAGCTGCCAATCGCCTTGTGAAAGCGAAAGAAGAATGCAAAAAGAACGCGCGTCAATACGTCCTGTTGGGGGCAGGCGGGCCGTCACAGACAATCCTGGGACCCTGAAAAACAGGCCCTCGAAACGCGCCAGCATAACCCCTCCGGCGGATACGCAAGCGCTGATTGGGCGGAGTTCGGCGCCACGGGCCTGTCGGATAGTCAGGGTGTGCAAAGGGAGGCTCAATTGGCGTCACACTCGGCGGAATCGCCTACCCGGCGCGATTTCATCGTTATTGCCGCGCAGGCGTTCGCGGGCGTCGGCGCCGCGGTGGCCCTTTGGCCATTCATTCATCAGATGAACCCGGACGCGTCCACCCAGGCGCTCGCCTCGATCGAGGTCGACCTATCGCCGGTGAAGGCGGGGCAGGCGATCACCGTGTCGTGGAGGGGAAAGCCCGTCTTCATCCGCAACCGCACCGAGCAAGAGGTGGAGCAGGCGCGGGCGGTGAAGGTTTCGGACCTGAAGGATCCCAGCGCCCGCAACGATCTTCTTCCCGAGCGCACGCCGGCCACGGACGTGAACCGCACCAAGAAGGGCAAGGAGAACTGGATCGTCCTGATCGGCATCTGCACGCACCTGGGTTGTATCCCCAAGGGGCAGAGCATGAACGACCAGAGGGGAGACTACGGCGGCTGGTTCTGCCCCTGCCACGGCTCGCACTACGACATAGCGGGACGCATCCGCCTCGGCCCGGCGCCACAGAACCTGCACGTGCCGCCCTACGAGTTCCAGGGCGACACCACGACGATCAAGATCGGCTGAGGAGCGTCCGATGGCCACTCACGAGTCGTCCTATCGGCCTGCCAGCCGCTTCTCCAAGTGGATGGACGCGCGACTTCCCTTGCAGCGCATGATGCACGGACAGTTCGTCGATTTCCCGACCCCGCGCAACCTGAACTACCTGTGGACCACGGGCGGGCTCCTCAGTTTCTTCCTCGGCGTGCAGATCCTCACGGGCATCGTGCTGGCGATGCACTACGTGCCCACCTCAGCCGATGCGTTCAACAGCGTGGAAGCCATCCGGCGCGACGTGAACTACGGCTGGCTGATCCGCAATATTCACGCGGTCGGCGCCTCGTTCTTCTTCGTTGCGGTCTACATCCACATCGCCCGCGGTCTCTACTACGGCTCCTACAAGGCCCCACGCGAGGTGCTGTGGATCCTCGGCGTCGTTATCTTCCTGCTGATGATGGCGACCGCCTTCATGGGCTACTCGCTGCCCTGGGGACAGATGAGCTTCTGGGCCGTCACCGTCATCACCAACCTGTTCTCCTCCGTCGATGCCGTAATCCCGGGGCTCGGCACGCGCATCGTGCAGTGGCTGTGGGGCGGCTACGCCGTATCAGGGACCACGCTCACGCGCTTCTACGCGCTGCACTACCTGCTGCCGTTCGTCATCGTCGGCGTGGTCGGCCTGCACATCTGGGCGCTGCACGTGGTCGGGCAGAACAACCCGACCGGCCTCGACATCAAGACCGCCGACGACAGCGTCCCGATGGCTCCACAGGCAATCGCCAAGGATATGGTCGGGCTCGGTGTATTCGTCATTCTGTTCGCCTGGTTC
>Ga0190265_10001711_pt1 | contig 14472 bp, 14 predicted proteins | sample Popmic124T_FD_133135 | JGI IMG/M metagenome (GOLD analysis project Ga0190265, IMG submission 133135) | Populus adjacent soil microbial communities from riparian zone of Indian Creek, Utah, USA - 124 T | ecosystem: Environmental > Terrestrial > Soil > Riparian zone | place: USA: Utah | collected...
CAGACGATCGCCCAGATCGAGCTGTTCACCAAGAACGACGAGTACGAGAAGCAGGTCTACGTCCTGCCCAAGCACCTCGACGAGAAGGTTGCCCGCCTCCACCTCGACGCGCTCGGCGTGAGGTTGACCGAGCTGTCCGAGGAGCAGGCCGCCTACATCGGCGTCCCGGTCGAGGGCCCGTACAAGCCGAACCATTACCGCTACTAGCCACATCGCCGACCCGGGTCTCGCCGCCGCCGGCGCGGCCCGGGTCGCATGGGCGGACGGGCAGATGCCCGTCCTGCGGCTGATCCGCGAGCGGTTCGTCGCGGAGCGGCCGCTGGAGGACTTGCGGTTGGCCGCGTGCCTGCACGTCACGGCCGAGACGGCGTGCCTGGCTCGGACGCTGGTTGCCGGTGGGGCTGAGGTCGGGCTCTGCTCGGCCAACCCCCTCTCGACGCAGGACGACGTGGCGGCGGCGTTAGCCGAGGACGCCTCGATCGACGTCCACGCGCAACACGGCGAGGACATCGACACCTATGTGTCGCATGTGAACGCGCTGGTCGACTCGGCGCCGCAGATCACCCTCGACGACGGAGCCGACCTGCTGACGGCGATCCATGCCCGCGAGCTGAGCGAGGGATTGATCGGCGGCACCGAGGAGACGACGACGGGCCTGCTGCGCCTGCGTCGCTTGGAGGCCGAGGGCGATCTGCACTGCCCAGTGCTCGCGGTCAACGAGGCGCTGGCCGAGCGGACGCTCAACGACCGCTACGGAACCGGCCAGTCGGCACTCGACGGCATCCTGCGCGCCGCCAACCTGCTGCTAGCCGGGCACACGCTCGTGTTGCTTGGCTACGGATTCGCCGGCCGCGGCATCGCCCAGCGCGCCCGCGGCGCGGGCGCCGCGGTGATCGTCTGCGAGGTCGACCCGCTGCGCGCGCTCGAGGCACGGATGGAGGGCTACGAGGTGATGCCGGCGCTCGAGGCGGCCGAGCGCGGCGACCTCTTCGTCACCGTCACCGGCTCACGCTCCGTCCTACGCCAGGAGCACTTCGAGCGGATGAAGGACAACGCCGTGCTCGCCAACGCCGGTCACTTCGACGTCGAGATCGATCTGGCCGACTTGCGCGCCCTGGCGACCGGCGGCGTCCAGCCCGTCCTCCCGCTCGTCGATCAGTACGACCTCGGCGACCGCCGCCTCAACCTGCTCGCCTCCGGGCGCGTCGTCAACCTCGCCGCCGGCGAGGGCCACCCAGCCGCCGTCATGGACGTCTCCTTCGCCCTGCAGGCGCTCGCCGCCGAGCACCTCGCCCTTCACCGCGACGATCTGACCGCCGGCGTCCTAGATGTCCCCCGCGCCATCGACGACGAGGTCGCCCGGCTCAAGCTAGCCGCCCTCGACGTTCACATCGACGCCCTCACGCCCGACCAGCACGACTACCTCCAGGGCTGGAAGGGGTGAGGCGCGTCGGCCCGCTTCGTCAGTCGCCGAGCTCGTCGAGCATCCTGTCGAGCGTTTCGTCGCTCGACAGGGCCTTGCCACGTGCGAGCTCGTAGAGCTCGGGCAGCCCGCGGGTGTAAGGGCTGCCGCCGTGATCGTCGGCCGTGCCCACCTCTCGCCCATCCCCGTCGAGGATGAAGAGCTCGTAGTAGTCACCGGCAGTGGCGGGTTTGATCACCGCTCCGCTCGTGCTCAGCGTCGCCTGGAAGCTGATGTCGTCCTCCTCCACCGCGTGCCAGGCGATATTGCCCTGGCGGGTCTTGTCGGTCAGTCCCGCCACCAACTTGTTGAGGCGCTCCTCCTCCTCTGCGCTATCGGCCATACACCCTCCCTTCGATTTATTAACGTATTGACGGCGACGCCAGATGGTACGGACGGGCGGGCTAGAATTCCAGGGTGTACGAGAGCCAGCGGTCGTCGCGTTCGCCGCCGATCCGGTCGTAGACCTTCTGGGCGCGGTGGTTGTCGTGGGCGGTCTGCCACTCGAGCGATTTGGCGCCGCGTTCGCGGACGAGGCGTGCGCACTCGGCGATCAGCTCGTCGGCAATGCCGCTGCCGCGGGCGTCGGGGTAAACGAAGAGGTCGTTCATAACGCCGATCCGGCTGGCCGAGGAGGTGGCCCAGGTCCAGAAGACGGTGGCGAAGCCGATCGCTCGGCCCGAGTCCTCACGTGCGATGAGCTGGAAGCCCTCGCGCTCCGGGTCGGAGATCAGTGTGCGCGACATCTCGAGCAGCGCGTCGTCGGATGGGTTGACCGCATAGAAGTCGCAGTAGCCGCGCATCAGAGGCAGTAGCTCGGGCAGATCGGCCTCGCCGACGTTCGAGATGGCTGCCATGACTCGACCCTAACCGTTACCGTGCCGCCCGCATGAAAGCCATGGTCCTAGCCGCCGGCCTCGGCACGCGTCTCAAGCCGATCACCTACGAGATCCCGAAGCCTATGGTTCCGGTCCTCGATCGGCCTGTGATGGCGCACATCACGCGCATGCTCGAGCGCCAGGGGTTCACCGATCTGATCGCGAACCTCCATTACTACCCGGAGACGATTCGCGAGTACTTCGGCGACCGGCTGACCTACCGCTTCGAGGAGAAGCTGCTCGGCACCGCGGGTGGTGTCCGCAACGTCAAAGACTTCTTTGGCGACGACCCGGTCGTGATCGTGTCCGGCGACGCGCTGACCGACACCGACCTCAACGATCTCCTCGACCGTCACAACCGCGCTGGCGGGATTGCGACGCTGACCGTCAAGAAGGTCGACGACACACGCGAGTATGGCGTCGTGATCCACGACGCCGACGGTCGCATCCAGGGCTTCCAAGAGAAGCCAGACCCCGCCGAGGCGCTATCCGAGTTGGGCAACTGCGGCATCTACTGCTTCTCGCCTGAGATCTTCGACTACTTCCCCGACCGTCCGTTCGCCGACTGGGCCAACGACGTCTTCCCGGCGCTGCTTGAGAACGACGTCCCGTTCTACGTTCACGAGATCGACGACTACTGGAACGACGTTGGCTCGCTTGCCGAGCTGCGCCAGGGCACCTGGGATGCGCTCGACGGCAAGCTGGGGCTTGGCGTTACCGGCAAGCAGGTAGCCGAGGGAGTGACCGTCGGCGAGGGCAGCAGCCTCGACGGGGTCGAGGTCGTCGAGGGCCCGGTATGGGTCGGCGCCGGCGTGACGTTCGGCGCTGACGTCAAGCTGATCGGCCCGGTCGCGATCGGCGACGGCGCCAACATCGGCGCGGGTGCCGCGTTGCGCGACACGATCGTCTTCCCCGGCACCGAGGTAGCCGCCGGCGAGATCCTGATCGGCGCGATCCACGGCGGCAGCGGCATCATGGATCGCCTGCGCCCGCTCGACGCGCTGTCTTAGCCGGAGCCGCTCGCCGCGGCGCGATCGTCTAGCCGCTCCTGGCGTTGCTGATCCACCTCGGACTGGGTCAGCATCTTCGAGAAGAGGAAGACCAGGGCGATCACGAAGGTGATCGACTGCTCGACCATCATGATCGCGCCGCCGGCGTTCTGGTCGTTGATCGCGCTGAGGCCCCAGATCCGCGGAACGGTCTCGTAGTAGGGGTAGAAGACGGTCGAGGACCAGGTCAGGTAGAGCCCGAGCGCGGCGAGCCCGAACTTCGCGCCGCCGATGTAGCCGACTGTCTGGAAGCCCTTCAACGGGCGGCGCATTGGGACCGGCTGGATCAGCGGCCACCAGACGCAGACGCCGGCGGTGAAGAACGTGATGTGCTCGAGCAGGTGGACGAATGGGTTCTCGAGCGCCGCGTCGTAGAGCGCCGGGATGTGCCAGCCGTACATGAAGATCAGCCACAGCGCGATGCCCGTCCACGGCGAGGCGAACGGCCCCAGCTTGCGCTCGATCTTGTGCAAGCGCCGCGTCGCCGGGCGCATGATCACCCGTGACAGCGACAGCAGCAACAGCGCCGGGGCGATGTCCCCGAGCAGCACGTGCTGGACCATGTGCGCGGAGAAGAGGTAGTCCTCGCCGAGCCCGTCGATCGGCGAGGCGACCGCCAGCAGCAGCGCGAAGATGCCCGCCGCGAAGGCCAGCGCCTGTGGCCAGCCCGCGCCGCGACCGCCCTCCTCGCGCCGCGCCGCGCGGAAGCGGCGCACGTAGACGAACACCAGCAGGGCGATCGGCGCGAGCACGCCGGGGTCGGGCAGCCAGTGCAGCTGAGGGTCGGTCGCGCCGACGAACACGAGGTTGGCGCCGAACACGCTCCCGATTGTGTCACCGCGGATGCCGCACACCGGTCCGGGCAGGCGACGATCGCCCGGTGGGACCGATCGACGCACTCCTCGGCTTGTTGGCGCCGCCGGCGTGCTGGGCCTGTGGAGCATGCGCGCGCCGGCGGGAGCCTTTGTGCCTGGCCTGCCGCGCCGAGCTGCGCTGGCTCGACGATCGGCCGGTCGAGTTGGCGGGCATCGACGTGTGGGCGCCGGTCGCCTACGACGGCCCGGCACGGGCGCTCGTCGGCGGCTTGAAGTTTCGCGGCGCGGCCGGGCTCGCCGATCCGATGGCCGCGCAGATCGCCGCCGTGGGACCGCCGCGCCTGCTGCGCCCGCCCCGCCTTTTGGTGCCGGTGCCGCTTCACCCGGGTCGCTCGCGCGTCCGCGGCTACAACCAGGCGGAGCGGCTGGCCGCCTCGCTCGCCCGCCGGACAGGCATGCGCGTCGCGGACTGTCTGCGCCGCCGCGGCTCGACCGGCGGGCGCCAGGTCGGCCGTGGCCGCGCCGAGCGCCTGGCGGCACTCGAGGGTGCGATCCAAAGCCGTCCTGGCGTACTCGTTCCCGAGCGCGTGGTGCTCGTCGACGACGTCGTCACGACCGGTGGCACCGTCGCCGCCTGCGCTGAGGCTCTCCATGCCGGTGGCGCTATCGATATCGCCGCCGTGGCCTATGCCTTGACGCCCGGCCGTTGACGAGCGGAGGAGCGCAGCCGGACCGGTCCCACGGCGGCGTTTCGCAGCTTGCGGGAGCGAGGGCCGGCGAGCACCGCAGCATGTCTCACCGCAATTTGCGGGCAAAGAAAACATTGGCGTGCGTCCGACTGGGCACTAGTATCCGAAGCAATCTCCATCACATCTCCAGGGAGGCCGCATGCGCATCGCAATGAAGGGGCGCAACGTACCGGTCGGCGACGAGCTCAGGGAGCGGGTGAACAAGAAGTTCGCCAAGATCGCCAGACAGGTATCTCCACTCGCGGACATGGAGGTCGAGTTGATCGAGGAACGCAATCCCTCGATCAAGCAGTCCCAGGTGGTCGAGGTGACCTTGCATCTCAAGGGTGTGACCTTGAGGGCACGTGAGGCGTCGGAGAGTATGGCGCGCTCGGTCAATCTCGCCTCAGAGGACCTCGCCCGCCAGGTCAAGCGCCACCGGGAGAAGCGACGCAAGCGTCGGGAGGCGCACAGAGCATCGCCGCGGCTCGCATAGACCGCTAGAAAAGGCGCTGAGGCCCTTCTGGGCCGGCCAGGTGCCCCGGGGGTCTCGGGGGCGTGAGCCCCCGGTTCCCATCCGCTAGGCTCGCCCTTATGTCGATTCTCGACCGAGCGCTACGGGTTGGCGAGGGAAAGAAGTTCAAGCAGTTCGAGAAGCACGTCGTGCGGATCGGCGACTTCGAGCCCGAGCTCGAACTCGAGAGCGACGAGGAGCTGCGCGAGCGCTACGACCGACTACGTGAGCGCGCCGTCAACGGCGAGTCACTCGACGACCTGCTGTTCGAATCGTTTGCAATCACCCGTGAGGTAGCCAAGCGCCATCTCGGCCAGCGCCACTTCGACGTCCAGCTGATCGGCGGCATGGTGCTGCACGACGGATCGATCGCCGAGATGAAGACCGGCGAGGGCAAGACGCTGACGGCGACGCTGCCGGTCGTCCTCAACGCGCTCACCTCGCGCGACGCCGACGGCGAGCCGGCATTCGGCAAGGGTGTCCACCTCGTCACGGTCAACGACTACCTCGCACGCCGCGACGCGCTCTGGATGAAGCCGATCTACGACGCGCTCGGCCTGAAGCTCGGGATCCTCCAGTCCGACGAGCGCGACTGGGACAACAAGCGCGCCTCCTACGAGGCCGACATCACCTACGGGACGAACTCGGAGTTCGGCTTCGACTACCTGCGCGACAACCTCGCGACCGACATGGCCGAGAAGGCGCAGCGCGGTCACGGCTACGCGATCGTCGACGAGGTCGACAACATCCTGATCGACGAGGCGCGCACGCCGCTGATCATCTCGGGCCAGCCCGAGCAGGCGGCCGACATCTATTACAAGTTCGCCAAATTGGCTCCGCTGCTCGAGTCGGGCGCGAAGCCGGAGGGCCTCGAGGCGAAGTCGAAGTCCTACGTCGCCGACTTCGACTTCGAGTTCGACGAGAAGCACAAGACCGTCGCGATCACCGAGCGCGGTGTCGAGAAGGCCGAGAAGTTCCTCGGCATCGACAACCTCTACCGCGCCGAGAACGGCTACCTCGTCAACCACCTCCAGCAGGCGCTGAAGGCGGAGTCGCTCTACAAGCGCGGTGTCGACTACGAGGTGATCGACCGCGAGGTCAAGATCATCGACGAGTTCACCGGCCGCATCCTCGAGGGCCGTCGCTGGTCGGAGGGCCTGCACCAGGCGGTCGAGGCGAAGGAGGATGTGGCGATCCAGGAGGAGAACCAGACCGTCGCCACGATCACCTACCAGAACTACTTCCGCCGCTACGAGAAGCTCGGCGGCATGACCGGCACCGCGCTCACCGAGGCGACCGAGTTCATGAAGATCTACGAGCTCCAGGTCGTCGAGATCCCGACCAACCAGCCGATGGCGCGGCTGGATCAGAACGACAAGATCTACAAGACGAAGCCGGGCAAGTGGAACGCCGTCGCGCGGGCGATCCAGGAGCGCCACGACGCCGGTCAGCCGGTGCTCGTCGGAACGATCTCGGTCGAGGTCTCGGAGCTGCTGTCGGCCGAGCTGAGCAAGCGCGGCATCAAGCACGCGGTGCTCAACGCGAAGCCCGAGTACGCCGAGCGCGAGGGCGAGATCATCGCCGAGGCGGGCCGTCCCGGCGCCGTCACGATCGCGACCAACATGGCTGGCCGTGGTGTCGACATCAAACTCGGCGGCAACGCCGAGCACCTCAGCGAGCTCGAGCTGCGCGGCAAGTACGAGCCCGGCACGCCGGAGTACGAGAAGGCCTGGGAGGGGATCTTCCCCGGCCACGAAGCCCAGGTCGCCGAGGACCGCGAGAAGGTGATGGACGCCGGCGGCCTGTTCATCCTCGGCACCGAGCGCCACGAGTCGCGCCGGATCGACAACCAGCTGCGCGGCCGCGCCGGCCGCCAGGGTGACCCCGGCGAATCGCGTTTCTACCTGTCGGCCGAGGACGACCTCGTGCGGCTGTTCGCCGGCGATCGGATCTACCGGATCCTCGACCGCCTCGGTCCGACCAGCGAGGACGGCGAGGAGGAGCCGATCGAGGCGGGGATGCTCTCGAAGCAGATCGAGGGCGCCCAGAAGAAGGTAGAGGAGCAGAACTTCCTGATTCGCAAGCGCGTGCTCGAGTACGACGACGTGATGAACCAGCAGCGCGAGATCATCTACGAGTACCGCGACCGCATCCTCGAGGGTGAGGACATGTCGGACAGCGCGCGCGAGCAGCTCGCGGAGGTCGTCGAGCGGATGGCGAACCAGTACATGGAGGGTGACTTCGCCGAGAACTGGGACCTGACCGGTCTCTACACCCAGCTCGAGCAGATGTACCCGGTCGGGATCGACATTGAGGGCGTCGAGGCCAAGCAAGTCGACCGTGCCGCACTGGTCGCCGAGCTGCGCGAGGACGTCGTCGAGGCCTATGGCGACCGCGAGGAGGAGCTCGGCGACGATCTGATGCGCGCGCTCGAGCGGTTCATGCTGCTGCAGATCATCGACGAGCGTTGGCGTGAGCACCTGCACGACATGGACTACCTGCGCGAGGGAATACACCTGCGCGGGTTCGCCCAGATCGACCCCCTCGTGGCCTACAAGAACGAGGGCTTCGACATGTTCACCGGCCTGATGAACTCGGTCTGGGAGGAGTTCGGCCGCTACATCTTCGTCGTCGACGTCCAGGTCGAGGGGGCGGACGGCGACGCCCGCCGCACGACCTGGGGCGGATCGCCGAACAACAGCTCGACCGCTTCGTTCAACTACGCGGGCGGCACCGCCGCCGACCAGCCGAGCGCGCTGACCGCCGCCGCGCAGGCCGCGGCCGCTGGAGTGGCGCCGGGCGCTGTGCAGAACGCCGCCGATTACGTCGCCGGCGATGAGATTCAGGCGCCACGCGTCATCGAGACGCGCCACGTCGCCGAGGAGGATCGGATCGGTCGTAACGATCCTTGCCCGTGCGGCTCCGGCAAGAAGTACAAGAAGTGCCATGGCGCCTAGCGCCAGTGGCCTCCGCGACCAGCTGAAGCTGCTCGCGGACTACCTTTGACCCTGCTTCGCTGAGTGAGCGCGCGAACGCGCTCGAGGCCCAGATGGGCGCGGAGGGCTTCTGGGACGACCAGGCGACCGCCGCCAAGGTGTCGGCCGAGCACGCGCGCGTCCAACGCCGACTAGACGAGTTCCAGACGCTCGAGTCCGACATCGGCGACCTCGAGGAGCTCGAGGAGCTGGCCTCCGATGACGACTCGATCGCGGCCGAGGTCGAAGAGCAGCGTGCTTCGATCGAGTCGCGCCTAGCTGCGCTGGAGGAGGCGCGCCTGTTCTCCGGCGAGTACGACTCTGGTGATGCCGTCGTCACCGTCAATGCCGGCGCCGGCGGCACCGACTCGCAGGACTGGGCCGAGATGCTGTTGCGGATGCTGATGCGCTGGGCCGAGAGTCGCGACATGAACGTCGAGCTCAAGGAGGCCAGCGAGGGCGAGGAGGCCGGCCTCAAGTCCGCCACCTTCACCGCCGCCGGCGAGAATGCCTACGGCCTCTTCTCGGCCGAGAAGGGCGTCCACCGGCTGGTGCGGATCTCGCCGTTCGACTCCGCCGCGCGTCGTCACACGGCGTTCGCGGGAGTCGAGGTGGCACCGCTGGTCGAGGACGCGGTCGAGATTGAGATCGAGCCCGACGACCTCCAGATCGACACCTACCGCGCTTCAGGTGCTGGCGGCCAGCACGTCAACAAGACCGACTCGGCAGTGAGGATCACTCACCGGCCGTCGGGCATCGTGGTCCAGTGCCAGAACGAGCGCTCGCAGACGGCCAACAAGGAGACCGCGATGAAGATGCTGCGCGGCAAGCTGATTGAGGCCGAGGAGCGCCGCCGCGCCGAGGAGATCGCCAAGGCGAAGGGGGAGGCCCAGGACGTCGGCTGGGGCTCGCAGATTCGCTCCTACGTGTTGCACCCCTACACGATGGTCAAGGACCACCGCACGAACGTCGAGATCGGCAACGCCCAGGGCGTCCTGGACGGCGATCTCGACGAGTTCGTGCGCGCGGAGTTGCTGCGGCGTGCTGGCGCCGGCGCCGCGAACGGCGCCGGCTAGCCGGGCCGGACTCGGTCAGCAGCCGTTCGCGCGTTGCTTGGCGCTACGCAGACTGGCCTTGGCCTCCTTGACCTCGGCTTTGCGGTTCTTGACGCGCTTCTTTGCCTTCGCGACCTTGGCCTTCGCCTGCTTGTTGGCCTTGGTGCCCGGTGTCGTCGCCTTCAGCGCGGCCTTGGCGGTCTTCAGCTTGGCCTTGGCGCTCTTCAGCTTCGCCTGGTCGCTGGAGAGGGCCGCCTCGGCGATCTCCACCCGGCGCTCGTAGCCGCGGCAGCGCGGGTCACTGCCGCCGCCCTCGCCGCCCTTGTCGCGCGGATCCTTGCCGCCCTTCTGAGCGGCGCTAGCGCCGTCGTCGGCGGGCTGGGCGATCGAGTTGGCGGGAACGGCCACGGCGAGCGCGGCCAAGACGGCGGCGGGCGCGGCGAGGCGCTTGAGCGAGAGTTGCATTGGGCTGGTGAGTCCTCCGAGTTTGGGTTGGCGCGTCTGCTTGCCCAACCTAACGCCGTGACAGCGTTTGCGCCATAGTCGGCGCGATGCGCGATCTGATCCAGCGGGCACTCGAAGAGGACCTCGGTGCGGGCGACCTGACCAGCCGGGCCGTCGTGCCGGAGAACAGTCTCGCCACCGGCGTGGTGATCGCCAAGGCTGACGGCGTTGTGGCAGGCATCGACGTGGTAGCGGCGGTTTTCGCGGCTGTCGATCAGGAGCTGTCTGTAGAACTGCGCGCTGCTGACGGCGACCATGTCGCGCCGGGTGACGAGCTGCTGGCGCTGCGCGGCAACGCGCGCGCGATCCTGGCGGGGGAGCGGGTAGCCCTCAACCTGCTCGGACGACTTTCAGGCGTCGCGACCCTGACAGCGCGCTACGTCGCCGCCATCGATGGAACTGGCACGCGGATCCTCGACACGCGTAAGACGACGCCGGGGATGCGGGCGTTGGAAAAGGCGGCGGTCGTCGCCGGTGGCGGCATCTCGCACCGCTTCGGCCTCTACGACGCGATCCTCGTCAAGGAGAACCACGTACGCGTCGCGGGCGGCGTGGGGGAGGCAGCACGGCGCGCACTTGCCGGCGCACCCAAGGACGTCGTGGTCGAGATCGAGGTCGAGACCCTGGAGGAGCTCGACGAGGCGCTCGCCGCCGGCATCGGACGCGTGCTGCTCGACAACATGGACCCCGGGGTCTTGCGCGCTGCGGTCGAGCGCACCGCGGGGCAGGCAGAGCTGGAGGCATCCGGAGGGATAACGCTCGAGACGGCACGCGCCGTCGCCGAGACAGGCGTCGACTTCATCTCGGTCGGGGCGCTCACGCACTCCGCTCCGGCGCTCGACGTGAGCTTGCTCTTCGACCCGGAGGCCTAGAGGGCTACAATTACGGGGCAGTCCGTAGCGCTCCCTTCGAGCGCGACGTTCATTTCGACACCGAAAGAGGTTCGAAACATATGCCGGCCCAGTCGATTCCCACCCGGGGAGCCGCACCGACACAGCTACTGGAGCTGGAGGACATCCCTGCGCTCAAGGATGAGGTGCGTGCGCTCGCCGCCGAGCGCGACGCCGTGATCCTGGCGCACAACTACCAAGTGCCCGAGGTCCAGGACGTCGCCCACTTCGTCGGCGACTCGCTCGGTCTATCACGCCAGGCCGCCGCTTCGAGCGAGCAGGTGATCGCTTTCTGTGGCGTCCACTTCATGGCCGAGACGGCCTCGGTGCTGTCGCCGGAGAAGACGGTGCTGCTGCCCGACCTCGACGCCGGCTGTTCACTCGCCGACTCGATCACCGCCGGCCAGCTGCGCGAATGGAAGGCGAAGTTCCCCGGGGCAGTCGTCGTGATGTACGTCAACACGAGCGCTGAGGTCAAGGCCGAGACCGACTACTGCTGCACCTCCTCGAATGCCGTCCAGGTCGTCGAGCACATCTGGCGCGAGCACGGCGACGACACGGAGATCTTGTTCGGCCCCGACATGTGGCTCGGCGCCTACGTCGAGCGCGAGACCGGCCGCCGGATGCAGGTCTGGGATGGCGAGTGCCACGTCCACGCGGGCATCCGCCCGGCCGACATCAACAACATGCAGGCAGAGCATCCGAGCGCCGAGTTCCTCGTCCACCCCGAGTGCGGCTGCACGACCCAGGTGATGGAGTTCGTCGCCTCGGGCGACATCGACGCCGAGCACACCCACATGCTCTCGACCGGCGGAATGCTCGACTTCGCGCGCGAGTCCGACGCCGACGAGTTCATCGTCGCCACGGAGACCGGGATGATCTACCCGCTCGAGCAGGAGAACCCTGGCAAGCGCTTCATCCCGGCAAACCGGATGGCCTCCTGCAAGTACATGAAGATGATCACGCTGCCGAAGTTGCGCGACGCGCTGCGCGAGATGAAGCCGGTCGTCAAGGTCGATCCCGCGATCGCCGAGCGGGCGCGGATCCCGATCGAGCGGATGGTCGCGATCGGCCCGGGTAGCGCGAAGCGCGTCGTCTAGGCGCGTCAATCCATTTCAAGGGGGAGCTGTGCGGGAGCTGAACTTCGTCGAGACCGGTCAACTCGAGTGGCGCGAGGCCGCCGATCCGGCGTTGGAGGGCGATGGTCAGGCGCTGGTGCGCCCGCTCGCGGTCGCCACCTGCGACCTCGACACCGGTGTGATTGCCGGCCGCTTCCCGATTCCGGGGCCGTTTGCCTTCGGGCACGAGTGCGTCGCGGAGGTCGTCGACGTCGGTGATGCCGTCACGTCCGTGCAGCCCGGCGACCTCGTCAGTGTCGCCTTCCAGATCTCCTGCGGCGACTGTGCTGCCTGCCGCGCCGGCAACTCGGGAAGTTGCACCGAGACGCCGCGGCTGGCGATGTACGGCCTGCCACTCGGTGGCCACTGGGGTGGCTTCCTGTCCGACCTCGTGCGAGTGCCTTTTGCCGACGCGATGCTCGTCGCGTTGCCCGAGGGCGTCTCCCCAGCGACGGCGGCGAGCGTCAGCGACAACATCGTCGACGCTTGGCGGACAGTCGGTCCGCAGCTCGCCGCCAACCCGGGCGCGCCGGTGCTGGTCTGCGGCGGCGCCGGCTCGATCGATCTCTACGCGATCCAGATCGCCCGGGCGCTTGGTGCTGAGCGCGTCGACTACGCCGGTGGTCGCAACGACGCCGCTCGCACCCTGGCAAACGAGCTCGGCGCCGAGGTCGTCGGCGATGAGTTTCCCGACCGGCTTGGCGCCTATCCGGTCGTCGTCGACGCCAGCGCGAAGGAGGACGGCCTTGCTTGCGCGCTGCGCTCGACCGCGCCCGACGGTGTCTGCACGAGCATCGGCATCTACACGACGCCGACCACGCCGATCCCGCTGCTCGAGATGTACACGAAGAACATCACCTTCATAACCGGCCGCGTCCACGCCCGCGAGGCGATGCCGGAGGCGCTTGCGCTGATCGCCGATGGTCGGCTCGATCCTGAGCCGGTGACTGGTCGCCACATCGCCTGGGACGATGCCGCCGATGCGCTCGCCGAGTACCGCGAGAAGCTCGTGATCGAGCGCGGCCCCAGCGGGGCATAAGCGTCAGATGGCGCTCAACCGGCTCTATCCCCGTCTCGGCGAGACGACCGCTGAGGACCTCGTCGGTCAGCTCGATCTCGGCTCTCGCGCCCCGGACGACCGCCCCTACGTTGTCATCAACATGGTCTCGACGCTCGACGGCCGCGCGGCCACAGACGGCGATACGCGTGGGCTGGGCGGTGATCAAGACCGCGAGCTGTTCCACCTGTTGCGCACTGCGGGCGACGCGCTTCTCGTCGGCGCCGGGACAGCGCGGATCGAGCGCTATGCCGAGGCCGTCAAGAACGACGACCTGCGCGCGCGTCGCGAGCGGCACGGTCTCGATCCCGAGCAGCCGACGGTGATCGTCTCCGCGCGGCTGATGCTGCCATCCGACCTGCCGCTGCTCCAAGCCCCCGGCGCGCGAGTGATCATCGCTACCGCCGCCGATCACGATCTCGAGGGTGTCCAGGCCGACGTCACCTACGAGCGGACCGGCGACGACCTCAAGCTGCTGCTCGCCCGGCTCCGCGCTGACCACGGCGTCCGCTCGCTGATCTGCGAGGGCGGCCCGACACTCTTCTCCTACATGCTTGCCGCTGGCCTGGTCGACGAGCTGTTCCTCTCGCTCGCGCCCAAGCTAGCTGGCGGTGGCGACGAGCCGACGATCACAACCGGACCAGCTCTCCCCGAGCCCGTCAATGCCGATCTGGTCTGGCTCTGCGAGGCGGAGGGCGAGCTCTTCACGCGCTGGCGCATAAGGCGCTGACCCTGCAAGAAGCGTTGCAGACCCTGCACGTGGGGTTGCACCTGCAAACGGGCATCTTCTCGCCCGGTAAGAAGGATGGTCGCAGATGGCTCAGCTACGTACTCGCAGGCGGCCGGACTCGAATCCGGCGCCAACTCCCATGCCCTCCGGCGACGTCCCCGTCGTCGAGCTGCGCGACGTCTCGAAGGTCTATGACGGCGGGTCCGTCGGGCTCGAGCGCGCGACGCTGAGCATCGGCAGGGGAGAGTTCGTCTTCCTCGTCGGCGCGACCGGCTGCGGCAAGTCGACCTGTATCCGCCTGCTGATGAAGGAGCTCGAGGCCTCCAGCGGCGACGTGCTGATTGCTGGCAAGAAGCTCAACGACATCGATCGCTCCAAGGTCCCGTACCTGCGCCGCAACATCGGCACCGTCTTCCAGGACTACAAGCTGCTGCCGAACCGGACCGTGTACGACAACGTCGCCTACTCGCTGCAGGTGATCGGCGAGCAGCGTGACGAGATCCGGCGCAAGGTGCCGGACATCCTGAGCCTCGTCGGCCTCTCGACGAAGCTGCACAACTTCCCCGACGAGCTGTCGGGCGGCGAGCAGCAGCGCGTCTCGATCGCCCGCGCGTTCGTCAACCACCCGCCGCTGCTGCTGGCCGACGAGCCGACCGGCAACCTCGACCCCGAGACGTCGATCGGGATCATGCAGCTG
>Ga0190265_10001712_pt1 | contig 14471 bp, 16 predicted proteins | sample Popmic124T_FD_133135 | JGI IMG/M metagenome (GOLD analysis project Ga0190265, IMG submission 133135) | Populus adjacent soil microbial communities from riparian zone of Indian Creek, Utah, USA - 124 T | ecosystem: Environmental > Terrestrial > Soil > Riparian zone | place: USA: Utah | collected...
AGGTCTGTTCATCCGGACGATCCGGTCTCGGCAGCGATGGTCGCCTGCCAGCGGTACGGCCAGAGCGGGATCCTCGTCGTCGATGACGGACGCCTGGCGGGCACCGTCTCCCGCGAGGATCTCGACAAGGCGATCTCCCACGGCCTCGCGCACGCGCCCGTCAAGGGCATCATGAGCTCGAAGGTCGACACGGCGGGGGAGGAAACGCCGCTCGGCGAGTTGCAGCGCCTGCTCTCGGCTTCCGATGACGGCCGCGTCGCCGTGCTCGGCGGAGACCAGGTCGTCGGCGTCGTCACCAGGAGCGATCTCTTGCGGGCCGCAGGCGCACGGGAGGACGCTCGCGCCGAGCCCGCTCCGGTCCTTGCCGACGAGCTGGATCGGCTCGAGCACCTGGCGAAGGTCTTCGAGGCGGTGTCCGCGATCAGCGAGGGTTATGACGGCGTCTACCTGGTGGGCGGGACCGTGCGCGACATCCTGCTCGGCGAGCCCAACTTCGACGTCGACATTGCCGTCGAGGGCGATGCGATCGCATTGGCCGGCTCCCTTGCCGACGCACTCGACGGCCGGGCCCGCGTGCACGAGAAGTTCGGTACCGCGGTCGTCCTCTACGGAGACGGCGAGCGAGTGGACGTGGTGACGGCCCGCACGGAGTTCTACGACGCACCCGGGGCGCTCCCGACGGTGGAGCACGCGTCGATCCGAGAGGATCTCTTCCGCCGCGACTTCACGATCAACGCGATGGCCGTCTCGCTGAAGGGAGAGGATCGGGGCAGGCTCGTCGACCCCTTCGGCGGACGGCGCGATCTGCAGACCGGGACGATCCGCGTCCTCCACAACCTGTCGTTCATCGACGACCCCACGCGCATCTTCCGGGCCGTTCGTTACGAGAACCGTTACGGGTTCCGGATGGACGACCACACGGTCCGGCTCGCCCGCGGCTGCATCGAGATGGGCCTCGTCGGCGATCTCTCCTCCACCCGCCTTCGCGAAGAGCTCGTTGCGCTGCTCGAGGAAGGAGACGTCCACCACTCCATCCCGCGGCTCGCAGAGCTGGGTGCGGGCCGGGCGATTCATCCCCATCTCGCCGCCGACGAGGAGGCCGTCCGCCTCATCGACCACATGCGTGAGCTCAACGATCGCTACGGGCTGGGAGTGCCGACCTGGAGGCTGGGCTTCATCTCGCTCGCGCGCGAGCTGCCGGCCGACGAGGCATTCCAGTGGCTCGAGGGGCTCAAGGTGCGCCGCCGCGACACGGAGCAGATTGCCGCAGCCGTCACCGTCGGACCGAGGATCGTCGAGCGCCTGCGCGGCACGATGTCCCCGGCGGAGGTCGTCGCGCTCGCCGAGCCGTATGCGCCGGACGCGCCGCTCTACGCCCTGGCGCTGGCCGACTTGCCGGCTGTCCACGACTACTTCGAGCGGCTCGGCGGCGTCCGTCTCGAGATCACGGGTTCCGACGTAGCCGAACTGGGCCTGGCCGAATCGCCGCGCGTGGGGGAGGTGCTCTCCGAGCTGAAGCGTCGCAAGCTGAACGGAGAGCTCGACGGCCGCGAGTCGGAGCTGGCTGCCGCCCGCGAGCTGATCGAGAGCGTGAGGGGATGAACTCGAGCGCGTCGACCGGTCATTTCCGACGGATGCCGGGCCGAGCCCGGCATCCTGAAACCGGCATCGCAAGCGATGCCTCAGCCCCGTGATCCCGGTGTTTCGCTGGGAGTCGCCCGGCCCCTACGAGGTCGCGTTCTCGACCCGAATCGGCGGGGTCAGCGACGGCCCCTTTGAGTCGCTCAACCTCGGCATTCTCACCGGAGACGAGCCGGAGCATGTGATCGAAAATCGCCGCCTCCTGTGCGAGAAGGCAGGGGCCGAGCCGGAACGAGCGACGATGCTGTGGCAGCAACACGGCCACGGCGTCGTCAAGGCGACCGCCGATCGAGGCGTGATGTCCGCCGGTTTCGACCATCCACCCGGGGACGCCGTCTGGACCGACGAGCCCGGCCTGGCGATGATGCTGATCACCGCCGATTGCCTGCCCGTCGCGGTTGCGAGAGCGAACGGCGGAGGCAGCGCGCTGGCGGTGCTGCACGTCGGCTGGCGTGGCCTCCTCGCCGGTATCGCCGAAGCCGCGCTCGACGAGCTCGGCGAAGGGCCGCACAACGCCGTGATCGGCCCTGGGATCGGGCCGTGCTGCTTCGAGGTGGGGGAGGAGGTGGCCGCTCCGTTCAGGGACCGCTACGGGGCGGAAGTGTTCGTCGGCCGAAACCTCGACCTGTACGCCTCGACCGAGAAGGCGCTGTACTCCGCAGGCTGCACGAGTGTCGAGCGTGTCGAGATGTGCACGTCCTGCCACCCGGACCTGTTCTTCTCCCACCGCCGCGATGGAGCCCGGACCGGGCGGCAGGGGATCGTTGCTCGCATCCGTTGACGAGGTCCGCGCGCGGTACGAACAGGTGCGCGAGGAGGTCGGCCCGGGCGTGACCGTCGTCGCGGCGACGAAGTACGTCTCACTCGAGGACATGGCTGTGCTAGCGGAGGCCGGGATCGAGGTCGTGGGCGAGAACAGGGCCCAGGACCTCGAGGCGAAGCATGCGGAGTACGGCGACACATTCCGCTGGCATTTCATCGGCCACCTGCAGAGTCGCAAGGCGAAGGTCGTGAACGGTCTCTGCGAGCTCGTCCATTCCCTCGACTCCGAGTCGGCGGCGAAGCGGCTCGAGGTGCCTGCGCTCGTCCAGGTCAACCTCGGCGGGGAGGAGACCAAGTCGGGGGTGGCGCCGGCTGAACTGAGCAGCTTCCTCGAGCTGTACGCCGGAGTGCGCGGACTTGCGACGATGCCGCCGGCCGCCGGCGACCCCGAGGATTCTCGGCCTCTATTCCGAAAACTGCGTGTGCTGGCCGACGAACACGGTCTGCAGGAGCTTTCAATGGGCACCAGCCAGGACTACAAAGTGGCAGCGGAGGAGGGCGCAACCTATGTCCGGGTAGGCGCTCGCCTCTTCAGCGGTTAGCATTTTCCCTGCAATGGGCTTTGCAGACGTCTGGAATCGCACTCTCGTCTACTTCGGAATCGCCGAGGAGGACGAAGACTGGGACGAGGACGGCTACGTCACGAACGAAGAGCTCGAGCGCTCCTACAGCGAGCGGCCGAACGTTCGGCGCCTGTCGACGCGCCGTCGCCGAAACGACCCCGACGACTGGACCGAGCCCGAAGCGACCCCGAGCGCCCGCACCGCCGTCCTGCGTCCGGCCGGGGGTCGGCGTGGCTCCGTGGCGGCCGTTCCGAGCACGTCGCCTGCGCGCGTGCACCTCGTCGTTCCCCGGAGCTTCAACGACGCGCAGCAGATCGCGGACAAGTTCAAGGAAGGAACACCCGTGATCCTCAACCTCCAGGGGTCGGACCAGGATCTCTCCAAGCGCCTGATCGACTTCGCCAGTGGGCTCACGTACGCGCTCGACGGAAACATGCAGCGCGTCGCCGACAAGGTCTTCCTCCTGACCCCCCGCAATGTCGAAGTCTCCGCCGAAGAGCGTGCCCGCATGCTCGAGGGCGGCGGATTCTTCAACCAGGCCTAGCGGCCTGGTTTCGAGGAAAGTCTCGCGACTTTCCTCGACGCGTTACAAGGCGGTGTGCTTGCGGCGGACGCGGGCAAAGCCCGCATCCGCGGCGTGAGGTCAGCGACCCTAGGGTTTCCAAGCTTCTTCGCCACTCTCGTGTTCTCAGCCAGGCCCATCCGCTTGCCAGCAGGTCGGACAGGAACCCGCGCTAGCGCCGCGAAATGAGCCTCGTGGGCGTGTACGCCATTCTCGCGCTACCGCTGGCCGACGCCATCGACTCGGTCAAGTCGTTCGTGAACATCTTCATCTCCGTCTACATCCTCCTGATCTTCGCCTACATCCTCACGTCCTGGATCCGCCTGCCGTACTCCGTCTGGCTGAATCGAATCCAGCGCTTCCTCTACGACGTGTGCGAGCCGTACCTGCGGATCTTCCGCCGGCTTCTTCCGGCCTTCGGGCCGCTCGATCTGTCGCCGATCGTTGCCGTGATCTCCCTGTTCCTCATCAACTCGATCATCCAGGCCGTTCTCGACCAATTGCACTGAGAGGAGGTACGACCACATGGCACTCACACCTGTCGAAATCCGCCACGTGAACCTCGGCCAAAGCTTCCTCGGCTACCGCAAGGGAGCCGTGGATACCCTGCTGGACGAGGTCGTCCAGAGCTTCGAGGAAACCTGGCGCGAGCGCGGCGAGCTGCAGGACAAGCTCGAGCAGATGGAGAACGACATCGCCCGTTACCGGGACCTCGAGACGCTCCTGCGCAAGACGCTCGTCTCGGCGGAGCGCAGTGCGCTGGAGCTGAAGGACCAGGCGCGCCGCGAGGCGGAGATCGTGATGACCGAGGCGCACTCGGAGGCGCGGCTGATCAAGCAGGCGGCCCTCACCGAGCGTGAGCATCTGCGAGGGGAAGCAAGCCGGATTCGCAGCTTGTTGCGCTCCGCGCTGGCGATCGTCGACGACGGCGAGGGCGAAGAAAGGGCCGAAGCGGCCTAACCAATCCACTGTCTCTAAGATGGGCGCATGGCGGTCGACACTGTGCGCTTTCGTGACCTTCTCTTGGCGGAGCGCCAGAAGGTCTTCGAGGCCATCGAATATCTCCACGCGGAGAACCCCGGGTCGCTCAAGGACGAGACCGAGGAGTCGACGGTCGACAATCACCTCGCCGATACGGCGACTGTCACCCTCGACCGTGAGATCGACTACACGCTCGAGGAGAACTCCGAGCATGTCCTGAAGGCCATCGACGCCGCCCTGGTGAAGATCGAGGCCGGCACCTTCGGGATCTGCGAGACCTGCGGCCAGCCGATCGCGGAGGAACGCCTGGCGGCGATTCCGTACGCGAGACAGTGCATCGACTGCAAGCGCCGCGAGGAGCGAGGTTGAACGAGCCCGCGCCGCGGGCGCTCGACGTGCGAGTGGGGTCCGCGACCGATGGGCTGGCGCCCATCTCCGGAGCCGAGCGCTCACTCGCGGCTACCCCTTACCAGTGGATCTCTCTGGGCGCGATTGCGCTGGCGGCTCTCGGCGGCGACCAGCTGACGAAGTACTTCGCGGCGAGCCGCCTTGCTCTGGACGAGCAGGTGCACGTCGCCGGGCCGCTTTCCATCCACCACGTGCACAACTCGGGAATCGCCTTCGGGTTCTTCTCGAACGCGACCGCGATCGTGACCGCGCTGACGGCGATCGCCGTGGGCTGGATGCTCCTCTTCTTCGCGCGCTCGGGCGCGCGGCATCCCATTCTTCCGATCGCGCTCGGCCTCCTCATCGGAGGCAGCGCATCGAACCTCATCGATCGCGTGCGGCTGGGACACGTGACGGACTTCATCGATCTCGAGTTCTGGCCTGCCTTCAACCTCGCGGACAGCTTCATCGTCCTCGGCGTCCTCATCCTGCTCGCGGCGCTGCTCTTGCCTCAGCGCCAGCGACCGCGACCGCGGCCGGTGACCGACGCTTCGCTCCGACGTCCCTGAAGTCGCCGCCGGGACGCGGCTCGACCGTTTCCTCGCTGAACTGCCCGAGATCGGGTCGCGCGGTGCCGCCGAGCGCCTGATCGCCACGGGGGCCGTTCGGCTCGACGGCGAAGCGGCCGTCAAGAGCCGGCGGCTGGAGGGCGGGGAGACGATCGAGGTCGAGCTTCCCGAGGCAAAGCCGACCGAGCTCGTTCCAGAGGACATCGACCTACGGGTCGCCTACGAGGACGAGCACCTGCTCGTCGTGGACAAGCCGGCCGGCGTCGTCGTGCATCCCGCGCCCGGCCACGGTCACGGCACGCTCGTCCACGGGTTGCTCGAGCTGGGGGCCGCGGGAGGGGAGGAGAGCGACCGGCCGGGAATCGTGCATCGGCTTGACCGCGGTACCTCGGGTCTCCTCGTAGTGGCGCGCTCAGAAGAGGCGTACAAGCGGTTGCAAGACCTGGTTCGCGAGCGCGCCCTCGAGCGGATCTACGTGGCACTCGTTCGCGGCCGGCCGCGTTCCTGGCAAGGAAAGATCGAGGCGCCGATCGGGCGCGACCGCGAGGATCCGACGCGCCGCTCGCTCGACACGGACGCGCCGCGCGAGGCGACGACGCACTTCCAGGTCGAGGAGCTGCTCGGCGCGCATGCCCTGCTGCGCGTGCGGCTCGAGACGGGGCGGACCCATCAGATCCGCGTGCACCTGGCGGCCATCGACCTGCCGGTGGTCGGCGACTCCGTCTACGGCGTCCCGGACCCGCGACTGAAGCGCCAGTTCCTCCACGCGACGCGCCTTGCCTTCACCCACCCGTTCACGGGGGAAGCGGTCGAGGTGGAGTCGCCGCTTCCTGCGGATCTGCAGGGCTTTCTCGCCCAGATGAGGCGGTAGCGGCTACAATTCAGATGCTTCTGTCACCGTCCCGGCGGTGATGACGGGTGGGGGTGCCGGCGTTTGTACGTCGGTCCACCCGCAGGCCGCCGGCTGTACTGCATCCGAACCACGAAGGGGGACCATTGTCCGTCGTTTCTATGCGAGAACTCCTGGAGGCCGGCGTCCATTTCGGCCACCAGACCCGCCGCTGGGACCCGAAGATGAAGCGATTCATCTTCAACGAGCGCAGCGGCATCTACATCATCGATCTCCAACAGACACTCGCCCTGCTCGAGGAGGCCGCGGCGTTCGCGCGCAACCTCGCGGAGCGGGGTGGCACGATCTTGTTCGTCGGCACGAAGAAGCAGGCACAGGACGCGATCGAGGAGCAGGCGACGCGCGTCGGCATGCCGTACGTGAATCACCGTTGGCTCGGGGGCCTGCTCACGAACTGGCGAACGATCTCTGCTCGGATCGAGCGGCTGCACGAGTTGCGCAGGCTGAGAGAGGACGGCCAGCTGGAGCTGCTGCCTGCGAAGGAGCGAATCTCGATGCTCGCCGAGCTCGAGCGCCTCGACAACCACCTCGGCGGCGTCGCCGACATGAAGCGGCAGCCCGACGCCGTTGTCATTCTCGACCTGCGCAAGGAGCAGATCGCAGTGCGCGAGGCAAAGCGGCTCGGCCTGCCCGTGATCGCGCTCGTCGACACGAACTGCGATCCGGACGACGCTGATTTCGTCGTGCCGGGCAACGACGATGCGATCCGTGCATGCAGCCTGATCGTCAGGGTGATCGCCGATGCGATTGACCAGGGCAGGCAAAAGGTCCGCGAGGAGGACTTCCGGAAGGCCGCTGAGAAGGCCGCTGCTGCTGAAGTGGCAGCGGCCGAGACTGCGGCGGCAGAGGCGGCTGCGGCTGCCGAGCCCGCCGCCGAAGCTCCTGCAGAGGAGCCTGCTGCCGAAGTCGAGCCCGCCGCCGAAGCTCCTGCAGAGGAGCCTGCTGCCGAAGTCGAGTCCGCCGACGAGACACCGAAGCCTGCCGCGGCCGAGGTGACCGTCGAATGAGCGACATCCCGGCGGCCCTCGTCAAGGAGCTCCGCGAGCGCACCGGCGCGGGGATGATGGACTGCAAGCGCGCCCTTCAGGAGGCCGGAGGCGACATCGAAGCGGCGCACAAGCTGCTGCGCGAGTGGGGTGCTGCTCAGGCCGGCAAGCGCGCGGGCCGGGAGACGACCGAAGGAGTCGTCCTCTCGAGGATCAATGACGGCGTCGGCACGCTCGTTGCGGTCGGCTCGGAGACGGAGCCCGTCTCGCAGAACGAGGAGTTCCAGGCGTTCGCCAACCGCGTGCTCGAGAGCGTCGAGAGCAAAGGCCCCGACGCGGTCTCGGCGCTGGACAACGAGCGTACCGAGCTGATCGCGAGGATCGGCGAGAACGTGGTCGTGCGAGGCGCCGCGCGCCTGGAAGCCATGAACGGCGAGCGGCTCGCCGAGTACGTCCACCGGCCCGCAAGCAAGATCGGCGTTCTGCTCAAGACCGAGGGCGGCAGCGACGAAGCCGCGCGGCGCGTCGCCATGCACATCGCGTCGGCCGCTCCGCGCTGGGTCGAGCGCTCCGAGGTCCCGGCCGAGGAGGTCGAGGCCGAGCGCCAGGTCTACGCGGGCTCGGACGAGGTGCAGTCGAAGCCCGAGCAGGCTCGTGAGAAGATCGTCGAGGGCATGGTCAACAAGCGCTTCTTCGCCGCCTATCCAGGCGGCGTCCTGCTCGAGCAGCCCTGGATCCACGACACCGGTAAGACCGTGGCCCAGGCGTTGGAGGAGGAAGGGATGCGAGTCCTCGCCTTCGAGCGCTTCGACGTCGCCGAATGACGGTGCGGCCAGAGGCAGTCCCGGCCAAGCCCGGCGCGGCGCGTCCCATCTTCGACCGCGTTCTGCTGAAGGTCTCGGGCGAGGCGCTCATGGGCAGCCAGGAGTACGGGATCGAGCTCGCCCGAGCGGAGGCGATCGCCCAGGAGATCGTCGAGGTCCAGCAGAGCGGGGTGGAGGTCGCGATCGTCGTCGGAGGCGGGAACATCTACCGCGGGATGGCGGCCGCGGCCGAAGGCATGGACCGCGCGACCGCCGACTACGCGGGAATGCTCGCCACGCTGCTGAACGCGCTCGCGCTCCAGGACGCACTGGAACGCTTCGGCTCGCACACGCGCATCCTGTCGGCGATCGGAGTGGCGGAGGTTGCCGAGCCCTATATTCGCCGTCGGGCGATCCGCCACCTCGAGAAGAAGCGCGTCGTCATCTTCGCGGCCGGTACGGGGAACCCGTTCTTCACCACCGACACGGCCGCGGCTCTGCGTGCGCTTGAGATCGGCGCCCAGGCAATCCTGATGGCGAAGAACCGAGTCGAGGGCGTGCTTGACGGCGATCCGCGAGTCGAGCCCGACGCCGAGCTCGTCCCGGCACTCACCCATCTGCAGGCCATCGAGCGCGGCCTCAAGGTGATGGACACGACGGCTCTGTCCCTGTGCATGGACAACCGGGTCCCGATCCACGTCTTCGGGCTCGCCGGCGGGAACATCAAGCGCGTGATTTTCGGCGAGCGGGTTGGCACAATCATCGCGACCCCGAGCGAGGAGTAGTGCCCACTTGATCGACGACCTGATTGCCGACGCGAGCCGACGCATGGACAAGTCGGTGGAGTCGACCCAGACCGAGTTCAACACGGTCCGAACCGGCCGGGCGTCAGCCGCACTACTCGACCGCATCACGGTCGACTACTACGGCCAGCCGACGCCGCTCCAGCAGCTCGCGACGATCAACGTTCCCGAGCCGCGCATGCTGACGATCCAGCCCTTCGACCCCAACTCAGTAAAGGAGATCGAGCGCGCGATCCTCGAGTCCGAGCTCGGCCTCACGCCTTCGAACGACGGCAAGGTCATCCGGCTCCCGATTCCCCAGCTGACCGAGGAGCGCCGCAAGGACCTGGTCAAGATCGTGCGGCAGATCGCGGAGGACGGAAAGATCGCGATCCGAAACGTCCGGCGAGACGCGGATAAGCACCTCAAGGATCTCAAGACGAAGGGTGAGGTCGGCGAGGACGACGAGCGTCGCGCCGAGGAGCGCGTTCAGAAGCTGACGGACGAGCACACGGCCAAGATCGACGATCACCTGAAGCGCAAGGAAGCCGAGATCACCGAAGTCTGAGCGGCATAGGATCGGCGCCGCCCTTGCAGTTTCTGAGCAGATTCCTGCGACGCAGGCCCCAGCCTCTCGAGCCCGGGGAGGTCCCGCGGTCGGTGGCGATCATCATGGACGGCAACGGCCGCTGGGCTGACGCGCGCGGCCTACAGGTCGAGGCCGGCCACCGTGAGGGCACGCGCGCTCTGCGGCGCACCGTCGAAGCCGCGCTCGAACTGGGAATCGAGTCGCTCACCGTCTACGCCTTCTCGACCGAGAATTGGCTCCGGCCGCCCGCCGAGGTGGATTCGCTGATGGAAATCTTCAGCGAGACGATCGACCGCGAGCTGCCCGATCTTGCGAAGCAGGGCGTGCGCACGCGGTTCATCGGCCGGCGGGATCGCGCCCCGGTGGAGTTGCAAGAGCGGATGGCCGATCTCGAATTACACACGGCCGACCGTGAGCGGTTGCAGCTCTGGATCGCCTTCGACTACGGAGGTCGCGCCGAGCTCGCGGACGCTGCAAAGGCTCTGATCGCCTCGGGAATCTCGCCCGAAGAGGTGGACGAGGACGTCTTCGCGGTTTATCTCTACGCACCTGAGATGCCCGATCCGGATCTCTTGATTCGCGCATCGGGCGAGCTGCGGATCTCGAACTTCCTGCTCTGGCAGCTGGCCTACGCCGAGCTCGTGTTCGTCGACAGGCTCTGGCCCGATTTCGGAGAGAAAGAACTGCGGCGGGCGGTGACCGAGTACGCGCAGCGGCACCGTCGCTTCGGCGGACGATGAGCGCCTTTCTGTCGCGGATTCTCGTCACGGTTGTCGGACTGCCGGTGGTCCTCGGGCTCGTCTACCTCGGCGGCTGGTGGCTCTTCGGGCTGGTCTCGATCGCCGCGGTGATTGCGCTGCACGAGCTCTTCTGGATGGCGCGGACCCTGCGACCGGTCGTGCTGGCCGGCTATCTCGGTGCGCTGGCCTGTCTCCTGGGAGCGGCTTTCGGAGAGCTCGACTGGGCCGTGGCCGGCTTCATGGGGACGTTGCCTCTGGCGTTCCTGATCAAGGGCTTTGGCGGCACGCGGCAGTCGACGATGGTGTCCGTCGCGGTCACCGTGCTCGGGGCGGGCTGGATTGGTCTCGGGCTCGCGCATCTCCTGCTGCTGCGCGACATCGCGCCGGACGGGCGCCTAGCAGCGTTCACGGTGCTGCTCGCGGTATTCGCCGGGGATGCGGCCGCGTACGGCGCAGGGAGGCTCGTAGGGCGCCACAAGATGGCCCCCACGGTCTCCCCGGGCAAGACGTGGGAGGGATTCGTGGCCGGTTCCGCGGTTGTGATCTTCGTCACGTGGATCGCCCTCTACGAGACCGGGTTCGTGGACGGATGGCGCTCGCTCGTCCTGGGCGGGGTGATCGCGGTGGTGGCGCCGCTCGGCGATCTGTTCGAATCGGCCGTGAAACGCGATATGGACGTGAAGGATTCGGGGCGCCTGCTCCTTGGGCATGGCGGGATGCTCGACCGGATCGACGCGCACCTCTTCGCGATCGTGGCCGCGTACTACGTGATTGCCGCGTTCGGCGTGAACTAGCGCCCATACTTCAGTTTGTGAAGAAGCGCATCGCCGTTCTGGGCGCAACAGGCTCGATCGGCCGTCAGGCGCTCGAGATCATCGCTGCGCACCCCGACCTCGAGGTCTGCGCGCTCGCGGCCGGTTCGAGCGAGCTCGCGCCGCTCGCGGCCGAACACGGTGTCGAGCATGTCCAGACGGGAGGCGATCCGACCGCCCTGCTGGAGGATGCGGCGCCCGACGTCGTCCTGAACGCGGTCGTCGGCTTTGCCGGCCTGCCTGCGACCCTCTGGGCCCTCGAGCGGGACGTCACCCTCGCTCTCGCGAACAAGGAGAGCCTCGTGGCGGCGGGTGAGCTCGCGCTCGCTGCGCGAGAGCGGGGCGGAGGGCTCCTCCTTCCGGTCGACAGCGAGCATTCCGCCGCCTTTCAGTGCCTCGAGGGACGGGAGCCGGAAACCGTCCATTCACTCGTCCTGACCGCCTCGGGCGGCCCGTTTCGCGGCCGCTCGTCGGAGGAGCTCGCTGCCGTGACCCGCGCCGACGCGCTGGCCCACCCGACCTGGCGCATGGGGCCGAAGATCACGATCGACTCCGCAACCCTCGCCAACAAGGGGCTGGAGCTGATCGAGGCCCATTTCCTCTTCGGCCTGCCGTACGAGCAGATCGAGGTCGTCGTCCACCCGACGTCGGTCGTCCACGCGCTCGTCCGATTGCGCGACGGCGCTTCGCTCGCACACCTCGGCTATCCCGACATGCGCGTTCCCATCTCGTTCGCGCTCACGTATCCCGACCGTGCGGAGACGCCTGTCGAGCCGCTCGACTTCGGGTCCGGCCTGACGCTCGAGTTCGAGCCTCCCGACCTGGAGACGTTCCCGATGCTCGCCCTGGCCCGCGACGCGGGGGAGCGGGGAGGCACGTACCCCTGCGCGTACAACGCGGCCAACGAGGTCGCAGTCGCAGCTTTTCTCGCCGGCCGCCTGCCCTTCCTCGGCATTGCCGAGATCGTCGAGGAGACGCTCCGCGCGGTGGAAGGAGGGCCCGCACGTACGCTGGATGAGCTCGTCGCCGCCGACGCCGAAGCACGACAACTCGCCGAGCGGCAGGCGGAACGAGCTGCAGCATGAGCATCTTCGTCTCCATCCTCGGGCTCGCCTTCCTGATCCTCGTGCACGAGGCGGGCCACTTCTTCACGGCCCGCGCCGTGGGCATGAGCCCACGAAAGTTCTACATCGGATTTCCGCCGGCGCTGATCAAGACGCGCCGCAAAGGCATCGAGTACGGAATCGGGGCGATCCCGCTCGGCGGCTACGTGAAGATTCCGGGCATGCACAGGCCTGCACCGTCAGACGTGGACATGTACTTCGCACCCGCGCTGGCCGAGGCGCCGCATCTGCTCGCCCCGGCCGAGCGCATCAAGCAGGCCCTCGTCGAGGGGGACATGGCAGCAGCTCGCGCTCACCTACCGGAGCTCGAGGGCTCGATCGACGCTACGAAGCTCTCCCCGCGGGCAGCGCGCGCGGCCCAACGCGGCCTGCGCGAGCTTGCCGACGGGCTCGGCGAGGACGCCTACTGGCGGCAAAGGGCGTGGAGGAAGGTCGTAGTCATCTTCGCGGGCCCGGGCGCAAACCTCGCGCTGGCGATCGCGCTCTTCTTCGCGCTCTTCCTGATCGTCGGCGGGACCGCGACGCGCACCGTCGAGCTCGTCTCCCCGGACCGGCCCGCGGCCCAGGCGGGGCTCATGCCGGGAGACGAGATCATCGCCGTCAACGGGCAGCCCGTCGAGCCTGAGGACATCTCGAGGCACATCACTTCGTCGGAGGGGAAGCCGGTGCGGCTGACCGTTCGCCGTCAGGGGGAGGTCATCAGTCTCCGGCCGGTGGCGCCTCGCGAGGACCAGGGCGCCTACCGCCTCGGCTTCCGCCTGGACGCAGAGTCCCTGGGGCCCGCCGCAGCCTTGTGGCAATCGGTCCGCTTGACCGGCATCGTGACGAAGGAGATCGGAGCGGCGCTCACCCGCCTCGTCCGCGGGGAAGGCCGTGAGGACGTTGCCAGCCCCGTAGGGATCGTGCAGGGCTCCTCGAACGCCCTCGAGCAGGGCGTGGAGACCTACCTCTGGGTGCTCGGCCTGCTCAGCCTGTCGCTTGCGCTGCTCAATCTGCTTCCGCTGCTGCCGCTCGACGGCGGTCACATCGCGTTCTCGATCGTCGAGGGCATTCGCGGTCGCTCGGTCGGTCGGGAGGTCTACGAACGAGTTTCCGCGGTGGGCATCGCGCTCGTGTTGCTTCTATTCTTCGTCGGGCTCTCGAACGACGTCGGCCGCCTGGGGGACTGATGGCGAGCGAGCGCGGAATCCGAGTCGGCAACGTGCCCATCGGCGGGGGAGCGCCTGTCGTCGTCCAGTCGATGACGCTGACGCCGACCAGAGACGTCCCGGCGACGACAGCCCAGATCGCGGCGCTAGCCTCCGCCGGCTGCGAGGTCGTGCGATGCGCCGTGCCGAAGATCGAGGACGCCGAGGCGCTGCGCAAGATCGTGCGCCTCTCTCCGATCCCGGTCATCGCCGACATCCACTTCAACGCGAGCCTGGCGCTGCGCGCGATCGACGCCGGCGTCGCGGCCGTGCGCATCAACCCGGGCAACATCGGCGGCCCGGAGAAGGTCGCCCAGGTGGTCGAAGCTGCGAAGCGCGCCAGTATCCCGATGCGAATCGGGGCGAACTCCGGCTCGCTGCCGAAGCACCTTCACGATCTCGCCCAGAGAGATCAGGCCGAGGCGCTTGTCGCCGCCGCCCTCGAGGAGGTCGAGCTCCTCGAAGGGCTCGATTACCGCGACTTCAAGATCTCCGTCAAGTCGACGCACGTGCCGACGATGATCCGCGCCTACCGGCTCCTCGCCGAAAAGGTGCCGTATCCATTGCACCTCGGCGTCACCGAGGCCGGCACCGAGCTGACAGGGGCGATCAAGAGCTCGATCGGCATCGGCTCGCTCCTCGCGGACGGCATCGGCGACACGATCCGGGTCTCGCTCACCGCCGACCCGGTGAAGGAAGTGGGCGTGGCGTGGGAGATCTTGAAGGCCCTCGGAATGCGCGAGCGTGGCCCGGTGATGATCGCCTGCCCCTCGTGTGGTCGCGACAACGTGGGGGTGGAGAACCTCGCGGTCAAGGTCGAAGAGCGCCTCCGCGACTACCCGCAGGCGTTCGAGGTCGCAGTTATGGGCTGCGCCGTCAACGGGCCCGGCGAGGCCGGGGACGCCGACTTCGGGATCGCGGGCGGCCGCGACGTCGGGTTCATCTACGCGCACGGCCGCGTGCTGAAGAAGGTCGAGTCCGAACAGCTCGTCGACCAGCTCTTCCGCGAGATC
>Ga0190265_10001713_pt1 | contig 14469 bp, 14 predicted proteins | sample Popmic124T_FD_133135 | JGI IMG/M metagenome (GOLD analysis project Ga0190265, IMG submission 133135) | Populus adjacent soil microbial communities from riparian zone of Indian Creek, Utah, USA - 124 T | ecosystem: Environmental > Terrestrial > Soil > Riparian zone | place: USA: Utah | collected...
AGGTCCTCGTCCGCTGGCTCCCTCGCTGTCCTTGCTGCCTACGAAGCTTCACTCGAGGTGCGCGGGCGCCTTGTCGACGACCGAGAATTCGGGATCAGTAGTGCTAAGCTGGCTCGCGAATGGCGCGAAAACCTCATTCTCGTTATGAGCTCGGAGAAGGCAGAAGCGGTGTCGCAGCGGTAAAGTATTCGGCCGTGTCGATCCTGTGGACCCAGCGAAGCTTGTGGCCGACCAGGCGCAGGATGCGGTTGCCATCTTCGCTACCATTCACGCGAGCTAAAAGAGAAGCCGCGAGGATTTCTCCTATGATCAGCAGGTCGGAGTCACGGTTGAGTAGTTGCACGCCTGGAAGCATCCGTTGCAGTGCGACTGTCGCGTGTGTGGCGACGCGCGGCACAAGCAGCGTTTCGATCTGCCAGCGATGACGCGCTTGTCGCAATGCGTCGCGAAGGCAGACAAGATAGCGTCGGGGACCGCCCACGATCACGCTCGCGTAGGCGACGAAGTCAAGTGACCCGATTTGAGCTGCGATCGCAGCTCCACGATCTGCGGGTTCTCCTAGAACTTCATGAGCGGCGCAGGCGTCATCGACACGCCGCTTCAGCTGTTCAGGACGGCTGGCAAGCACGATGACTGTTGCCGCGGATTGTCCGCTTAGGGCGGGCACCAAAGCAATGGCAGCGGTCGCCTCCTCCTCTGTAAAATCGCTCGCAACTTTGTCTAGGACGAGGTTGTTCAAGATGATGTCGACGTCGAGTTTGGTTAGTATGCGACCTGCGACATCGTCCACCGTCGCGCGGCGCAGTATTTCGGATGTGAGAGTTCGAAGAGCAACGTCGGGAGAGACGGCAGGAATGGTCGCAGCAATGGAGTGGCGAAGGTTTTCTTCAATTGCGTCCGGGGTAGGAGCTGATGTTGCCCATTCAATCGATGCAAGCAGCGCTCTGATGTGGTTGCCGTCGGACACGTAAGCGACCGCGCGGCGAAGGTTCGTGTCATCGACGCCCTTCGGTAGTCGCCGCAGCTCGCGCAGGATCCTGTCGTGGTTTGGGCGTTTGCCCTCGACCCATCGGCGAATCGCACAATCAGGACCCTGGGCGATTTCAGCGTTGGTACGGAGAATGCCGACAAACTTTCGCCCGCATTGGTGATGATGCATGAACGCTTCAGTGAAGCTGAGGAGCACATTCGTGACGCTGCTCCAAGCAAGTGCGGCGGAGCGGAGCTTGATCTGTTCCTCGACAAAATTTGCGTCTGCGGAGCTGAGCGGGATTCGATCGATATCTTCGTTGCCTTCAATGACCAGGGATGTGTCTGCGTCCAGTTCGAGCGAGCGTCGCACCGTGTATAGAAGCTGATAGCGGTATCCGCGCAGGCTTGCCGAAGCGACGCGCTTCCTGTTGCGAATGGACGGCTTCGGACTCTGTTTCACCTTGTTCATCGGTACCATCATTGCGGTCCAGATTCGGTCTGGTCTAGGCGTAGGCCAAGCTTTGCAAAGACCTGAGTAAAGAACCGCCGAACGCGCGGCTTGTGGTCTTCTAGGAGTTCGGTGGCCCCGAAGCGATAGACATCGTACCCGGCAAGTCTGAGCTCACGGTCGGCCGCAACCATTCTCGCATAGCGGTATGGATCTGCTCGATTGGCCTCGTCGGCGTAATGATGCTGGCCGTCTACTTCGATTACGATCCGGGCCTGATGCGGGAGCAGCATCAGAAAGTCCATCCGAAACCGCAGCAAGGCCGCGGGCCCTCGCTCCTTCACCGTCTTGGGATCCCAGTGCAGCCAAACTTCCGGCAGAAGGGCGGGTAGGTTCGGAATCGCTTTTCCGAAGATCGAGAAGTAGGCGCGAAAGAAGTTTCGTTGCGGCGGTGAAGTGCTCGGAAGGCTAACCTCGAGACGTCGATACAGGGATGCTTTTGCTTGATCGTCGTTCGGCACGTTGCGCGATTGAGCCCACCACGCCTGCAGGTCGCGCCAGCGTAGACCTTCCGTCAGGTTAATCGGCTGGTCATAGATGAGCACGTCGTCGGCGTTGCTAACCACCTCAATTTCATTCGATACCGCGTCCCGGAGGCGCAGATCTGGCTTGGTTGCGGACGCGAAGATGAGATTCTTCGCGCGTGCTAGCGCCTTGTTCCTGTTTGAGACCAACGAGAATGTAGGATAGCCACCGTCGGTGCCGTGTTCGCGCAACTCAATTCCGAAGCGAGACAATGCTGTGTTCGCTTGTTCGACGAAGCGTCGCTGCTCCGGCTCGTTGGGGCGAACGCCTGGTGACAAAAGGCCCTCGATGAATAGGGCGAACCGTTTGTCGGAGCATGTGTAGGCTCCTAGGCAATCAAAAATCGCGTTCGTGTCAAGGTCACCGCTATGCTTGAAAACGTGCTGCTCGATCTCGTCTCGTAGTAGTCCGTGTCCACCGCAGATCGTTGACTCAGCATCGAGAATCCAGAGGCTGTCGAGCAGCTCCCGAAATCCGCGAGCGGCCAGCCAAAGAGGTACGTCGTCCAGCGCCTCCGCAAGCTCCCGGCGGCAGCGGGTAGACAAGTCGAGATCGATCTCCGCCCAAAGAAGCTCTTCGAGTTCATTGCGATCTAGAGCCGATGGGGGATGATGTCGAAGCAGAGCGAAGGCGACACCGACCAGACTGGCGTCCGGAGTTGCCGCCAGGCTTGCGCTCATGCGGTCGGCCTTTGACAGCCCAGGTTCGGATGGAGGGGGCGATAGCCCGAGCTGCTCGCAGATGCCAGGTAAGTCCACGTGTCGGTTGGACTGACTAACGGAATGAGTTCGGCGAGAGAGCAGAGTACGAAGGGCGCTATGGTCCACCGCGCAACACTACGCGAACTGCGCAGTGGATGTCGTGTGTTTGGTCGGAATGGCGCCAAGACGACGACAGGCGAGACAGACGATGGCTAATCGTGCTGCCCGAGGTCGAGCGTCCGGTCTTGAGCGCGACTGTGCAAGACGTAGAGTGATGGCTTCAGAGCAGGATTGTGAGTGTCGGCGCTAGGACGCGTTGACCACTGCCGAGAATGAAACCTATGTCGATGTCTCCACGCCAACCAAAACCGGCCTCTCGCAGTAACACCTCGAGACGGCAATAGTGCCCAGGTGGGAGGCGCAGCGGTGGATTGATGTGCACAACGCGATAGCCAATCTCACCATTGTTGAGCGGCAGTGAGATGCTTGCGGCAGGCACCAGCCGGTCTCCAGGGAGACCGTGCAGAACGATTTGGCGATATCGAACGTTAATGAACGTGCCGGTGATTACTTCCTCGAGGTCAGTTTCATTGCGAAGGTCGACGTTGAAGACTGGATCCTCTAGGTCCCAGTTCGGAGTTTCACGGAGACCGTGAAACGTGTAGGCTGCGTCTTCGACTTCTTCCCAACACTGAAGTCCTGACGCGAGCGAAAGCGCGAGACACTTGACGGCCGGGACACGTGCAGACTGGCCGAGTGCGGAAGCGACGATCTCGGTTAGCCGAGCGACAGTATCGTCGTGGCTAGCGACCGTCATGAAGTCCGTGGCTCTGAACCAGTGTTTGACGCTGCTTCCACGCAAAGAGCGCTGGAAGCGCTCGAAGAGTTTCGGGGCGACTTCATGATCGAGCACCACGGCGATGGGGGTGGCGCTCGAGTCCCTCTCGAGCTTTCGCAGATCTTCCTCGACGCGGCCAACCGTTCCAAAGAACTCCCAACAGAGCTCAATTTTCGGCGCGATGCTGAGCCCATCTGCACGGGCGCCAGCTACGGCATAGATCTCTTCGATGTGCACGAAATCAATGGGAAGCCGCCGTAGCGCGTTCTTGACATAGCGCGTTGTGATCTTGTGGAACTCACGTCGCTTGCTCTTCAGGCATGCGACGGCTTCTTCCTTTGTCTTGAAGAGTCGAGCTGGGAGATCAGCGTTGTAACGCGCACGGAACGCTCGTACTTGAGCTAGCGCGCGGCGGAGTTTCGCAGAGGACGGACGCTTCTTGCGGGGTGGCACGTGTCAGAACTCGGAATACGCAGGTTGCCTACGGGCGGACCTTCGCCAGCCGGCGCGACCAGTACCGCGGCCGGCGCTGTTTGTGCGCCACCGCGACGACGACCAGCTCGTCGGTCATGCATGCGACGAAGAGCGTGTACGGGAACCGTTCGAGGAAGAACTTGCGGACCTCGAGGTCGAGATCGCGCGGCAGACCGAGCACGAGCTGGCCGCTCTGCGGCAGCTTCCGGGCGCGCTCGAGCTGGGCGCGGTAGCTGGCGCCGAACTCTCGGGCGAGCTCGAGGTCCAGCTCGCGCTTGTACCAGAGCGCGGCTTCGAGCAGCTCGCGTCGCGCTTGGCGCAGGACGCGGAAGGGGAGCATCAGGCTTCTTCTTCGAGCACCCGGGAGAGCTCGGCGTCGACCTGGTCACCGTCGTACAGGACCGCCGAGCCGTCCTTGATGCTGCGCAGGCGGGCGACGATCTCGTCCTGCCAGGCGGCGTCGACGTCGTCGGTCGAGTCGGTCTGTTCGACGCAGTCCTGGAGCTCCGCGACGACACGCACCAGCTCGTCCTTGGGGAGCGTCAGGGCGTCCTCGATCACCTTGCGGGCCCGTGCGGTCATGGTCGCATTCTAGCGTTGGCGGGGTGCCGAGGCTATCGGCGGTCACGGCGTACCGCGCCCGTGGTGGACGTCCTGGGCATCTCGCGGCGGGCTCAAGCTCGGCAAGCGGTCGCGCTTTACGTTCTCGTGACCCGGTTTACGTTTCTGTATTACGCTTGACGTTTTCACAGGAAAACCCGATTCTCGCGGTCATGAGCAATCGGCCCGAGCACCCCCATGAGTTTCATCCCGACCTGGCCACGGAGCGGTTGCAGCTGATCGCCCAGGTCGTCCAAGACGAGATCGGGCGCGCGATGGGGAAGTTTGCTGGCGAGACCAAGGTGGGCTGGTCGCGAGGCTGCACGGTCTACGAGGGGGTCAAGAACGCCCTCGAGACTATGGGTCTGTCCACGGCGTGGCTGAAGTACCAGCAAGAGCGCGGGATGGCCTACAGCGTGCGGATCGGCGAGGTGCCGATCCGCGTCCAGCGCTTCGACGATGAGCCGAAGCCGGCGATGGACTTTGAAAAGGACTTGTCGCGGCGAGCGAAGACGCAGGTCCCGTTCCCGCTCGGGATGACGCGGTTGTCCAACTGCCTCGTGCGCATCGAGTTCGAGATCGTCGGCGACGAAGTGCGCTGCCACCTGCGCGTCTGGAACGTGAAGGAAGACGACCCGGTCCTCTACCACAGCTGGGAGCTCGGAACCGTTGCCGTTGATGCTGCGCCCGCCGACGTGCGCCTGCTCGGTCGCGCTGAAGCCGTCGAGCTGCCGCCGGCCGACTTCGGCGTTGACGGTGCGGAGCAGGTCGACGACAACGACGAGTCCGATGTCGGATGAACTACTCGGTACCGGCTACATTGTTCCCCGAGCGTTGACGATCGCGCGCGAGTTCAGGGGACTCACGCGCACAGAGCTTGCGCGGCGCGCGAACGTTACGCGCCAAACCATCGTCAACCTTGAGACCGGCGAGACGGCGACGCCGACGCGGGTCACCGTGGAGATGATCGCCGAAGCGCTGGACGTTCTGCCGCAGCTTCTGGGCGAGGAGCCCACGCCGCCGCCGCCAGTAGAGATCCTGCACTTCCGCGGGGGGGCGCGAGTAACGGCTCGTTCGAGCGCTCACCTACTCGCGCGGGCTAGCGTTTACGGCAAGGTCACCGACTACCTGGCCGCGCACTGTTCGCGGTTGCCACCCGACGCTTTTGCGAAGGTAGATCCCTCCGGCGACATCGAGGACGTGGCTGCGCGCGTGCGACGCGCGTGGGGGGTAGGCGCCGACGCGCCCATCCACAGCGCTGTCCGGCTCCTGGAGCGCGCGGGGGCTTTCGTCGGAAGCTTCGAGGGCGGCGAAAAGGGAGTCGACGCTTACTCGTGGCAGAGCAGCAGGCCGCTGATCCTCTGCAACTCCGATCGCGAATCACCGACGCGCGTACGCTTCGGGCTACTGCATGAAGCCGGGCATCTCATCCTCCACCGAGGGCGAGAGACCGGCGATAAGCAAACCGAGGAAGAGGCCAACCGCTTTGCGAGTGCGATGCTGCTCCCGCGCCGCGCGTTCTGGCAGGAGTTCCCGCGCTTTGGTTCGCGGCTCAACTGGGCGGGCATGTTCGAGATGAAGGCGCGCTGGGGAGCGAGCGTTGCGGCGATAGTGCGCCGCGCGTACGACCTCGCGATCATTACGCCGGGTCAGTACAAAACCGCGTGCATCGGGCTTTCCGCGAACGGCTGGAGAAAACGAGAGCCGGGCGAGCCCGACGTGGCAGAGAAGCCGGAGCTGGCGCCCTCGATCGCTGCGATGCTGGCCAAGCATCGGCCGCTGACGCGCGAGCTCGGGCTTTCGCCCAAGGCGCTCAGCGAGCTGGTAAACGCCGACGAGAGCGCTCTCATCCCGCCACAGAACACGGTAGTTCGGCTGAAGAGTCCGCGGCGGCCCAGCTAGAATCCGCGGTTGCTCGCGACGATCTGTAGGAGTCCGTCGAAGTCGGGGTCGTCATGCACGAAACTCATCGCGCCGACGCCCCGAGCGCTGCCTTCACGAGCGCCTGCGTGCGCCGCGAGCCGTAGCGTGTCGACATCGATGCGAGTCGGTCGCGGTCGAACTTGCCCGCGCGTAGTGCAGCCTCGAGCGCGTCCCGCAGGTCCTCCCGCGCGGCCGCAGCCTGCTCGGCGTTCTCGAAGAGGTCCACGACGAACCACTCGGGCGACGGCTTCTCGGGGAAGGCCACACGACGCAGCAGGAACTGCCGACCACCGAAGGTGAACCTGCCCGAGCGCTTGGTGTTGTAGACAAGCGGCGTCGCAAACACCGCGGTCGTCCCGAGGCCGAGGGCGTTCCAGCGCTCGGGGCCGGTGAACACGAACGGCTCGCCATCGAGGAAAGCGCGGAGCAGCGCCTCATCCGTCGGCGGCACCTCTCCGAAGCGGCTGCGCCTCGGCGCCGCGAAGAGCCCGTGCGCGAGCTGCACGAGCTTCCCGTCCCGGACGAGCCGCTGCGCGAGCCGCGGGGCATTGGCGCTCCACTGCGCCAGCTCCCGCGTGCGATACACGCGGCCGGGCTCGAAGGTGGGCTGAGCAGCGGCAGTCATCGTTCTTAGTTTCCGGAAGAAAAGATACGGTGTTCGCAGGCCTGGCACAAGGTTGCGGCCGAATTCCTTTGAGCTTTCAGCGCGTTGGCGGCCTGAGCGCTTTCGCTCCGCGGTTGTGGGTCACGGGCTCAACCAAGGTCCTTGATGAGGAGCTCGCACTGCTCGATCGCCGTCATGCACAACGCCGCCGCGCAAGGTCTCGTTTGACGCGCTCGCCAACACCGCTTTGGGGCCGCGGTAGACCAACACGCGGCGAAAACCGGGCGCCCGAGACACTGCGTCCGGGCGAAATCATGGATTTATGCGGACTTTAGCAGGTTTACCTTTGGCTTGTAAACTGATGTAAATTTGCTATAAACGCGGCCATGGACCCGGTCGCGAATCCCTTTGCCCCCGGCGCCGGCACTCCTCCGCCTGAGCTGGCGGGGCGTGACGCGTTGCTCGAGACCGTGCGGGTGGCCGCGGAACGCGTCCGGCGCGGACTGCCGACGAAGAGCGTGCTCATGGTCGGGCTGCGCGGTGTGGGCAAGACCGTCTTGCTCGATCGCATGCGCGAGCTCACCGAAGGCTCCGGCATGCAATCGCTGCGGGTCGAAGCGCCGGAGGGGCGCTCGCTTCCCGCCGTGCTTGCGCCCGAGCTGCGGCTCGCGCTTCTGCGCTTGTCGCGCACTGAACGCGCGCGAGCGCTGGGGCAGCGCGCGCTGCGTGCGCTCGCCGGCTTCGCCAAGTCGCTGAAGCTCAAATACGACGACATCGAGGTCGGGCTCGACTTCGAGCCGGAGCCCGGGCTCGCCGACAACGGCGACCTCGAACACGACCTGCAGGCCTTGCTCGTGGTTGCGGCCGAAGCCGCGCGCGAAGCCGAAACCGCGCTGATCTTATTCGTCGACGAGCTGCAATACGTGAAGGAGGAGCAGCTGGCCGCGTTGATCACAGCGTTGCATCGCGCTGCGCAGCGCAAGTTGCCTATCACGATGGTCGGCGCAGGCCTACCGCAATTGCGTGGACAAATGGGCCGAGCCAAGTCGTACGCGGAGCGACTGTTCGACTTCCCCGAAGTCGGACCGCTCGATGCTGCGGCAGCTCGCGCCGCGATTGCCAAGCCCATGTCTGCGCAGGGCGTCGAGATCGACGATCGCGCACTCCGTCGCATCGTCGACGAGACCCACGGCTACCCGTACTTCTTGCAGGAATGGGGCAAGCACGTCTGGGATGTCGCCGAGCGCTCGCCGATTACGTTGGCCGATGTCGAACGCGCGTCGCACGAGGCCGTGGCGGCGCTGGACGAGAGCTTTTTCCGCGTGCGCTTCGATCGTTCGACGCCCGCGGAGAAGCGCTATCTGCGCGCGATGGCCGAGCTCGGCCCGGGACCGCATCGCTCCGGCGACGTGGCCATTCAGCTCGACCGTAAGGTCACCTCGCTCGGCCCGACCCGCAACCAGATCATCGCCAAAGGCATGATCTGGAGCCCGAGCCACGGCGACACGGCCTTCACGGTGCCCATGTTCGACGCGTTCATGAAGCGCATCATGCCGGGCGACGACTGGCGCGAGAGCTAGGACGAGCCGCAACCGCTACAGTGCGCCTTCCGAACGTGCCGGCCATTCGCCGACCACGCGACACCCGTCGCCGAGCACAGGGACGTCGACAGCGACAAGGTTGCCAGGCCGAGCCACCTTGTTAAGCCCGATGCAGCGAATGCCACCGATCTCGGCGTCCACGCGATGATGGTGGTGACCGAAGAAGCAGATGCGCGGCCGTGTGCGGCGCACGGCTTCCGCGAGGCCGGCGGCTTCGCTCACGTAGCGCTGTTCGCGCGGCCCGCGTCGACGTACGAACTCGACGCCGCCGGGTGCGTCGTGCACGAGGAGGATGTCGAGGCGACCTTCGCGCACAGGCGCTCCACCTCGTCGCGCGTGAAGTGCCGCCTGGCGTAGCCCTGCAGACGCGCTGCGGGGCGGTCGTAGTTCGAGGGTCCGAAGCAGCCGCCGATGCCGCCTACGCGGATGCTCTCATCGGTCGCGTCGCAACGGACATCGACCGTGTCTCCGTTCGCCAAATACCTAAAAAGCCGGGCAGCACCTCAGTGCTGGCGGCGGGTTGTGCAGCTACTCGAAGTCTTCATGATTGCCTTTGATGTAGATCGTGCGCCGCGGGGACGGGCGAGCGATTGCGTGCCAGGCCGGAAAGTCGCCGGCACCTTCGAGCTCGCGTGTTGCACGATCGACGCGCTCGGCGTCCGGCCACACGCCGAAGTCGCCCACGTGAAGACGAGAACAACGACGTGTTGCCGGACTGGACGGAGACGGTGCTGCCGAAGCTCGGCAACAACTCGCATGGAGTATCCTACGCCGAGCAGAAGGCGATCAAGTACGTGTCCAGCATCGACCTACAGCTTATCGAAGAGGACAGCGGCCTCACCTTCGGCGACGACGTGTCCACGCACGGTACGGCGCCGCTGGGGCCCGTCTCGGGCTCGCGGGTGATCCCGCCGCTGAACTTCTTCGGCGGCGACTACACGCACCGTGGCGGCGCGCTCTCCCACTCGCGGCCGGCGAGGCCGTGCAACGCTCCCAGTGATTGCGCTGCGCCGCACATCTGTGCGGGCGGCTTCTGCAGACAGGGCTTCGCCCCGTGAACCTGGCTGCGCCGAGAATGGAGGTGCTGGCGCTGTGGGCGTGCATGCTCGCCGGCTGCAACCGCATCGGCGAGGGCAGCGCGGACTTCCCGGGCGGCTCGGAGCAGCCTGACGAGCCGCGCAGGGGCGCGGTCAAGCTCCGGACCGTGACCGACCTCGATACCGGCGAGGTGCTGTGCTCGGGCTGCAACGCGTGCCAGGCCCTGACGGCGGGTGCGGGCCAGCGCCTGCAGGTCGAGGAGCTCGGGCGGTCGGTACGCGCCAAGGACCTGTCATACGAAGGCAGGGAGGGCGTGGCGTTCGGCTGCACCGACGTCGCGGGCTCCAACGCGATCGATCCGAAGGTCAGCGCGTTCTCGGAAGCGCTGGTGCCCGGGCTGCACTGCTGGCGGGCGCCCGAGGACGCCGGCTTGCCGTTTCGTGTGACCGACATGGAGGTGGTCCCGCCCGAGCCCAACGTGAAACGGCCCGAGCCGACCGACGATTCGCACGTGGTCGGTCAAGGCTACCGCTACCGGATCGAGGTACGCGCGCCAGGACCGGTGTTCCTCGAAGCGAGCGGCGAATGTCCGCGCTTCGACAAGCGCGCGGCCATCGTCGACCTGCAGTGCGGATCCAAGAACCCCTGCGACGCGTCGTCGGCTTGCATGGCCGCCGAGTGCGCGGAGTGCGCGGAGTCGCAGACAGGGGATTGCACGTTCGAGCTGCCGTCCTTTTGCCATGGAGGATGCGCGGCGAGCTCTTGTGAGTCGGCATCGGACTGTCCTTCTCCGCTGACCTGTGTCGAAGGCAGGTGCACGTGGAAGTCGCCGCCGTGACCGCGTCATGGAGTGCTCAGCGAGGAGTGCAGTCGATGGAGAAGCTCGTGCTCGATACGTACAATCGCGAGTTCCCGATCGAGCACGACGGAGCACCATGCACTCCATGAGCAAGGCGGAATGCGGCGGGCAGGTGAGCCGTGCCGCGGTCGTGCTGTGCACGGGTCTCTGGACCTTGCTGTGGCCCGCTGCCGGCGCCGCCGACGCAGCGGACGCGGAGCTCGCGGGCACGGAGCCCGAGGCCGGCGAAGCTACCGGCGTTCTACTCGAAGCGGCCGGCGGGCCCGCGTGGTTCAAGGGTGACCCGGGCGTGTGGCTCGAGGCGCTGGTGGCGAGAGCGTTTCCGATCGCGAGCTCGACGGGCCTGGCGCTCGGAGGCGGGCTCATCCTGACGCAGGTCTCGGAGACCGACGAGCAGGACTTCAACGGCGACCGAGTCGAGGACACCGAGGTCGAGGACACGATCGGCTTCGGCGTGGCTTTGCGCGGCTACCTCGATCAGCGGCTTGCGACGTGGTTGGTGGGACGCATCGGAATCGCGCTCGGGGTCCAGCACGTGCGCATGGAGTCGCCGTATTGCGGCGACGTGAACGCCACCGCGCTGATGTACGGTGTCTTTGGCGGTCCGGTGGTGCTGCTGAGTCCGCGCGTCGAGCTCGGTTTGACCGTGGACCTCGTGCAGTATCCGCGTAACGCCTGCAGCCCGCTCACCGACGAAGTGACCGGCGTTACCCGCCCGACCACGTTTCGACAAGCGTTCTTCGACCCCGGTGACTTCGACGGCACAGTGACCTTGCTCGGGCGCGTCGGCTACCTCTTCTGAGCTTTGACCGTTCGGCATGGCGTTCCCGTCTTCGGCGCGAGCGTCTGGCTTCGACTTCGTGCGCCGACCTGGCGAGTTGACATGCTCGGCACACGAGGCCGAGCGCCTGATCGACGGCCGGGACTTCCCCGGAATAGAGAACTCGGGGAGGTGAGCTTGCCCCGATCTCCTAGACAGGTTTGTCGCGCGATGCGGAGGTCGAGATCGGGCTACCTGACGGAAGCGGTCAGGTCGAGACGTGCCGGCCATTCGCCGAGCACGCGATACCCGTCGCCGAGCACGGTGATGTCGACAGCGACGAGGTTGCCAGGTCGAGCCACCTTGTTGAGCCCGATGCAGCAAATGCCATCGATCTCGGCGTCGATGCGATGGTGGTGGTGGCCGAAGAAGCAGATGCGCGGCCGCGTGCGGCGCACGGCTTCGGCGAGACCAGCGGCTTCGCTCACGTAGTGCTGCTCGCGCGGCCCGCGTCGTCGGACGAACTCGACGCCGCCGGGGGCATCGTGCAGGAGCAGGATGTCTACGCGACCGTGCGAGCACAGGCGCTCAACCTCGTCGCGTGTGAAGTGCCGCCTGGCGTAGCCTTGCAGACGCGCTGAGGGGCGTTCGTAGTTTGAGGGCCCGAAGCAGCCGCCGATGCCGCCAACGCGGATGCTCTCGGCGGTCGCGTCGCAGCGGACATCGAGCGTGTCTCCGTTCGCCAGATACGTGAGGCCGGGCAGTACCTCAGTGCTGGCGCGGTTGTGCAGCCACTCGAAGTCCTCGTGATTGCCTTTGATGAAGATCGTGCGCCGCGGGACGGGGCGAGCGATTGCATGCCAGGCCGGAAAGTCGCCGGCGCCTTCGTGCTCGCGTGTTGCACGATCGACGCGCTCGGCGTCCGGCCACACGCCGAAGTCGCCCACGTGCAGAACCGCGTCGAACTTAAGTCCCAGCGAGCGCTCGAATGCCAGGACGTCGTCGTAGAGACGGCCGATCGCTCCATGGATGTCGCCGGCAGCGCAGATGATCATCGTTCGGTACGCAGGTCCGTGGAGAGTTCAAGTTCCCGTCCGCGCGGGCTCCGTGTCGTTAGCATGATGTTCGGCGACGGCTGCGCAAACGTGCTTTACCTCGGCTTCCGCGGTCATCGCCGCTTCGAGCGTTCGCGCGTCGCGGCGTATACCGCGGTGGACGCCGAGGTAGTGGCGCTCGGCGACCGCTACCGAGTGGCCGAGCTGACGCGCGCTGAGGAACACCGTTGCGGCGCCCCAAATGCCGGGTGCGTTCGTCAGGTAGGTCGCGCACGACGAGCGCAGGACCTGCCAGGTGAAGGGCGGCGCCTCGAACTCTTCCATCAGTCGCGTGCGTGCGGCCTCGATCAGGTCCTGCGTGTACCGCTCGCTGCCGCCGAACACGAAGAGGTCACCTTCGCCAGCGCGGAGCTTCAGCGTTGCTAGCATTCGTCGCAAGGCGGGCGATACCTCGAGGCCGATTGTACGAGCGTGCCTCGTCTTCGTGGCCTCGGCGCGAAGCCGGATCTCGCCGACTCGCCGGCCGTGGTGATCCGTCGCGTCGAGGTCGAGATCGAGCCAACGAAGGTTGAGTGCCTCGCCGCGGCGGCAGCCCGACAGCAGCAGAAACATGACGAACGGTGCTATCGGCGAATAGCGGGGCGTCGTGCCCTTTGGGCGCAGGCCTGCGTGCTCGGCGCGCGTCTCTGCAAAGACAACTCGATCGTGCCGCAAGGAAGCTCGAAGGAGCGCCGTGATGCTGTCAGGGCGCAGGAAGTCAGCCTCTTCGCGCGGCACCGGAAGGCTCTTGAGCGCGTCGGTGATCGCGTCCTTACTCACGGCGGGCGTTAGACCGAGAGCCCGCCAATGGTTGAGCAGAGCCTTCGTATTCTTCATGTACGAATTGATGGTCACCGGATTGCGGAGCGTCTCGGTGTCGACCCGCGCGCCACGCTTGCTGCCTTTGAGGACTTTCCGTTTGCCGCCTGCAATCAGGTGCTCGCGAAACGCGCGCAGGCGGTGCGACGTCAGGTCCTCGGTCAGGTGCACGCCCGTCTTTTTGGCCCATCGCTCGAAGTGAACGATCCCGTGTCTGTACGTCGCGATTGTCGTGGCGCGAAGCTGCGCCTTGCACGATGTCCAGAAAGCGGTGAGCGCATGGTCGAAGGGCGTGCGCGTGCGGAGCGGGGCTCCGGTCGCTAGATCGGCGCGCCGGCGCGACAGCGCTTCGGCCTTGCGGATTGCCCACACTCGTCGAGCTTCATGCGTGCTCAGCGTGTGTTCGAGCGTCTCCCAGACCTTTACTCCGGTGTCCGGATCGGCGTACCGAGCGCGCCATGACGTCGTGCCATCGGCGTACTTGCGCAGCACGAGCACGACGCCTGGATGCGGAGACCTTTTGTACTGCCGTCGCGCCATCGCCACTCCGTCCCGCGGCTACCCTTTTGCGGCAACCTCTGCGGCAACCTATCTGCGTCCGAGCATGGACAGGGCTGCCGAGGGTGGCAATGCGAATTTGCCTATTTTAAAGGCGTTTTCCGTTCATGTCCTCCGTTGCCTAACCCTGTCCAAATGCCTTGAGGGGGGCTGGCAGTGTAGAGGTCAGGGGTTCGATCCCCCGTCAGATCGGTCTGGCGAGCGTGGCGCCGCGCTACTCGCGCGAACACCAGCGTGTGGTTCTGGTTGGGGTTGCGGCAGGTCGCGAAGACCTCGGCCGCGCCCGCCTTGGAACACGCCGGCGATGCAGGCGTCGGTCGCGGCGCCGATCGGCCGGACAGCGCGCGTCGCACGGGCTCCACAAGCCATCGGGAATGCGCACGTTCGTGATCGTCGTGGACAGAAGTCCGTGCCCTTGACGTCGGTGCCGAAACCCGTGCTCGGTCGCGGCACGCCCGGCATGACCTGTTGCGGCCGCAGCTCGCGCGTCACGACGTCCTGCGTCGCTCAAGCCAGGCCTACGGCTTGTCGGGCGAGCTCCGATTGGGATCGGCGAGCGCCAGCGTGCGCATCATGCCGTTGACGCCGAGGAACC
>Ga0190265_10001714_pt1 | contig 14464 bp, 15 predicted proteins | sample Popmic124T_FD_133135 | JGI IMG/M metagenome (GOLD analysis project Ga0190265, IMG submission 133135) | Populus adjacent soil microbial communities from riparian zone of Indian Creek, Utah, USA - 124 T | ecosystem: Environmental > Terrestrial > Soil > Riparian zone | place: USA: Utah | collected...
CTGGTCCCGGGTCTGGTCCGGAGCCGGCAGAGTTGAGACCGCCTCGTGTTCGCTGGGATCGAACGGGGTGCCAACCGGATCGATCCGCTCCACTCCGGCGTCCTCCAGCTCCTTGGAGAGCTTACGGTCCACCGCGCTGAGACCAGCGCGCAAGGAGGCCAGTGGGGTCGCTGCGTCGCTAGCCACCAGCCGGTCCATATCGTCGAGCACGTCAAGCAGCTTGGCCACGAAGCTCGCCTGGGCCCGATCGCTCAATTCGGACCGCTCCCGGTTGATCCGCTTCCGGTAATTGTCGAATTCGGCCGCCAGCCTGAGGTGCCGGTCCTTGAGCTCGGCGATCTGGTTTGCCAGGTCGGCTTCACGACCCTTCGCGAAAGAAGGCTGGGTTCCCTCAGCGCGCGAGGAGGGCTCGGCGCTCATGTCGCTGGAAGCAAGGTCGGCAGCATCGGGATCTCGGTCCACGGGTACCTCGTCTGGGTGCGGCTCAGTATCGAGATCTCTTCTAAAATCGGTTCTCTCAGTCACTTGAAAACACTCACTTTGTAGGACTGGAGAAAGATAATAGCAACACGTGTGCCGGAATGGAGCGTCAGAGTGGCAGGAATCGACTCACGTCAGGGAGAAGACCGGTGGGTCGGGGGCGATAGGCGCCGATAGAGCAGGAAGAGAGCCGCCTGTGCGGCCCGGGCTCGGACTTCCTGGCGGGATCCGGGGAAGACGCTGCGCCGCGTCTCCACGGATCCTTGGTACGAACATCCGATCCAGACCGTTCCCACCGGTTTTTCTGGAGTGCCGCCCCCGGGTCCGGCGATACCGGTAACCGAGATAGCGGCAGCCACACCGAATCTCCGCGCTGACGCCTCCGCCATGTGACGTGCCACCGGCTCACTCACCGCCCCATGCTCTGCCAGCATCGCTTCCGGTACCCCCAGGAGCTCGACCTTCAGGGCGTTGTCGTATGCGATCACGCCGCCGACAAAGACGTCCGAGCTCCCGGGGACCTCGGTCAGACGCGCGCCGAGGAGGCCCCCGGTGCATGACTCCGCGACTGCCAGCCGGACCCCTTGCGAGCGCGCGGCATCGAGAACGAGGGCCGCCAGGTCGGTCTCGCCTTCGGCGTAGACGTTGTCGCCTCCTCGCGAGCGCAGCAGCTCAGCGGCCAGGTGCAGCCGCTGCTCCGCTTCATCAGCGGCAAGGTCCCAGGCGCTCAGTCGGAGGTCTACGCCCTCCAACCCAGGGAGGTAGGCCAACGTGAGCGGCGCGAGCTCATTCTCTACGTCCCCCATTCGCTCGGCGAGAGACGACTCGGGAATGCCGGAGGTCCGCACCAGCAGAGAGCGGATGACCGAACCGGTGCTGCGGGACGCGAGCCGGGGCATGACCTCGTGCTCCAGGAGGCGCCGCATCTCGAGCGGGACGCCGGGAAGCATGATGACGAGTCCCGGCGGTCCTTCGAGCCACAGCCCCGGGGCGGTTCCCCAGCGATTGGTCAGGACGGTGGCTCCCCGGGGCACCTCCGCCTGACTCCGATTGCTCTCGGCCGGCTTTCTCTCGAGGCGGGCAAAGCGGGCCAGCAAGCCGGCCCAGATGGTCTCGTCGAACTCGAGCGGAGCATGGAACAGATCGGCCACCACCTTCTTGGTGATGTCGTCGCTGGTAGGTCCGAGGCCGCCGGTGGTGATGACTGCCCCGGTTCGCCGCAGCGCATCGCTAACCACGTCCCGGATCTCGTCGCCCCGATCCGCTACCGACGTCCGCCGGGTCACTCGAATGCCCTGGGCCGCCAGCGCGCGCGAGATTTCGGCCCCGTTGGTATCCACGGTCATTCCGAGCAGCAGCTCGGTGCCGATGGTGACGAGCTCGGTGTTCATGGGTAGGAAGCTATTGGCTATGGGGTATTGGCTGCGACCGGGACCATGCCCTATCCATAGGAGCCGCGAGTTCAGACGGAGTAGCCACTAGCTAATAGCTGACAGCTAACAGCCAATAGCTAATAGCCAGCCGCTACTGCGTCCGCTGGGAGAACAGCGCACGATTCCGGTAGAGATACACCGCGAAGGAGTAGACCGTGAGCAGGGCGGCGATGGCGAGCGTGACCGCAACGAAACCGCCGTGAAATTCGTTCCAGTACTGGGCGTAGCGATTGTGCTCCCAGCCCATCGGCTTCCGGGCATCGCGGAACGCGAACCACAGGATGATGGCGCCCACAAAGATGTTCTGGATCGTGGTCTTGAGTTTTCCCGCATTCCCGGCCGGGATGATCACGCCGCGCCGGCTGGCCCACCAGCGGAAGCCGGTCATGGCCAGCTCGCGGCCGATCAGCAGCAGGCAGACCCAGAGCGGGATGCTGCCCCAGATCGGGATGTCGTACAGGTCGTGGCGCTGACGAGAGATCCAGTAAATCGGGATCAGCGTGGCAAACAGGAGGAGCTTGTCCGCGATGGGATCCAGCATCTTGCCAAGGTCGGTCACCTCATTCCGGCTCCGAGCCAAGTGCCCGTCGTAGATGTCGCTGACCGCGGCGATGATGAAAATGATGAACGCCACCAGCTTGGGCCAGTAGCCTTCGATAAACGGCAGGAGCGCAATGACGGGCGTGAAGCAGATGCGAACGAGCGTGATGATGTTCGGGAGGGTCCACATGGCCGCGCTCTACCCCAGCGTCTTGACGACGTTCTTGCTGATGCCCTTCAGCGTATCGAAGACGCCATCGCCGGTCAGCGCGACGGCCTCGAAGTAGGGCGCGCGCTCGATCCACTGCCCGTCTTCCTGGCTGACGAGAAATTCCGAGTCGTGATGGGGATCCGGCAGCGGGCGCTGCTTCATCGGGTCGGTGACCGGCCAGCCCGGGTTGAGCGCCGCCTGCAGTTCGGCGATGGGAGCCGCGTTGGGCAGGTCGCGCTTGTTGTACTGGATGGCAAAGGGAATCTTGCTGACGTCGTACCCGTGCTGGGTCATGTTCTCATAGAGATTCTGCATGGCCTCCAGGTTGGCGTCCATGCGCTCGATCTGGCTGTCGGCCACGAAGACGACGCCGTCCACGCCCTTGAGGATCAGCTTGCGGGACGCGTTGTAGTAGACCTGGCCCGGCACGGTGTACAGGTGGAACTTGACCTTGAACCCCCGGATGGTGCCGAGGTCCACGGGAAGAAAGTCGAAGAACAAAGTCCGCTCGGTCTCGGTGGCCAGGGAAATCATCTTGCCGCGCGCGGCGGGCGCCACCTTGTTATACACGTGCTCCAGATTGGTGGTCTTGCCGCCCAGCCCGGGGCCGTAGTAAACCAGCTTGCAGTTGATCTCGCGCGAGGCGTAGTTGATCATCGACATGAGTGCGGTTCCCCTCAGGCCCCGAAGAGTTTGTCGATCTCGTCTTCCGCCTCGCCCAGGAACTCGGACTCAACGCCGGGCGCGCTGGTGCCATCACGGTTGAACATCTCCGTGAACACCTGAGTCAGCTGCACCACCGCCGTCTTGACCCGCAGCTTCACCAATCCCAATGTGGTTCGGTTGTCGAACAGCACCACCAGGATCACCCGCCGGGCGATATCGGCGAGATACATGGACTCGCGCTCGCCCTGGTGAAACAGGGCCCCAAACTCCGTTTCTCCCAGCATGCGCGCCAGTTGATCGTTAGCGCTGAAGTCGGCCGCCGTGAGGGACGCGAACGCGGTGGAGTCGAACGCGGGCGCCTCGCCCACGGTGGACACCATCTGCCCGGTGCGGTCGACAATCAGAGCCGTCCGCGCGTTGGACTCTCCGAGAAAACCGCTCAGGATTCCCTGAATGCGTTTGGCGTCTTCTTCCCGGAATGACCAGCTCGAGGCACCGCTCATCTCACACACCTCATACGAGGGTGGCTTCCATCCGACGCACGATTGCCTCGGCACGCCGGCGTAGCATCGGTTGCCGCTCCCAGGCGAGATAATCCCTGAGGAGCCGAACGGTATCGACCCCATCCTGCCCCGCCAGATAGCCCAGGGCGGCAAGGCGCCGGAGCGGGCGCGGACTGAACAGATCGCGACGATGATAGCTGAAGCGTCGCTGGGCCAGTAGCCAGCCCCCGGCGGCGCCCGCCACAACGCCGCCGAGGAAAACCCAGCTGCGGGACCGCATCAGCCCAAATCCTGCCGCGCCACCAGCGCGTGAGCCAGGGTGACGCCGTCGACGTATTCGAGGTCACCGCCCATCGGCAGCCCGCGCGCCAGCCGGGTGACACGCACGTCCATCCCGGCCAGCAGCTGCTGAATGTAGGTGGCGGTGACCTCGCCCTCCATCGAGGGATTGGTCGCCAGGATCACCTCGCGCACCCCGCCGTCCCGCACCCGCTGTACCAGCCGGTCGAGCCGCAATGCCTCAGGGCCGATCCCATCCAACGGCGAGAGCCGACCGCCGAGCACATGGTAGTGGCCCCGGAAATCGGTAGAGCGGTCGACCACGCCGACAGTGGACGGCTCCTCGACCACGCACACCATTCCTCCGTCTCGCCGAGGATCCCGGCAGATGCCGCAAGGCTGTTCCTCGGTAAGATTGCCGCACGACTCACAGGGCCGCACCCGCTCGCACACCGAGGTGAGGACGGAGGCGAGGCGTTGCGCCTGTTCAGGAGCTTGCTGGAGCAGATGAAACGTGAGCCGCTGAGCGGTCTTCCGGCCTATTCCCGGGAGCCTGGCGAGTTCGGTAATCAGCTCCTCGATGGCGCTCACCGGTCAGAATGGCGACGTAAAGGGCAGCTGCGGCACTTTCCGCATCTCGGCGTGGAGCATCTCGGCCGCGCGACGCTGAGCCTCGGCTACCGCAGTGAGTACCAGCTCGCTGAGGAAATCGGCGTCGTGGTCCTGGAAGACAACGGGATCGATCGAGACCGCTCGGACGGTGCCGCGGCCATCGGTGGTCACCTTCACCATTCCACCTCCGGCCGAGGTCTCGATGGTGCGAGTGGCCAGCTCCGACTGCAACTGCTGCAGCCGGCCTTGCACCTGCTGTCCCAGCTGAAACAGCTGCTGAAGATCCGCCATGCTATCGGGTAGTCCCGCCATGTGAGGCCAAAGTAGGAATGTGGTACAATGATGCAACTCTCGGGAGTCGGGAGCTTGAAGTCGGGGAACCGGGTCCGGGCTCCAGACTCCAGACTAGTCTACTATCTCTAAATCTAACGCATCCGCCGCCGTGTCGAGGGCCGGATCCTTGGACCGGAACTCGCGCAGCCGCTCAGCCTTGAGGGTGGAATCGGACATCCGGCGCGGCTTGGGCGGCGAGCCCGAGCCTGAGGCCGCGGTGACCCGGAGTCGAACCGGCTGACCCAAGCTTCGGCTCAACACCTCTTCGACCTTACCCGCCTCCTGGGCCAGCCGGTCGGCAAAGAGCTGATTGGGCTCGGCCAGGACCACCGTCAGCCAGGGTAGCTCCAGGGTGATCGGTTGGCTGGCCGCCAACGCCTCACCCAGGAACTGGCTGTGAACCCGCACCGCGGCCACCACCTCCCGCCAGCCGGCCCGGACGGACTCAAGGGAAGGCGGGGAAGCGGGGAGGCGGGGAGGCAGGGAGGCAGGCCCGCCAAAGTCCGTGGACGGAGGTAGCTCACTTTGTACTTGAGGGCTCGGTTGCAACCCCTTCGTAGTAGCCCCACTAACTTCAGTCCGGCTCCCTTGCACACCGCCCACCCGCTTCCCCGCTTCCCCACGGTTTTCCTTCCCCGCTTCCCCGCTTCCCCGCCTGCCCCCCTCCAGCACCTCCTGCAGGTCCACGATGCGGTCCAGCATTGCCCAGCGCAGCAGCAGCGTCTCGACGACCAGGCGGGGGTTCACGCTTCGCCTGATACCCATCTCGTTCTCGGCGAGCAGCCGGAGCATGCGCAGGACGTCACCGGGTTCGAGGCGGTCCCGGTAGCTCTCCAGGGTAGTCCGGAGTGCCTCGGTCAACCCCTCGGGCCGAGCCCCGACTTGGAGCATGAGCAGCCCTCTCAACATCTCGGCCGCGCCCCCCATGAACTCCGCCAGGTCGACTCCAGCATCCATCAGCCGGTCGACCAGCTCGAATACCCCGGCAGGGCGCCGTTCGGCCACCAGCTGCAGAACCTGGGCATAGAGCTCGTCGCCCACCAGGCCCAGCACCTCGCGGACCCGCTCGGCGGTGACCGCACCCTCTCCAAAGCTCAGGCACTGGTCCAGCACCGATAACGCGTCGCGCATGCCCCCGTCGGCGTGGCGGGCAATGAGGATCAGCGCGTCATCGTCGGCGGCAATCTGCTCCGCCGTCAAGACCTGGCGCAACCGGTCCCGGATAGCCGTTGGCGTGATCCGGCGGAAATCGAATCGCTGGAGACGGGACATCACCGGCGACGCCGTAGCGGCGATCTTCTGCGGCTCGGTGGTGGCAAACACGAAGACCACGCCCGGCGGTGGCTCCTCCAGAATCTTGAGTAGCGCGTTCCAGGCCTCGCGGGTCAGCATGTGGGCTTCGTCCACGATGTAGACCTTATGGTGGCCCTCCTGCGATGCGGCATACATGGCCCGCTCACGCAGATCGCGTGCGTCTTCCACCCCACGATTACTCGCTGCGTCGATTTCTACGACATCGATGTTGGCCGATCCGTTCCAGACCCGGACGCAGTTCTCGCACTCCCCGCAAGGCTCGCCAGCCGCTTCGCGATTAGGGCAATTGAGTGCCATGGCCAGAATGCGGGCCGCCGTGGTCTTGCCTACTCCGCGGGGTCCGGTAAGCAGATAGCCGTGCCCAACCCTGCCCCGAGCCACCGCACCGCGGAGTACCGCCACGACGTGGTCCTGCACCAGGAGATCTGAGAAACGCTTGGGACGATATCGGCGGGCAAGAGCGATCATATCAGCGGGTCAGCAGGAGAGCGGGAAAGAAGAGTGCCTCAGGCACCCCGAAGCGACACCGGGCATCGCTTAGCGCTGCTACCGGCAAGGTCCTGACGCGGTTCACGCGCCGGCGCCCTTCGGACCTGAGGCATCTTTAATATAACCCCGGCCCAGGCGTCAGGGAATCGCTCCCTCAGTGCTGGAGCGAGAGATTCGAGCTGTACATATCGAGCACGTACTTCCAGTTCCCGTCGGGCTGCTTCTTGAGGATCTCGATGAACTTGCCCTCGTCCGCGACGCCGGGTGCACCCTTGGCCTTGGGCACCGCGGTAAAGCGGTAGTGACCCCGGTTATATGCCAGGTCGCCCCTTCCCTCTATGGTATCCGAGACCACCTCGAAGCGAACGTTATAGGCATCGAGGAAGCCCCCCCAGAACTTCTTGATCGCATCTCGTCCCTGCTGGGGCGGGAGGTTCGGCGCCAGCAGGGCCCCGTCAGATGCGTACACCGCTGACACCGCCTCGGCGTCGCCGGCGTTGGCCGCCGCCATGAAGGCCGAGTCCACTGACCGGATGCTGGCCTCGTCGGCCGAGGAGAGACCCGCGGGGGCGCCGGCATCCATGATTCCCTTGTCCTTGGGGCGACACGCGCTTGAGAATCCGAACACCAGTATGCCTAGCAGTACAGCGGGATGGAGCCGGGCCATGGAACCTCTCAGAGTGAGTTCAACAAAGGATTGCACGTTGTCTTCCCTGCATCTTTCGGAGCTCCCAGGTCTCCGCCACCACGGCGCCGAGCAGGAACACGATGGCCGTGTAATACACCCAGAGAATGAAGAGCGCCGCCGCTCCCAGGTTGGCATCCCCGCCCCACGCATCCAGTGACGCAAAGTTCGCCAGGTACAGGGCGTACAGGCGCTTGGCGACCTCGAAGAGGACTGCGGTAAAAGTCGATGCCAGCAACGCCGTGCTCCAGGGGAGCCGGCGCACCGAGGCGTAGCGATAGGTGATATAGAAGAGTGAGACGGAGAAGGTAATGGCCAGCAGCTCGGTTACGAATCGTCCGACGGTGGACACGAAGAAGGCCAGCTCGGGAACGCTCTCCGTTCCGCGGGCCTGCAAGACCACGAGTCCGGTCGAGAGCAGCGTGTTGGCCAGAAACAGGAAGACGGTGCCGATCACCATGATCGTGTCACGAAGCTTTGCCTGAAGCCACACCAGAATGAACGCCCGGTGGCGGGTGGGCCGCAGTGAGACGTCGAAGATGTCGTTGAGCGCGGTGCGGATGCCGGCGAACAGGCGGGTGCTGAACCAGAGGAACGCGGGCGCGGCGTAGAGTGACAGCTGGCCCCGGTTCTGGCTGATCCCGGTCAACAACCGCTCCATGACCCCGAAAGGGTCCCCATCCTGTGCCGCCGAATGGGGCGGCAGAAAGCGGTGGAAGAGCAGGACCGTATCGATCGGCGGCCCGTGAGTGACCGCCTGGGCCAGGTGGGTGAAACCGATCAGCATCAGCAGGATGAAGGGCACCGCTGCCAGCAGCGCGTCGAACGTCAGCGCGCTGGCGAGGAACGGGATGTTGTTTTCGTCAGCCGCCTGGAGGGTGCGGGCCAGGAAACCGGCGGGTGAGCGGTACCACCCGCCGGATCGAAACCGGCTCAGGCGAGCGGTTCCTCGAGGTCTGCCGGTGACCGACGACGGGCGCGGGCGTCTGCCAGCCGCCGCTCGAGCTCTTCCCTGGGCGAGGAGGCCGGCGACCGGCCAAAGACCTCGCGAGCGTCGCCATCCTCGTCGAGATCCTCGTCCTCATCGTCCATCAAGCCATTCAGCGTGTCCTTCGCCCCGCCCAGCTGCTGGGTCAGCTCGTCCAGCTTCTCCTCCGTCATGGCCCGCAGCTTCCACAGCTTCCGCTGCAGATTTCGCCGGGTTTCCTCGCCGCTGCTCGGCGCATAGAGCAGCGCGAGCCCGGCGCCGAGCAGCGACCCCCAGAAGAGCCACTTGGCAGACGTATCTCCGCCTCGCTCGACGTACACGATCTCTTTACCCTGTCTGCCTCGCATGCGGTCCTCCTTTATTCCCCGGCGTCGGGGTCGTCGGCCGCCGCAACCAGCACCGGCTTGAGTGCCGCGTGATGCTGCATGGGGGCCTGAATGAACTGGTTGACCTGCTCCTGGGTTCCATTCACGTTCAACTGCTCGAACAGGAATGCAAAGGTCTTCTCCAGGTCGGCGGCGATGGCGGCTCGCACCTCCTCCGGCAGCGACCAGAAGTCCCGCTTGAAAGGCCCGATGGCCTTCTTCCGGGCCTTGTAGTAAAACTGTTCTTCGGTATCCCCGCTCTTCCGCTCCCCGGCCGCGTTCTCGTCCAGCCAGCTCCGGACCCGTTCCTTGAGGGCAGACGGCAACCGGGGGTGATCAAAGACCATGTTCTGAAAATTGGTGGCGAGGTGGATCTCGGCGGTCTCGATGCGGGGGAAGTTGCCGAAGGCGTTGGATGGCAGCGTGCTGGCGCCGTGCTGCACTGCCCCGGCAAGGCCGTACTCATCTCGAGCTACCTTCGACAGCGCCGCGAGGGCCTGAAGGTCCAGCTTGACGTCCGCCATGGTGCCGTCCGGGAGCACCACGCCACCGTGCGAGGTGCCGGTCTGCACCGAGATCTTGCTGATACCTTCGTAATCGCCCAATGCGGCAATGCTTTTATTGTAGCCTTGCATGAACGCGTGCAGCTCCTCCACTGTGCTGTTCTTCATCCCGACTTCGCCGATCTCAGCACCCACCGACACCGTCACTCCCGCTGGCTCCTGGTCCCGGATAAACGCCGTGATCTCGGCCGCATGTTCGTAGTTGAGCCGCTGCTGCGCCTCCAGCGAGGCATGGGACAGATCCACCAGCGTCGAGGTGTCTACATCGATGTTGTAGAACCCGGCCCCGACTTCCTCCGCAATCAGTTTCTTGACCTCCCCGACCTCGCCGGCGGGGTCCGCCTGATACTTTTTGTGGTTGACCTGGCAGTGGTCGCCCTGAATGAATAGCGGAAGGGTGTAGCCTTCGCGGAGCGCAGCCGCGATCATCACCGAGACATATTCCGCCGGCCGCTGCTCGGTATAGGCGATCTCCGACCGGGCGATCTCCAGGATGATGGCTCCCGCTTTGGCCGCGCGCGCGACTCGGAAAATGGCCCGGGCCGTATCGTAGGCCATCATGCGGACGTTGATCGCGGGGACGGTAAACCCACCGCATTCACCGCGGCCCCGGGCCAGGTACAGGTCATTAATGGAAGCCGGACGCGCGCCGGTAATCTGGCCCAGTTCCCAGATGAGCCAGCGGGCTGCCTCGCGCTCGTCTCCGGTTCCGAAGACTGCCTGCCAGACCAGCCGGTCGGTCGCCGGGGATCGGAGTTTGGCCTGATCGCGCACCTTGATGCCGCCGGGGACAAGGGTCACCCCGCCGCCATACAGATCGATCACCTGTTGAATTGCATCAGCCATGCACGTCTATCCTCTTGAACGCAGTGCCCATAGGTCTGCCAAAGGTAGGCCGGGAACGGGAGGCCCGCAACGCGTCGCGGGCCTACACCTCGTCGGTGCCTGATGGCACCTTCTTGGGTTCACTCTGGTAGCCGGAACGCCCCATGGCGGCATACGTCAGACGCTTGCCAAGCTCCACCCCGGGTTGATCGAACGGGTCGATGCCGTACCAGGCACCGGCATATCCCGTGGCGAGCTGGAAGAACATGATGGCTTCACCCAGTGTGGCCGGGGTGAGGTCGGGCAGCCTCAAGGTGCAGCTCATTCGGCCCATCTCGGCCAGGGCCGCGGACGTCGCCTCGTACTCGGCCCGCAGCAGTTCTCCCAGCGTGTGGCCGGGAAGGTATTCGAGGTCCGGCGGGAGATCCTGCCCTGCGCCCGCCACAGGCTTCGGCGGACCGGGAATCGGGAGATCCACACCGAGGTCGTCCACGGTCATGAAGGTGATGACCTTGTCGTAGGGGCCTTCCATAAAGAGCTGTACCTGGCTGTGCTGGTCGGTGGCGCCGACCGCGCCGACCGGCGTAGGCCCGATGTGCACCGGCTTGCCGTTCCGGTCGACCCGCTTGCCGAGACTCTCGGCCCAGAGCTGCCGGTACCACTCGGCGAATTCGCGAAGCCGATCGGTGTACGGCATCAGGACGTGCACCCGGGCTGCCAGACCGGTGTCGGCCGCCCAGTGCAGGGCGCCGTAGAGCGCAGCCGGATTCTTCAGCAAGTCATCCGATTCGGACCGATCCACCGCAACGCGGGCGCCCGCCAGCAAGGCCTCCACATCGATTCCTACCAGCGCCGCCGGCAAGAGACCAACGGGGGAAAGCACGCTGAACCGGCCACCCACGTGGGGGGGAACATCCAGCGTGGCGATATGCTCGCGCTCGGCGATGGTGCGCAGGGCACCGCGGTCCGGATCGGTCGTGAACACGAGGTGCCGGGACGCCGCGGACCCGAGTGCCTGCTCCAACCACTCGCGGACCACGAGATATTGCGCCATCGTCTCCGCGGTGCCGCCGGACTTGCTGATCACATTGACCAGGACGCGGCGAGGGTCAATTCGCTCCAGGGCGGGAGCAACCGTCGTGGGATCGATGTTCTCCAGGATGGTGAGCCGGGGAAAGAACTCCCGTCCTTCATCGTCCCATTCGTTCCACGCCGGAGGGCGCAAGGCATTGAGCAGCGCTTTCGTACCCAGGGCTGATCCGCCGATCCCCAGCACCAGTACATGGTCGTAGGCCTGCCCCACCCCCTCGGCGAACGCCTGGATCTGCCGCACCGTGGCGGCCTGATCCACCAGCCGATAAAACCCGTACTCGCCCGCCGCACGGCGGCCGCGTATGTCCGTCTGAATTGCAGGGAACCGGGCGGCGAGCTCCGCCAGCCGCGTCCGATCGAGACCGTGCTCGCCATCAAGCGCGTCGCGGAGCATTCGTCCATAGCGAAGCTTGATCACGCCACCTCCACCGTCAGGCCATCGTGCGCCGGGAAAACTCCTGGCGGAAGCTGGGCCTCCAGCTCCGCGTGCCCGGTCTCGTGCGTCAGGTGTGTCAGGTAGGTACGCCGCGCGCCGAGCGCCCGGGCAGTGTCCACCGCTTCCGAGATGCTCAGATGGGTCGGATGCGGCCGCCACCAGAGAGCATTGAGTACGAGTACATCAAGCCCGCGGAGCCGGTCGTACGCCGTCTCCGGAATGGCTTTGACATCGGTGATGTACGCCAGGCTACCGAACCGGTAGCCAAACACCCGCAGATGTCCGTGCTGAAATGACAGCGGGAGGACCTCGACGCCGGCCATGGTGACCGGCTGGCCGGGCTCGGTGGCATGCAGGCTGAGCCGGGGCTTCGAGGTTCCCTCATAAGGACGGACGGCATCATCGAAGATGTAGTTGAACGAGGCACGCACCCGATCGAGCGTCTCGGAGGGGCCATAGATCGGCAGCGGCTGGCGTTGGCGAACCGAGAAGATCCGGAGGTCGTCGATCCCGTTCACGTGGTCGGCGTGCTCATGGGTATAGACCACCGCGTCGATCCGGGAGAACCCACCGGCGAGTAGCTGCAATCTGAGCTCGGGAGGCGTGTCGATCAGGATAGTGGACCCCGCGCTCTCGAGAATCGCGCCGGAGCGGGTGCGCTTGTCTCGCGGGTCGGTCGAGCGACAGACCGCGCAATCACACCCGATCTGGGGCACGCCGAATGACGTGCCCGTACCCAGGAACGTGAGGCGCATTCCCTAAACTGCTTCGACCTTCAGGAGGTTGGTAGTCCCGGGCATGTCGAACGGCACGCCGGCGGTGACAACCAGGCGTTCCCCCGGCTGCGCCAGCTGGCGCTCGAGGATCTGCTGGCGTGCCACGGCGAGCATGGTGTCGTAGTTGGTCGAGTGCTCGGTGAGCGCCGGCGTGACACCCCACACGAGGGCGAGCTGCCGGAATGTCTCTGGCTCAGGGGTGCAGGCGAACACCGGTACGCTGGGGCGACAGGTAGCCACTTTCCTGGCAGTGAAACCGCTGCTGGTGAAGCAGACGATGAGCGGGGCCGACAGCATTTCTGCCGCCGCACACACGGCGACCGCGATAGCGTCTTCCGTCCTGATTGGTCCGGACTGGGGCGTTCGGGAATGGGTAAGCGCGTCGTCTCCTGCGGATCGCCGACCCAGGGCCACGTCGATGGTTACCCCACGGGGCTGACGCTGGCCCTCCATCTCCCTCGCAATGCGGTCCATGGCCTGGACCGCCTCCAGCGGATACTCGCCCACCGCGGTCTCGGCCGAGAGCATCACGGCGTCGGTGCCATCGAGGATGGCATTGGCCACGTCTGATGTTTCCGCCCGCGTGGGACGCGGGGCATGGACCATTGACTCGAGCATCTGGGTGGCGGTGATCACCGGCTTTCCGTGCAGGCTCGCCTCGCGGATGATCTTCTTCTGGATCAGGGGAACTTCCTCGAACGGGAGCTCGACCCCGAGATCGCCCCGGGCCACCATGATGGCGTCAGAGGCATCCAGAATTCCGCACAGGTTCTTGAGCGCGGTGTCCTTCTCGATCTTGGCGATCAGCTTCATGCTGCGAGGCACCAGCGCGCGCAGCTGCTCCATGTCCTCCGGCCGGCGCACGAAGGAGAGGGCGATGTAGTCGACGCCCAGTGCCACGGCCTGCTTGACGTCCTCGATGTCCTTTTCGGTCAACGCCGGCGCGCTCACCTCGATGCCGGGCAGGTTCATGCCCTTGTGGGCCTTGAGCTCGCCGCCGTAGTGGACCACGGCCTCGACCCGCTCGTCGCGCACGGCCCGGACCTCGAGTGCGAGCAGGCCGTCGTCGAGCAGAATCCGGGCGCCGACCCGTACGTCCTTGGACAGGTCATCGTACGTGGTGGGAATCTCTCCGTCGCTGGCGACGCTCTCCGGTGCGAACACGACCCGCTGGCCGGGCTCGAGCCTTATGGGTGCCTTGAGGTTGCCGACCCGGATACGGGGACCCTGCAGGTCGAGCAGAATCGCAGCCGCCGTGCGCCGTGAGGCCAGCGCGGTTCGAAGCTGGCCGATCCAGCGGGTGCGAATCTCCGGCGTACCATGCGAGGCATTGATGCGAACGACGTCCACCCCGGCGTCCAGCAGGGCAGTCATACGCGCCGGTTCTTCCCACGCGGGACCAAGGGTGGCGACGATCTTGGTGCGGCGGATAGCACTGCGTGACATGGCAGGAGTCTAATGGAGGCGGGTCACGCCTGCATCACTACGTCCCCCCCGACGATAGTGAGCGCCGCGTGTCCCCGCAGAAAGGCTTCCCCGTCACCTCGCTCCGCCGCGGGGTCCACCGCCCACGCCACAAGGTCGGCGTCGAACCCGGCACCGAGCATTCCCTGCCGGTGCCCCACGCCGGCGGCGTGCGCGGCACCAATCGTGTACCCGGCGATCGCCTCAGAGAAGGCGATCTTCTCCTCGGGTCGCCAGCCGTTGGCGGGCGCGCCGTTGAACCCCTTGCGCTCGAGGGCCGCGTGAATCCCTACTCGCGGGTCCAGCGAGGCAACCGGCACGTCGCTCCCGAACACCAGTCGCGCTCCCCGCTGGAGGAGCGAGCGGAAGGCATAGGCGCCTCGGCCGCGCTCCCCCCAGTGTCGCTCCAC
>Ga0190265_10001715_pt1 | contig 14460 bp, 8 predicted proteins | sample Popmic124T_FD_133135 | JGI IMG/M metagenome (GOLD analysis project Ga0190265, IMG submission 133135) | Populus adjacent soil microbial communities from riparian zone of Indian Creek, Utah, USA - 124 T | ecosystem: Environmental > Terrestrial > Soil > Riparian zone | place: USA: Utah | collected...
ATCGTAAGAATGCAGGCTCGCCAAGTGACGGATGTCCTGCGACGCGTGCCGGGAATGCGGATCCAGACTGGGAGCGGAGCTTTTGGCGGCGGAAGCCTGACTGCGCATTCGGGAAGGAGCGTCGGCACCACCAGCGCGCGCGTCTGCCCACTGGCGTATTACGTGAATGGCGCCCCCTTCCCGCTTCCCGGCGATGTTCCGATCAACCACTACCTCACGCCGGATGAGATCGTCGGGATCGAGGTCTATTCCAGCGGCTCACAGATCCCAACTCAGTTCACGTCCACGATGCCCAATTCCCGCTGCGGATTGGCGGTCATCTGGACGCGCGACGGAATCGACCCGAGGGTTGCCCGCTAGAAGCCGAGTCGGAATCCCCGGCCCGGGGCACGGAACGCAGGGGGCGGTATCGGCGGGTTCGGCTCTTCGTCGGCCCCGAGATCGCCGAAAACAATCGCGGCGACGACCACACCCGCCGTGACGAGACCCGCTGCCATTATGCTACGGCTTCTGCTGAGTCTTTTCTCTGTCGCGTTGGTAAGCGCGCTGCGCGGAAAGCTGACCAGCTCGCGGTTCCAGATAACGGAGCTGCCGCCGCGCTGCTCGACTCGCGTCAGCTGAACCTTCCAGGTACTGGCATCGGCCTCCGCGATCACGCCTTCAATCTCGTAAGCGCCGGTACCGATGACGCCACTCATTGCGACGACACCGGTGTCGGTCAGGTTGGCAACGACTCGGGTCGCCGGCTCGGGCACCGAAGTTGTGATCGGTAGACGAGTGTAGCACGCGCCAAGCAGTAGAACGAGGGGAGCAGCGCTGAAAAGCCAGCGGGACAGACTCACAAGTTGCATGTGTTCCTTCCGAGGGTTGCTTGTTGTGAAAACGCGAACAACCGGCCCGGCCGTGGCCGGACCGGTTGTCGCGTTGATTCATTCCTGCGCGCTAAGGCCGCGGGCAGGCGTTCGGGTCGTTCCAGTTACGGAGCGCCGACGGCCCCGTCGTTCCTGCCGGATAAGCCGCCGGCAACGGGATGTTCGTGTTGGCCGTGCGCTCGGTCTGGCTGTACGGCAGCCGGCCCGGAACTTCCGCCGCGGTGCTGAACGGCCGCACCAACGGAATGCACGTCCGCTTGAAGTCCGACCAGACGTCAATGTTCTGGAACATCGCGATGTACTTCTCGATCATCACGTCGTCGAACGTAACGACCGCGAGGATCGGCATTCCCACCGCGGTGCGGACATTGTTGACGTTGATCGCGGCACCTCCGACGTCACCCAGCTGGAACTTTGCCTCGGCCAGTATCAACTGGTTTTCGGCCCATGTAACCAGCGGCTGCCGGAATGTGAAAACGCGACGCACGGATGTGTTAATGACGGACGCCGCGCCGGTTCCTACTGGGAGGTTATTCTCGTTGTGTCCGACGAAATTCCCAACGGCGTTTGCGTTGAAATACGCCGAGATGCGGGGATCGCCCCGACTCTGGAGGAGCTGAATCAGAACGTTCCCAGCGACAAGGTCCTGCCGCTGGTTCAGAAACTCCGCCCAAATGTTGCCGTCCTGATCGAGCGTCGAGCCGTGGAATGTCCGGAAGTCGCCCAAACCCCTGCCGTGCATCGCATCCGCGGGATTTGCCGGAACTTCGGCGATTCCGTTGTTTGCGGCTGCCAGGGCCAGCGTGTACGCTGCATTCCCGTTGCGCTCCACAAGATGCAGATGGAAGCGCGCCTTCATCGTATGCGCCGCTGCAATCCAGCGCGCGACCTGGTTTGCCCTCGTTACCGCCGTGGCGCAATAGATCAGATCCGCTGCCTGCGGATCGCAGTTTCCCGTCGTGGGCACGGTCTGCAGAAGTGCAATGCCCTCATCGAGCCTGGTCTGCACATCCGCGTAGAGCTGCTGCTGTGGATCCAGCGCTGGCGTTTCGATGGCCGGATTGAGCGCCTCCCTGTAGGGCAGATCGCCCCAGACGGAAGCCGCGGTACCAAAGGCGAAACCTTCCCACACCTTGGCTATGCCCTCGATGAACGGGTCACCCGCTTCGTTGGCGAGCGCCTGAATGTTCCGCATTCCCAACAGCCCCGCGCCTGTGTAGAACGCGCTCATGTGGGCCGGGATGTCGCTCTCCGACGCCCCGTAGTTCGTGCCCCACAGTTGCTGCTGGTTATTGCTACCGATGATCTGCTGCGTGTAAATGCCGGCCGATCGCGCCATCTGGCCCTCCAGCCGGGTGAACATGTTGGCCTGCACCGCAATCAGCTGCTGGAGCATCGTCACTTCAGTCGGAGTGTTCGGATTTTCCGTCAAACCCGGGCCCGACAGAAAGTCGCCGCATCCCGCCGCGAGCAGCACGAGCGAGAGCACGACTCCTGCTCTTTTATATCGCTTCATATAGTGAGTCCTCGGCTGGTTAGTGGTGGAATGCAACGGAGACGACGAACGCGCGGGCGAGCGGAGCGTTGAACCAGTCGATTCCGCGATTGGAGTTCGCGGCGCCGCCAAGGTTGGTTTCCGGGTCGAACCCGCTGTAATCGGTCCACAGCTTCAGGTTGCGGCCCGACAGCTTCAGATCAAGCTGTTGCGTGCCGGCAAGCCTCTGCACCCACGGACTCTTGAACGAGTAGCCGATGGATATTTCGCGGAGGCGGGTGTTCGTGGCGTCCTCGAGGCGTTGTGTTATTGGACCACCAGTAGCGCCTTGTCCATTGCCGAGCGCGCCGGCGTTGAACCACCCTTCGCCGATCACGACCGCTGTCCCGGCGCCCGGCCCGACGACTGGGCCGTTGAGCACATCACACGTGATGTTGTGGCACAACATGTCCTGGCCGAAAGTGCGCGTCTGCCCGCGAATTTCGGTGTCCTTGTGCGTGCCGTACTGGTACATCGATGCACGCGTCATGTTGAGCACGTTGCCACCCTGACGGTGATCGAGGAAAGCACTGAGCTCGATGCCACGGACCTGGACGTATGCGGAGATTCCGCCGGTCCAGTCCGGCCACGGGTTGCCGATCGCGCGTACGTTCGGATCCGTGATCGGGAAACCGTTGGCCGCGATGTAAAGCGCACCGTTAGGTGCGCCGGCGCACGCAGCGCCGACATCATGGCTGCTGCCGCCAAAACTGACCGTTGTCAGACCACGCCCACAGCGGGCGAAGTCGTTTGAGCGCCATACGCCCAGCGGGTAACCGACTTGCAGGAACGTCGCCTGGCCCGCGAAGGAAGATCCGATACCGCTCTCACACCGCGGTACAACTGCCTCCGGCTTGCAGTTGGCGGCCGTTGGCATCGGAATGGTGCCGTCCAGCTGCGAGGTGATCGCGCCAAGGCTCAGCACCTCGTTGCGATTCCGTCCCCAGTTTGCCCCCAGCTCCATTGAGAAATCCGGGCGCTGAACAGGACGGAAGCTTGAAGTGATCTCCCATCCCTTGTTGCTCAGCTCACCGGCGTTCAGGTTGACTGCCGTGTAGCCCGTCGAAGGCGGAAGGCTCGCTCCAAAAACCACATCCGACGATCTAGAGTTGTAGTAGGTCAGCGAAAAGTCGGATCTGCCGCTGAAGAGTCCGAGGTCAAAACCTGCCTCCGTCTCCTTCACACGCTCAGGCCCTATCTCGGGATTGCCTCTGGTAGCGGAGGCGTACAGCCCACCGATGCCGTTGAGAGTCGGCGCCTGGAGTGACGCGGGGTTGAAATCCGCAAACAGCGTAGTGACGAAGAGGTCCTGCAGAGCATAGAGTGGCGGTTGCTGCCCGCTTTCTCCGTAGGCGATTCGAAGCTTGCCGAAGCTGAGAAATCTCTCGGGAATGCTTAGCGCTTTGCTGAAGCTCCAAGCCGCGCTGGCACCCGGATACGTCGCACGCTGGTGGCCCTCACCGAGCGCGGAGTTGCCATCGTTGCGAAGCCTGGCCTGAAGAAAGACCTGGTCGAAGAGGTCTACTCCGAGCTGTCCGAAATAGCCTTCAATGCGCCGACGCTGCTCGGAGTCGAGCGGGATCGTGCGAGTCACCGTGTTCGCGAGCTTGAAAGGCTTGGGCGCAATGAACGTCTGACCCGTAACCTGAACCTGCCGGAAGTAGGTCTCGCTGAGGTTCTGGCCCACGGTCAGGTTGCCCATCACGTTCGAGTTCATCTGCCACGAGGCCGTCGCGCTCAGGTTGTGATCGATGATTCGATCATAGAACTGCCACCGCTCGAGTGAGCCGCCCGCGGTGCCCGAGCTCGACCGCGCAAATGCCGTGGTGCGGTCATCACTCGTATAGTCTCCGCCCAACACATAGTTCACCGAGAGCCTCGAGAACGGTCGCCAATTCATGTTGATGTTGCCGTAATAGCGTCCGGCCTCAGCGGAGAGCTGATCCTCGTTGATTGCGTAAAACGGGTTGTCGAAGCCGCGGCTGGTAGTGAACGCCGTGGGCCCGGGATTCGGAAAGCGCCATGAACGGTGTAATCCGGACACCGGGTCGAGATACTGCTGGGCGTTGAACTCGGGCGGCTGCCGCAGCGCGCCAAGGCCTATGCCATTCAGCGCATTGCCTCGATCATGTCCGCTGCCTTTCGTTTGGACGTAGGAGCCGCTTGCCCCGACAGTGAAGTTTTCGAAGAGCGAATGCGCGCCATTAAAGCGCACGCTGGAGCGCTTGAAGACGTCCCTGTCCTGGACGATAAAGCCGTCGTGATTCAGGTGCCCGGCGGAAACATAGAAAGTAGTGCGCTCGTTGCCGCCCGACGCCGAGAGTGTGTTGTCCCAGATGTTGCCCGTCTCGTAGATCTCGGCAGAGTGGTCAAAGGTCGGCGTGCCAGCGGCGAGAGCCGGTCCCCACGAGAAGAAGCCCGATGCGATTGTGCAGTTCACGGTGGTGCAGGCCGTCGAGAGGCCGTTAGCTCCGACTCCGTACGTGCGCTGCGTCGGAATCGTCCTGAGAGCCTTGTCGGACTGGAACGACGAGCGCAACGTGTATTGAGTCCGCCCCGCTTTGCCTCGCTTGGTCGTGATCAGAATCGCGCCAGCCGACCCGGCGCTCGCGCCGTAGATCGATGTGGCGGCCGCGCCCTTGAGGATCTCGATGTTCTCGATGTCCTCGGGGTTGATGTCCTGCGCGCGGTTTCCCTGAGGCGGGCCCTGGAGAATCGTCGTTCCCACCGCGCGGGTGTTGTTGTTGGTCGGGACGCCATCGACGATGATCAGCGGCTGGCTGGTGCCGAAGGTCTTCGCGCCGCGGATCTGGATCGCTGTCGAGGATCCGGCGTCACCGCTCGCCTGATTGGTGAGCACGTTGGGACTCTTGCCGACCAATGCCTGGACCACGTTCGGCTCGTTGGCGCGCTGCAGAGTCACAGCGTCAACATTCGAACGCGCGGTGCCAAGGCGTTCGGCGAGACTCTGCGTTCCAGCACCCGTGACGACGACTTCCTCGAGTCTGAGAGGGTCGGTCGGTAACTGGAAGCTTCTTTCGACCGTCGTGCCCGGTGTCAGTGTCACGGACGCGCCTTGTGAGCGGTGTCCGATCATTCTCGCCATCAAGCTGACGGTCTGACCCTGTGCACGCGCAGCCGGAACGACTATTCGGTAGGTACCGTCTGGATTGACGTAAACGAGAATGTTGAGGGACGGAACGGTCACGTTCGCAGAGCTGAGCGCTCCGCCGCCTTCGCCGGTCACGCGACCGGTAATGGTTACCGCTTCCTGTGCCCATGCCAGTCCGGGCATGAAAGCCAAGCCGGCACAAACGAGGATGCGTCCAAACAGCTTACTTCGTGGGTGATTCATGGGTGGGCCACCTCTGAAGAAGAGTTGCGCAAACAAACAATGATTTGATGGGACGGCACCCTGAGGGTGGGTGCTTCGGACGGGTCCTCCTATGGGGAGATTGTGTGCGAGATAGTGGAACAGCGAGCTCGATACCGAAATTGATCGTGCTGCAAATAATACGAAGCGAGAACGCGGGGAGCGAAAACGCTCTCGCCGCGGGCATCGCGAATCAATCCACTATGTCAGCCCAATCGTCCGTAGATCGGGCGTCGCAACCCGGACCGGATGTCGCTTCCGGTCTATCGCGCCAAAGTATTAGTTAGCGCGGCCGAACGCGCAAGGGGCGATCGCTAGCGACCAGCCCGGGTCATGCTCCAGATGACCACGGTCGTGCACGATCCCGCTCCCCGCACCTTGAACTGCTCAGGCGTGGTCGACCCGTGATAGACTTCGATCGCCGCGATCTCCGAAGGTGGAAGAGCCGCGTCCAGCTCGGCAATCGACGCCGACTCGAACGGCACGTTGTCAACGGTAAACGCGACGCACCCGCCCGGGCTTCGGCTCGACTCCACGCGACGGGCGATTCCACTGCCGCGAACGATCATTCCGGGCACCATGGAGAAAATGTCCGACAGCACGGTCGGAAGTGAGCTCTGCCGCTCGAGAAAATCCAGAAAGAATCCGGTGCCTCGTCGTTTTCTATCCTCGAATCCCACTCTGACGAGTCCCTGGTTCGCCGTCCCCGTGACGCGCACTTCGGGCAGCACCGGAGCGAACACCGTCAGAACCACGTCAATGTCGATTGCCGCACCAGCCCTAAGGCTCACCACGGTGTCGCGGGGAAGATATCCGACCCGACGGACCGTGAGCGTCGATGTCCCGAGGCGCGTGGACGAAAAGCTGAAGCGGCCATCGCCACCACTCTGGGCGCCCAGGGCATCGGACCCCAACGACACCATCGCGCCGGGAATCGGCTTCCCTCCCGGGTCCAATATCCTTCCCACGATCCGAGCCGGACGAACGGCGGGTCCTGCGGGGGCGCTCGCTGTCGCGGAGGTCGGCGGCGCCACTGGGCGCGTACCCGCACCGGGCGGCGCCGCGTTGCCTTCGGCACGCCCGGCGGCGGCAGGCACGTCGAGAAAGAGCTCGAACGTCGGGAACCGTTTGGCTCCAATCGCGAACCGGACCTCAGGCGTCGCGACGCTTCCGTGCTGCGCCTGAATCGTTCCCTCCACTTCGGCGGGGAGGCCGCAAATCAGATAGCTCCCGTCCGGACCCGACGTCGCTTCCCGCACCCGTGGGACCTGCCGGACGCCCGATGCGGTCATGTCCACCACACCCCAGACGTAGGTTACGCGCGCGCCTTCCAACGGCAGTCCCTGCTGCGCATCGAGCACCCTCCCCGCGAGCAGCGCCGGCCCTCGCGCCCTGAGGATTGGCGGACAAAGCGTCGACGCCACGGCCGTCAGCGAGGGGAGAAAAAACGAAAGAGTGGTCTTCTGTCCGGCCGCAACGGTTACGTCGCGCGCGAGCGGGTAGCGGAGGGCGGAGAGCAGCGGATGAGTCACATCCACGCGGTGACTACCGACAGCCACGCTGTCCAGACGGAACGAGCCCAGTGAGTCAGTCGTCGCGATGTATCGTCCCTGGCTGACGGACACGAGCGCCCCGCTGAGCGCATTCTCGCCGAGGCTGTCAGTCACCGTTCCAGAAAGTGAGCCGGTAGACATCGCTGGTCGAGGGGCCTGAAGGTTCTGGCCAGCCTGCGCCGTCAGCTCGGATTGAGCGAGCGCCGACAGTGCGAGCGCGACCTTAGGGAAGAGATGCTTCATCATAGTTGGCTGTCCAATTCCTACCCTTCAACCCGTCGGAGTTGCCGTCGGCCGGACGTGTCGCCCGTTCCTCCGTCCCCGCCTGTATATTGTCATTAAATACCCGCCGGAGGGCGGCATGCGCGTCGATCGGACCACCCTTGTGTGTACGCTCGTGACTGTGACGCTCATTGCGTGCAGCCGCGCCCGCCCAACGTCAGACGCCCTCCTCGTCGCTGAGCTCACGAAGCCCGAGCCTGTGCTCCTTCAGGTACAGAATAACAACTGGGCCGACGTGATCATCTATCTCGTTCACGATGGCCGCAGGAGCCGCCTGAACAGCGTGACGGCGACCAAGACGTCGGAGATGCTGATTCCAGCAAAACTCATCGGACAGGTCAGCAGCATACAGCTGGTCGCGCGCGAGATCGGTGGTCGTGAGCGCTACGTCACGCAGACGATCTCCGTGCGGACAGGTGCGACGATAATCCTTACGCTCGAGAGCGACCTTCGCCGATCGAGTGTCGCAATCTGGTGAGCGCCTAGCCCGTCACTGACTCCCCCCGGGCGATCCACCGCGGCCCGGACCGAAAACGTTCCCGTCGCTCGCGCCCTGAACGAGCAACGCTCCTCCCGCCATTCCGACCACCAGCAGCCCGGTGCGCAGCGCCGAGAATTTCCGGGTCTGTATGCGCGCGATGAATGACGAAGGCACGCCGATGTGCTCACCCTTCCATAGCTCGTCGAGACCATCGGTTCGCGTGAGCGAGCGGACGCCGACGACGAGCGACGAATCCGTCTTCCCGGTCACGACGCCTTCGAGCGTCTTGCCGCGCGGACCGACCTGGGCGGCGATTGCGGTCGTTCCGTTCTCGGTGAGCTCCACGCGCGTCGGCGTCGCAACGCGTATGTCCGCCACGGAGGTGTTGCGGTAGGTGTAGCAGCCACATAACAGAAACAAGCAGACAAATGTTGGTTTCATGAGATCTTCTCCAGTGGGAGGCGCATGTGAAGAGAGCCAGGATTGTTCCCCTGGCTCAATTCACATCCGTTGTTCAAATCCAGTTTCTCACACACACTTCCCCGACTACTGGCCCAGGCAGACGTTGCCAAAAGGATCGGTCGCGTTCGCCGGGTCGTTGTCGTTCCGTGTCGGTTGAGCGGTTGCAGCCGGGATGCTCGGATTCGTCTGGCGCTCCAGAGTATCGTAGAACAGGCGGCCAGGAATCTTCTGCCCCGCGGTCACAGGCGTGAGATTCGGAAAACAGGTTCTCCGATAATCCGTGAAAGCCTGTGGGTGGATGAACAGCTCGATGTACTTCTCCGTGAGGATCTCGCGGAGAAGGGCCGGACCCACTTCGACACCAGCCGCGATGCCGTTGGCCGCCCGGTACCGGTTGAGCTGAAGGAGAGCCTCGACCTGATCGCCGCCGCGGTACGCCGCTTCGGCCCAGATCAGAGTGTTCTCATCGGCGCTGAGAATCTGCTGCGGGTAGTCCGGGCTATCGACGGACCCGAACGGCGTATCCGCGTTCGGATTGGCGTCGAGGTAAACGGACTCCCGCGGGTCATTACGCGACTCGATCAGGGAAACGAAGAACGGGTTGGGCTCCGCGTACCCGAATCTCTGCACGTTGGTGAACTGGTAGAACAGGTTCTCCTCGCCGCCGCCGGCCGACCACACCGTGGTATAATCATCATCCGCGGTCTGGATTCCGAGGCGCGCCTGGGCAAGAGCCTGCGCATACGCGGCCGGTCTCACCTCGGCGGTGTTCAAATAGATCCTCGCTTTCAGGCTGCGAGCGAGAGCGGTCCAGTTGTCGGTATCGCCACCGTACAGGATATCTCCGTCTCCCGGACCGAGGTTGGTAACCGCGGTGCTGGCGAGATCAGTGATTGCTTCATCGAGCAGGACCTGGAGCGCGTCATAGATCGCCAGCTGTTCGGTAAGCGCCGGATTGCCTCCCTGCAGCGCCTCTGTGTAAACCAGATCGCCGAAATAGTCGGCGCCGAGCGACATTAGCAACGCCTCCTGAATCTTGGCGATGCCCAACATGTGGAAGTCTCCAAGCGCGGTCGCGCCGGCCTGGAGGTTACGAATGTCGACCAGCCCACCGGCCGAGTAGAGCGCGGTGTGCTGTCCGTTCGTCGAGTTCTCGTCGATTCCGTACGCATAGAGCGGGATGTACTGGGACTGCGCTCCGAAAAGCTGCTGCGTAAAAAGACCCGACAGGCGAGAGAGCTCGCTCGTGTACTCGGCAAAAATGTTGGACTGGATGCCGACGAACAGCTGCCTGTTCGTCGCGGCTGACGGACGGTTGGGGTCATTACTGAGCTCCCCGCCCGACAGGAAGTCCTTGCACCCTACCGCGCTGGCAAGCACCAGCGCGGCTATGGATGTCGTTCGTATGTATTTGTTCACGGTATGCATCTCCGATATTAACGGTTGAGACTGAAGGAGAGCACGAACGACCGGGTCTGAGGATTATTGAAGTAATCCGTCCCCTGCGTCAGCCACTCTGCGCCGCCGAGATTCGCCTCCGGATCCAGGCCCTTGTACTTGGTCCAGGTCTTCAGGTTACGGCCGGCGACTCTGATGTCGATGCTGCTGAAGTTGAGACGGTCGCGCAGCCAGTCCTGATCGAGAGTGTAGCTCAGGCTCAGCTCGCGGAGCTTGACGAAGCCGGCATCCTCGGTGAACTGCTCACCGGTGTTGCCGAATCCACCGCCCTCACCGTCGAACCAGTTCTGCCAGTCGATGGCGTTGGCGAAAGCAACTGTTCCGGCACCAGGACCCGCGACGTGCGGATACTTGTCCGTCGCCCAGTCCTTTCCAAAGGTGCCCGTGCGCTCGCGAACCAGCGTTTCCTCGTGAGTTCCGAAGCGGAGCAGGATGCCGCGCGTTCCGTTCCATACCTCGAGTCCGCGGCGAACATCCGCCGAGCCGGAAAGCGTGAGCTTCCCGAACCTGACCGCCGAGCTGAAGCCCATGCTGTACTTCGGGTTCGGATTGGCGATGACACGGTCCGTAGGATCGACCACCGGCAGTCCATCGGCGCCGATGAACAGCGCTCCGTTCACAAACGATCCATTTCCGCCCGGAGTCAGGCGGCAGAGGGCGTCGATGTCGTCAGCGACACCATCCCCATCGAAGTCGAACACCAGCCCGCGCCCGCAGCGGGCGAAATCGAGCCCGCGCACGACGCCGACGCCCACACCCTGGGTCGCCGAACCGATTGCGCCGGTGAAGCCTTCGTTGTTGAAGTTGACAAACTCGGCGCCGGCAAGGCTCACCACGTTGTTGCGGTTGCGGCCGTAGTTGACGCCGATATCCCACGAGAGCCTCTCGCTCTGCAGGGGACGCAGGTTGAGAACGATCTCCTCACCTCTATTGGTTACCACCGCGGCATTCGCGAACTGGCGAATGTAGCCGGTTGCCGCAGCACTGAGCGGCGAGGTCAGAATGACGTCCGTCGAGCGCTTGTTGTAGTGCGTGAGGCTGAGATCCACGCGCTGGTCGAGGAAGCCAAGATCCAGCCCGTACTCGTTCTCACGGGAGCGTTCAGGCTTCAGGTTGTCGTTTCCCTTGATCAACGACGTCGTGAGTCCACCCTGGCCACTCTGCGACGTGTTGATCAGGTCGCCATAGCCTGAACCGAAGACGACGGTCTGAGCGAACGCGTTGACAGTTCCGTACACCGTCGGCTCACGACCAGTCTCACCGTAGGCGACACGGAGCTTGCCGTAGCTGAACGCGCCGGTCTGCTCGGTGTTGCCCAGTGCATTGGTGAACACCCACGCCGCGCTGGCCTTCGGGAAATTGTGGCGCCGCTTCGACGCCCCGAAGGTCGAGAACCCGTCGTTCCGGATGCCGAGCGTCAGGTAGAGCTGATCATAGATGTCCGTTGTTGCCTGCGCGAAGTACGACTCGATGTGCTGCAGCGTCCTGTTCTCGAACGGCTGGTAGCTGAGCGTATTCTGCAGGGTCAGCGGGGCCGGCGCGTTGAGCGCCGTGCCGAGCACGTTGACCATCCTGAGCCGGCGGGAGTTCAGGTTCTGCCCGAGAGTCAGGGTGCTCGCGAAATTATCCGACCATGATCTGCTCGCCGTGGCGATGAGATTGTGGTCGATCTCGAGGTTATTGATGTCCATGCGCACCACGCGGCCCGTCGGGAATGACGACGAGCTCTGCGGCAGCGCCTCGAGGCGCCAGTCGTTGTAATAGTCTCCACCCAGCGTGTACTTCACCGCCAGCCAGCCGAGCGGGTTGTAATCCATGTTCACGTTTCCGATGAACCTCCCGAGCTCGCTGCGATTGCCGGGCGAGTTCAGAATGAAGAACGGATTGTCGTAACCACGCGCCCGCGTCTCGCTGCCGTTTGCCGGGCGAGGATAGCGATACGAGCGGTGCAGACCGTTTGCCGGATCGAGATAGAGTCTGTTGTCGAAATCGGGCGGCGTACGCAGCGAGCCGAGGAGCAGTCCGGAAGTGTTCGATCCCTTCTGCACGTACTTTCCCCGGGTATCGACGTAGCTGAAGTTGCCGCCGACGTTGACCTGGTTGTTGAGCTGGTGACTGCCCTTGAGGCGAAGGCTGGCCCGGTTGTACTTGTTGTTGGGGCCGACGATCGTGCCTTCCTGCGCGGTCAGACCGCCCGACAGATAAAAGCTCGTACGGTCGTTGCCGCCGGAGATGCTCAGGTTGTTGTCGAGCGTCATGCCGGTGTCGAAGATGTCCTCGCCGTGATCGAACGTCGGCGTGCCGGCAGGAATAACCGCACCCCATGCCGCGTTCTCACCGCCGCCGGCCGAGCAACCCACTCCGGTGCAGACGAAAGGCTGTCCGTTGACGCCGTGACCGTACTTCAGTTGCATGGGCATGGTCTTGATGACGTCGTCGAACGTGGAAGTCGACTGGAACGAGTACCGCGTCGGCCCCGAGCGTCCGCGCTTGGTCGTGATCAGAACCACGCCGTTAGCCGCGCGTGCGCCGTAGATGGCCGCCGCAGACGAGCCCTTGAGGATGTCGATCGACTCGATGTCGTTCGGGTTCAGGTCGGCAGCGCGATTCTGACTCACGATTCCCCCCGTGCCGGGAAACGCCGTGGCGGTCTGGTCGGTGGAGATCGTCGTGTTGTCGATCGGCTGACCGTCGACGACGAACAGGGGCTGGTTGGTCCCGAGGATCGTCGCCGCGCCGCGGATCTTGACCGAGCTGCTGGAGCCCGGATCGCCACCCTGCGACCGCACCTCGACGTTCGGCGCCTTGCCAGCCAGCGCGTTGACCACGTTTTGCGGCTCGGTGGCCCGTCTGACGGTAGCACTGTCGACGGTGTTGATGACGTTACCGAGCTTCTCACGCGTCGTCGAGGTTCCCGCGCCCGTCACGACGATTTCGTCGAGACGCAGAGCGGTCACCGCCAGCACGAAATTCTGCGAGACGGTCCCTGGAGTCAGCACGATCAAGGCAGTGCGCGCTCCGTAACCGAGCAGTCGGGCGGTGAGTGTGACCTGCTGTCCATTCGCTCTTGCTGCAGGGACGGTGAAGCTGTATCGGCCCTGTTCGTCCGCCTGGGCACCGAGGTTGGTCCCCTCGATGAAGACGTTCGCACTGGGTAGGCCGGTACCTGCCTCCGTCGTCACCTGCCCGGAGACCGTCGTCTGCGCTGCCACAACTGCTGGCAGCAACGAGATCGCGAAAGCTCCGGCAAAATGACGAAACACTTTTCTCATACTCCTCCTCCTACGATGCGCTTGGCGCGCTACGCGACGCGAGCGGTGTGATTACCAACCCCATGCGGCAAGGGTAAGAGCCAGCGGAGAGAACAGGACGGGGGGTCTCTCCGGCGAGCGTAGCCTCTGTTGCGGGAATTAATACGGTGGACCGCACGATGTCCACAAGAGGAAATTCCACGGTGGTTCGAATTCGTTCTCCTCTGCGGCCCTGATCAAGCTCAGCAGTAACAGGAAATGCCCCGCCGCGGCCGGAGAAGGGGCCGCGAACGACAAACGACCCGGAGGAAGAACCCCCCGGGTCGTCGTAATGCCTGGCTCCCGCCGTGACGGCGCGCCCTCTTAGACGATCTCCTCGGGCACCGCCACCGTCTCCGGCAGCGCGAAGTCCGAATCCGAATCGGCCGCGAGTATCTCGGCGATCGTCGGCTCCGGCGGCAGCTCCGGCGCCGGTGGCACCGGGGCTCCCTCGATCTCCACTTCCTGGTATCGGTACATGCCGGTACCGGCCGGGATCAGGTGGCCGATGATGATGTTCTCCTTGAGACCGAGCAGCTCGTCCCGCGCGCCGCGAATCGCGGCGTCGGTCAGAACACGCGTCGTCTCCTGGAAGCTCGCCGCCGAGATGAACGACTGCGTCGTCAGGCTCGCCTTCGTGATGCCGAGCAGCAGCGGCTCCGACGCCGCCGGATTCTCCTTCTTCTTCTTGGCCTTCTCGTTCGCTTCCCGGAAGGTCTGCTTGTCGACGTGCTCGCCCTCGAGGAACATCGTCTCGCCACTCTCGAGCACGCGCACCTTCTGGAGCATCTGCCGCACGATCACGCCGATGTGCTTGTCGTTGATCTTCACGCCCTGGAGGCGGTAAACCTCCTGCACTTCGTTGAGCAAGTACTCCTGCACCGCGCGCGGTCCCTTGATGCGGAGAATGTCGTGTGGATTCACCGGACCTTCGGAGAGACGGTCGCCCGCTCTCACCCAGTCGCCTGCGTGCACCCGAAGGTGCTTGCCCGCCGCCACTTCATACAGCTGTCCCGGATCCTCGGCATCGACCGGCGTGTCCTTGGGCACGACTCTGATCTCGCGCTTGCCGCGCTTAATGTCGCCGAACCTCACCTCGCCGTCGATCTCGGAGATCGTGGCCGGATCCTTCGGACGGCGCGCCTCGAACAGCTC
>Ga0190265_10001716_pt1 | contig 14457 bp, 14 predicted proteins | sample Popmic124T_FD_133135 | JGI IMG/M metagenome (GOLD analysis project Ga0190265, IMG submission 133135) | Populus adjacent soil microbial communities from riparian zone of Indian Creek, Utah, USA - 124 T | ecosystem: Environmental > Terrestrial > Soil > Riparian zone | place: USA: Utah | collected...
TACTCGTCGGGCGTCGTGCTGTACGAATTGCTCGCCGGCCGGCCGCCGTTTCGCGGCGAGTCGCCGGTGGCGGTCGCGTACCAGCACGTGAGCGAGGCGCCGCTCGCGCCCTCCGAGATCAACGAGACGGTGCCGCGCTCACTCGACACCGTCGTGCTGCGCGCCCTAGCGAAGGATCCGTTCCAGCGCTATCAGGATGCCGGGGCGTTCCGCGAAGCCCTCGATGCGACCGTCGGGGGAAAGGTTCCCTCCAAGCGCGCGGTCGGTGCGCTCACGAGCGAGCTCTACGGCCCGAACCCCAAGCAGGCGGCAGAGACTGCCCGCTCGCTTCGTCAGCTGAGCACCGACACCACGATGAAGCGCACGCAGGCCGGGCCACCCGTTGCGTGGATCTGGGCGGGCGTCGCCATCCTCGCCGTGCTCTTGATCTCGGTGCTGTTCTGGGTGATGTCCATCAGACCGGGCGGCGATGTCCCTGCCAACGCGCGGCTGGTTCCCGATGTGACGGGCATGACATACGAACGGGCGAACGTCGAGATCGGCGATGCCGATCTGATCTCCTTCCGCGTCGACGAACCCAATCTCGATGTCGCCGAGGGCAACGTCATCCGCACCGACCCCGCTGCCGGGCAGTCGGTCAGCCCCGGCCAAGAGGTGCGCGTTTACGTGTCGACCGGGCAGGCCACCACGACCGTGCCCACGCTTGAGGGACTGGGGCAGGATGCCGCGACCACCGCTCTCGAGCAGGCCGGGCTCGTTCTGGGATCGGTCACGCCCCGCAACGACGCCGGCCTTGCGGCGGGCACCATCATCTCCGCCGATCAGCCTGCCGGCGCGACGCTGCCCGTCGGCGCGACCGTCAACGTCGTCGCCGCGACGGGACGGGTGGTGATCAATGACGTCACCGGATACACGATCGACGCGGCGACCCGCGAGCTCGAGGGCCCTGACTCGCAGTTGGTCGTGATCCCGCAGGAAGATCCCTCGTGCACCGCGTCCACCCCACCGGTCGTCAAGACCCAGTCGATCGCACCGGGTGAGGCGCCGATTCACTCCGAGGTGATCCTCACCTACTGCTCGGGCGCCTGAGGTCCTATCAGCGCCGCGGGCGCAGGGTGGCGCCTCGCGCCGCAGCATCCGCGAAACCCACGATCGCGAGCCAGTTGCCCAACAGCCGGTGGCCGCCCTCGGTGAGCACCGCCTCGGGGTGGAACTGCACGCCCACGACCGGGTCGGTCCGGTGGGCGATCCCCATGATGACTCCGGTATCCGTGCGTCCGGTCACGACGAGCTCTGCGGGGAGCGTTTCGGGCACGACGGCGAGCGAGTGGTATCGCGTGGCGATGAAGGGGCTCGGCAGGCCCGCGTAGAGCGGACTGCCGTCGTGTTCGACGAGGGAGGTCATGCCGTGCATCAGCTCCGGCGCGTGCGCGACCGTCGCGCCGTACGCCTCTGCGATCGCCTGGTGGCCGAGGCAGACGCCGAGCAGCGGTATCCCGTTCGCCGCGGCCGCACGCACCACGGCTGACGACGCGCCCGCACGTGCCGGCGTCCCCGGTCCGGGGGAGATGAGCACGCCTCGGTAAGGGGAGATGACGGATGCCGCGGCATCCGGATCAATCGCGTCGGCCTCGATCAGGTCGGTGTCGGCGCCCAACTCGTGAAGGTACCCGACGAGCGTGTGGACGAAACTGTCGTGGTTGTCCACGACCAGAATCGAAGCGGTCATCGGGATCGGCGAGGACGGCGCTCACCCAACGGTGACGTCCTGAGGGTTGACGAACTGACTGATCCACGGAAAGGCGTAGAAGAGCAGGCCGTAGAGGACGGCGGCGATCAGCACGATCAGGATGAGCAGGCGCACCCACCACGGACCGGGAAGAACATGCCACAGCGCCGCGTACATCAGGCGGTCACTCCTTCGGTGAGGGAAGCGGGGGGACCGGCGGCACCGGGCGTGAAGGATTCGAAGACGCCGTACGCGACGATGCGCTCGGTCATCGAGTACATCGGGCTGCAGCTGGTCAGCGTGATGTATCGCTCGCCCGCCGGTACGTTCTCCACCTGCGGCACCGGCAGGAGCACTTCGACCTCGTCGGGGGTCACGTACTCGAGCGTGCGGAACCGGTAGGTGTACCAGCCGTCAGCGGTCTGGATGACGATCGCGTCGCCCACGTGAAGATCGGCGATCCGATTGAACGGTGCAGCGTAGGTGGTGCGATGCGCGGCGAGGGCGAAATTTCCCACCTCGCCGGGCATGTTCGTCCCGGGGTAGTGGCCGATGCCGATCGTGTCGAGGGTGCGCGGTCGACTGACACCTCCCGCGATCGGCACCTGATACCCCTCGCCGAAACGGGGAATGCGCATGACGCCGAACGTCTCCGCGTCGGCCGGCTCGGGGAGGATGACCGGCTCGACGGTGACCGGTGCTTCTTCATCCGGTACGGCGGTGTCATCCGGCGTGGCTGTCGCGCTCGGCGTCGCGGCCTGGTACTGCTGCTCCCACTCCTGGGAGAGCTCCTGCCCCTGCGCGTTTCGCTGCGCGCCGTAGATGACGTCGCCGAGCCACAGCTGCCAGCCGACATACAGGAGCGTGACGACACCCGCTGTGATGAGCAGTTCGCCCAGTACTCCGATCACCGAGACCCGCCGACGGCGGGTGCGTCGCCGGTTGCGTGCGCGCGTGTCGCCGGCACTCTCGAGCGTCGTGTCATCCACACGAGGATTCTAGTCAGCGCCACCTGTGGCTGCGCTGTCAAGCACTGCCTGGCAGGAGCACGGCCTGAGGGTAGGATGGACGACATGGCACGACCCGGCAAAGACGACGATTCCCTCGTGGAGCGCAGCGAAGGCGAAGCCGCACCCAACCCGGTGTGGTTCAAGCCGATCATGATCGGCCTCATGCTGGTCGGGCTCGTCTGGGTGCTGGTCTTCTACCTCAGCGGTTCGAACTTCCCGATTCCCGGCATCGGCGCGTGGAACCTCGTGATCGGCTTCGGCATCGCCTTCGTCGGTTTCCTGATGACGACCCGCTGGCGCTAGCCACACGGTACGCACGTCCGCTGGCCGACCCCGGCCGGGTCCGACCCCTCAGAGGTGAGGAAGCTCAGGCCGGATGCTCGCGCTCGGCGAAGCAACCGGTCCTCACCCGATCCACGGTCGGCATTATCGCGCGAAACCGGAATTACATGCGTGTGATTCATCCCCAGCTGTGGATAACTCTGTGGATAACCCGGTCACCGATAGATGAGAGGCGGCAGCAGCAGGAGAGCGAACAACCCTACCGCGACCGCCACCAGCAACCAGACCTGCAACGCACGGCGGCGGACGGAGCGCGTGCGCGCGAAGATGAATCCGACGAGCGCGCCGATTACGAGCCCGCCCACATGCGCCTGCCACGCCACCTGGAATCCCGGGATGAACCCGATCACGAGGTTGATCGCGAGGATGATGACGATGCCGCGGATATTCGCTCCGATGTGGCGACCGATGACCAGAAGCGCGCCGAGCAGACCGAAGACCGCCCCGGATGCCCCGACCACCGTGATCCCCGGGGCGATGAGGGCGACTCCGACCGAACCGCCGAGCCCACCGAGCAGGTACAGCACCAGGAACCGCCAGCGCCCGAGGAGCGGTTCGAGGCTGCGACCGATCATCCACACCGCGAGCATGTTCAGGCCCACGTGGAAGAAGCCGCTGTGCACCACCAGCACCGTGAACAGACGCCACGGCTGGAAGGGAGCGAACCCCCAGCTCGGGGCGACGTACAGGCTGTTGAAGGCGAGCAGCTGCACCACCGGTGACCCGGGGATCAATTGGGTCAGGTAGACCAGCAGCGTGACCCCGATGATGCCGTAGGTGACAAGAGGGCGCGAGTCGCGGGCCACCGTGGTCTGCGGTCGCGACCAGCGCCGTTCGGCCTTGCGCTGGACCGGTGTCTGAGCCTTCCGCTGATCCGCCAGGCACTCCGGGCAGATGACTCCGACCGCCGCTTGCGTCTGGCACTCAGGACAGATCGTGCGCAGGCACCGCTGACACAGTACGAAGCTCTGCCGATCGGGATGCCGGTAGCAGAAGTTGTCGCTGTTGCGATGGAACTCGGGTGAGGTCACAGACGGACGAAGGTGCTATGCGGTGACGATGTCGACGGACTCGAGTACGACCGGCTCGATCGGTCGGTCGCCCGCTGCGGTGGGCAGCTCGGCGATGGTGTCCACGACCGCCTGGGACGCGGCATCCGTCACCTCACCGAAGATGGTGTGCTTGCCCTGCAGCCACTCCGGACCGCGCCCGCCCTGACCCGGAACCGTGATGAAGAACTGCGAGCCGTTCGTGCCCTCGGCCTGACCGGTGATCGCGTTTCGGCGGAGACCCGCGTTGGCCATCGCGAGCTTGTAGGGGGCGGTGAAGGTCAGCTCGCCGTTGATCTCGTCGTTGAAGTTGTAGCCCGGGCCTCCCGTGCCCTGACCGAGCGGGTCTCCGCCCTGGATCATGAACCCGGAGATGATGCGATGGAACACGACGTCTTTGTAGAGCGGTCCCGCGCCGGGCTTGCCGGTGCTCGGGTCGGTCCATTCCTTGGACCCATCGGCCAGGCCGATGAAGTTCTCGACGGTCTTGGGGGCGTGGTCTCCGAAGAGCTCGACGACGATGTCGCCGTAGTTTGTGTGCAGAGTGGCTACCGCTGTGTGCTGAGGCATGTCATCCATTCTCTCAGAGTTCGGTGGGAACCCTCCCGCCTGGGGCGCTGTCTGGCAGGATGGGAACATTACGTCCCCGGCGATAGGGAGGGCACCCATGGGCCTCAACCGCAAGCGCAAGAAGGAACTCCGCAAACTCCAAGGACAGGCCAACAGCCTGTGGGAGTCGCAGCAGGTGCTCGTCGGCGAAGCCGCGAACGTCGCACGCGAAGCGAGTCGGCAGCTCGGCAACTTCAACCGGGAACAGGTGATTCCCCAGGTGCAGGCGGGCTACGGCAATTACGTCGCCCCGTACGTCGACAAGGGTGTGCGGTTCTCCAAGAACGTTCTCACCGACAAAGTGGTGCCCACGGCCGGTGCGGTCGTCGGCTCGGCCCTGTCGGTGTGGGATGCCGCGAACGACACCCGTTCCCGTTTGGCATCGGGCCGGGGCTTCGCACTTCCTGACGCGTCGGTGTACGCCAAGAAGGCCGACAAGTACGGCAAGCAGGCGACCAAGAACCTGTCGGCGCGCCTCGCCGTCAAGCCGCAGAAGCAGGGTCTCGGTGCCGGCGGTGTGATCGCGATCATCCTCGGCGTCGCGGCTGCGGTCGGCGTCATCTACGCCGCGTGGCAGACCCTCCGTGCCGACGACGAGCTCTGGGTCGCTGACGACCCGCTCCGCGCGCCGGACGCGTGAGCGAGGGGCCTGACCCCACAGCGCATGTGCAGGCCGCGGCATCCATCCGCGGTCTGGCCGTCGAGGTGCGCCGACGACCCGCCGCAAACAGCCTGGCCGAGGCGGCCGCGCTGCTCGGTATCCCTGCCGCCGGAATCGTGAAGACACTCGTGGTCAAGCGCAGCGACGACACCTACCTCTTCGCGCTCGTCCCCGGCGACCGCGCGATCTCGTGGCCGAAGCTGCGCGCGGTCGTCGGTGTCAACAAGCTGCAGCTGCCCGACCCGCAGCGCGCGCTCGCCGCGACCGGATATGAGCGCGGCACGATCGTGCCGATCGGCAGCTCCACCGAGTGGCCGATCTTCGCTGACGAGCGCATCGTCGGCCAACGCATCGCGATGGGGGCGGGCGCACACGGGTACAGCCTCTTCGTAGACGCCGACGACCTCATCGCCGCGTACGGGGCGACCGTGGCCGACATCTCGCAGCCGGTCGACTGACGGTCGGATGCCGCAGCCTCGCGATCAGTCGCGGGCTGCCATCTTCAGTGCGATGTCGACGAGCTTGACCCGCTCGATCCCCGGAACCGCCACGAGGGGAAACCACTCGGCGCGGTCGGTGGAGCCGTCCGTCTCGTTGCGGAGCTTTCCGCCTGTGATGCGGGCGCGGTAGATGATGCGCAGCGCGTGCAACGGGCCGACCGCATCGAGGCTGAGCCGGCGCGCGGCCGGGATGACGCGTGAATGTATGCCGAGCAGCTCGCCGATCGAGGCCCGATAGCCCGTCTCCTCGCGCACCTCGCGACGGGCGGCGTGTTCGGGGTCTTCGCCAGGCTCGAGGCCACCGCCGGGAAGGGTCCAGGCCGCGCGCCGACCCTCGTTCCAGTGTGCGAGCAGCATGCGGTCATCGGCGTCGATGATGACGGCGTACGCAGCGACTCGCATGTCCATCCCACGACTCTACCGACGACGAAAGCGCCGACCCCTGCGGGTCGGCGCTTTCGGATTGTGGAGCCTAGCGGATTCGAACCGCTGACATCCTGCTTGCAAAGCAGGCACTCTACCAACTGAGTTAAGGCCCCTGGCCTGCGTGGGGCTACCAGGACTTGAACCTGGGACCTCTTCATTATCAGTGAAGCGCTCTAACCGCCTGAGCTATAGCCCCGTTTATCGGCCGGCGCGAGCGCCGTCAACCTCCAAGACTTTACCCGATTGGCGGGCTATCTCGAAATCGCTCTAGTTCGAGGTGAAGCCGACCAGCAGGCCGCCCGTCACCTTCACGGCGAGGTTGTAGATGCCCGCGATCACGGCGCCGAGAACGGTGACCACCACGAGGTTGAGGATGGCCACGATCGCCGCGAAAGCCATGACCTGGGGCAGTCCGACGAACGCGGTGATCGACACCCCGCCGTCCGAGAAGCTCTGGAAGAATTCGTCGACCTTGCCGATGAGCCCCGTGGTCTGCACGACCAGGTACACGAGGAAGAAGCTCACCACCGTCACGATCGCCAGGGCGACTGCGGCGAGGAACGACAGCTTGACGGCCGACCAGAAGTCGACGTAGACCAACCTCAGGCGCACCTGCTTGGCACTGGTCTTGTGGCTGGATTTCTTTGCGAGCTTGTCGGCTACGGTGCTCATGCGTCAGTACTCTCTTCGGGGGTCTCGGTGGAGGCCTCGGGGGCGTCGGACACGGTGTCTGCCGCGGGTGCGTCCGCTACGCCGGTCTCGGCTGCCTCGGACGTCTCGGCGAGGCCGCGCTCTCCGTTGCGTGCGATCGCGATGATGCGATCGTCATCATCGGCACGGGCGAATACGACGCCCATGGTGTCGCGGCCCTTCGCAGGCACCTCGGCCACGGCAGAGCGTACCACCTTGCCGCTGGCAAGAACCACCAAGACCTCGTCGTCCTCGGCGACCATGAGACCGCCGGCCAGGACGCCTCGACCATCACTCAAACGAGCCACCTTGATGCCCAGACCGCCGCGGGTCTGGCCGCGATACTGCTCGATCGCGGTGCGCTTGGCATACCCTCCATCGGTCACGACGAACACGAATGCGCCCGTGCGGGCGACGGATGCCGAGAGCAGACTGTCTCCGTCGCGGAACGACATTCCCTTCACGCCTTCGGTCGAGCGACCCATGGGTCGCAGTGCTTCGTCGGTGGCGGTGAACCGCAACGACATGCCGAGGCGGCTGATGAGCAGGACATCGTCGCCCTCTTCCACCAGGAGGGCGCTGGTGACCTCGTCGCCCTCGCGGAGTTTGATCGCGATGACCCCGCCCTGACGGTTCGTGTCGTACTCGGTGAGCCGCGTCTTCTTCACGAGACCGCCGCGCGTGGCGAGCACGAGGTGGGTCGCCACCCGGTAGTCGCGGATGTCGAGGATCTGTGCGATCTCTTCGTCGGGCTGCAGGGCGAGGAGGTTCGCGACGTGCTGTCCCTTGGCATCCCGGCCCGCCTCGGGAACTTCGTACGCCTTCGATCGGTAGACGCGACCCTTCGTGGTGAAGAACAGCAGCCAATGGTGTGTCGTGGTGACGAAGAAGTGCTCGACGACGTCATCGGCGCGCAGCTGCGCGCCCTTCACGCCCCTGCCGCCACGGTGCTGCTGACGATAGTTGTCGCTGCGCGTCCGCTTGATGTACCCGTCGCGGGTGACGGTGACGACCATCTCCTCTTCGGGGATGAGGTCTTCGACCGACATGTCGCCGCCGTAGCCGGCGAGGATCTGCGTGCGACGGTCGTCGCCGAAGCGATCCACGATCGAGGTGAGCTCTTCGCGGATGATCGTGCGCTGGCGCATCGGGTCGGCCAGGATCGCTTTGAATTCGGTGATCTGCGCTTCGAGTTCGTTCGCCTCGTCGATGATCTTCTGGCGTTCCAGCGCTGCGAGCCGGCGCAGCTGCATGTCGAGGATCGCCTGTGCCTGATCGTCGTCGATGTCCAGCAGCGACTTGAGCCCGTCGCGCGCCGCTTCGACCGTGGCCGAGCGCCGGATGAGGGCGATGACTTCGTCGAGTGCGTCGAGGGCCTTCAGGTAACCGCGCAGGATGTGCATGCGGCGCTCTGCCTTTGCGAGGCGGAAACGCGTGCGCCGGACGATGACCTCGATTTGATGATCGATCCAGTGTGTGATGAATCCGTCGAGCGGGAGCGTGCGCGGCACCCCATCCACGATCGCGAGCATGTTCGCGCCGAAGTTCTCCTGCAGCTGCGTGTGCTTGTACAGGTTGTTCAGCACGACCTTGGCGACGGCATCCCGCTTCAGCACGATCACCAGCCGCTGGCCGGTGCGGCCGGAGGACTCGTCACGGATGTCGGCGATACCGGTGATCTTGCCCTCGCGGGCGAGGTCGCTGATCTTGACGGCGACGTTGTCGGGGTTGACCTGGTAGGGCAGCTCCGTGATCACCAGGCACGTGCGACCCTGGATCTCTTCGACGTTGACCACCGCGCGCATCGTGATGGAGCCGCGACCGGTGCGGTACGCGTCTTTGATTCCGCGGGTGCCGAGAATCTGCGCGTGGGTGGGGAAATCGGGACCGGGAATGCGCTCCATGAGCGCCTCGAGGAGCTCTTCGCGCGTGGCATCCGGGTTCTCGAGAGCCCACAGCGCGCCACTGGAGACCTCGCGGAGGTTGTGCGGCGGGATGTTGGTCGCCATGCCGACCGCGATACCGACCGAACCGTTGACGAGAAGATTCGGGAAACGCGCGGGCAGCACGACGGGCTCCTGCGTCTGCCCGTCGTAGTTGTCCTGGAAATCGACGGTGTCTTCTTCGATGTCGCGCACCATCTCGAGTGCCAGCTGCGCCATCTTGGTCTCGGTGTACCGGGGGGCAGCCGCGCCCTGATTGCCGGGAGAGCCGAAATTTCCCTGCCCTTGGGCCAGCGGATAGCGCAGCGACCAGGGCTGCACGAGGCGGACGAGCGCGTCATAGATCGGGGCGTCGCCGTGCGGGTGGTAGTGGCCCATCACCTCGCCGACGACACGAGCGCACTTGGAGAAAGACTTGTCGGGTCGGAACCCACCGTCGTACATCGCGTAGATGACCCGCCGGTGCACCGGCTTCAGGCCGTCTTCGACGCGCGGCAGGGCGCGGCCGATGATGACGCTCATCGCGTAGTCGAGATAGCTGCGCTGCATCTCGGCCTGCAGATCGATCTGGTCGATCCGGCCGTGGTTGTGCTCGGGCACGGTGGGGCGGTCTTGATCAGTCATCGCGTTCGTTTCGTTTCGTAGTCAGCCGGCCTCGACATCAGATGTCGAGGAACCGGACATCCTTGGCGTTGCGCTGGATGAATCCACGGCGCGACTCGACGTCCTCGCCCATCAGGATCGTGAAGATCTCGTCGGCGGCGGCCGCGTCGTCGATCGTCACCTGACGGAGCGTGCGTGTCTCCGGATCCATGGTCGTCTCCCACAGCTCCTTGTCGTTCATCTCGCCGAGACCCTTGTAGCGCTGGATGCCGTTGTCCTTCGGGATCCGCTTGCCCGTGGCGACGCCCTCGGTGAGCAGAGCGTCGCGCTCGCGGTCGCTGTAGACGTATTCGTGCGGCGAGTTGGACCACTTGAGCCGGAACAGCGGTGGCTGCGCGAGATAGACGAAGCCGGCTTCGATGAGGCCGCGCATGTAGCGGAACAGGAGGGTGAGCAGCAGCGTCGTGATGTGCTGGCCATCGACGTCGGCATCGGCCATCAGGACGATCTTGTGATACCGGGCCTTGTCGATGTCGAACTCTTCGCCGATACCCGTGCCGAAGGCCTGGATCATCGCCTGCACTTCTTTGTTGCCCAAGGCGCGATCCAGACGCGCTCGCTCGACGTTCAGGATCTTTCCGCGAAGTGCCAGGATCGCCTGAGTGTGCGGATCACGGCCCTGCACGGCCGAGCCCCCGGCTGAGTCACCCTCGACGAGGAAGATCTCACTGATGGATGGGTCTTTGCTGGTGCAGTCCTTGAGCTTGTCGGGCATGGCCGCGCTCTCGAAGACGCTCTTGCGGCGAGCGGTCTCACGCGCCTTTCGCGCGGCGAGTCGTGCGGTCGCGGCATCGATCGCTTTGCGGATCACGTTCTTGGCCTGAGCGGGATTGCGGTCGAACCAGTCTCCCAAGCGGTCGCCGACCACTTTCTGCACGAACGCCTTCGCCTCGGTGTTGCCGAGCTTGGTCTTGGTCTGACCCTCGAACTGCGGCTCGGACAGCTTGACCGAGATGACGGCCGTGAGCCCCTCGCGGACGTCGTCGCCGGAGAGGTTCTCGTCCTTCTCCTTGAGGATGTTGTTCGCACGGGCGTACTTGTTGACCAGAGTCGTCAGTGCGGCGCGGAATCCCTCTTCGTGCGTTCCGCCCTCATGGGTGTTGATCGTGTTCGCGTACGTGAAGACGTTCTCGGTGTAGCTGGTCGTCCACTGCATGGCCACTTCGAGCGCGATCTTGCGGTCGGTGTCTTCGGATTCGAAGTCGATGATCTCTTCGTTGACGTGCTCGGCCTTGCGCACACGGTTCAGGTACTCCACGTAGTCGACGAGGCCGCGCTCGTAGAGGAAGCTGTCGTTCGGCTGCTGCAGGACGACCTCGCCCGGTGCCAGCTCTTCCTCGTAGGCGGCGCCGGCGCGCTCGTCGACGAGGTCGATGCGCAGTCCCTTGTTGAGGAAGGCCATCTGCTGGAAGCGGGTGCGCAGCGTGTCGTAGTCGAAGTCGACGGTCTCGAAGATCGAATCGTCGGGCCAGAAGGTGATGGTCGTGCCCGTGTCCGAGCTCTCTTCGGCGCGCTCGAGTGGAGCCTGGGGCACGCCGCCGTCGCGGTACGACTGCCGCCACACATACCCCTGGCGCCGTACCTCGACCTCGAGCCGGCTCGACAGAGCGTTCACCACCGACGATCCGACGCCGTGCAGACCACCCGAGACGGCGTAACCGCCGCCGCCGAATTTTCCACCGGCATGCAGCACGGTCAGCACGACCTCGACCGTGGACCTGCCCTCGATCTTGTGGGTGTCGACCGGAATGCCGCGCCCGTTGTCGACGACGCGCACTCCACCGTCGGGCAGGATCGTCACGAGGATGGTGTCGCAGTACCCGGCGAGGGCCTCATCGACGGAGTTGTCGACGATCTCCTGCACGAGGTGATGGAGGCCCCGTGGTCCGGTCGAGCCGATGTACATGCCCGGCCGCTTGCGGACCGCTTCGAGACCCTCCAGAACCTGGATCTCGTCGGCGCCGTACTTCACGTGAGTCCGTTCGGCTTGCACTGGTTCCGCGGAGTGCTCTTCGGGTTGCTCGGGCAGGCTGTCAGGGGTCTCAGGCGTCATATTCTCGGTGCGCTCCACATCATGATTCGGGGCCACACCAGTCTACCAAGGAACGGGTGGCTCCGGCGGCATGTGCGGCCCTGTGGCGGCCTGAATTTCGCTCGGTGAGGACGGGAGGTATCTCACCCGTAGGTATCGCGCGGACCACGCCCTGGAGCAGTTCTGGGACCCCATTTCCAAGAGGGGACGTCAGGGCCGATGAAGCGGACGCCGTCCACCCCGGCTGCGGGGAAGCGCTGCACGATCTCGGAGAGGATCTGCGCACGCATCAGCTGAAGCTGTTTCGCCCACGCGGTCGAATCCGCCTGCACGGTCAGCGTCCCCTCGGTGAACGCGACCGGGCGCGTGTGCCGGGCCGTATCCTCTCCCGCCACTTCCGCCCACGTACGCACGACATCCTCGCGTGCGAGATGCGAGTCCCACCCCGCCGTTCGGGTCAGATCCGAGAGCACGTCGGCGACGCCCTTGGGGTCGCGTCCGGGCGTGAATGGAGCGTTCTCGTCGTCCTCGCCTCGGCGTCGGCGCTTCTTGCGGAAGGCGCGGGCAGAGGGTTCCAGCCCTCGCAACCGGAGGTAGGTGGCGACAGTCTCGGGCACCGCAGCCGAATCGAGGGGCTCGCTGTCGCCTCGGGGAGTCGGGGATGCTGCGCCCCCCGCGGGTGCGCCGGGCTCAGGCATCCGTCGCCTCCGCGATGCGCCCCGAATCGACGCGCACGACGCGTGCACGCAATCCGGGCGGTACGTCCTCTTCGACGGCGGCGGTCACGATGACCTGCTCGTAGCCGGCGGTGAGCTCGGCCAGGCGCGCACGGCGGTCGGTGTCGAGCTCGGCGAAGACGTCATCGAGAATCAGTACGGGATCACCCAGCCGCGACTCTGCACGCAGCAGCTCGGCGGATGCGAGCCGGAGCCCGAGTGCGACCGACCACGATTCCCCGTGCGACGCGTACCCCTTCACCGGAAGCCCGCGCACGCGCAGCAGGAGATCGTCGCGATGCGGTCCGACGAGAGTGACCCCGCGGTCGAGTTCACTGGGGCGGCTGTCGGAGAGAGTCATCCGGAACGATTCCGCTATCGCGCCGGCTCCGCCCCAGGCCCCCGGCTCGCTGCCGCGCGCCTCAGCGTCACTGCCGCCGATGGACAGGGACCACTCGAGTTGCGGTTGATGATCGGCACCCGCGATCGCGGCGTAGGCCGCGGCGAGGGGCTGGTGCAGATCTTGGGCGAGCGCAAGCCGAGCGAGAATCACCTCGGTTCCCAGGCTGATGAGCTTGTCATCCCAGACATCCAGCGTGGAGAGCTGTTCCCCGCGAAGCCCGCGGGACCTCGCTGATTTGAGGAGTGCGGTGCGTTGCTTGAGCACGCGCTCGTAGTCGGAGAGCACGCCGGCCAGTCGCGGAGCGCGCTGCACGAGCAGTTGATCCATGAAACGGCGACGCGCTGACGGATCACCTCGAACGATGTGGAGGTCCTCGGGTGCGAAAAGCACGACCTGCGCATACCGAGGCAGGTCTGAACTCTTCACAGGTGCGCCGTTGACGCGTGCTTTGTTGGCTCCCTGCCTGTTCAGCTGCACTTCGAGCAGCACGTTTCGCTCACCATGTGACAGGCGCGCCCGGATGATCGCGGCATCCGCACCGTCACGCACCATGGGCGCATCCGTAGACACCCGATGCGACCCCAGCGTCGCAAGGTAGGCGATCGCCTCGGCCAGATTGGTCTTTCCCTGTCCGTTGCGCCCGACGAACACATTCGGTCCGGCATCCAGAGCCACTTCGGCTTCCGCGTAGTTGCGGAAGTCGACGAGGCTCAGGTGCTCAACGATCACGGCACAACCCTAGTTCGGGCCACGGACCCGAAGTGCTCGAGAGAACAACTGTGCGCCGAGAGATCGGGTGAACCCCTATCCCTCGTCCGTCGGTTGTGCTTCCGCGGTCAGGTCCGCAAAGATTCCGCTAGCGCAGGAGCAGGTTCGGCTGAAGCAGGTACTTGAACGACTCGGCGCCGGCTTTGTCGACCGACGTCTGAGGGGTGATCAGTACGGGGCTCAGCTTGTTGGCATTGTCGCTCGAGGTGAAGGTGATTCGCACGAACTCGCTCTTGACCGCGTTCAGCGACTCGAGCAGGTACTGCGGATTCAGACCGAGGGTGACATCGTCGCCGACGAGGTGAGCGTCGACCGACTCGGAGGCACGAGCCTGCTCGGTGCCCGAGGCATCCATCGACACGCTGTCGGTCGTGAACGAGAACCGCAGCGGTGCCGAGCGATCGAGCACGAGTGAGACACGGCGCACCGCCTCAGCGAGCTCTGCAGTGTTCAGCACCGCGTGGTGTTCGGTCTGCTCGGGGAACAGCCGGCGAACCGGCGGAAAGTTGCCCTTGATGAGCAGCGAGGTGACGGTCTTGTTGCCGGCGGTGAACGCGATGATCTCGCGATCGCCGGAGCCCGAGAACGCGATCGAGATATCGCCACCGTGGGCGAAGGTCTTGCCGACCTCGGTGAGGGTGCGTGCCGGCACGAGTGCCGCCGCCTGATCCTCGGAAGCGCTGCCTCCGCCGTCCCATGGGATCTCACGCAGCGCCACCCGATAGCGATCGGTAGCGACCAGGCTCAGCTGAGTGCCGGAAACCTCCAGCTGCACGCCTGTGAGCACCGGGGTCACGTCATCGCGGGATGCCGCGAACGCGACCTGGGCGATCGCAGTCGCGAAGTCATCGGCCGGCACCAGGCCTGTCTCGCCCGACACCTCGGGGATCGCAGGGTATTCCTGCACCGGCATCGA
>Ga0190265_10001717_pt1 | contig 14457 bp, 11 predicted proteins | sample Popmic124T_FD_133135 | JGI IMG/M metagenome (GOLD analysis project Ga0190265, IMG submission 133135) | Populus adjacent soil microbial communities from riparian zone of Indian Creek, Utah, USA - 124 T | ecosystem: Environmental > Terrestrial > Soil > Riparian zone | place: USA: Utah | collected...
CAGATGGAGAGCGGGGTGACCATCTTCTGGGACACCGTCTTCGCCGAGCGCCACCACCCCGACATGGAACCTCCGAGTGGGGGCTCGAGAGTGATGTTGGAGTTCTTCCTGGAGAGCGAGGAAGCAGTCGACGCCAAGTTCGGGGAGCTGACCGGGTACGGCTACCCGGGCCCGATGAAACCGGAGCAGACGGTCGGCCCGTATGCGGCGATGATTGAGGACCCCGACGGCAATATCGTTCTTCTCACCGCCGGATAGAGCCGGTTCGCTCTACCCGACCTTCATCAGCACCTTCAGTGAGGAGGCGTCGTGGACCAGCTCGAACGCCTTCTCGGCTTCCTCGAGCCCCAGCTCGTGGGTGACGATCGGCTCCAGGCTGAGTGCCCCGTCCGCGGCCAGGGCGACGCCGTCGGCGTAGTCGCCGATGACGGCCGCCCGAGGGTTGTGCAGCGTCAGTTCCTTGTGATAGAGCTGGTAGTAGGGCAGGCCCTGGCTGCCCCCGGTGATGGTCCCGTACACCAACACCTCACCGCCAGTGGCCGCCAGTTCGATCGCCCGGGCCAGGGTGGCCTCGGTGCCGACCGCCTCCACTACGAGGTCGGGTCCCCGGCCGTCGGTCACTTCTGCGAGAACACCCGGAGCGTCGTCCGGTGCGGCGACGACCTGGGTCCCCGACCCGATGGCCAGGTCTCGCTTCCACTCGGAGCGGGTGATCCCCACCACGGTCATCCCGTGGAGCCGGAGGAGCTGGGTGATGAGTTGCCCGGCGACCCCCAATCCCACGACCGCGGCCACCTGACCAGGGAAGGGGCGCAACGTCTTGACGGCGTGGACACAGGTGCCCAGGACCTGGAGCACACCCGATGCCTTCTCAGAGACACTGGATGGCACCGGGACCAGCCGGTTGTAGGGGACGAGTGCGAGCTCGGTGAAAACCCCGTCCATGTCCCGGCCCAATAGCCCTCCGTTGACGCAGATGTTGAAGCGGCCGGCCCGGCACAGGTGACACCAGCCACAGGCCACGCCGGGGTCCACCAGCACCCTGGTGCCCGCCGGATACGGTGAGCCATCGGGAGCTGAGACCACCTCGCCCACCATCTCGTGACCCATGATCCGCGGATACTCGACGGGGATCTTCCCGGCCAGGATCTTGGTGTCGGTGCCGCATATCCCCACCTGGCCGACCCTCACCAACACCGAGGCTCCCGGATCGGGCTCGGGGACATCGGTGATCTCGATCTGGCCCGGTGCGACTACACGGACGGCTCTCACTGGTCTCCTCGAAGGGGCAGGAACATGGTAGAGACGCCGATGGCCGCCTCTGTGACCGGTTGCGTCTGACCGGAGTTTGTAGGCTCTACCCCATGGATCAGACCCCCGAGCTCCGGCTCTCCCCGCCCGAGGAGGGGTTTGCCGCCACCAGGCAGACGGCTCACGAGTTCGTCCGAGGCGTGCTCCGCCGCGCCATCCTCAACGGCGAGCTGGGCAGCGGGAGTCGGCTGGTCCAAGCCGAGCTCGCCGCCATGCTCGACGTGAGCACCACCCCGGTGCGGGAGGCCTTGCGTGACCTGGCCACCGAGGGCCTGGTCCAGTTCGACCCCCACCGCGGGGCCATCGTCTCCGAGCTCAGCTCGGAGGACGTCCACGACATCTACGAGATCCGCCGGGTGCTCGAGCCGCTGGCGATGCGACAGGCCGTGCCCAACATGAGCGACGCCCTCCTCGTCCGGCTCCGCAAGGTGCATCAGAGCATGATCGACGAGCCCCACTCCGTGGATTGGGTCGATCGAAATCGCGTGTTCCACATGGCGGTATACGAGACAGCCGCCTCGCCCCGTCTCGCCGCCATCATCCGCAATCTCCAGGACGCCTCGGTGATGTACATCGGGGCCTCGCTCCAGCACAAGCCGGGGCTCCGTGAGGATGCCAACCACGGTCACGCTGAGATCCTCGAGGCGTTGGAGAACCGCGACATCGAGGCAGCGGTCAAGGCCCTCGACGAGCATCTGCGGACCTCGATCGACGCCTTCGACGCCGCCGAACAGGACTGATCCGAGCTCACACAACCTCCGTGGGCTCGGCCATCTCCTCAGGGGCATCCTGATCAGAGAGCAGATTCAGGGCTACCCCGACGATGACCAGCATCAGGGCCAGCGTGAGTGTCGTGGTGATCTCTTCGCCGAGGAGGATCGCCGAGGAGACGACACCAATCACCGGCACCGCCATCAGGGTCAGGTTGGTGGATACCGCGGAGAGGTTGCGCAGGATCACGATCTGGGCCCAGAAGGCGATGCCGGTGGCCAGCAGGCCTTGATAGAGCACCACCCACACCAATTGCGGCGTCCAGTCGATCACCGGCCACCCGTCGACCGCCAGGCCGAGAACGATCAAGATCACGGCCGCACCCAGGAGCTGCCACGGGATGGCCTCGAGCGGGGTGATGCTCCATCGGTGACCCCTGATGTGGACCGCAGTGGCTGCATTGACGATTGCGGCCAGGATGAGGAGGCCATGTCCCAGGGCTACGCCGGGCTCTTCCCAGTCGAAGGCCCAGGGCTCGAATAGGACGATGATACCGATGATGCCGAGGGCGAGACCGGCCCATCTCCGCCCACTCATCCGCTCCCCGAGGAAGATCGCAGCGATCGGCACCGTCCACAGCGAGGTGGTCCACACCACCACCGAGGACCGACCCGGAGGGACCAGCTCGAGGGCGAAGAAGACCAGCACAAACACCGAGGCGAGGCGAAACACGGCGAGCGAGGCGACGATGGGAAGGTCTCGACGCGGGGGCAAGGCAAGGTTGCCGCTGGCCGCGGCCACGGTCATGGCCACCGCGAGGGCCCCCGAGACCCGGAACACCCCCATCCATATCGGCGTGATCGACTTGATGCCGGTGGCCATGACCGGCCAGTTGAGACCGAGTACCAGCACCACCGTTGCCAACAAGACATAGATGGCAAGGCGGGTCAGTCGCCGCGCTTCGCCGGTCCGCCCGTCGTCGAGCCAGATCAGGTCCTTGATCCGGCCGGTCACGAGAAGCCCCTTGGTCGGGCAGTTATCGTGCCTCCAGCCTTTCCCCGACGAATGCGGTCACTATGAAGACAATCGACATCCACTGCCATCTGGCCACGCCGGCCAGCCGGCCTCCGGTGGATTCCCATCGGCGCCCGGAGAACGAGCCCTACGACTTCTACATGGGCCAGGACTCCAAGGACCACAACCAGGTGATGTTCCCCTCCATCGCCGACCAGCTCACCGACCCGGCGGCGCGGATCGAGCACATGGACCGGATGGGAGTGGACGTCCAGGGTCTGGCCACCTTCGTCTCCGAGTACAACTACTGGGCGCCAGGGGCGGCCGGGGCCGAGTCGGCCCGGATCCAGAACGACAACCTGGCCTCGGTGGTTGCGGACAACCCGGATCGCTTCGTGGCGATGGGGGCGACAGTCCCCCTCCAGGACGTCGACCTGGCCATCGCCGAGATGGACCGGGTCGTCGACGACCTTGGTTTCAAGGGGCTCCAGATCGGAGGAACCGTCGACGGGCGCGACCTCGACGAGCCCGGGTTTCGACCCTTCTGGGCCGCGGTGGAGGCCAAAGGCATCCCGGTGATCCTCCACCCGAGCGGATACCCCGAGGGTCAGCGTTTCGGCAGCTATTTCCTCACCAACTGCATCGGCAACCCACTGGAGACGATGGTGGCGGCGACGAGGATGATCTTCAGCGGACTGTTCGAGGAGCACCCCGGGATCAAGCTCGTTCTGCTCCACGGCGGTGGTTACCTCCCGTTCTATAGCTCCAGGAGCGATCACACCTGGGAGGTCCGCCCCGAGACCCGGGTGGCCATCCCGGACCATCCCCCGAGCACCTACATGAAGCGGCTCTACTACGACACCATGGTGTTCCAGCCCCTCTACCTCCGACATCTCATCGAGATCGTCGGGGCCGACCGGGTGATGCTGGGGACAGACTTCCCCTTCGACATGGGAGAGACCGACCCCCGTGGCCTCATCGCCGCCACCGAGGGCCTCACCGACGCCGACCGGGAGGCGATCTCGGGAGGCAACGCCGCCCGGCTCTTTGGGATCGGGTGAATCAGTCTTCACGAGCCGGCCGGTGAGATCATGCCCGTCGCTGCGGGGCCTGGGTCGTCGGGTTCGTACCGGTAGTTGAAGAATTCGGGTGCCCAGCGGGCTATGGCCAACGCGCCCAGGACGCAGGCCACCCCACCGGACACCACCGAGAACCGGACCGAGGTCAGCTCGGCCACGAGACCGGCCTCCAGATCCCCCAACCTGGGCCCACCGGCCACGACGGCGGTGTGCATCGACGACATCCGCCCGCGCAGTGCATCGGGCGCTGCGAGCTGGATGATGGTGCCCCTGAAGATGGCGGAGACGACGTCGGACGCCCCGGCTAGGGCCAGCATCGTCAAGGCCAAGGCGAGCGAGGTAGTGAGCCCGAACACGGCTATCGAAAGTCCCCAACCGATGACGGCGATGATCGTGGCCCGGCCCTGGCGGCGCACACTTGCGACCCATCCCGAGGTGAGGGCAGCGATGAGGGCGCCGACCCCGGGGGCGGCATAGAGAAGCCCGACGGTGAAGGCGTCGCCGCCGAACACATCGGTGCCGATCGCGGGAAAGAGTGCGGTGGGAACTCCGAACACCATGGCATTGAGATCGATGAGGAGGGCCCCCTGGATCACCCGCCGGCCTTTGAGGAACTTGAGACCCTCCAGGATCGACGACATCCCGAACTTGCGACCGCCTCCCTCGATGGCGATGTCGGGAACCCGGCCGATGAGGAGTGCCCCGATCACGAAAACGAACACCTCGATGCCATAGCTGAAGGGAAGGCCCGCCGACGCGATGAGAAACCCGGCCACGGCCGGGATCGCCGCCGAGGCGATGTTGGTCAGGGTTTGATTCAGGGCGAGTGCAGATGGGAGCAGGGCCCGCCCCACCAGGCCGGGGACGATTGCATGACGCGCCGGGGAGTCGATGGCCGAGACACCTGCGTTGATCGCGGTCAAAACGAACAGTGGCCAGATCAGCGGGGCATCGAGCAACGAGTTCCATAACAAGCCGAGGGCGGTGAGTGCCAGGACGATCTGGGAGAGGATGAGGAGCCGTCTTCGGTCGACGGCGTCGGCCAGGGCGCCGCCGACCAGCGAGACGATGATCAGCGGGAAGAACTGAGCTATTCCGAGGAGGCCGACGGCGAGGGTCGATTCCGTCAGCTGGTACACCTGGAAAGGCACCGCCACCACCGTGAGCTGACGTCCGGCTTGAACGAAGAACATGCCGGCGTACAACCAGCGATAGCCGGGCACCTGACGCAGTGGTGTGATGTCCACCAACGCCTGGCGTCCCCAACGTCGCAGCCGATCCTTCAACTGATCACCCTTCCCCTGGCCTCGCCCGGGTCACCACTCGGGAGATCCACGGGAAGCTGACCGTTGGCTCCCCATTGTAAGGGTGCCGAAGATGGCCTCAGAACGTGCCGCAGGCGCCCTCAGAACGTCCCGCGGTACGAGCCGCCGTCGAGTTGGAGGTTCTGGCCCGAGATGTATCCCGCCTGGGCGCTGCACAAGAAGGCGCAGGCGGCGCCGAACTCCTCGGGCCGGCCCATTCGCTTGGCGGCGATGCTCTCCACCATCTCCTGACGGGCCTCTTCGAATGTGATCCCGGCGGACTCCGCTCGCTGGCGGGCCATGTAGTTCTGACGTTCGGTGTCGATCCGCTCCGGCAGGAGGTTGTTGATCGTGACGTTGAACTCGGCGACCTCCCGGGACAGCGCCTTGGCTGCGGCGGTGAGCCCGGTCCGGGCCCCGGCGGAGAGACCCATGACGGCGAACGGTGACTTCACCATCTGGGAGGTGATGTTGACGATGCGCCCGAAGCGACGCTCCTTCATCCCGCCCACCACACCGCGGATCATCATCAGCGGGGCGAGCATGTTGGACTCGACCGCCCATAGCCAGTCCTCATACTCGAAGTCCTCCCAGCGGCCTGGGGGCGGTCCCCAGTTGTTGTTGACCAGGATGTCGGGGTCGGGGCACGCGTCGAGGAGCCGCTCCCGCCCTTCGGCGGTGTTGATGTCGGCGACTATGGAGACCACCTCGACCCCGGTCTGGGTCCTGATCTCCTCCGCCGCGGCGGCCAGGTTCTCTGTGCTCAAACCATTGATGAATACGTGCACCCCTTCGCCGGCCAATGCCAGGGCACAGGCCTTGCCCAAACCGCGGCTCGAGGCAGTGAGCAGTGCGGTCCTGTCCTGGATGCCGAGATCCATCCTTGGCCCTTTCGTCGTTTGCTGATGCCGGGTCAGGATATTCGCGGGTCATTCCAGGTCTCCGGTCAGGGTCTCCGGCACTGCTCGCCACATCACGACCGACCCGATCAACCCGACCGCGGCCACAGCCACCGGCGCGGCTCCGAGGGTGGCCAGGGAGGTGACGATGGCGACGATCAGGGGCCCGCCGGCGGTCCCCACATCGGTGACCAGACGCCACAATCCGAGAAACTGGCTTCGCCCTAGAGCCGGGGAGAAGTCCGAGCCGAGGGTCATGTTGATCCCGGACCCGAGCCCGTTGGCGAACCCGAGGAAGAGGCCGACCAGGAGAAGGCCGATGAAGCTCGAAGTGAGTGGAATCAACACCATGCCCACCGAGAGCAGGACGAGACACGGGATGACGGCCCACTTCCGTCCCTTCCGGTCCATCAGCATTCCCACCGGGTAGAAGACCGCCATCTCGACGGCTGATGAGGCGCCGAATATGAACGAGATCTGGCTTGCCGACAGCCCGATCTGATCCCCCCACAACGGGATGATCGCCTGTCGGGCACTGCGAAGCACCTGGATCGTGATCGCCACGAAACCGGCGGTGGCCAGGGTCCGGCGATGGTCACGGAACACCTCTCGCATCGCCACCGGGTGGGTACGGGCCACTTGCGACGAGGGCAGATCGGGTGTCGCCCTGAGAGTCACTGCAGCGGCGATGGCGAGCAGGGCCTGGACGAAGAACGGTCCTGCCAGACCGAATGGGATCACGGCCAAGCCCCCGATGATGGGCCCGATGAACTGGCCCGATCTGGCGACCCCACCCATCATCGACATCACCCGTCCCCGATGCCCGGTCGGAGAGGCCTCGGTGGCGTAGGTGAGCCGGGCTAGGAGCCAAACCGCCCAGGCGAATCCCATGAGCAGCACGAGGAGGGCGTAGACCAGCAGCGAGGGCTTGAGCCCGATACCGAAGGCGATGAGCCCCAGCACGCCGGTGGCCAACACCATCGCCTTGCGCTCGCCGAATCTGGCCACCAGCACTCCCGCCGGGATGTCGAAGACCATGGTGCCGATCCCGCGCAGGGCCACTATCGCCCCGGCCACGGCCGGCGAGGCTCCGAGCTCGAGGGCGAGGAGGGCGATCACCGGGATGGCGGCGCCCTGGCCGATGGAAAAGAGGAAGTTCGGCAGATAGACCGAACTGGTCAGTGACCTGACCTTGAACTCGCCTTGGCTCCCGTCCTGGCTCAAATGCGTGGCGCGGTCAGAGCCTCGTGCACCCACTCGGAGCCGACCGGGTGATGGTTGACCACCACATCATGCCCGGCCAGGGCGTGTTCGATGGCAGAAACGACCGCGGCGGCGGCGGGGATCGTGCCTCCCTCTCCGGCGCCTTTCGCCCCGAGCGGGTTGGTGGGGGAGGGGGTCTCGGTGTGGATCTTGGTGAGCGGCGGCATATCGGCCGCAGTCATCATTCGATAATCCATGAACGAGGTGGTCAGGGGTTGACCGGAGTCATCGAATCGGACCCGTTCCATGAGGGCGTTGCCCAGGCCATGGGCCACACCCCCGTCGATCTGGCCGTCGACGATCATCGGGTTGATCAAGGTGCCGCAGTCGTGGACCACGACATAGTTGACCACGGTGACATGCCCGGTCTCCGGGTCGATCTCCACCTCGGCCACATGTGTCCCGTAGGCATAGGCCAGTCCGGCGAAGGGGAGGACCCGCTCCACCGAGAGTCCTGGTTGCTGCTGGCCCACGGGCAGGGATCCGCCGAACTTGGGCTGCAGGCCGGAGGCGAGGTCGCCGAGGGTGGTCGCCGTGTCGGGCTGGCCCACCACGATGGCCGACCCGTCGACGAGGACGATGTCCTCCGGTGCTGCCTCGAGACGCGAGGCGGCAAGCTTCTTGATGATGTCGGCAAGGTCCCCGGCGGCGAGGTGGACCACTGAGGCTGCGGTTTGACCCGTCCTGCTGGCCACGGTGCCGATCCCGTGCCCGTAGCTGGCCGTGTCGCCTCCTCTCACCCGGACCCGGTCCGGGCTCACCCCGAGATGACCGGCGCAGATCTGGGCGAACACCGTGGCATGCCCCTGCCCCTGCGACCCGGCGCCGGTCTCCACCAAAACCTCGCCGTTGGTCAGGACCTCCATCCTCACCCCCTCGTAGGGCCCGAGACCCGTGTCCTCCACATAGGAGGCGATCCCATAGCCGCGCAGCTTGCCGTCGCGAGCGGAGGCGGCCTGCCGCTCCGCGAACCGGTCGACCTGGGCCGCGCCCAGAGCCGCCTCCAACGCTCCGGCGTAGTCTCCGCCGTCATAAGTGACCTTGCGCCCGTCTGAGGCGGTGATGTCCACCTCGTACGGGAAGTCGTCGGTTCCGACGAAGTTCCGTCGTCTCACCTCGGCTCGGTCCAGCCCGAGCTCGCGGGCGATGGCGTCGACCACCCGTTCCACGGCAAAGGTGGCGTTGGGGCGGCCTGCGCCCCTGATCGCTCCGGTCGGGGTGGCGTTGGTGAAAACCACGTCGATGGTGACATCGAGAGCGGCGATGGCGTATGGCCCGGACATGAGCCGGAGGGTCGTCATCGGAACCACGATCCCGTAGGGGACGAACGCCCCCGAGTCGTGAACGAGCCGGGCCCGCAGCGCCAGGATCCGCCCGGTGTCGTCGACGGCTGCCTCCACCCGGCCGCTCTGGCCCCGCTGCTGGTTGGTGGAGGTGAAATGCTCTCTCCTCCTCTCGGTCCACTTGACCGGGCGCCGCAGCTTCAGGGCCAGCGCGGCCACCACGTACTCCTCGGCGTAGACGGCGGCCTTGGGCCCGAACCCGCCGCCGACGTCGGGAGCAACCACCCGCAGCTCGTCCGGAGAAAGACCGAGGTAAGCGGCGAGATGGGCTCGCACAGCGTGGGGGGACTGAGTCGAGGTCCAGATGGTGAGCCGGCGGTCGACGTCGTCCCACCGGGCAAGCACGGCCCGGCCCTCCATCGAGGCCAAGGCGCCCCGGTGCTGGTCGACATCGACTGTGACCACCCGGTGCGCCCCGTCGAAGGCGGTCTCGACGTCACCGAAGCCGGCGGAGAGGGTGCCGACCAGGTTGGAGCCCGACCCGTGATGGGCCGGCGGCGCAGCGGCCTCGAGGGCAGCTCGATGATCGATCACCACCGGCAGGGGGTCGTAGTCGATGAGGACCGAATCGGCCCGGTCCAGGGCGGTGGCCACCGTGTCGCCGACCACCACCGCCACCGGCTGTCCCACGTAGCAGACCTCGTCGAGGGCGAGGGGCGCCGCCTGTATCGATTGGGTGATCAGAGGCGACGGGTACTGGTTGGGCATCGGCCGGTCCAACCCCAGGTCGGCCCCGGCGTACACCTCGCCCCGGGCCCCCGTGCCCTCGTCGACGGTGATCGAGTCGATGAGGGCATGAGCTTCGATGCTGCGAACGAAGACGGCGTGGACCATCCCCTCCATCACGATGTCGTCGACGTATCGCCCCTGCCCGGTGACGAGTCTCGGGTCCTCCACCCGTCGGAGCGGTTGGCCGATCACCGTTCCAGCCCGCCCAGATCCTCCAGGTACCGGCACAGGGCGGCGGCATCGAGCTCTCCGAGGCCCGCCTCGCTCGAGTCCCGGTAGACGGGCAGGGCGGCGTCGAGCAGCGGGGTGGGCGCCCCCACCGATCTGGCGAACGCGCTGATGATCGTGGCGTCTTTGAGAAGGATGTCGAGCCGGGCCGCCGGGGGATAGTCGTCCTCGACCATCATCGGGCCCCGGATCTCGAGGATCTTCGAAGATCCGACACCATCTTCCATCACCTCCTGGACCCGGGCCGGATCGAGACCGGCTGCGATCCCGAGCGCATGAGCCTCGGCGGCGGCCAGACCATGCACTGCGACCAGGAGATTGGCGATGTACTTCATCTTCGACCCGTTGCCGAACTCGCCCAGGTAATGGGTGGATCGGGCGATGGCATCGAACACCGGCTGCGCCTTCCCGTAGCCGTCCCGACTGCCGGAGGCGAAGACCACCAGGGTGGCGTCGGTGGCCTGAAGACCGGTGCCGGAGAGCGGGGTGTCGAGGAGATCGATCCCGGCGCCGGCCAGAGTCTGGCGAGCCTCGAGCTTGTCCTCCAGGGGAAAGGTCCCCGTTTCGAGGACGACCAGACCGGGGTGCGCCCGCTGCGCGATCTCGGCCGTGACTTCGGCCAGCGCCAAGACGGTGGGAAGGGACAGGACCACGACATCGGCGGCCCGGGCCACATCTCCCGCCGAGCCGGCGGCCTCGCCGCCGATGTCGACGAAGGTCGAGCACCTGGCCGGATCGATGTCGAACCCCAGTACCTGATGGCCCGCCGACAGGAGGTTTCGAGCCATGGCCGAGCCCATTACCCCGAGCCCGATGACACCGATCCGCTCAGACATCATGATCTCCTCAAAGGCAGAGGGTGGCGACGACACCGTCGTGGCCGTCGACGGCCGCCAGGTGGTCACCGTCCGGAAGACGGGCTCCGCAGACGGCAGGGACTCCGAGGGCGCGGGCCGATTCGAAGAGGTGGGCGGCCGGACTTCCCGACTCCGTGACCAGCCCGGCGGCGTCCCACAGAAGCGGCGCCAGGTTCGGAATCGGCTGGGGTGCGTAGAGGATCCCGCGCCGGGGGAAGGTGGCCGCATCGCCCGGATCGCCGATTCGGGCGATGCGGCCGGCTCCGACCCCGGCCGCGGCCGGTGTCCCCTGGTGGTGGTCGCCGGTAGCGAGGACCACCGAGGCCAGGAACGGCTCCCACCGGCCGACACCACGCCGGCGGCCGGCCTCTTCGTGCTCCAGTGCCGCCACCAGCGCCACCAGCTCTGCGGACCCCCTGGGGTCTGCCGTCCGGAGACGACGGATCTGTTCCAGCGCCTGCACCGGGTCGGGTCCGAGCAGGAGGCTCATGCAGTGACGAGCGGCCTCCAGAGCTTCATCCGCAGGGAGGCCCCAGGTCTCGGCGGTGAGCCGCCGCGACATCTTCTCGACCCTGTCGACGGCCCCGGCGGGTAGGTGCTCGATCATCTCCACGTCGCGAGGGAGGCCGGCCAGTGCCCAGGGGAGGAGGAACCTCTCTCCCAGCCGACCCGCGGCCCGAGCCACGATTCCGGCCAACCGGGCCAGATCGGGCGCCATCGCCCGATCGATCTGGAGCGGCGAAGGGGCCGGCTCGGGCCGAGCCAGCTCGTCGAGCTGGAGGAGCCACACCCGGTCTTCGAGGGCCCACTCGCAATGGTTGGCGCCGGTGGTTTCCTGGGCCCGGCGGATCAGGGCCGCGATCTCGTCCAGGACAGGCACCCCTAGTAGGTCGATGAGCTCCGCTCCGTTCCAGCCTCCTACGGGGGGAGAAACTGCGGCTTCGTGACCGGTGACCCATCCTTGCAACAGTGGGGCGGGGGAGCCTTTCACCCCGTGGACCGTGACCGTGCCGTTGTCCTCGATCCGCGCCGTGCCGCCCGCCGTCGGGTCGAGCGCGGGCTGGATCAGGATCGCCATGGGAAACGATCCGGGTGCGACCGTGGCGGCGTCCTGACGTTCGAGGGCGGCCACCGAGAACGCCGAGGCCCAGCATCCGGTGACCGCTCTGGGCAGGTCGGCGGGCAACAGCTCGAGATAAGACGTGAAGGCGCCGGCGAACTCCCCGGACGACTCGAGCAGCGTCGAGGACCGTGCGACGAGACGGTCACCCAGCTCAGATCCCCGCGAGACCAACTCGTCGGCGAAGGGAAGCGGCTCGGAGGTGATGGCCAGCCGGGCGCCGCCGGAGCCCCGGCTCGACAGTTTCCCGGCGCCGAGCCGCATGTGGAAGCTGGACTCTGCTGCTTCTACCACGACGCCGGGCAGGACCGGCAGCCCCGCCTGCCGCCCCAGGGCCAACCGGGCCGCCTTCGACCCGACCCGTCCCGGATCCAGTGATCCCTCGTGGTCGAGGTCGAGGATCAACCTGTCAGGTGACCGAGATGATCTCGTGGGAGGCGTAGCTGGAGACCATCTCGATGCCGGTGTCAGTCACGTACAACATCTCTTCGAGACGCACCCCGTGATCGTGGAGTTTCCCGTGCTGGGTCTCGAGGGCGAAGGTCATCCCCGGCTGGATCTCGACCGGGTAGTCGAGCGACCAGATGCGTGAGATCACCGGTGGGTCGTATTGGGCCAGCCCCAGGCCATGGCCCCAGAAGTTGGCCGCAGCCTGGTCTTCCTCCTCGTAGCCCCAGACCTCCTTGGCCGAGGGCCACTTCGAGGCGACATCGGCGGTGGTTACCCCGGGCTTGGTGGCCTCGATCGAGTCCCAGAGCCACTTGTGGGCCAGGTCGTAGGTCTCCTGGTGCTCGTCGGTCGGCTTGCCCCCGACGCAATAGGTGCGGTACACGCAGGACTTGAACCCGTTCCAGGTGAGCGCCGCCAGGTCGACGATGACCAGCTCACCGGGACGGATCATGCGGTCGGAGAAGTTCCTCCAGTTGGGCCAGGCGTTTGGCCCGGAGGAGACGATGACGTCCTCGACGTCCTCCATGCCCGGGATCGAGTAGAGCTTCTCGAAGCCGAACGCCGCCACCTCGTTCTCGGTCAGACCCGGCTTGATGAAGTTGGTGATCTCGTAGTGGACGTAATCGCAGATGGCGCCGACGATGGAGAAGGCCTTGATCTCATCGGGGCTCTTGATCGCCCTGGCCTCCATCATCGGGGTCATCCCGTCGGTCCAGTTGACCCCACGGGCCTCGAACTGGCGGACCAGGTTGATGTCGATGAAGTCGACGCCCAGTGGCTGGTCCTTGACCCCGGCCTGCTCCAGGTCGTTGAGCAGCGAGTCGAGGAACTTGTTGACCTGCTGCTCGGCGGCGGGGCCGACCGCTCCCTTGATCCAGGCGTAGGAGTAGCGAATGTTCTCCTTGGGGATCCACGGGTTGTGCACCTCGAGATGGAAGCCGATGTCTCCCTGCTCGTAGACGATGGGGGGCTTGCCGGCGGGCAGCACCACGTAGCGGAGGCCGGGCTTGAGCCGGTTCCAGCCCGGGGTCAGGGTCGAGGACACGTAGCGCATGTTCTCGTCGTAGAAGAGGAGCATCGCGCCCAGCCCGTGACGCTCCATGGCGGCATGAGCCCGCTTCAAGCGCCAGTCGCGGACATTCGCCCAGTTGATGCCCTCTTTCCAGTCGGTGCTGAGCGTGAAGAACGCTTCTCTCATCGGTGGTTTTCCCTCCTGGGGGTTTACGTGCTCTAACCGACCTTATCCGGGATCACCTCTCGGACGATATCGAGGAACTCGTCATCGTCGAGAAGGCCCTTCTTGGCCAGTGACCGGCCCTTGACCTCGGCCAGGATCGCTTCGATCTCTTTGGTCTCGGCATCGTTGATCCCGTGCCGACCCAGCCAGATGGCGACCGAGTCGAGACCCGACCCCTTGCCCATGACGATCTTGGGAGCGGACTGCCCGACTAGCTCGGGGCGGAAGGGGAAGGGCTCGGTGAGCTCGTCGCCGACGTTCTTGACCCAGGTGGCGATGATCCCGGACTCGACGTTGAAGAGCATGTCCCCGGTGACTGGGCGGTTGGCTGGTTGGACGACGCCGGAGAGGTCGGCCACCAGCCTTGCGATCTCGGTGAACTGCTCGGTCTTGATCCCGGTGTCGATCCCGTACATGGTGAGCAGGGCGAGCACGGTCTCCTCGGTGGGGGCGTTGCCTGCCCGCTCGCCGATCCCGCTGACGGTGGTGTGGATGACGGACGCCCCTTCGGCCACGGCCAATGCCGTGTTGGCCACCCCCATCCCGAAGTCCATGTGGAAATGGGTCTCCAGAGGGACGTTCATCCGCTCTCTGACCCGCTGGGTGTAGTAGCGGATGGCGTGGGGCGAGGTGACCCCGAAGGTGTCGACCAGGGCGATGTTGTCGACGTGACCGTGGGTGGCCACCTGCTCCAGGTCGTCGAGGAGCTCGGTCATCGTGGCTCGGGTGGCGTCGATGGGGAAGAAGGTGACCTTGAGCCCGTTGTCGTGGGCGTACTTGGTGGCTTCTACCGAAGCCTCGATCGCCTTCTCCACCGGCCAGTTGTATGCCTTCTCGATGAGATGATGGCTGGCCGGGACCTCCATCACCACGCCCTTCACCCCACAGTCGAGGGCCAGTTCCACGTCGGGG
>Ga0190265_10001718_pt1 | contig 14456 bp, 12 predicted proteins | sample Popmic124T_FD_133135 | JGI IMG/M metagenome (GOLD analysis project Ga0190265, IMG submission 133135) | Populus adjacent soil microbial communities from riparian zone of Indian Creek, Utah, USA - 124 T | ecosystem: Environmental > Terrestrial > Soil > Riparian zone | place: USA: Utah | collected...
CGTCGAGGAGCTACCGCCGACCGACTTCGTGCTCAAGGACGGCTTCAAGTACATCGTCAGCGTGGGCTCGGTCGGTCAGCCGCGCGACTACGACAACCGCGCCAGCTACACGGTCTTCGACTCCGACACCAAGCAGTTCGAGTTCAAGCGCGTCGAGTACGACATCGACCTCGCCGCCACGAAGATCTTCGACAGCAACTTAGAGCGCAACTTCGGCCACCGGCTCTTTATCGGTGTCTGAAGCGCCGCTCACTGCAGGTTCACGCGAGCCTGGGCGGTGAAGCGGAGCTCGACGCAGCCGGCGGGGGTTTCGGCTGCCGCGAAGTGCGCGTGCTGCAGGCCCTGGAACTCGAGACCGGTGTCGACCGCGAGCGGCACGAGCATGTTGCCGTCGACGTGCAGCGCGCGCGCGGACGCGGGCACCGTGCACTCCGTGAACGTGGGCCCGCCCGCGTGGTGGTTGATCGGGATGAGGGTGTACACGCTGCCGGTCGTCGGCGCGGTCCACTGTAGATCGAGCGCTTCGGGCTGATCGTAGCCGCCGGTCAGCGTGCCGCTCAGATCCGCGAACGGCCGGGCGAGCGGCGTTTCCACCAAGGACACAGTGTGCTCGCCGAACGTCAGCGTCGCCGCGAACGCGTTGCCGGCCAGGGTCACCGCGCCGTACAGCTCGCCGAGGTCGCTCGCCATGAAAGTCTGCGTCTGCGTGCCTGCGCGCAGCTCGAGCTTGGCGTCGCGCCGTGCACGCGGCGCTTTCACGCACTTGCCATCCGCGCCGCACTGCTCGTCGACCGCACACGCGCCGGGGCACAAGCCCGCGTTGAAGCGATGAAACGCGCACGCCGCGGTCGTGAGCTCGGGCGCCCCGTACCACGGGTTGGTCTGCTCGTAGACCGTGCCCGACAGGTACGGCGCCGCGCCGTCGATCGAGATCTCGATCAGCGCGATCCGCTCGGCCAACACGCAACGCGCCCCGGGGGTGGCTGCGATCTCGCCGGGTTCGCCGGCATCCAGCCCAGCGTCCGCGCCGCCGTCCACTGCCGCATCGACCTCGGTCCCAGCCTCGCGGCCCGCATCCATGCCGGCATCGAGCCCCGGCAACGGCTTGCCCGAATCTCCGGCCGCGGCATCGGGCCCGGGCGGCACGCGCGCATCGCTCGCACCGGCACCGCCGGGCGACGGCGATCCAGCCCCGGGTGAACCGTGACCCGCGGTTCCCGCGCTCCCTCCCGCGTTGCCACCCGCCCCCGCGCCGGTGCTCGCGCCGTCGCCCCCCTCGGAGCACGCCACCACGCCCGCGAGCAGCGCTAACCCAACCCACGTGCAACCAGCCCGCTTCACCGTCGACAGTGAAGCACTTCTCCAACCCCGCGCACGCCTCCTCGTCGGGGCGGGTTTCAAACCCGGCCTCTTCATCTCACCCCGCCATCCATCACAGCCCCTCGCAAGGATGCACCCCGTCCAGCCGTGCCGGCAGCGGCGGCTCCTGCATCGCCCCCGCCGCACAAACATAAGGCGCACATCCAGCCAACGACTCGCGTTCGGCATCCCCGGCCACGCCGAGCGCCTTCAGCTGGAGCACCAGCGGCGCGATCCGCGCGCGCAACGCTGCGACGTCCGCGCACTCGTACACCGCCACGTTCCGGTACCCGGGGCTCACCCGCAGCGCGGCCTCGCCGGCGTAGCTGACCGCGCCGCCGGCATGCGCGTGCAGCTCACCGCGCACGGCGGCCACGCCCCGCCACTGCACCTGCGCGGCGGCGGCTTCCGCCGGCAGCCCGCCGCGCGGCCAGCCCGCGGTCAATGCTTCGAGCGCGGCCGCGAGCCTGAGCGCGAAGCCCCGCGCGTCGCACGCAGCGCCGCGCTGTACCAGCACCGCGTGCGGCGACAGACACCCGCGCTGGTCATAAGCCGCGACGTCGCGCGCGACCGCCTGCACGGTCGCCTGCACCCGCGCTTCGCTCGCCAGCGCGCTCGCCGCCACGAACGCGAGGCCGAGCCCGTGCCCGTGAGCGATCAACCGCGTACCGGCCGATCGGATCGCCGCGAACGCGGCCACCGTCTCGTCATCCCCGTAGACCGAGAGCAGCTCGACGCCATCGATCAACGCGTCGCGCAGCGCGCTGTCCTCGCGGCCGAACGTCACCACCGCGCAGGCCGCGCCCAGCTCGCGGTCGACCTGGGTGAGCGCGCGCTGCAGCGCACGCGGAAATGCGTCGTCCGCGCTCGCGGCCTTGAGCAACACCGGCCAGCCGTGCAGCAACGGCAAGAGCAGCGGCCGTGCCGCCGCGCTGAACACGTTGCCCGCGAGCACGACGGCGGCGAGACCGGGCGACCGCCCAGGACCGTGCTCGGCGTGGAGCGCGAGCAGAGCCTCGCGCGTGAACACGCGCAGCGTGCTCTGCAAACCGTGCTCGATCCCCGGCGCCGTCAGGCCCGTGCTGCGCAGCAGCGCACGGCGCAGCTCGCGGCCTTCGTCGTGCTCGGCGGCGAGCAGGCGAAGGCATGCCGTCTCGATCGCCTGCGCGCGCGCCTGCACGCTGCGCTCGCGCAGCGCCACCCCAGCCAGCCGCAAGCCGGTACGCAGGTCGCGCAATTCGCTCGCGGTCGGCATGCGTGCCTAGTGTCCTGGAACCTGTGTTCCAGGACACTAGCTTTTTCCCCCGAGCGCGGCGTCGATCGCCAGCGAGCAGCCGCGCGGTGTCGCATCTTCTGCGCGTCCGAGCACGCGGATGCCGTCCTCGCAGGCGAGCGCGCGGTCCGAGGTCTGGATCGCGCACGCGCTGTCGACGTTGGCGAGATCGTCGATCCGCAGCAGACCTTCGCGTTCGCTTGCGACGGGCTCCAGCGTGCTCGCGTCGACGCGGCTCACGCGCAACCAGCCCGGCACCCACAGGCGGCGCGGGCCCGGTTCTCGACCGAGCGCAGCGTCGCGCAACGTGGTCTCGTACAGCTGCGAGCTGAGCTCGGTCATGCCGTACTCCTGCACGATGAACGCGGGCGCGACTCCGTAGCGCGCCGCGAGCAGTCGCAGCATGGCTTCCGGTTCGATCGTGCGCGAGCGACCCTTGAAGCCGCCGGTCTGCATGATCCGACTCCCGCGCGGCAGCGCGAAGCGCCGGGCTGCGAGCGCGTCCTCGGCGTGCACGAATGCGAATGACGTGCCGAGCAGCGCGACCGGCGCGGCGTCGCGCTCGCAGCGCTCCAGCGTGCGGACCAGCAGCGCGTGATCGAGCGCGCCGTCGCGCAGCGCGTAGGTGCTCGGTCCGGCGCCGAACCAGGCGCCGAAGCGACCCAGCATGTAGCTCAGCGACGAGTCCGGCAGCTCCTCGGGGCTCGGCGCGAGCAGCACGAGTTGCATGCGCTCGACGTCGGGGAAGAGCGCATGACGCGCGGCGGCGTGAGCCGCGAGATCGTACAAGCCGAGATCGCGCAGCGCGTGCTCGCCGCGCTCTCCCGCGCTCGTCCCCGAAGTGCGAAACAGCTTCACGTCCTGATCCGCGCGGTGCGCCGCGACGCGCATCACGCGAAACACGTCGGTCGGTACCGCGGGCCAGTCGAGCGGATCGGCCGAGTACGTTTCGCCGAGCTGCGCGACGATGCGCCCGTAGGCCGAGACCGCCGTGCGCTGAAACGCCAACACCTCGCGCAGCAGCTGATCGCGCGCGAGGTCGTCGCGCCCGCCCTGCGCGAGCGCGTTGATCAAGCGCGCGCTGCGCTGGACCAACGAAGCGCGCGTCGCGTCCAGCACGCCGGCCGGTGAAGCAGCGTCTTGCTGCGGCCGCGCGCTCATCCGCCGACCTCGGCCAGGGCCTGATCGAGCGCCGTCACGAAGCCGGCGATCACCGCGTCCTCGATCACCAGCGGCGGCGTCAGCGAGACCACGCGCGCGTCGGGCGCGGCCGGCACCGTGATGTAGCCGCGTTCGAGCAGCGCGCGGCCGAGCGCCAGCGCGCGCCCCGGCGACGCGAGCTCGATGCCGATCAGCAAGCCGGCGCCGCGCACCGCTTGCACGCGCGCGCCCAGCCGCTCGCGCAGCGCGGCGATCAGCGCCTCCCCGACACGCTCGGCGCGCGCGGCCAGCCCGTCGCGCTGCAGCACGCGGAGCGCGGCCAGCGCTGCGGCGCACGCCAGCGGGTTGCCGAAGAACGTCCCCGTGTGCAGCGCTTCGCCGTCGGGATCACCCCACGCCGCCATCACGTGGCTGTCGCCGATGCACGCGCTGATCGGCAGGCCACCGCCCAGCGCCTTGCCCAGGCACACGAGATGCGGCTGCGCGCCTTGCTGCACGCACGCCAGCATGGCGCCGGTGCGGCCCAGGCCGGTGAGCACTTCGTCGGCGATCAGCAGCGCGCCGCGCCGCTCGCACAGACCGCGCAGCGCTGCGAGAAAACCGGGCGGCGGCACGACCACGCCCCCGCGTCCGAGCAGCGGCTCGATCAACACCGCGCCCACGTCCTCACGCGTGCCCCAGGTCCGCTCGACCGCCAGCAGCGCGTCCTCGCACGCGACCGCGGCGCCGGGGTAGGGCGCGAACACGACGTGCGGGTTCAGCTGCGGGGCGAACGGCGCGCGCATCTTCGCGCTGTACCCGCACGCGGCCAGCGGCCCGTGCTCGAGCCCGTGATACCCGCCTTCGAACGCGAGCACGCCCGGCTTGCGCGTGAAGAGCAGCGCGCTCTTGAGCGCGGCCGTGACCGCGTCGCTGCCCGACAGCCCGAGCATCACGCGCGCCTTGGGGAAGGGCGCCAGCGCGCTCAGCCGGGTGAGCAGCTCGATCTTGATGTCCGAGGGATGCAGGTCGCCGAGCGCGTGCAGCAGCGTCGCGGCCTGAGCCTGCACCGCTTGCACCACCTCGGGGTGCCCGTGCCCGAGCGTCGCGGCGCCGAAGCCCGCGCTGAGATCCACGTAGCGATTGCCGTCCGCGTCCCACACGTTCACGCCCTGCGCGCGCGTCCACACGATCGGATCGTGCAGCGCGCCCGACAGCTCGCTGCGCCGCGCGCGCCGCTGCGTCAGCGCGGGGCATTCGGCCAGTGCCAGCGCCTCGACCAAACGCTGCCCGCGCTCGCCCGGCAACGGACGCTGCACGCCGGGTGGAAGCTGCTCGGGCGAGTTCACCATCGCGCAAGCTCTACCACGTGCCCCGCCCCCGCGCGCTTCCGGTCTGCGACCGTCCGTCCGGCCATGGACGGCCTGCCCAGCGCCCTTGGCGGCCTACTTGCGGTTCGGGCGCTTGCGCCAGGGGAAGAACGTGTTGCCGTTCGCGCGTGCCTCGCGCATGACGGCGGGATCGCTCAGGTGCAGCACGCGCACGCTCACCTCGCGCGCGCTGGCCGCCTTGATCACGGCGGCCTCGATCTCGGCGACGCGGTTGGTGAACGACGGCGACACGCGGACGGCCACCACCGGCAGGTCGCTGCCGTCGGAGACTTCGCACGCCCACTCGACCTCCGGGTACGAGCGCAGCGCATCCGCAATCGCGCCCTGCATCGGATCGCTCAACCCGACCTGCAGCGGCCGAAGCGCGCCGCCGGGCAAGTCGGGCTCGTCCGGCTGCGCGTCGTCCTCGCTGGTCGCTTGCGCCGGCTTCTCTTCCGGGACCACCGCGCGCTTGTCGCTCGCGCTCTCGCTGCCGAGGATCGCGGCCAGCGCCTTGGCCGCCGTCTTGAGCGACCTGCCCGCGACGTCGTCCATGCCCTTCTTCGCCTTCTGCTTCAGCGATGCTTTCTCGGTCGCCGCAGGCGGCGGCGCAATCGCGCGCGGCGGCGTTGCGACCGCATGGCTCTCGACCGTGGGCGAGGCGTCGCTTTCAGTCGCGTGCGGCTCGGGCTGCGCTTCGCTCGGCGCAAAGGCGAGCCCAAGCGCGGGATCGACCGCCGGCCCGATCGGCCCGACCGGCTCGATCGGATCGAGCGGATCGACCGGCGCCGACAGCGAGGGGGGCCGCACCGCGCTTTGACCGGTCGGCTTCATGCGCGGCGCACGCGGAACGATCGAGTCCTGCGGTGCCGGCGACGACACGGGACCAGCGGGAAGCAGCGACTCCATCGCGGCGCCGGTTCCAGCAACCGCCGAAGGCAGCGATTCGACCGGAGCGCCGGGAAGCGTCCCGGCCGATGGCAACGCGTCCAGCCCATCGCTCTGCATCGGGCGGACCGACGGCAACCCCGCGACGGCGCCGCGCGACCCGGGGCGAATCGTCGGCCGCGCGACCGAGCTGCTCTCGACGATCGGGGGAACGGAGGGCAGCGGAGCCGCCGCGCCGCTTCCGGCGGAGACCGCGGGCGGCGCCGCGCTGGCCCTGGGCCGCAGGGGCGCCGCGCTGGTCCGCTCGCCCGGATCGAACACGAAGCCGGGCGAGGTGACCGCCGAGGTCGGGAGCGACACGCGGCTGCGCCGTCGCGTGGGCGCGGTCGTCATGCCTCCCCGTTCAGCTGTCGGCACGCGTGGCTTGCGCGCGCTCGCCGCCGCGACCGGCTTGGGGCTCGGCTTCGGGCTCGCGGCCGGCCGCTGCCGTGCCTGCTTCACCGCCAGCATCAACGCCACCTCGTCACTCGCGAACTCCACGCAGTGCGCCGCGCCCACGTCGAACACGACGAACTGCACTCCCTGTACCAGCGCGCTCTGCATCGCTTCGCGCGCGCTCAGCTCGCGCATCGCCGGAGCGCCATCCCCGCTCGACCATCCGAACCGCTTCGCCGCCGCTTGCAGCGTGTCCTTCCCGCTGAACAATGGCATCGCCTTGTCGCCGTTCGCGTTGGTCAAGGTCCGCAACGCATCGCCCGACCCCGACAGGGTCGGCGCCACCACCGACCGTTCGCACAAAGCATCGAGCGCCGCGCTCCGCGCGTCATCGTCCGCCGCCGCCAGCGCCAGCAAACGGCGAACCTCGACCAACCCCGGTTCACCATCCCCCGACCTGCCCGACACCATCACTACAACATTCTATCCCAGCATCCCCACGCTCCGCATGGGCCCCGCCCGCCCACCAAGCTTGACACCCCCACGCACCCGGCTATCTTGCCGCCTTCGCAGACGTGCGCCGCCCCCGCCGCACATCTCCGCACCCGCCCAGGTAGCTCAGTCGGTAGAGCAGAGGATTGAAAATCCTCGTGTCGGCGGTTCGATTCCGTCCCTGGGCACCAACCCTGCTGGATTCAGCGGGGTTTTTGCGTTTGAGGGGCCACGAGCCGGTGCGTTGAACGCGCCGAATCCGCCGGTTCCGTCGCCAACTGTTGCACCGGCGCTGCAGTCGGTTTGACCGATTGCCGAGGCAAGTCGGCGCTCCAGGTCATCGATCGGCAGCCGACCGTAGCAGCGCTCGACCATGCGCGTGTCCGCGTGCCCCATCAGCGCAGCGATGAGGTCAGGCGCAGCGCCGCCCTGCCGCAGCCACGTGCCGCACGTGCGCCGCAGATCGTTGGGCGTGCACGGCGGGATGCCAGCGCGGTCGCAGGCCTGTGCGAGGTCGCGGCGGATGTTCTGCCACGGCAGGAACAGCATCCCATCGACGCCTTGCGCATGCGCGAGCGCGTACTTCATCAGCGAGCGCTGCGCGTCGCTCACGAGCGGCACGGTGCGCCACCGCGTGGTGCGCTTTGTGCCGCGGACAAGGGCTCGGCGTTCGTTCAGATCAACGTCAGCGCGCTGTGCGCGTGTCACGGCGCCCAGTTCGGCCGAGGTGGCAATCATGAAGGCCACGGCGGCCGCATGATCGCCGGTGAGCTGGGGAAGCAACCGCTGGAGCTCCACCGGCGGGAGGAAGCGCGTCCGGGGTTTGTACTCGGGCGCGAAGGCGATGGGCAAAACGGCAGCCGGATCGCCGCGCCAAAGACCCGCGCGACGAGCCAGCTTCAGGGCGGCTCGAAGCGCGACGAGCTCCTTCGAGAGCGTGTTCTCGCCCGCGCCTTCTGCGCGGCGCACCGAGATGTACCGGTCCACGTCGGGCGCTTTCAGCAGCGCGAGCCGAAACGGCTTGAACACTTCGTGCTCATCGTGCTCGAACACGCGAGTCAGGTGCCCGCTCTTGGTTCGGTAGAACGAGACCGTGCCATGGCTCATGCGCCCCGCATTCGCTTGCTCGGTACGATTGCGCAGCAGCAGATTGAGCGCGTCGCTCAAGGTCGCCGACATGAGCACGGCGTTTTCGGGGTCCGCGGCATCGCGCTCCCACTGACGTGCGACCACGTCCGCTGCCTTCCTGTCCATGCACTTCGTGCTGCGCTGCACGCGCGCGCCGTTCTCGTAGAACGTCGCATACCAAGTCCGACCGCGCCGAAAGAGCCGCATCACGCCACCTTCCTTAGCACGCCGAGTACCACGTCCGAGGAGTCCGGCTGGACACGAGGATTTTGCAACAGCTGCTTTGCGCTGCAGGCGCTCAGCGGTCGTCTTGCCTCGGGCCCTGCGATCCGGACCGTGGCTTCGTCCGAGGCCGGGTGATCGGAATCGGCACGGCGACCGAGACAGCCGGCCGAGTGGGCCGCGCGTGCGTCGCCGAGCTCTCCGGATCGAACTGCGCTTGCACGTAGCGCTGCCAAACGTACAGAGGCACGCGGATGCTGCCGCGCATGCCCGGGGTGCGTTGCAAAGCGGCACGCATGTGCGCGTAAGCCGTCGTGCGCGAGCACTTCATCGAGCCCATCACGTCGTGGACGTCGACGAATGCCGGGAGCTCGATCAGGCGTGGCGAGCTCATTTCGGATCCTTCCACTTCCCGGGCGGCAGGCTCATCACCGACCGAATCGCTTTGTCCTCAACGGTCACGTTGGAGAACAGCTTGCCTCACCTCGCTGGAATCGGCGGCCGCCGTTGCCTGCGGCACGCCAGCGGCATGCAGCACGGGTCGAAAATAGCGGTCGAATCGCTCCACGCGCTTCACGAGCGCATGCACAGCGCCGGCGCGCTCGCCCGGTGTATTCCGAACTCGATCGTATGAGCCATCGAGGTCTGCGATGTCGGCGGGATCCCAGCCTGCTTCTGTCATGAGGCGCCACTCGAAGCAGCTCAGCAGTGGTTCCTTTGTGCGTGCTGTCACCCCAAAGCGCTTGAACACGGGCGCGAACGGCTTGCACAGGCGCAACAAGTACTCGATCTGGGCTTGGAGCGCGTGAATCGTGAGCGCGATCTCATCGAGAGCGACTGCGATGTCGTTCATGGAGACGCCGCTAGCGTCAGACATCCTGCGGACGTACTCCGAGTCGTTCGCAGATCGAAGAAACGCCTCGACAGGCACGCGCACTCCGGCGACGAACGAATCGAGCGATTGGACTATCCGGCGCGCGCTCGCGGGCATCTCAGCATTGAAGGCCGACTCTGCCTGGGTGAACTGATCCGCGAGCTGGTTCCACATGGCGACGGCCTGGTTCGCGCGTTCGTCGTGCGTGGGTTTGTAGCTCTGGATGGGTCGCGCTGGGATCGAACCGTCTGGATCGCGTGGTCCGACGCCACGTAGTTCGAGCCAAGCGAACAATGCTCGCTCCACATTGGCGATCGTTTGCTCCAGCGGCGAATTTTTGGCGGTCGTGTTCATTGCCGTCATCTATCGTCATTCGCGAAAACGTCCCAGACCGAAACGGGTTGTGGGCAACGTGGCGCTGGCGTCACACCTGCCCCAGTGTTCGCACGCATTCAGCTGCAGGTCGCGCATTCGTGTACGGTCCGCGTTGCCGATCACTCGAACGCCGTTGGGCAACTCAATGGCAACGGCGACGGCAGGTGCGACGGCATGCATCCCACCATCTCTTGCCGGTGGAATTGCGGCACCTTACGCTCGGTGAACGACTGCGCTTGCAGCGACAGGGGCACCATGAGCAGCGAACCACGAATGACGCGGAGGCAGGTCGCCGAACGGCTCGGAATCAGCACGTCCTCAGTGCGAAGGCTGGAAGGCGTGCGCCTGCATCCCACGCTCGACGAGGATGGCGTCTGGCGTTTCGACGCAGCAGAGCTCGCCGCCGAACCCGTGCACCGCCGCCGCCCTGCACGCCGCGCCCCGGCCCGCGGCAAACGCCAGCAGGCCGGCGACGTGGCCGCGCGAGTCTTCCGGATGTTCGAGCAGCGCCGATCGCTTCGCGACATCGTAGTCACGGCGCGTCAGCCGCCCGAGCTAGTTCGCACGCTGTATCGAGAGTGGCTGACCGGACTCGCGGACGGCGAGCGAGCACGCGCGGCCAGCGACGCGCACGAGCGCCAACGGCGCGAGCTCATCGAAGACGAGCGCATGCACTTGGAGCACTTGAAGGCCCTGAGCTAAGGCGCGTAAACGAGCGTCGGCCACAGTAGAATGCAGAAGGTCACGATCTCTTCAGCGACGACGCTGAATGCGATCGTCCTGGCCAATCCACCCTGAGGAGAGTCCGTCGTGGCCCGCCCTCGCTTCATCCAAACGCCCTTCGCGCGCACCCTGACAGCGCAGATTTGCGCGTGGCGGCCCGGATACGACGGTTCCTCGAGTCCGATGTTTGCCGACTGGTCAGAGGGAATCTATCCGGCGTTGCGTGACGTCGCCGTAACCGTCGTCACCGACGACAACGTAGCGCTTCACTCGCACGCTGCAGCAGTCACAAGCTCGCAAGCATTCGCTTTGAACCTGTTCCTCCCGTTCCGACATGGCGACAAGGCCGCGCTTGCAGCTCGCCTGGCACCCCTGCTCGGCTCCTTGGTCACCATCGAACGCGTCAGGTTCGAATGGGTTCCACCCGGCGCGCTGCTTGGCGAAATCGACGGCGACAGCCCTCGCCCCGGGGAGCATGCAACCGCTGCTGACGTTGTGCTCTGGGTTAAACTCGCGTCTGGCCGACCCGGCGTCGTGCTCCTGGAAATCAAGCTCAGCGAGGGAGGGTTCACGTACTGCGGCGGACATCACAGCGCGGCCAACCGCAGGCCAGACGTTTGCGAATCAGCGGTGACGTTCTTCTCCGAACCGAGTGCCTGCCATCTTCAACGCCCGTCTCGCAAGAAACGCGATCGTCGCTATTGGTCCGTATTCGCCGAGACGAGTGGCAGCGTCCGGGCCGCGTTCCCCGGCGCATCACTCGATGGTGGATGTCCCTTCGCCGAGCATGCGCAACAGCCGATGCGCAACCTCGCGCTGGCGCGCGCCCTGGAGAGTGAGGGCACTGTGGCGCAAGCATGGTTTGGACTCTGCGCGCACGACGACAATCCCGACGTAGCCATGCACTGGGACGCCTGGCGCAGGCTCCTACCTGATCCTGCGATGGCGCCGTCCCTTCCCGCGTCCGCCGTCCTTGCGGCCGGACGTGACGCTGGCCACGGGGAATGGGCCGCCTGGATGTCAGAACGCTATCGGCTCGGAGTTGCCGAGTGATCCGTTACGCTCGGGCGCCGTCGAGCGCGTTTCAACGCTTGCTCGCACCCGGCGGCCTGCTCGCTCCGTTGCTGGAAACACGCGGCGTCGGCGAGCTGCGGCTCGACGTACACCTGCGAGAGGACGACCATCTCAATGTCTACTGCGGCGGGACTTGCATCGTGGACGCAAATCTCTCACGCAGAAAAGTGCACGTCAAAGCCGACCTGGCCTACGGAAGGCAAGCTTGCGCTGCTGCACTCTTCCGGACCTGGGCTCTCGACGAGCCCGGATTCGCGAACGCGCTCGATCACTACTATTCGAACGTCGTTGTGGGACCGCGATGGATTAAAGGGGAAGGCGCCATACAGGTTGACTGGGCTGCAGTCCGGGATCCATGGGTACCGTTCGACCGCGAAGCCACGCTCGGCTACGGCACCGCGGAACACCCGTTTCGTCGAAAGGCGGAAGCGATTTTGGAAGCGGCCATGGCCGAGGTTGAAACGCGCCACACGAAGGCATGGACACGCCCGAAGATGAGGACGGGCGAAGGGCTCGACCAACTCGGTGTCGATGCGGACGGTCGGCTTGTACTCATCGAGTTGAAGGACGCGACCGCCAAATTGCGGCGTTCCGTCTACGACGCTCCGCTGCAACTACTGCGCTACGTACTGCATTGGGTCCACGCATACGACGAAGTGCGGGCTGGGCTCGATGCGGTTCGCGAAGCACGGATTGCATTGGGCCTGTCTCCCGCAAGCATGCCGCGTTTGTCCAATGGCGTTCGAGCGGTGATCTGTTTCGGAGAGGCCCCGACGCCACGGGTTCGAGAGTGCTTCGACATTGCGCACGCGGTTGTGAACCGTCACCTCCCGCCGGGAGTCGCGCCAATAGAGGTGTGGGCAATGGCGGACGGACAACCACGCCGCGTGGGTTGACGCTATCGCTTACCTTGGCGTCCTGTCGGAACTGCGCAATACGCCTTCGCACGACGGGCACCGACAGCGGTTCGGTCGACGACGCCGCATGCGCCGCGACGTGAACGCGTTAGCATGTCGAAGCGGCGAACCAAGACGGCGGAACTTCGCATTGGCCACCGATAGGCCACGATCGCGCGCAGTCTGGTGCCGGTATCGAGCTGTCTGATAACGAAGGTCGGGATGATATGGCGAGCGACGAGTTCTTCGCGGATTGGGACCTGAAGCCGTGCCGGTCTGCCAAGAACAAGAAGCAACCTGCGCCGCATCAGAAGACGGCGCTGGCGCACCTCGCAAAGTGGTACGAAGCGGGCAAGGGCAACGGCGAAGGCGGGATCCTCGTTCTTCCCACCGGCGCGGGGAAGACGTTCACGGCAATCCACTTCCTCTGTAACGGACCGCTTTCGGATGGACACAAGGTCTTGTGGTTGGCGCACACGCACCATCTGCTTGAGCAAGCGTTTCGCGGCTTCCCCGACGCGCTTGGGCATATCCGCGAACCGAGAAAATCGCTGCGGTTGCGCGTGGTGTCTGGAACCGATGGGCACTATCCGCCTCGCGACATCGCCGATACCGACGACGTACTCATCGCCACCCTTCAGACAATTACCAACGCACATCGGGACAGGCTAGGGCAACTTAAAGCATTCCTGGCAAGTGCGAAGGGGAAGCTCTTCGTTGTGTTCGACGAGGCTCACCACGCGCCCGCGCCAAGCTATCGCAACCTTCTGCTGAAACTTCGCGAGGCCGGTGCGCGAGTCCTGGGCCTCACGGCTACGCCTACTTACTCGGACGAAGCGAAGAGAGGCTGGCTCAAGAAGCTGTTCCCGCAAGGCATCTTGGCACAGGCGCGAACCAGTGATCTCATCGCGTCCGGCGTGCTCGCGAAGCCGATCTTCGAGGAGCCATCTACCTCCGTCGTTCCCGATTTCGACGACGCAGGCTATGAAAAGTGGCGGGGATCATACGGAGACATTCCAGAGGACGTGATCGAGCACCTTGCCCGAAACGTTGAACGGAACGCTCTCATCGCTGAGACCTATGCGCAGAATCGACAGAAATACGGCAAGTCGATTATTTTTACAGATCGTTGGTATCAGTGCGAGGCAATCGTAGAGGCCTTGAAGAAGCGAGGCGTAAAAGCTGACGCAGTCTATTCTCAGGTGGCCGCGAAGATAGCCAGCGTGGAAGGCCGTCGCAAGCGCGACCGCAATGAGAACGCCAAGGCGCTTGAGCGGTTCAGGAAGAACGAATGCGACGTCCTAGTAAACGTCCGCATGCTCACCGAGGGTGCGGACTTTCCTGACGCAAAGACCGTATTTCTAACGCGACAGACAACCAGCGCCATTCTGTACACGCAAATGATTGGCCGTGCTCTTCGAGGGCCCAAGTTTGGTGGAACACTCGAGGCATACATCGTTTCGTTCGTCGACGATTGGAGGCAGTCCATCGCGTGGGCAGAATACGATCAGCTTGTCGAGGGCCAGGCAGACGAAAGCGGCTATGAGCCGCTCAAGCGGTTACCACTTCAGCTGATCTCCATCGAGCTCGTAAGGCAGTTGGCAGGACAGATGGGAAGCGGGGTGAACGTTGCACCTGCAGCCTTCACCGCGTTTACGCCCGTCGGCTGGTATCGTGTGACGTATGATGCGGTCGTCGAAGGCTCGGACGAGATCGAGTCCAATGACCGGTTGGTCATGGTCTTCGATGACGAGCGTGCTGGATTCGAAGCTGTGATTCAGGACGTTCGCCGATCCATTCCAGATCACCTGGGCGACGCATCAGTGAGCTTCGAATCACAACGAGGTACGCTGGAGTCTCTACGATCCGAGCATCTTTCAGGTGCAAGGCGGCGACCGGACGACCTGTTGCAGGACGTCTTTCATATCGGTCGTCATCTGGCTCAGGAGCACGCCGCCCCCCAGTTCTTTCCTTTCGAAGCACGCAATGACCATGACCTCGACATGATCGCGCGCGACTTCATCGATCGAAATCTTGGGCCCAAAGACATCTATGAAAATCTTCGGGGAGAGTACGAGCGCAAGGATCGCTTTTGGCGCGTGTTCTTTTCACGGCTCGACCAGTTTCGTTCCTGGTATGACAGCTGTCAGGCACGCCTGCTCGCGGGTCATGACAGCACGCCCGCACCACAGCCCCGACCGGGAGTA
>Ga0190265_10001719_pt1 | contig 14455 bp, 10 predicted proteins | sample Popmic124T_FD_133135 | JGI IMG/M metagenome (GOLD analysis project Ga0190265, IMG submission 133135) | Populus adjacent soil microbial communities from riparian zone of Indian Creek, Utah, USA - 124 T | ecosystem: Environmental > Terrestrial > Soil > Riparian zone | place: USA: Utah | collected...
ATCCACTCCTCGTCGAAGGGCTCCTCGCCCCGCTCCAGAATGGACGCCAGATAGTGCGCGGCGCACTTCGACGCCGAGTTCGAACCCTGCCCGGTGATGGGGTCGTTGGCGACGACGACGTCCGCGACGCCGAGCACCGAACCGCCGCCGGGCAGCCGTCCGACGGGCTTCCGCACGGTGGGGGCGTAGCGGCCGGAGAGCGTGCCGTTGGCGTCGGTCAGTTCGACCTTCGTGGCCCGCGCGTACTCCCAGGGCAGGAACTCCTCCATCAGCTCGAGCGTCTTGGCCAGCTGCTCGCCGGGGTCCTTGATGCCCTGGAAGACATCGAGCGGCCCGCCCGGGATGCCCTCCCAGAAGAGGATGTCGCAGCGTCCGGAAGTGGTCAGGCAGGGCATGACGAACATCTCGCCGACGCCCGGCACCAGGTTGCAGCGCACGGCCTCCGTGTCCGGGTGCTCGGGGCGCTGCTCGAGCCCGTTGACGTAGCTGACGGCCAAGGCGCGCTGCGGTGCGTCGTACGGGGAGCGCTCGGCGTCCCGCTCGAACATCGACACCAGCTCGCCCTTGCCTGCGGCGACGAGGACGAGGTCGTACTTGCGGGCGAAGAAGTCGAGGTCGGAGACGGCCGCTCCGTGGATCACCAGCTGGCCGCCGCGCTGGGCGAAGGTCTCCATCCAGCCGGCCATCTTCACGCGCTGGTCGACGGACTGGGCGTAGCCGTCGAGCATCCCCAGCCAGTTGATGGCCCGTTGGGTCTCGCCGGGCCCGTGTACGGATTCGGGGTCGGCGACGGAGACGCCGAGGCCCGCGACCTTGGGGGCCTGGCTCTCCCAGAAGTTGGCCTCGATGTCGCGCTCGTACTGCAGCGCCTGGTCGAACTGCATCTGCGTCGACATGACTCGGCCGCCGCGTATCTCGTCCGCCGTACGGTTCGACATCACAGTGACTTCGTAGCCGTTCGACTGCAGCCCGAGGGCGAGTTGGAGCCCTGCCTGGCCGGCTCCGACGATGAGTATCTTTCGCATGGCGGGTCTCTCTTCTCCGTGCGTGCGTGCGGTTCCGGACCCGCTCAGGCGGGCGCGACGTCCAAGGCGTGACTGACCAGTGCGAGCAGCGCGTTGACGACTGTGGGGCGCTCCCGTGCGTCCATGATCACGACTGGTACCCGTTCGGGCACCGACAGAGCCTCTCGCACGTCCCTCGCCGCGTACGCAGTGGTCCCCTCGAAGTGGTTCACCGCCACGACGTAGGGGAACCCGCAGCTCTCGAAGTAGTCGAGCGCCGGGAAGCAGTCCTCGAGCCGGCGCGTGTCCGCCATGACGACCGCTCCGATGGCCCCGCGTACGAGGTCGTCCCACATGAACCAGAAGCGCTGCTGCCCCGGTGTGCCGAAGAGATAGAGCACGAGGTCGTCCTCGAGCGTGATCCGCCCGAAGTCCATGGCGACCGTGGTGGTGGTCTTCTCCGGCGTCGAGGCGAGATCGTCCGTCGACTCGCTCGCCTGTGTCATCAACGCCTCGGTCGTCAGCGGCTCGATCTCCGAGACCGACCCGACCAGGGTCGTCTTGCCGACACCGAAGCCGCCCGCCACCACGATCTTGGTGGATATGGGAGCGCTGGAGAGATCCTCCTGCCAGTCCTCAATCCTTGGAGAGTTCTTCGAAGCGTTCTGCGCACTTCGCGCGCTCCGCGCCCCTTCCACGACCGGCTCAGAGCCTGCGAAGTCCACCCAGCACCCTTTCCAGCAGCGCACGGTCGGGACGGTCGCTGCCGTGCCCTGTGCCGTGTACGCGCACCCGTCCTTGATCGGCGAGGTCGCTGAGCAGAACGCGGACCACGCCCAGCGGCATCTTCAACAGTGCGGCGATCTCCGCCACCGACCGCATGCGGCGGCAGAGTTCGACAATGGCCCGCATCTCCGGCATGACCCGGTCACGCAGTCCGCCCGAGGTCAGCTCGGGGCGTTCCTCAGGTGCTTCGATCGCAGCGACGATCGTCTCGACCAGCAGCACATGACCGAAGCGGGTACGGCCGCCGGTGAGGGTGTAAGGACGTACTCTCTTGGATTTGCCTGTCTCGCCGCGTCGTACGGGCAAGGCGGGTTGGGAGGAAGCAGCAGGTGTCACTGGTCCAGCTCCATCGACGTGCGCAGTTCGTTGCGGAGTTCGGGGGTGAGGACATGGCCGGCACGGCCGACGAACAGCGCCATGTGATAGGCGATGACGCTCATGTCGCAGTCCGGCGTGGCATGCACGCCGAGCAGTGAGCCGTCGCTGATCGACATCACGAAGAGCGATCCCTCGTCCATGGCGATCATCGTCTGCCGTATCTCGCCGCCGTCCATCAGCTTGGCAGCGCCGAGCGTCAGCGAGCCGAGGCCGGAGACGATGGTGGCCAGGTCGGCGCTTGAACCCTTCGGTCCGCCGCGCCGGTTCTCCTGACGGACGGGGGGTGGGCCCGCGGCGTTGCTGCCGGTTCCACCGGCGGCGGCGCCGTCACCCTCCTGACCGGAACGGGCGGATGCCGCCTCGGCCGCTTCATCCTGCTTCGGATCGGAGGAGAGCAACAGCAGTCCGTCCGAAGAGACGACGGCGACGGACAGGATGCCCGGCACCTCGTCGACAAGGTTGTCCAACAGCCAGCGCAGATTGCGCGCTTGCGTACTGCCGGTCCTGCGCGTGGTGGACGCGTTCACGTACGAGCCTCCTCGGCTGTGCCACCATCTGACTGCGCCCCCGGTTGATCAGTTTCATTCTCTTCAGCGCCGGTCTCAGCTTCCGCGTCACGCCGTCCGTGCTGCGCGCCCCGCTGAAAGCCACCGAGGCGGCGGCGCAACTCCTCGGCGTTGGCGCTCTGTTTGCGTGGCTGCACGGGGCCGGTCTGCGCAGCGACCTGCTGCGGTCTCCGCTTCGGCAGCCCCTTGTCGGTGACCCTCGGCTTCGGGTCCTCCACGTCGGCGTCCGCGTCGGCGTCCGTGTGCGTCTCCGCTTCCGGGGCGGCTTCCCTGCCGGTGTCAGGACGTGCCGCCTCCTCGGCGAAGCCGTCCCCGGGTGCGAGTCCGTGCTGCTCGGGGACGGATTCCTGTGCGGGAGCGGGCGTTGGAGCCGCTGCGGGATCCTGCGGTGCGAGGGGCGAGCCCGAACCTCCCTCGGTGTCCCCGGCCTTGCGTATCGCCTGCTCCGCGGCTGTGACCATCGGGTCGTCCGCCGCATCCGCCACATCCGGCGCGTCCGAAGTGTCCCCGGACGACGGGCTTCCCGCACCGCCCTCCGCATACGGGGCCTCCGAATGCGAGGGCTCCGAATGCGGGGTCTCCGAAGAGGGGGTCTCCGAGAGGGCCGGGCCGTTCCCGCCGCCGCCGACGGCACCCGGGGGGCGACGAACGGGCAGCGCATTGGAGTTGGCTTCGGCGACCGAGCCGGGGAGGGACGGCGAAGTCTGAGCCGGGATGCGTACACCGTCGCCCGTCGGAGCTGCGACGGGAGTCGGCCGGGACGGCAGCAGCGTGCTGGGCACCGCCACGACAGCCGCGATGCCGCCCTGCTTGCGCTCCCGCAGCTGCGCCCGCAGCCCGTGCCGGGACGCGAGCCGCGCCACCACGTACAGCCCCATGCCCAGGCCGGCTTCAGGCCTGCGCTCCCTGGACTGCGGGTCCACGGCCGTGTCCAGCTCCGGAGGCTCCTGTCCGTCGGGCACGCTCAGCCGTGCGTTGAGCGAGGAGAGCCGTCTGCCGGTGATGCCGATCCCCTCGTCCTCGACCGAGAGCATGACTTCGCCGCTCTCCAGGAGCCAGCCGGACAGCTGTACTCGGGTGTCCGGCGGGGAGAAGGTGGCAGCGTTGTCGAGGAGTTCGGCGACGAGGTGGCTCAAGTCGTCGGCGGCGAAGCCGGAGACCTGTGCGTGCGGCGGCAACGTGCCCAGTTCCACCCGCTCGTAGCGCTCTATCTCACTGATCGCGGCCCGCAGGACGTCCAGCAGCGGCACGGGACCGGAGTGGTGCGCGGTGGCGTGTTCCGCTCCCGCGAGCAGCAGCAGATTCTCGCTGTACCGCCGCATCCGGGTCGCCAGGTGGTCGAGCTTGAAGAGCGTGCTCAGACGGCCGGGGTCGCTCTCCTCCTCCTCCAGGCTCTCGATGACGCCGAGTTGGCGCTCGACGAGGCCCAGGGTGCGCAGCGCCAGGTTGACGAAGGTGCCGTGCACCGCGCCCGACAAGGCGTCGACATGCTCCTTGAGGGCGGCGAACTCGCCGCGCAGCCGGTCCCGTTCGGCGGTGAGCGAGTCCTTGGAGCGTACGAGGTAGGTGTTGTCGGCCTCGGCCTCGGCGGCGCGTTCGTGGACGGTGACGACCGTCTCGCGCATCCCGTTCAGCGACTTCACGACATCGGCGAACTCGTCGTTCCTGCCGCTGTAGGTGACCGGCTTCTCACCCACTGGATTCTCGGCGAGCCTCCGCGACCCGCGGGTGAGCACGGACAGCGGCCGTGCCATCGAGCGGGCCGTCTGGACGCTGACGCCGACCGCGATCAGCAGACATCCCGCGACGAGTGCGATGCGCAGCTCCAGCCCCGTCACGTCGTCGTCGCGCAGCTGCTCCAGGCGCTTCAACTCATCGGCGGCGAAGGACGCCTGGACACCGCGCATGCTGTCGATGCGCGCCGAGAGGGCGGCGTCGATGCGCTCGTGGTCCAGGCCGCGGTCGCCCGCGTCCAGATACGGCCGGTCTGTGAGCCGCTGAAGATAGCGCTCGGCGAGCGTGACGTCGGCGCCGGTGACCGTCTTGGCGTACGTCTCGGACGCGCGTGTGCCCGCGGCGTCCCCGAAGTCCGCGAGGGCGGCCTGCTCCCGTACGTTCGCGCGCTGCGCCTGCGCCGTCAGGCCCGGCTGGCCGCCGTCGCCCGCGAGGGCGCCGCGCAGCAGTCCGCGCACGGCGGATGCCTGCTCGACGGCCCGGCCGAGGTCGGGCAACGCCTGTGCGTTCGCCGGACCGCCGGAGGAACCGGATGAGGTCTGGGCGCGGGCGGGGAGCGAGCGGGCGACGGAGGCGCCGACGTCCTGAAGGGTCTTGACGGTCCCGGTGTACGCCTCGTGGATGTCCTGGGCGGTGGCCTTGCCGGCCTGCGCCTCCTGGCGGATGCGGGAGAGCTTCTTCAGGGCGTTCCTCACCGCGGCGGGCGCGGTCTCCCTGATCTCGGTGACCTGGCGGTCGACGCGGGCACGCTGCTCCTCCGTGACCCCGGCGCCGTCCCTGCTGGTGCGTCCCGCGGCGACGTACTCGACCATGCCGTCACGTTCGTCGGCGAGGGCGTGGCTGAGGGCGACGGAGCGCTTGTCGAGTTCTGCGTGGTCGACCAACTGCTGGGATTCGCTGAGGTTTTCGGTGCCGTTGACCACCGCGGGCGTACCGGCACCGATGACGGCGAGTGAGCACAGCGCGACGCCGGCCAGCAGCCGGTTGCGTACCCGTGACCGGCGCTCGGCGGCCGGCGGGGAACCGGGAGCAGCCGTCTCCTGGCTCACGGTCTTGGCCGCCCGGGATCCAACCCGTCCGACCGGTTTCCGCAGTAGCTTCGTCCGCACCCGTGCTCGCAATCTCGTCGGGGCCTGCCCCGGGTCCAGTCCGGGTGCGCAGTCCAACCTCTTGTTGCAGGAGTGTGGGCTCTTCCTCGTACGTCCCCTGATCCCCCCGTCCGACCATTCCAGTGCGGATGAGGGGTGGACGACGATCTCCTGCCGGGCCACCCGAAGGAGTGAACCTCACTCTGGAGTCGGCCAACAACTCCGGCCGCGCACGCCAACGTCCCTGTTCCGGGGCCTCGGTTGGAAATCCCGGGAGGGGCTGGCAAGATGCGCGCTCGCATACTTTCGGACCCACTCATTCCGGTCAACTCCGCGCTTCACACGGCGCCTGACCTGCCGGGACCGGTCCGGCTCCACCCCTTGACACCGCCTCGCGCTTTCCGTCCGTCCTGCGCACGCTCCGGCACACTGACGCCATGCGCATCGAGATGGCCAGCGAGCCCGGTGATCCCCAACGCCCCAACGAGGACTACGCGTCGGCGGCGCTCCCCTCCTCCGGGCAGGGCGGCGCGCTGATCGTTCTGGACGGCGTGACACCGCCCCGCGAGGACGTGGGCTGCGTGCACACCGTCCCCTGGTTCACGGCCCGGCTGGGCGGCGCGATGCTCGAACTGTCGGCTTCGCACCGGGATCTGACGCTGACGGACTGCCTCGCGAGGGCCATCTCCCGTACCGCCGAGGCACATTGTTCAACCTGTGACCTTTCTCACAGACGGACTCCGCAGTCGACTGTCGTCGCGGTCCGCTGGGACGAGGAGCAGGTCGAGCATCTGGTGCTGTCGGACTCGGCGTTGCTGGTGGAACACGCCGACGGCACGGTGACGCCCGTACTCGACGCCCGGCTCGGCGAACTCCCGGCACACATCCGCACCTTGGGCAGCCGTCTGCGAGCGCTGCCCGAGGGCACCCCCGAACGGGCCGCCGCGCGCGCCGAATACGTAAGCGCCGTGGAGGCGCTGCGCAACGCCGCCGACGGCACCGGCTTCTACACGGCCGCCGCCGACCCGGCTGTCGCCTCCCATGCGGTGACGGGCACGACTCCACGCCGGGACGTGCGGGCGCTGCTCGCCCTCACAGACGGGGCAGCACGCTGGACGGAGACGTTCCGCTTCGGTGACTGGGCGGGGCTCCTCGCGCTCGTACGGAAGGAGGGCACGGGGATGCTGGTGGAACGCGTACGGGAGGCGGAGCGAGCCGATCCGCAGGGGACGGCGCATCCGCGAGGCAAGACGTACGACGACGCGTCAGCTGTCTTCGCCGCATTCACGTAGGAGGCGGGCGCCGGCCGGGCCCCGGGGCCGCCCTGAACGAACCCTCCCGCCGCCCTGCGCGGCCTCCCACCGCAGCCGGTCCGGCGGCCTGCCGCCTCTAACTCTCCGTGTCCACAAGCTCGTTGAGCTGGTGGAGCAGCCTCGCCAGCTCGGCGACCTCCAGACGGTCCCAGGCGGCCAGCTTGCGTACGTACTCCGTCCGCCGCGCGTCCCGCACCCGCGAGAAGCGGTCATGACCCTGCGCGGTGAGGTGCACGAGCGAGGCGCGGCCGTCGGCGGGGTCCGGGGACCGGGTGATCAGGCCGAGGTTCTCCAGCGCACGGAGTTGACGGCTGACGGTGGCTTTGCCGACGCCGAAGAACGCGGCGAGGGCTGTGGCGCGCTGGGGACCGACCTCTTCCAGGCGGACGAAGAGCCCGTACGCGGCGGGCTCCAGCTCGGGATGCACCTCGCGGGACAACTCGCCCGAGAAGGCGCGGGCCCGCCGCAAGAAGACCGCCAACTCCCTTTCCAGGTCGAGTAATTCGGGTGCGTACTTCCGCATGGACTCGTCCACGTATGCGCCCTCTCCCAGGTTTCCGTGCAGAAAGTTCCCGCCACTGACGGCGATCGTCCCAGTTCCGTCAGTATTTCGCAGGTATGGACCACCGGCGGCGACGGGGACCCTTCCGCGCCTGTGTCTACGCGCGTACGGTCAACATGACATGCCCACACCAGCGGCAGGTCGCCCCATCCCCACCGACGGTTTCGGAGGCAGCAATGCCCAGTCACGGATCCGGCACGGCCCGCCGCAGGCGCGGAATCCTCTCTGCGGCCGGGATGTTCATCTCGGCACTCGTGCTCGTCGTCACCGCCCCCGGCACGGCGAACGCGGCACCGCAGGACGACAAGCCCATCAAGCCCGGAGAGGCATCGATGGGCGTGGGCGTACGCATGCACGAGGGCGGCGACCCCACCGACGGGACCCCGCCCGAGAGTCTCGCCGCGACCGTCGAGGGCGTCGATGTGAGCAGCCATCAGGGGAACGTCAACTGGTCGTCCCTGTGGGGCAGCGGCGTGCGGTTCGCCTATGTCAAGGCGACGGAGGGCACTTCGTACACGAACCCCTACTTCACGCAGCAGTACAACGGCTCGTACAACGTCGGCATGATCCGCGGCGCGTACCACTTCGCGCTGCCGAACAACTCCAGCGGCACCGCGCAGGCCAACTACTTCGTCGACCACGGCGGCGGCTGGAGCAAGGACGGCAAGACGCTGCCGGGTGTGCTGGACATCGAGTACAACCCGTACGGATCCACGTGCTACGGGCTGAGCCAGAGCGCGATGGTCAACTGGATAAGGGACTTCACCAACAGGTACAAGGCCCGCACCGGCCGCGACGCGGTGATCTACACGACCACGAACTGGTGGACGCAGTGCACCGGCAACAACGGCGGCTTCGGCAACACCAACCCGCTGTGGATCGCCCGGTACGCCTCCTCGCCCGGCACGCTCCCAGCCGGCTGGGGCTTCCACACCTTCTGGCAGTACACCTCGACCGGCCCGATCGTCGGGGACCACAACAGCTTCAACGGATCGATGGACCGGTTGAAGGCGCTCGCCAACGGATGACGTGAAACCGCGCCACTCCGCACCACGCCGCGCCGGCGAACGGTGCCGGCGCGGCGTTTCCCAGCCGGGAGGGGGTGCCCGGTGGCGGCGTCAGGCCGCCACCGGGAGCTCCCGCCCGCTGTCGTCGGTCAGCTCTTCCCCGGCTTCGTCGTGTTCTTGGCCGGCGTGGAGCCGACCGCGTCGCAGCGGGGGACGCTGTTGGGCGGCGCGCAGTTGGTGGGGTGGTTCTTGAAGACGGTGCTGCGGATGAGGTTCACCTCGAACGGGGTCGGTTGCTTGGTGGATGCGCCCTTGCTCTCTTCCTGCCTGGGGGCGCCGCTCGTACCGATGAACAGGCTGAAGCGGGTCCCGGGGTTCGCGATGCCGCCGCCGCGGGTGGGGCCGCCGTTCGCGGTGTTGTGGCTGACGCTGCTCCTGTACAGCGTCGTCGGCTCGTTCGCACCCGTCTGGACGCCGCCGCCGTCGGTCTGGGCGATGTTGTCCCTGACCCTGGTGAAGTTCATCCGCAGCGGCCCGGTCTCGTTGTTGATGGCCATGGTCATGACGCCGCCCCCGTGGTCGCCGGAGTCGTTGCCGTCGACCGACACGTGCTCCAGCTTGGTTTCGCCTGCGTTCGCGAGGCCGCCTCCCCACTGGCCGCCCCAGTTGTCGCGGATGGCGCCGCCTGTCATCGTCATCGTCCCGTTGGTGGCCACGCCACCGCCGAAACCGCCTCTGTTGTTGCTGACCGTGGAGTTCTTCAGGACGAGCGTTCCCAGCTGGTTCCAGATCCCGGCGCCGACGCTGCCCCTGTTGTCCCTGACTGTCACGTCGGTCAGGGAGAGCGTGCCGCGGTCGTTGAAGAAGCCCCCGCCATGGCCCGAGTCCACGGTGGTCTCACCACCGCGGACGCTGACCGACTTCAGGCTGAGGCTGCCGCCCTGCTTCACGTGGAAGACGCGGAAGGACGCCGGGGCGTTGGTGCCGCGCTGAATGGCGGTGCCGTCTCCGGAGATCCGCACCTTGCCGGTGATCTCCGGCAGACCGTCATCCGGATTGTCCGGCTGCGAGAGGTTGTAGACGCAACGAGGGGCGAGGACGATGCTGCCGCCGCCGGTGTTCGCCTGTGTGATGGCCGCCCTGAGTGCGGCGACGTCGTTGCAGGGCACGCGAGTCGGCGCCTGCGCCTGCGCCGACCCGGTGGGGAGAAGGGTGAGGCACAAGCCGAGGCCGGCGGTCGCGGTGATGGTTACGCGTCTGAGTTTGCGAGTCATGCGGATTCCCTTGGCTGTGGGGGCAGGGGGAGTACGTGACCCTGGTGACGCCCAGATGTCTCCGAGCAGCCGTCAGATCTGATCGCCGCGGATCACCACTCAGAGATCTATCCGATGCCCGCATGTGCCGCATGTTCAGTTCTTCCATCCGGCCGCCCACCACCCCGCCGGAAGGGGTGGTGGGCGGGGACGTCAGGCCGCCACCGGGAACTCCCGCCCGCCACCCTGGAGGCAGCCGGACTCGGCGGGCGTCAGGGCCAGTTCGAGCACCTGGCGGACGTCGGCGACCGGGTGGACGTCGAGCCCGTCCAGCACCTCCTCGGGCACATCGTCGAGGTCGGGCTCGTTCCGCTTGGGAATGATCACCGTGGTGACCCCCGCGCGGTGCGCCGCGAGCAGCTTCTGCTTGACCCCGCCGATGGGCAGCACCCGGCCGGTCAGTGACACCTCGCCGGTCATGGCCACGTCCGTACGCACCTGACGTCCGCTCAGCAGCGAGGCCAGCGCGGTGGTCATGGTGACACCGGCACTCGGGCCGTCCTTCGGCACGGCGCCCGCAGGCACGTGCAGGTGGATGCCGCGGTCCTTCAGATCGCCGACCGGCAGCTCCAACTCCGCACCGCGCGAACGCAGGTACGACAGGGCGATGTGTGCCGACTCCTTCATCACGTCACCCAGCTGCCCCGTCAGGGTCAGCCCGGAGCCGCCCGTCTCCGGGTCGGCGAGCGACGCCTCGACGAAGAGCACGTCACCGCCCGCGCCTGTGACCGCCAGACCCGTCGCGACACCCGGCACGGACGTGCGCCTCTCCGCCGGGTCCTGTGCGGACTCGGGGGTGTGGTGCGGGCGTCCGATCAGCGCGCGCAGCTCGTCCGGGCCGACGGTGACGGGGAGTTCCCGCTCACCCAGCTCGTGCTGCGCCGCCACCTTGCGCAGCACCCGTGAGACGGCGCGCTCCAGGTTCCGCACGCCCGCCTCCCTCGTGTACTCGCCCGCGAGCTTGCGCAGCGCACCGTCCTCGATACGCACCTCGTCGGCGGCCAGGCCCGTACGCTCCAGCTGACGGGACAGCAGGTGGTCACGGGCGATGATGATCTTCTCGTCCTCCGTGTAGCCGTCGAGCTGCACGACCTCCATACGGTCCAGCAGTGCTTCGGGGATCGCTTCCAGAACGTTGGCGGTGGCGAGGAAGACCACGTCCGACAGGTCGAGTTCGACCTCCAGGTAGTGGTCACGGAACGTGTGGTTCTGCGCCGGGTCGAGGACTTCGAGCAGCGCCGCCGAGGGGTCGCCGCGGAAGTCGGAGCCGACCTTGTCGACCTCGTCCAGCAGCACCACCGGGTTCATCGAACCGGCTTCCTTGATCGCCCGTACGATGCGGCCGGGCAGCGCGCCGACGTACGTACGACGGTGCCCGCGGATCTCCGCCTCGTCGCGGACACCGCCGAGCGCGACCCGTACGAACTCGCGTCCCATGGCACGCGCGACGGATTCACCCAGCGAGGTCTTCCCGACACCCGGCGGACCCACCAGCGCCAGCACCGCGCCGCCGCGGCGGCCCCCCACGACGCCGAGACCGCGCTCGTCGCGCCGCTTGCGCACCGCGAGGTACTCGGTGATGCGTTCCTTCACGTCTTGCAGCCCGGCGTGGTCGGCGTCCAGGACCGCCTGTGCGCCGCCGATGTCGTAGGCGTCCTCGGTCCGCTCGTTCCAGGGCAGTTCCAGGACGGTGTCGAGCCAGGTGCGGATCCAGCTGCCCTCGGGCGACTGGTCGGAGGAGCGCTCCAGCTTGTCGACCTCCTTGAGCGCCGCCTTGTGCACGTGCTCGGGCAGACCGGCGGCCTCGACGCGGGCGCGGTAGTCCTCACCCTCGTCCTCCGGGTCGCCGTTCAGCTCGGACAGCTCCTTGCGTACGGCCTCCAGCTGGCGGCGCAGCAGGAACTCGCGCTGCTGCTTGTCGACGCCCTCCTGGACGTCCTTCGCGATCGACTCGGCGACGTTCTGCTCAGCCAGGTGCTCGCGCAGCGAGGCGACGGCGAAGCGCAGCCGCTCGACGGGGTCGATGGTCTCCAGCAGGGTGATCTTCTGCTCGGTGGACAGGAACGGGGAGTACCCGGCGTTGTCGGCGAGCTGACCGACGTCGTCGATCTGCTGCAGGCGGTCCACGACCTGCCAGGCGCCGCGCTTGCGCAGCCAGTCGGCCGCGAGCGCCTTGTACTCCGTCATCAGCTCGGCCGCCTCACCCGGACCGGCGGACTGCCCGGCAGGCCGGCTGTCGGACGGGCTGTCGGACTGGTCTCCGGGGGCCGGCTGAGGTTCTGACTCCTCGATGCCTGTGCCCTCGACCCAGAGGGCGGCGCCCGGGCCGGTCGTACCGGAGCCGACCCGCACCCGCTGCCGGCCGCGGATCAGGGCTCCTGGATCACCGTCGGCGAGCCGCCCGACCTGCTCGACGCGGCCGAGCACACCGATGTCCGCGTATCGTCCGCCGACCCGCGGTACGAGCAGTACCTGCGGCTTCTCTCCTTCGGGCGCGGCGGCCTGCGCGGCTTCGACCGCCGCCCGTACATCACTGTCGGACAGGTCCAGCGGCACCACCATTCCCGGCAGCACGACCTCCTCGTCGAGGGGCAGCACGGGCAGGGTGAGCGATGTGGACTTCGAGGCCATGATCTCTCCCTAGGCAGGCAAGTTGAGCTATGCCCACTCAATGCGCAGCGCCTCGCAGATGTTCCGCCCTGCTCCTCTGTTCGCCACGAGCGATCACGTCCTCCAGGGCTCCCCGAAGCGGAGGTCTGGGCGCGCGCGAGCCCCTCTGGACCTGGCGGCCGGGGCGTCCGGCGAGAGCGCGTGTGCCCTCCCAGCGGCAGCTACGCCCGGGGGTCACGGCCTCTCCTGAAGGAAGGACGTCAGTGGTAGCGGAGCATCGAACCCAGGCCGGCGTTCTCCGCCCGCTGCAAGATCATGTGCGCCGTCGCGACATCCGTCGTGGACAGGCCCCGGTGCCAGAACAGGATGCTCTCGTCGTCGCTCTCACGAGCCGGCTTGTGGCCCGCGACGATCTCACCGATCTCCCCGTACAGCGTTTCCTCGGTGAGCCTTCCGCTGTCGAGGTGCGGGCGCAGCGCCCCGAACTGGCCTGCGCCCGACTGCGACTCGCGCCAGTTGTCCACCACGACCTTGTCGATCCGGTCGAGCAAGTCGATCTCGACCGCGCTGATCGTGCCGTAGGGGACGACGAAGGTGCCAGGGCGGATGTATTCGGTACGCACCAACGGGCTGCGCTCGGTCAGCCGTGACGCCTCGACCATGATGTCCGCGCCGTCCAACGCCTCTTCAGCGGTGTCCACCGCGCGCACGGGCTTGCCCAGGTGCTCGGAGAGCCGCGCGGCGAACGACTCCCGTGACTCCGGGCGCTTGCTCGTCACGCGGATTTCGTCGAAGTCGAACAGCTCGTCGAGCAGGACCACGTTCCACCAGGCGCTGCCGCGAGCACCGATGTGCCCGAGGATCTTCGAGTCGGGGCGCGCGAGGTGTTTGGCGCCGATGGCGGTCATGGCGCCGGTGCGTGCTTCGGTGATCAGAGTTCCGTCGACGATGGCACGCGGCATCCCGTTGTCCGGGTCCATGAGCAGGATCAGTGCCATCTCGCTCGGCAGGCCGAGTTGGAAGTTGGGCACGAAGTCGCCCACGACTTTGACTCCACTGACCTGCTTCTCGGACAGATGTCCCCTGAGCACGTTGAAGTGGCCCTTACCGCCGTTGTCAGGGATCAGATGCATACGGGGCTCGAAAACGACGCGGTCGTTTCCGTGGTCGGTGAGCACGTCCTCGACCGCCTCGAGGAAATCACCGTTGGTGAGCTTCAATTGCTCGATGTCGTGATGCGATACGAAGCGCATCCATACCTCTTGCATGCGAGTCCCTCTTATTCCTACCCGGTGGGGCCTGGGTCACCGACTTCCGCCGGAGGCATCGATGGGCCGTGCGCAATGCCGGTCCTGGGCGGACGGATAATCGGCCGACGACCGCTCGCGTCTTTGTATCAGCCCATTCATGGCCGGACAAGGTGCTGAATGAATTTATTCAGTCAGCACTCGGCGGCCCCGCTCCCCCGGCGGGCCGGGCCCGGACGGTTTCCTGCAAACCGCTGCGGGCGGCGATCGCGAGAAGATCGGCGGCCGGCCCGGCCAACCGCCTGCCCTTCGGCCACACGGCATACAGCGCTCGATGGAGGTCGAGTCCCTCGACGGCGACCTCTACGAGGCGCCCCTCCGCCAGGTCGGCGCTCAGCGCCAGCACACTCAGCACCGCGGGTCCGGTTCCCGCGACCACCGCGCTGCGCACGGCCGTGGTCGATCCGAGGTCGAGCTCCGGGCGGGCCGGGCCGCAGCCCGCCCGCTCCAAGGCTCCGTCCAGTGTCTCCCTGGTTCCGGAACCGGGCTCGCGAACGACCAGTGGGGCAGCCGCGAGTTCGCCGAGTGGCACCGGATGGTGACGGCGGGCCCACGGATGGCTTGGCGACACCACTACGGCCAGCCGGTCCACCGCGACACGGCAGTGGTCCAGTTCGCTCGGCACCGAGGGTGACTCGATGAAGCCCAGGTCGACCTCTCCCCCGGAGACCAGCTGCGTCACGGCGGCGGAGTTCATCACCTGAAGGCCGACGTACAGGTGGGCCTCGGCGCGGCGGAGTTCACCGATCCAGCCCGGCGCGAGGTATTCGGCGATCGTCATGCTGGC
>Ga0190265_10001720_pt1 | contig 14453 bp, 16 predicted proteins | sample Popmic124T_FD_133135 | JGI IMG/M metagenome (GOLD analysis project Ga0190265, IMG submission 133135) | Populus adjacent soil microbial communities from riparian zone of Indian Creek, Utah, USA - 124 T | ecosystem: Environmental > Terrestrial > Soil > Riparian zone | place: USA: Utah | collected...
CTTCGCCCTGGCGTTCAATCTCCTGGTGGGGGTCGTGGTCGGGGTGTTCCTCACCCTCTACTTCGTCTTGCGAGCCCTCAACCACCCGGTGATCGTCGAGCTGAGGCGCCCGCCGGGCGGCGGTGAGCTCGAGCGGGCGCGTGAGGGCGATCAACAGGTGCCGGGGATGCTGGTGCTTCGCATCGAGGGAGGCCTCTACACCCTCAACGTACGCGGGGTGCAGGCTGGAATACTGGAGCGGGCGTCATCGATGGATCCGCCGCCCAAAGTCGTCCTGCTGGACGTGGGCGGGACCGCAGACACCTCGGTCACCGTCATGGACGTCATGGCCGAGACCGATTACGTGCTCCGGCGATCCGGATCCGGGTTGTGGGTGGCAAACATCCCCACCCGAGCCGAGGAGAAGGCGAGAAGGGCCGCCATGTGGGAAGAGTGGTCGGGCGAGGGCAAGCTCCACGCCTCCGTGACGTCCGCTGTTGCCGCTTTTGAGCAGAGTCACGGGAGGACCAAGTCATGAGAGTGATTCGCTGTTGGCTGAGCGATGAGTAGCCCGGCGACCGACGCCACAACAGCCGGAGCCCGAGCGGGGTGGCTCTTCTCTTCTCTGCGCGACTACCGGCCCGAGTGGTGGAGAAGCGACCTCATCGCCGGGCTCACCGTTTGGGCCGTCCTCGTTCCCGAGGCCCTGGCCTACGCGACCATCGCCGGTGTTTCCCCGGTCATCGGCCTCTATGCGGCGCCCCCGGCGCTGATCCTCTATGCCGCCTTCGGGAGTTCCAAACATCTCGTAACGGGCCCGATGGCCGCAACCGCCGCCCTCTCCGCCGCCGCCGTCGCCGATGTAGCCAGCGACGACAACTTCGTCGCTTTCACAGCCATCCTGGCCCTGGTGACCGGGCTGATCGCCCTCCTCGCCGGTCTTCTCAAGCTCGGGTTCGTGGCCAATTTCATCTCCGAGCCGGTGCTGAAGGGTTTCATCATCGGCCTGGCCCTGACCATCATCGTCGGCCAGCTCCCCAAGCTGTTCGGCATCGAAGGGGGCGAAGGCAACTTCTTCGAGAAGCTCTCGGCCTGGATCAACGGGCTCGGCGAGACCGACCTCGGGACCCTCGTCGTGGGTTTGATCTCGCTGGCCATCGTGCTCCTGCTCAGGGCCTACTGGCCGGCGATACCCGGCCCGTTGGTGGCGGTCTTCTTCGGGATCGGGGCGGTGATGCTCCTCGACCTGGCCGAGAGGGGGGTCGCCATCGTCGGCGACATCGAGCCGGGACTGCCCGCTTTGGGCCTGCCCGACGGCTCGGCCGGCGACTATCTGGCGCTGGCCCCGGCTGCAGTGGGGGTCATGCTGGTCGGGTTCGCCGAGGGGCTGGGAGCCGGCAAGACCTACGCCTCCCGCCACCATTACCAGATCGACTCCAATCGTGAGCTGATCGGGTTGGGCGCGGCCAACCTCGGTTCCGGCCTGAGCGGAGGGATGGTCGTCAACGGCAGTCTCTCCAAGACCGCGGTGAACGGGTCGGCGGGCGCTCGAACCCAGGCATCCGGACTGGTGGTTGCGGTGCTCTCCATCCTCACCCTTTTGTTCCTCACCGGGCTCTTCGCCGACCTCCCCGAGGCCACGTTGGCCGCGGTCGTGATCGCCGCCATCGTCGAGCTGGTCGATATCGACTCGCTGAAAGAGCTCTATCGCACCTATACCGAGCGGCTGGGACGGATCTACGGCTTCGCTGCTCGACCGGACTTCATCGCCGCCACGGCAGCCATGCTCGGGGTCCTGTTCTTCGACACACTCCCCGGGCTTTTCATCGGAATCGGCATGTCATTGTTCCTGATGGTGTTTCGGTCGTCGAAACCCAACATCGCACGGCTCGGTGTGGTGCCGGGCACGGACGTGCTCGCCGACACCGACCGCCGCCCCGAGGCCGTCGAACCGTCGGGGGTGCGTGTGGTGAGAGTCGAGAGCGGCCTCTTCTTCGGCAACGCCGAATACGTGCGAGGCCACATTCGGTCCTTGGCTGGAGAACAAGGCGTCCGGGCCATCGTTGTCGACGCGGAGACCATCCCTTTCGTGGACGTGACGGCAGTGCGGATGCTCACCGAGCTAGCCGATGAGCTCGGGCGCGAAGAGGTCACCTTGGCCATGGCTCATGGCATTGGTCAGGTGCGAGATCTGATTCCGATCGACGGCGGAGAGCATGGCCCGGCCGTCTATCGGACCATCGACGAGGCGCTGGCAGCTTTGGCCCGGCCCGACGATTAGCCCCCTACGATTCGACCTCGCCAGAAAGAGGGGACGTGCCCATGGCAAAACCGGACCCAGAGATCCTCTCCCGCATCGGCTCGCTGGTCGACCAGGAGCGCGAGTTGCGCGACCGTCACGACGAGAAGCCCTTGGGTGAAGCGGAACGGACCAGGCTCGAGGAGCTGGAGACCGAGCTCGATCAGTGCTGGGACTTGCTCAACCAGCGGCGCGCCCTACGCGAGTTCGGGATGGATGCCTCCTCGGCCAAAGTCCGGGACGAGGACATCGTGGACGGTTATCAGCAATAACGCCGGTCAGTGCTCGGCGGCGTCGGCCTCGGCCTTGGTCAGATGGACCGTGCCGTCGGGGTGCTCGGGCGGGGAGTAGAGCGAATAGAGCTTGAGGTCTTCGGTCCCGGTGTTGACGACGTTGTGCCACAGCCCGGCCGGGACGATGAAGGCCCAGTCGTCCTCTACCTGATGGGTCTCGTCGACGGCATCCTCTGTCCGTCCAAACTCGACCCGGGCCTGCCCCTGCTCGAGACGGAGGAACTGGTCACGGTCGTGATGTGACTCCCAGCCGATCTCCTCTCCGGGGTTGAGACGCATCACCGTGAGCTGGGTGTGCTCCCCGGTGAAGACCACCGTCCGGAAGGTCTCGTTGGCGAGAGTGGCCTTTTCGATGTCGTCTAGCCATCCGAGCATGCGCCGTTTCCCTTCGTAGTCCTGGTTCGAGCCTACCTACGACCTCCCATCCCTTTCGTACCTGGCGGTCGGCCATCGTGCAAGATATAGAATCCGTCGCCCCGTGATCTGCGCACCGTGAACTATCTGAAGGAGCCGATGCCGACACCTGACGAGGTGACCCGCGAGGTGGCCGACACGGTGTCACAGATCATCTCCGACGTGGAGCGGGAGGGGACGACAGCGGTGCGTCGGCACTCGGTGCGTCTCGACGGGTGGGACCCCCCGTCGTTCCGGGTCAGTCCGGAGCAGATCAAAGCGGCAGTGGAGGAGATGGAGCCGAGGGTCGAGGAGAGCGCCCGCTTTCTCATCGACCAGGTGACCAACTTCGCCAGGCTCCAGAGGGAGACGCTGGTCGACTTCGAGACTGAGACGTTGCCGGGTGTCATCCTCGGTCAGCGCCATATCCCGGTCGGCTCGGTCGGGGCCTACTCGCCGGGAGGGCGTTATCCCCTCATTGCCTCGGCGGTGATGACCATCGCCACGGCCAAAGTCGCCGGGGTGCCCCGGGTGGTGGCCGCGGCCCCGCCCCGCGACGAGCAGGGGATGCACCGACCCCAGCTATGGGCCATGGCCGAGTGCGGCGCGGATGAGATCTTTTGCGTCGGGGGAGTGCAGGCCCTGGCCGGGATGGCTTTCGGCCTGGAGGACTCCGAACCGGTCGACATGATCGTTGGGCCGGGAAACGCATACGTGGCAGAGGCGAAGCGCCAGCTGTTCGGGAGGGTGGGCATCGACCTTCTGGCAGGTCCCACCGAGATCATGATCATCGCCGACGACACCGCAGACCCCTCGATCGTGGCCTGCGACCTGCTGGGTCAGGCCGAGCACGGGCCCACCTCTCCGGCGATCCTGGCCACCACCGACGAGAAGCTGGGCCGTGCCGTTATCGAGCAGGTTGATTGGTGGCTGGAGAGGGCCCACCGCCGATGTCGCCGGGGCGGCCTGGCGTGACTTCGGGACCATCATCTTGTGCGACGACGATGCCGGTCTGGTCGCGGTGGCCGACCAGATCGCCCCCGAGCATCTGGAGATCCAGACCAGGGACCCCGAGTGGTTCGTCGGCCGGCTCTCCAACTACGGGAGCCTCTTCATCGGCACCCACGCCACCGTGGCCTACTCGGACAAGGCCATCGGGACCAACCACACCCTGCCGACCCGCGGTGCGGCCCGGTACACGGGTGGATTGTGGGTGGGGAAGTTCCTCAAGACAGTGACCACCCAGCGATGCGAGCCGGAAGGGTCGAGACAGGTTGCCGAGGCGGCTGCGGTGGTGGCCGACGCGGAACTGATGGCCGGTCACGCCATCAGCGCCCGGCTCCGCCTCAACCCCGAATTCTTCCCCGATGTGCTCGAGGGCCCCGATGACTGAGTCGGAGGTGGCGATCGTCACCGGGGCCAGCCAGGGCATCGGTCGGGTAATCGCGGTCGAGATGGCGAGGGGTGGTGGCGTGGTCGTGCTCGCCGCACGCAACCTCGAAGGGCTGAAGGAGACGGCGGAGATGGTCGAGGAGGCGGGTGGCCGACCGATGGTGGTGGAGACCGACGTGAGCTCTCAGACCTCGGTGGGCGACATGGTGGGTGCGGTGACGGCGGAGCACGGCCGGATCGATGCCCTGGTCAACAACAGCGGGATCGGAGGGCCGAGCGGGAAGCTGTGGGAAGTGGATCCCGGAGAGTGGAAGTCCACTTTCGACGTCAACGTCTTCGGTGTGTTCCATGTGACCAGGGCGGTCTTGCCGGTGATGATCGAGCAACAGGCCGGGTCGGTGGTCATCATCGGCTCGATCAGCGGTAAGCGGCCCCTATTCGGGCGTTCCGCCTACACCACGACCAAGACGGCGCTGATCGGGTTGACCCGAACCCTCGCCTCCGAGGTGGGGCCGGAGGGGATCAGGGTGAATCTCGTCTCACCCGGCTTCGTGGCCGGGCCACGTATCGAATGGGTGATGAAGGCACAGGCCGAGGCCCGGGGTATCAGTTTGGACGAGGTGCGAAGCGAGTTCGAGAACGAGGCGCCGCTGCGCCGGCTGACCGACCCGGTCGACGTTGCCCGGGCCGCAGTCTTCCTCGCCTCGGAAGCGGCGAGTGGCATCACCGGGGCTGACCTCAACGTCAACTCCGGTGCGGTGATGTATTGAGCGACCAGGAGGAGTCATGACGCGATTGATCGATCTGTCCCAGCCGATCTTCGAAGGGATGAAGGTCTACCCCGGGCATCTGAAGACGGTGACGTTCCAGCATGCGACGCACGAGGAGACCGGGCCCAGGTTCACGTCGGACTTCTCCTTTCAGACCCTCGGGTTCATGCTCAACGACAACGGGCCGACCCATGTCGACTCGTTCAGCCATCTCGACCCCGATCCGGCGGCGCCGACCATCGACCAGATGGACCTGACCTTGTTCTACGGACCGGCTGTGTGCTTGGACGTGTCGGCGATCCCACCTCAGACGGACATCACCGACAACGACCTGGACCGGGCCTTGGAGTCGTCCGGGTTGACCATCGACTCCGGGGATCACTGTTTCTTCTACACCGCCACCTACGACCGTCATCACGACCAGCCCGAGTATCTGACCAGCTTCGCCGGTCTCGGGCCATCGGCCTGTCAATGGATAATCGACAAGGGAATCGTCACCTTTGGCGTCGACTCACCCACTCCGGACAATCCGGCCTCTACCGAGTACCCGGTCCATCTCATGTGCCGTCATGAGCGCAAGACCCACTACGAGAACCTGGTGCTCACCGAGGTGGTGGGCAGACGGTTCACGTTCGTCGGTTTCCCCCTGAAGGTCGTGGGAGCCCACGGTGGGCCGACCCGGGCGGTGGCGATCGTCGAGGACTGATGGTTTTGGCGCGGCGATATGACCCTATTGGCTCACATCGCCGCGCCAGAACGAGTGGGCCCTAGGCCGGGGCGGTGGAGGGCTGCATCTCCTCGAATCGACCCAGGATCTCGGCCTGCAGGGTGGCGACTTTCGGGTCCGCTGCCCGCCGGGGATGAGGGAGGTCGATGGAGATGTCGTCGAAGATCCGACCGCCCGGGGCGAGGACGATGATGCGGTCCGAGAGTTGCACTGCCTCGACGACATCGTGGGTGACGAAGAGCACTGTCTTGCGGGTGGCGGTCCACAGGTCCTGGAGATGGTCGCGCAGGGAGCGTGCGGTGATGGCGTCGAGGTGGCTGAAGGGCTCGTCCATCAGGAGCAGGTCGGGCTCCACCGAGAAGGCACGTGCTATCCCGACCCGTTGCTGCATCCCTCCTGAGAGCTGCCCGGGAAACATGTCGTGGGTGTGGTCGAGGCCGACCATCTCCAGGTAGCGGGCGGCCCGGGCGGCCCCGGCCTCGCCGTCGTCGCGGACATAGAGCATGTTGTCGATCACGGTTCGCCAGGGCAGGAGACGGGCATCCTGGAAGACGTATCCGAGGTGGGCGGGGCTGTCGCCCTCCGTGACGGAGACGGTGCCGCTGGTCGGGGTCTCCACCCCCGACAAGATGTTGAGCAGGGTGCTCTTGCCGCATCCGGACGGCCCCACGATGGAAACGAAGACGTTCCCATCGACCTCGAGCGAGATGTCGCCGATGGCGACGACCGGGCTCCCGCCCTTCTGCGGAGGAGGGAACGTCTTGCTCAGACGCTCGATGACTACTCGTGCCATGTCATAGTCCTACCTGTCCTTCTTCGACCTGGATGAAGTCGACGTCGCTCTGGTCCCTCCATCGGAACGCTCGCTTCTGAAGCCGGTTCAGGATCACCCGGTCGACTACGACGATGAACACGATGAACACGATCACCCATCCCACGAAACCCCGGTAGCGGTTGGCGTCGAACCAGTAGCGAGTGCGGAAGCCGACTCCGGCTTGCCCGCTGAACCACTCTGAGAGCAGAATGCCGTTCCAGCCGATGATGATCGCAAAGCGAAGCCCGGCGAATATGTAACCGGCTATGGCGGGGACTATGAGATGGCGGAATTGCTTCGACCGCCCGACCTCGAACGCCGTCGACATGTGCTTCAACTCGGGAGTGATGGCGCGGGTGCCCTGTGCCACATTGACTGCGACGAACGGGAAGGCGCTCAATGCCACCGTGAGCACCGGGGCCTGCCAGGCGATGCCGAACCACATGGTGGTGAGGAAGGCCCATACGAACGCCGGCATCGTCAGGAGGACCAGGACGGTGTCGTTGAGTAGGGCCCGGGCCAGTCCGGACAGCCCTATCAGGATCCCGACCAACACCCCTGCGACGAATCCGATGAGGAGGCCGAGCGAGAAGCGGCGCAGAGTGATGGCGAAATGCTCGAAGAACTCGCCGGTCACGATGCCGCCATGTGATCCGCCAGTGATCTCGACGTAGAGGAAGTTGACCACGGACGCCGGGCTTGGCACCCGCGGGGCGATGAGGGTGAGGAGTTGCCACGCCCCGATGAAGACAACGGCGGCGGTGACCTGGGCTCCTGTCGGAGAGGTCAGCCAGCGGCGGAAGCGCCCGGGGGATTCCGTGGACTCCTGCAGGGCGACAGGAGCGGCGGTCATCGATCCCGCTCCCACTGGCGCCAGCGGAACAACCGTCGCTCCAACCGGACCAGTACGAACCGCTCCAAGAGCAGCATGAACAACACGAAGAGGAGCACCCAAGCGATGACGGCTGGCATGTTGAACAATTGGTAGTTCCGTCTGATCTGGAAGCCGATGCCCTTCGACGACCCAAACACCTCGGTCAACGTGCCCACCTTCCAGGCAAGCGAGAACGAAAGACGCACCCCCGCGAAGACGAAGGGAAGGACAGATGGCACCACGACATGCCTGAAGACCTGGCTCTCGTTACGGCCGTATGCCGTGCTCATGTCGACCAGTCTCCGATCGACACCGTGGACCCCCTCGGCGACGTTGATGGCGACGTAGGGCATGGAGATCAGCCCGACGGCGAGCACCGGCCCCCAGAAGGAGATGCCGAAAACGACGAACGCCATCACCGCGTAGGTGAGCCCGGGGATCGACCCGGCCACCACCACCGGGGATTGGAGGAAGTTGCTCCAGTACTTGCTCCTCCCCATCAGGAACCCAAGGGGGGTGCCGATCAGGATGGCGACGAGGAAGCCGGCGAAGACCCTGACGATGCTGGCCCAGAACTGGGCCCAGAAGTCTTCCTGGAGGATTGTGACTATCTCCTGGAAGACACGTCCCGGTGAGGGGAGACGGGCCTCCGACCCGACCCACAGCGACAGGAGCCACCAGAGACCGATGAAGACGAGCCAGCCGAGGACGACAGCCAGGTACCGCCGCCGGCGTGAGCCGGCGGCGGTACGAAGCACCTGCGCCTGGTCCAGGTCCTCCTGGAGCGTCTCAGCGACGGTGTCGGTCATGGACTAGGGGGTCAAGATCTCGAATCGTGGATTCTCCTCATCGGCCTCCAGGAACCCGTTCTCCCGCATGACGTCGAACAAGGGGAGCTCGGCGTCCAGCCACTCCTGATCCAGGTAGACCGAGGTGACGAACCAGTCGTGTTCGGTCAGCCAGTCCTGCATGAACGCCACTTGCTCTTCGCCTTCCACGGCGAAGTGCTGGGGGTAGCTGGCGATGATGTCGGTCTTGTTGGCCTGCCACTCGTCGATGCCCCGTTGCCAGAGGCTCATGAAGAAGGCGATCTCGTCGGGGTGCGAGTCATACCACTCCTCGTCGGCCAGGAACACGTTGATCATCGGTCCTTCGTGGCCGGGGTTGTTTGCGATCTCCTCACCGTAGAGCTCGGCCGAGGTTCGGCCGTCGTAGAGCACCCGCAGCTCCTCGTTCAGCAACTGAGTGACCGCGAAGTCGGGCAGCACCAGACCCGCCGCCGTCTCCTCGGCCGCCGTGGCCGGGCCGGTGTTGGTGATGTCGATCTGAGTCAGCTCGAAGTCGCCGCCTCCGGTGCGAAAGTCGAGGCCGTGGAGCTCGGAAGCAATCACACCCCAGATGAGAGTCGACGAGACCGAGTCCCACACGGCCAGTGTCTGGCCGCTCAGGTCCTCGAGGGTCTGACTCGTGGTGTCCGAGGCTGGCACCGCCAGCACCGACCGATCGATGTTGTACTTCCCGAAGACGACCGACGTGGTCCCCGCCTGAGCGTCCAGAGCCGGCACTTCGAAGTCGCCCACCGAGACGATGTCGGCGAATCCGCCGGCGTAGATCCCAAACTCGTCCCAGGTCACCTGAGCCAGGATGCAGATCCCGGACTCCTGCTCCATCTCGTCTTTGATCCCGTTGTCATTCAGATAGTCCCAGACCGGGTCGGGGGCGAAGGTGAAGCGGATGACTCGTTCACAGCCTCCATCTCCGCCATCACCACCGGTCTCAGCCGTCTCGCCGTCGTCGCCACATGCGACCACGATGAGAGCCAACGCCAGCAACGCGGCCAGCATGCTCCGTCTCTTCATCTTCTCCTCCTGTTTGTCACCGATCCGGTGAGCCTGTCGAATCCTATACAATGTGTGATATAGGCGTCGGGGAAACGCCGGGCGTGCTGTCATAATCCGGGCGTGGACGAGAAGGCATCCACCGCTCTGCCGATCGGCGCCAAGGCTCCGTCATTTTCCCTACGACGGACCTTCGAGGAGACGGTGAGTCTCGATGATCTGCTTCGCCGGGGGCCGGTTGTCGTCGCCTTCTACGTCTTCGACTTCGGGAACATATGAAGCCACGAGTTGTCCCAGTTCGGGGCAAAGATCGGTGACATCAGGGGAATGGGGGTGGAGCTGGTGGCGATCGCGGTGACCCCCACCTTCGCCCAGATGGCCTTTGCCGAGAAGCTGGGTATCGACTTCCCGCTCTTGAGCGACTGGGAGGGCGCCACCAGCGCCGCCTACGGAGTGAGGTACGACTCGTGGAAGGATCACGCGGGAGTGGCCAAGCGCTCGGTGTTCGTCATCGACCGGGAAGGTCTGATCACCTACGTGTGGAGCAACGACGACGCCCTCACCCTCCCCGACTTCGACAAGGTGATGGAGGCCATAGTCGCGGTGTCGGCCGGTGACTGATGCTTCTGGCGCGGCGATCTGACCCTATAGGGTCAGATCGCCGCGCCAAAACGAAAGGTCGTCACTCCACCGCAACCGGGGCCAGAGCGTCGATGTCGGTGACCACGTCGAGGACGACCGGGCGGTCGGCGGATAGGGCACGGTCGAAGGCGGCGGCGAGGTCGGCGGGTTTTTCGACCCGGATCCCGATCGCCCCGATGTGCTCGGCGAGCCCGGCGAAGTCGACCTCGGTGAAGACCCACATCTCCAACGCCTTCTCGGTCTGTTTCCCACCGTAGACCCGGTCGAAGCCGCGTTTGGACTGGTTGCCCGAATGATTGTTGTTGACCACGGTGATCGAGTTGATCCCCCAGCGGACCGCGGTCTCGATCTCGGCCACGTGGTACCAGAAGCCGGAGTCCCCGGTGAAGCACACCACCGGGCGGTCGGGTTGGGCGCATTTGGCACCCAACGAGGCGGGGAAGGCCCAGCCCAGGTGACCGGCGCTGCGCAGATAGGACTGGCTCGCCGTCCGCAGGTCGTACATCCCGCCCATCCACATCCCGGCATGACCGGTGTCGACCACCACGATCCCATCGTCGGGGACCAGATCGGTGAGCTCGGCGCAGAGTCGCTCTGGGCGCATCGGCACCTGATCCGACTCCAGCAGCGGGGCATACTCGAGCCGCCAGTCGGTGACATGACCGGCGGCGGTCTCCGCCCACCCGGAGTTGTCGTCGGTCTCACCGGCCAGTTCGAGCATTCGGGTGAGGGCGGTTCGAGCGTCGGCGTTGATCGTCACTTCAGGCGGGTAATTGCGGCCCAGCGCCTCTGGCTCGATGTCGAGTTGGATCGCCCGTGTCCCCAACGGCGGCACCTTCCAGAAGTGGGTGGTCATGCCCCCGGTCTCGGTCCCCAGGAAGAACACCAAGTCTGCGTCCAGCACGACCCGGTTGGCCGAGCCCCGGGAGTAGCTGCCGACCACGCCGACCGAGAGGGGGTGGGTGCCGGGGATGACGTCCTTTCCGTTGAGCGAGGTGGCGACGGGTATCTGCAGTCGCTCGGCCAGCTTCACCAACCTCGTCCCGGCGCCGGAGGCCCGGACTCCGCCCCCGGCGACGATCACCGGCCGCTCGGCGGCTCTGAGCAGCTCGAGGGCCCGGACCAGGTCGGTGTCATCGGCCAATGGACGGAACGGAGGGACCAGTGCGTACTGCTCCTCGCAGAACACGTCCATCTCCGCCTCCCCGGCGTCGAGCTGGCCCTCGTTGCCGGCAAACTGGAGATGGACCGGTCCCGGCGCCCCGGTGGTGGCGACCCGGAACGCCTGACGGATCATGTCCGGGATCCGATCAACGGCGTCGATGGTGACGTTCATCTTGGTCACCGTCTCGAAGGCGGGGACGTCGTCCACCTCCTGATATACCTTGCGGAACTTGGTGTGCGGGTCCCGTCCACCGGTGAAGGCGATGACGGGGGAATGGGCCAGATAGGCGTCACGGAGCCCGGCGGCCAGGTTGTGCGCTCCCACGACCTGGGCGGCGCAGATCCCGGGCCGTCCCGAGGCCCGGGCATAGCCGTCGGCCATGTAGGCGGCAGGCTTCTCCCCATGGGGTCGGAGCCGTTTGATCGAGGTGTTGGCTTCGATCTCGACCATGGTCCGACGCAGCACTGCCGGGACATGGAACAGATGGGTCACCCCGTAGCCATCCAGCATCTCGGCCAGCACCCTGGCCCCGGTGGTGGTCATTTCTCTCCTTGTGGACAGACGAAAAGGATGCGCACGGCCAGAGAACGCCCCCTCCGGCCCGTTTTCTCCCCACGAAGGGGGGAGTACCGGCGGAGCCGGGGAGGAGGGAACTCTTGGCCACCTCCCCCTCCGGGGGAGGAAATGGAGTGACCGTTTCTCTCCCCGTAGGGGGGAGTACCCCGAAGGGGGGAGGGGGGACTCACCGTTCGAACCTGGCCTTTCCTGTCGTGGTCACGGTCCCATCTGGCTTGCGGGCCCAGAGCTCCACCTCGACTCCCTCGTCGTCGACCGCGGTCACGCTTCCCCCGCACTCCAGGGTGTCCCCCAGATATGCCGGTGCCAGATGACGGTAGGAGATGGAGCGGAGTCGGGCGGAGTCCCCTAGCCAGGACTCGGCGGTTTGCACCAGGTAGACCCCCTGCAGCGGGCCGTGGATGAGGAGCCCCGGATGCCCGTCGTGCTCGATGGTGAACGGGGCGTCGTAATGGATGCGATGCAACAGCCAGGACGAGGCGCTGAACATGAACAGGTCGAGTGCGGACGGGGTGCGGGTCTGCACCGGCGCTTCGGTTCCGGTGTCGGGCAGACTCATCGATAGATCCTGGTGAAGGTCTCACGGGCCACCAGCTCACCGTTCTGGTTGGTGAAGGAGAACTCCATGTCGACAAAGACCAAAGGCCCGGATCGCCCCTCCTTCTCGTACATGTTGGCGAGCCTCTTCTCCACCGTGATCACGTCACCGGCCACGACCCGCTCACCGAGCAGCACCGAGGTCTCTCCGGCCATCGCCCTCTTGGTGGGAAGGGGCGGCACGTCGGCGCTCGGCGAGCCGTCCGGCTCCAGTCGATCGGCGGGGACCAGGGCGGAGGCATGCATTCGCACCACGTAGGTGAAGAGAGTGGGGGCCACCACGTTGAGAAACCCGGCGGCCACGGCGGCTTCCCGATCGAAATGGATCGGGTTGGTCTCGCCGGTGGCGTGGGCGAATTTGGCGATGTCGGTGGCGGTGACGTGCATTTCGAAGGGCGGGTACTCCCGGTCGGCCCACCGTCTCGCCTCCTTGGTGATGATCCCCACTAGTGGCCCGTCGCCCGAATGTTGGCGGCGTCGCTCCGGCCCTCGACGCCCCTGGCTGCGTCGAAGTGCTCGCCGCACCTCCCCGGGTGCGACTGCGCGCTTCTCCTTGCCAGATGTCGCCGATGGCTCGGAGACACGCGCACCCCATTCGAGCGACAGACCACTAGATCCCCATCGTCTTGGCGATGATGTTGCGTTGGATGTCGGAGGTCCCGGCTCCGATCACTCCCAATCTCGACTCCCGGAAGTGGCGTTGCAGGTCGTACTCCATCGTGTACCCGTAACCCCCGAGGACCTGGAGCCCCATGTCGGCCACCTGCTTGTAGGCCTCGCATGCGTAGAGCTTGAGAATGGCGGCGTCCCGGGCGGTGGCCAGGTCCCGGTCGAGACGTGAGGCATATCGGTAGACCAGCATCTGGGAGATCTCGACCATGGTCTGCATGTCGGCCAGACGGTGGGACACCGCCTGGAACTCCGAGATGGGTCGGTCGAATTGCTTGCGTTCTTTGGCGTAGGCCACCGAGTCGGCCAGGGCCGCCGCTGCCGCCCCGGTTCGGGCCGCGGACAGGCAGAGACGCTCGTAGCGGAGATAGACCCCGAGATCGGCCCATCCCTCGTGGAGTGTGCCCAGCATCCTGGTCTTGGGCACCCTGACGTCGGTGAAGTAGAGCATCGCCGTCCCCAGCGGCCAGTGGCCCAGGGTTTCGATCGGCTGCCACTCCAACCCCGGGCTATCGGTGTCGACGATGAAGTTGGTGATCCCGTGGTGCTTCTTTCCCTCCGAGGAGGTGCGGGTGGCGACGACGTCGAGATCGCTGGCTTTGAACCCGGAGGTGAACACCTTCTGCCCGTTGAGCACGTAGGCGTCGCCGTCCTCGACAGCGGACAGACTGATCGCCGCCGCGTCCGACCCGGCATCGGGCTCGGTGAGGGAGAAGCAGACGGTGAGCTCGCCGGAGGCGACACGGGGGAGCAGTTCGGCTTTCTGCTCGTCGGTGCCGTCGCGGCTGATGGCGAGCCCGCCCCAAGTGACAGCCCGAAAAACCCAAAAGGAGAGATCGAGAAAGACCCGGCCCAGCTCCTCGAGCAAGATGGCCACCTCGACCGCACCCCCGCCGGCCCCCCCGTGCTCCTCGGGGATGTTGATCCCGAGCCAACCCTGCTCACCGAGCTTGTCGTAGAGATCGCGCGGTGGCTTGCGCTCCCGATCGCACTCCCGGACATACTCCCGGCTGATCTCCTTCTCGCAGAACTCGCGCACCGTGGCCCGGAACAGATCCTGTTCGGGGGTGAATTCGTGGTCCATCGGGGAAGGCGGCTCCTTTGGGTGCGGAGGGGTCGGATCATATATCGTGCATCCTGCATCAACCGACTCCCAGTGAGGAAATGTGACTGCGAGCATCGAGACCGTCCGCGAGCTGAGCCAACGTCATAGCAACTGGGGCCGTTGGGGGCCGGACGACGAGAAGGGCACCCTGAATCTGGTGACACCTGAGATGGTCGTGGCCGCCGCTGGGTTGGTCCGGCAGGGAAAGACCATCTCGATGGCCCTTCCCTACGACGAGGACGGCCCCCAGAACGGTGGTCTGGGTCGCTTCAACCCGATCCATCTCATGATCCGGGATGGGGCCGATGCCATTGCCGGGA
>Ga0190265_10001721_pt1 | contig 14452 bp, 7 predicted proteins | sample Popmic124T_FD_133135 | JGI IMG/M metagenome (GOLD analysis project Ga0190265, IMG submission 133135) | Populus adjacent soil microbial communities from riparian zone of Indian Creek, Utah, USA - 124 T | ecosystem: Environmental > Terrestrial > Soil > Riparian zone | place: USA: Utah | collected...
CTGTTGGGGATGAGCTTGATGGGCGGAGGCATGTGGGGCGTTGGATTCGTCACCGTCGACATGCGCATCCGCAAACTCCTCAAGCGCTTTCTGGCCACGCCCATGAAACGAAGCCATTTCTTGCTCGCGGTCATGATCAGCCGAATGCTGTTCATGGTTCCCGAAGTTTTGCTGCTCTTGATCTTCGCGCGGTTGGTTTTCGGAGTGGTCATCTACGGCAACTTGCTCACTTTAGTCACATTGATCCTGCTCGGAGCGCTCATGTTTTCAGGCATCGGGCTGTTGATGGCTACGCGCGCTCACACACTGGAAACCATTAATGGCTTGATGAACCTCTTCATGCTCCCCATGTGGATCACGTCCGGAATCTTTTTCTCCGTCGACCGATTCCCCGAGGCCATTCAACCCTACCTGCGAATTCTGCCGCTCACGCCTTTGATCGACGCCATCCGCAGCGTCATGTTGGAGGGGGCCACCTTGAGCTCGCTCGGTTGGGAACTGGGCAGCATGCTGATCTGGAGCGTGGTTAGCTTCGCCGTGGCCTTAAAGTTTTTCCGCTGGGGATGAGTAATGGGCACGCTTAACGGCCCCGACAGCAAACTGAATCTTGTGCAGATGTTCAGCTATTACACGTATCGGCTACGAAGTTGAACGCTTTGCGCAATTCTTCTTCCGAAGCGTGACTGACGGAATCGAACACCTCGACTCTTCCGTCCTGGAATGAAAGCGTCAGAGTCCAAAAAACCTGAGTGGCGCAATCCTTGCGGAGGTTGATGCTGACAAGTCCCACAAGATTGATGGCGCGTTTCCAATAGTAAGCGGGCTGTTCATGAAGCACGTTCAGTACTTGAGTTTTGTCCACTCCTTCAGCTTGCCGAAAGCATTAAACGTTAGGCGGAGATTTTCCCCGTGCGCCGGCAATGGCGTCTCGGTTCCCACACCAACTCCCACTCCCGAACCTGAACCGTAAGACCCTCCACCTACGCCAAAGCCAAGCGACATGCGTGGACTTTTTTTCAGGACCCATTCCGCCGTTTTCCCGTCCGCGGATTCCGTCACAACAGCGGGCTTGCCCAAATCAGCCAGGGCCTGGTCGTAGGAATAAGTGCCTATCTTTTGCTTCCAGTCGATTGTCTTAGCATCGACCTTTTTGGCGGCGGAATTGGAAGCACAACCCACGAACGCCACGGCTCCGATTACGAAGAGAATGCTAATAATCATGTTCGCCCGGCTAGCGTACCGTTTGTCGATCCCGCTATTGAACAATTCTCCCTCCGCCATAATTTTTTTCCTCGCCAGAGATTAGCCCACTCTCGTGCAATCGCAATTTTCCCGAGAGGATTGCAAAGTACTCGCTTTAAAATCTCAGCTTCGGGTTGCGGTCGGCGGGGGGGAGTGGCGCGGAGGGCGGAGAGAAAGCGTCTAGCGAATCGGAGCCGAGCGCAACGTCCGCTGCCGGAACCGCAGACGGAAGCTCTCCCATATTGGATCGAACTAAATAGAGTCCGTGACGAGCGCGCGGCGTAGAGGAGCGGGCGTGGTCGAGAAGGGGACAGGGCCGACCAAAGCGCCCGTGAAACGAAGCAAAACGCGCGTTGGGTCCGATTTGCTTGGAATGTGCAGATTCCATTTTCATTGTCGGTATTTTCGATTATCGATCTGTTGAAATAGCGGACACGGGAACAAGTGGCCGCCGTCGCTTGGGCTTGGGTCGTTGGCGGCAGTTTTCGCACTCGAGCAGCGAAACAAACACCAATGAAAGTTATGAAAAGGAAGATCGACGTAAGCAGCCTCCTTTTAGGAGCGTTCATTGGAGCCGTCTCAGTACTTTGCGTCGCTGCCGTCGCGACAAAGACCAACGCTGGTGCCTCCGGCGACACGACTGCTCAAGGAAACGAACTTCAAATCGAACAGGTTACGGGCATCGGGGGTGTCTTTTTCAAAGTAAACGACCCTAAAGGGATGACCGCGTGGTATCGGACAAACCTGGGCATTCAATCCAAAGGCGGCTACACGGTCTTCACCTGGCGCGATAAGGATCATTCCGAGAAGATGGGTCAGACCGCCTGGCGGATTTTCCCGACCAACACAACGTACTTTGGCCAGTCATCGTCCTCTTTGATGATCAACTATCGGGTAGCGAATCTGGATCGGATGCTGGAACAGCTTCGCAGGAGTGGCGTGAAGATTGAGAAGGTCGAGGATTACGATTACGGGCGCTGGGCCTGGATCATAGATCCGGAAGGCAACCGCATCGAGCTATGGGAACCCAAGGGAAAATGAGGGCGCCGCCTGATCATGCGCTACCGAAGATTTCAAACTGAGCCACTACCTTTTACTTTTTTCCTCTAAACCCGCCTATGAGGTAAACAATCAGGCAGATGATGAGAATGAGGCCAATGCCGCTTCCACCATAGACGGGACCGCCCCAATAAAAACCACCGCCGCCCAAAAGCAGAAGCAGGATGAGAAGAATTAGAATTGTTTGCACGACGCAACGTACATGTCTTTCGTTGCAATTGCGAGGATTCTGAAAATGATCTCAAGATGCTCCTGCATTCGCACCCCAGGTTCGAATACGATGTCGCCATTCTCGGTGGAGGTAGCGCTGGATACGCGGCAGCGCGGACAGCTGCGGCTGCTGGATTGCGCACAGTAGTGATCGAAGGCGGTGCCGAAGTGGGCGGGCTGTGCATCCTCCGTGGCTGCATGCCCACCAAAGCATTGCTCTACGCTGCGGAAGTTTTTCATCGCACCAGTCATGCTCAGGCGTGGGGCATTCGTTTTGAAGGCGTCAGTTTAGACTTCGCGGAAGTAATGGCGCGCACGCAGGCGATCATTAAAGGCTTTGCGGACGATCGCCGCGAACTGTTGGCCAATGGCAAATTCAAGTTCATCCGCGCTCATGCGAACTTTCTCGATCAGCATTCGGTCGTGCTGAGTAACGGCGAGCGGCTTACCTCCGCGCATTTCGTGATTACCACCGGCTCCACCGTTGCGCCGGCTCCGTTGTCCCAGCTTGGGCAAGTTGGTTATTTCACGAGCGACGATGTCGTGAAGATGACGCAGATCCCGAAATCCTTGATTGTCCTCGGCGGGGGCGGGGTAGCGGTGGAATTGGCGCAGTTCTTTGCGCGCTTCGGCGTCAAGGTCACGCTTCTCCAGCGCAGCGAGCATCTCCTGCGTGAGTTCGACACCGATGCCGCGATGGAGATTGAGAAAGTCTTTCGTCGCGAAGGAATCGAAGTTTTCACGAACACAACGCTGACTGACGCGCAGCAAGAAGGTCTGTTGAAGACCATTTCGTTTCAGCATGAGGGGAAGCTTGTGTCGGTGTCCGCGGAAGAAATTCTGCTGGCCTTGGGTCGCGTGCCGAACACTACCTCTCTCGCCCTCGACAAAGCCGGCGTCGCTACCGAAAACGGGCGCATCGCAGCGAACGAATTCATGCAATCTAGCGTGTCGCACATCTACGCCGCCGGCGATTGCACCGGCCCGCACGAGATTGTGCATCTCGCCGTGCAGCAGGCGGAGATTGCGGCGCACAACATTGCGCACCCGAATGCCCCGCGACGGATGGATTACCGTCTCTTGCTGGCGGTGATTTTCACGGAGCCGCAAGTGGCGTGCGTCGGCCTGACTGAAAAGGTCGCGACAACGCGTGGCGTTTCGTATTTGATCGCGCGTCATCCCTTTAGCCACTACGGCAAGTCCGTCATCATGGAAGCCAGAGACGGCTATGTGAAACTCCTGGCTGACCCGCAGTCAGGGGAAATCCTCGGCGGTGCGTGCGTCGGGGCCTTCGGCGGCGAGTTGATCCACGAAATCGTCGCGGCGATGGCAAAACGGATGACCGTCCAGGAACTCGCGGCCCTGCCGCACTACCATCCCACGCTGGCGGGAATCTGGACGTACCCGGCGGAAGCATTGGCGGAGCGAATCCCAGCGCCGCAGTAGGGTTACACCTGATAGGAAAGCTTCAGCACGCCGCGTAGCGTTGCCCGATGAAGACTTTGTTTACGGCGGAAGCGATTTCCAAAGGCGCGCGTTCGGGAACCGTTCACTCACCCGATCAGTTGCTGAATGTCACGCTGGGAAATCCATTGGAGAAAGGCATCGAGAAACGCGGTCCCAATCCCGAGCTGTTGTTTGCAGGCGCATATTCCGCCTGTTTCCACGGCGCCTTGGTCAACGCGGCCAAGAAACTCGGCACACCGGTCGAAGATTCCACGGTCGGAGCATTGGTGAGTCTGATCGAAGATGATCAGGGCGGCTTTCGTTTAAGCGTGGAGCTATATGCGAAACTTCCTGGCATCGATCGCGCTCAAGCTCAACGCATCATGGACGAAGCGCACAAGACTTGCCCCTATTCCAAAGCCCTGCGCGGCGACACTTCCGTAAAGCTGAAGGTCGATTAAGCCATCCCCGCTGCTTCCGAGTGGCGTTTGAAATCCTCCCTCGTGTCCGCATGGCAGCAATTACGTCAACGCATTAGCTGGCTGGGAAGACAGCCGGCGCTGGACGCTTTGCTGGCGCACGCCGATCCCACGCGGCCTTTGCTTGAACGAGTGGCGTGGGCGGAAGACTTAATCGCCTGGGTGCGTCGTCGCTCTCCGGGGAAAACCCTGCGTCTGTTACTCCAGATTCTCGAACGCCAGCCCGAAGCCCGTTTACGCGTGGCGCTCACGTTCCGCTCGCTGGTGCGCGATACGCAGGCACTCGACCTTTTCGCCGACACGGGCCTGCCGCGTCGCGTGGCGTTCAGTCACGAGGCGCTTTCACGATTAGCGGCACTGCTCCTTCCGGACCCACCGAATAGCGCATTGACAGAGTAATGAGTTGCATCCGTCGCAGCAGGTGCTTCATTAAACGGAATGACAATTGTCGTGAGGCTCCTTACGGCAGTCGCTGAAAGGGGAGTGGGCGCGCTCAATTCACGCCATCCAGATTTGTCGTCTGCTCGTAACGCCAGACGTTGGTTACACCAAACAAGGACAACGGTGCTGTTTGAGCAACGCCGCGCGAGAGCGCGACAAAAACGGAAAACGTAATCAGCAGGTGTACGAGCCGGGGCATTCTGGCGACAGTATCACCAGCATTTAGCATTTTGCATCATCTTTTAAATCGCATCGCAGGCGCCCTCACTCACTCTGTCGGATTTTGGCATGGCGAAGTGCATGTCGGAGTGTCAGTGAAAGTGTCAGAAAAGCACACGAAGAGCACTGGTGAGTAACTGTAGAGTAGACGACGTGCCTATGCTCTACGAAATCGACATATGACGAGGAACAAGTAAACTCTTCGCCACTTTGAAGTGCTCGTTGTTTAGTCTCGCCTGTAGCGCGTTGTTTTGTTCCACAAACGCTTACGCAGACAGCGTCGTCGTTTTTAGTGAGGTCATGTATCACCCCGCCACCAACGAAAGCCAGTTGGAGTGGGTGGAGTTGCACAACCAGAACGCCATCGATGTGGATCTCGGCGGGTGGAAGCTGATTGGTGGCATCGACTACTCGTTCCCCGTCGGCACTGTGATTCGGGGCGGCGGAGATCTGGTGGTGGCAATTTCGCCCGCAACTTTGATTGCGGCGACAGGACTTACGAACGTGGTCGGGCCGTTCACGGGACGATTGTCGAACAACGGGGAAGAACTTCGCCTGCGCGACATAAATAACCGTCTGATGGATTCGGTGAGTTATGGCGTGGATGGTGACTGGCCGGACGGGGCAGATGGTTCAGGCTTTTCCCTGGCCAAACGGCATACGAATCTCGCCAGTCGTCCGGCGGAAAACTGGACCGTAAGCGCTCAAAACGGTGGCACACCCGGCGCAGCAAATTTCACCTCGGACATTCTTCCGTCGCTTCCCAAAATGGCCTTCAACGAGATCTCCGGCGCAAGCAGCAACAACTTCTGGATCGAAGTCATCAACTACGGTGATACGCCCGTTGAACTCGGCGACTTGGAAATCGTGCATGGTGGTGCGGAGAGATTTTCCTTTTCGCCACAATCGCTAGCGCCCGGCGACTTCCTGGTTTTGACGCAGGCACAACTGGGTTTCAGCGCGGACGACGGCGAAAAACTGTTTCTTCACGCTTTCAGCGGTTCGGCGTTGCTCGATGCGAGCGTTGTGCGAACGAACTTGCGTGGACGAAGGCAAGACGGCAGCGGCGCGTGGAAGTTCCCGTCCATGGCAACGCCCGGCACATCGAACGCGTTCGTCCTGCACGATGAAATCGTAATCAACGAGATTATGTATCATGCACCGCCGTTTGATCCGATGCCACCGGTGGTGAGTAACTTCACCGTCGTGCCTATCGCCGGTGCATGGCGCTTCAACGACGCGGGCAGCGACCTCGGCTCCGCGTGGCGCACCCCAGACTACGACGACAGCGCGTGGACGAGCGGCGCGGGTTTGCTCGCGCTCAATCCAGGCATCTTGCCGGCGGCGATCAACACCCCACTCGCAGCGGGCCACACGACGTATTATTTTCGCACAGCGTTCACCTTCAGCGGCGCGACGAGCAATCTCAGCATCAGCCTCCGCCCCGTCGTCGATGACGGCGCGGTGTTTTACCTCAACGGCACTGAAATTTACCGGCTCAACATGCCGACCGGAGCAGTGAGCCACACCACGTCGGCGAGCGGCCCGGTGGGCAATGCAGTCTATGTCGGTCCGATCACGCTTTCGGCCACCAATCTCGTTCACGGCGTTAACGTGCTCGCGGTTGAAGTGCATCAGTTTACATCCGCGCCGGTATCGAGCGGTGTCGTCCTGACGGGCGGCGGACTGGCACTGGCGGAGGAAGGGCCGGTAGGCGCTACTGCGCCGATGAACCTCGCGCGCCAGGCGGGTGCATCGCCCTTCGTTATCGATTCGTTGGCGGGATTTCCCATTCATGACTACCTGCACCTCAACGACGGGGCTTATGGCAACAACAATAGTTGGATTGGCAATTCCGGCAGCCCAGGCTACGCAGGTATTCGCCTGGGCGGTTTGTTCACCGTCAGCAGTGTCGCCTTCGGGCGTGACAACACCGCCACTTACAGCGACCGCACGCTGGGCATTTACACTCTTCAATACACGCGTGTCGCGTCGCCTGGCACTGGGACGACGGTCACAGGAAATCCTGACACGGGCTGGGCGAGCGTTGGCACAATGAATTACCAAAACGCGGGCACAGGTTTGTTTGCGAATCCGTCGCGAAGGCATCGCTTCGTTTTCACGCCCGTCACGGCGACGGGCATCCGGCTGGTCGTACCGAACACAGGGATCGGCGGGGGAACTTGCGTTGATGAACTCGAAGTGAATCCACCCAATACCACTAGCGACATCGCCTTCGGCGCGGAACTCGTGCTCACCACCACGATCGTGCCGGCGCGACCTTTCACGAAGTCGCGGGAGGAATGGATGGAGTTGCACAACCGCAGCACCAACGACGTGAGCCTCACAGGCTGGCGGCTCGACGGCGGCATCGACTTGCGCTTCACGAATGGCCCGACGATTCCGCCCGGCGGATTCCTTGTCGTGGCGAACGACGCCAGGGCGTTGCGCGCGACGTGGCCCGAAGTCGCGGTGGGTATCATCGGAGATTTCAGTGGCGAGTTGCGCGATGGCGAAAAAGTAAGTCTGAAGGACGCCGCGGGGAATGTCGTGAGTTCGATCCGAGTGGCCGATCGCGGCTGGAGCGACGGCGGCGGTTCCAGCCTTGAACTTATCGATCCGCGGGCGGACACGCTGGCACCAGCGTCGTGGGCGGACAGCGACGAAACCAGCCGCACTGCGTGGCGGACGGTGACGTATCGCATGGTAGCCGGACAGCGCTACGGCAACGTACAGTGGAACGAATTTCGCATCGGAATGCTCGACGCGGGCGAGGCGCTGGTGGACGACGTGAGCGTGGTGCGCGATCCGAACGGCGCGCGGCAGCAGTTGGTGCAGAATGGCAATTTCGAGACGACCGCCGGCAACACGCACTGGCGGATGCTGGGTAATCACCGGGCGAGCCTGATTATGGTCGAGCCGGACAACGCCGCAAACCATGTGCTGAAGGTGGTCGCTAGTTCTCCGTCGCGCACCAGCCACAACCACATCGAGTCCACCTGCCTGAGCAACACCGCGTTGGTGGACGGTCAGGAATACGAAGTGAGTTTCCGAGCCCGCTGGCTCGCTGGCTCGCCGCAATTGAACACATCGGCGTATTATCAAAAGCTCGCGCACACCACTCTGCTGGCGCTGCCGGTGCGCCACGGCACACCGGGCGCCGTGAACTCGCGACGCGTGGCGAACGCCGGACCGACGCTCAGCGCGCTGATTCATTCGCCGATCGTCCCGCGTACGAACGAAGCGGTAACGGTTTCTGTACGCGCCAGCGATCCGGACGGAGTTGCTTCCGCCACGCTGAACTATCGCGTCAATCCAGCGAGTGGGTTCACGAGCCTGCCCATGACGCAGCCGTCGAACGGCGTGTGGACGGCGAACATCCCCGGCCAGACGGCGGGGAAGATTGTTCACTTCTACGTCACCGCAATCGATGCGCTCGGCGCGGCGGCTTTTGCGCCCGCCCAAGGCCCGACGTCACGCGCATTGTTCCAGGTTGCCGATGCCCAGACGAATCCATTCACCGCGCATGAACTGCGGCTCATTCAACTTGATATGGACCGCGATTCTCTCCTCAACGCGACTAACGTGATGAGCCAGGAGCGGCAGGGTGGCACGTTGATCTATGATCTCAGCGAAGTGTTCTACGACGTGCGCGTGCGCCTGCATGGTTCGGGGTCGGGTCGCGCCCGCGACGGCGACGACTACATCAGCTACGACATCGGGTTTCCGCCCGATCGGCTTTTCCGCGGCGTGCAAGGCAGCGTGGGCATCGACCGGTCCGGGCGCGGGCCGGTTGTGCGCCAGCAGGACGAGATTTATGTGCTGCACCTGCTCCAGCGCGCAGGCGTGCCCGTCCAGCATGCCGATCTCTGTTATTTCATCGCGCCCAAAACAATTCACACTGGCACGGCCATTCTCCAGCTCGGCGCTTACAACGGGCTGTTCGTGGACGAGCAATTTGACGAAGACGGATCGATTTTCAACCTCGACGCAACCTACGAACCGAGCACTACCGTTGGTGGCGGACTTGAAGCGCCCAAACTCCCCGTGCCCTTTCAGGAGCAACTGTTCACGGACTTTACCGACCTCGGCAACGACGTGGAGCAGTATCGCGGGCCATTCGACATCCGTTTCGGCGAACGCGCCGATGATTTTTCGAGCATCATCCGCCTGTGCCAGACCATGGGTGCGCCGCAGGCTGAATTTGATGCGCGCATCGCCGCCGCCCTCGATGTAGATGAGGCGCTCCGGGCCGCCGCGCTGACAATTCTGTGCGGTATCAATGACAATTATTTCCACGCCACGCCGGCCTACGCGCACAATCTCCGGATTTTCACGCCCGCCGATGGTGGCCCAGCGCAGTTCCTGCCCTGGGATATGGACTATGTATTTTATCACGACCCAACGCAGTCCATCTTTCCGACGACCAGCTTCAACTTTTCCAAGCTTATGAACGCGCCCGCGACACGGCGGCTTTATCTGGCGCACGTCAACGATCTCTGCCAGACCATCTTCACTACGACCTACATGACGCCGTGGCTCGCGCACTACGGCAGTGTGGTCGGGCAGAATTTCATGGGCGGCGTGACGTACATCCAGAACCGCCGGGCGGCGGCATTGAGCCAGTTGCCGGCGCAGGTGCCATTCGCCATCACGTCAAACGGCGGTAACGATTTCTCGGCCAGCACAAACTATATCACCATCACCGGCACCGGCTGGCTTGACGTGCGCAGTCTCGAAGTGAATGGCCTTCCTTACCTCGTGAACTGGACGACGATCACCAACTGGTCACTTCTCCTGCCGCTCGGCGCGGGGCCGAACTTCCTCACCGTGCAGGCCGTGGACAGCATGGGAATGCGCCTGACGAACCGCACCGACACCATCACCGTCACCAACACCATCCCGCCCGCGTTGCTACCCGTAGTTATTAACGAATGGATGGCCGATAATGCAGGACCTGGCGGTTTCGCCGACCCCGCAGACGGACTGTTTCAGGACTGGTTCGAGCTGTTCAATCCGAACACGAATGCCGTGAACCTCGGCGGCTTCCATCTGACCGACGATTTCGCGAACCCGACGAAGTTCATTATCCCCTCAAACACCATCATCACGGCGCGCGGTTTCCTGCTGGTGTGGGCCGACGAGAACGGAACTCAAAACGCGCCGACCAACACCGACCTGCACGCAAACTTCAAACTGAGCAGCGGTGGCGAGACACTTGGCTTGTTTGCGCCCGACGGCATTTCGCCGCAGCACACGGTGACGTTTAGCGCGCAGTTCCTGAACGTGAGCGAGGGACTTTTCCCCGACGGCGCAGTGGGCACGAGTTTCTTCATGACGAACTGGACTCCACGGTTTCCCAATGCACTTGGCGGACCGTTGCGGATCATTCAAGTTCGCTTGGAAGGAGAAAACCTTGAGCTAAGTTGGATCTCGCTGCCACTCCATCGCTACCAAATTCAGTACAAGGGCAGTGTTGGGGATAGAAACTGGATTTCATTCGGCAGTGAAGTTCAGACCATTGGCGAAATTAGTTCCTCGACGAACGCGGTCGGCACCAACCCGCATGGCATGTTTCGCATCCGGCGAGTTCAATAGGCAATGGGGCAGAAGTCCGGGTCTCTCCTTATCCCTATGCAACCCGCACTGAAACTTTAGCGCTTTGCTGATGCCCGTTCCAAGCTTGGACGCGCATTAACCACTGTCAGTGAAAAGCACACGAGGAGTACTGACGAGTAATCGAAGAGTACGCTTGAATAAGGCTGACTTTTCGCTATGATTTTGAAGCTTCGCACCTTGCGATGGGGTCCGATTCGGACTCTCGCCTCTTTGGATTTCGTTCCGGACTAAGTATGCAACCTAGCGGTAGGTTGATCGGCCCCACCCAAGAATTTCATTATGAGGACCTGATGCTCGGGAGTCGGGCGGTTTTGATTCTTCTCCCACTTCTCAATGGCAGTGGCAGAGATGCCAAAGCCCAGCCGTTGTGCCAGTTGTGGCATGGACAAAGACAAGTCGATCCGTTTCTTCCGCAAACGCTCCCCGAAAGTGGTGGGGGAGGCTGGATAGCGTCTCAAGGCCCGGAAATGTAGCGAAATTGCGGTTCTTTTGTGCCGGATCGTCCTCTGACAAATTCCCAACAGGGCCAGTGGCATTGCTCGAAATCAAGTTGCCGACTGGGCAGAGTTCCAATAGTCAGACCGGTTCGCGCCGCATGACGCGGCCAGACTTTCGTCGATGAGCGATTCCAGTTGGGCTTCTAAATTTAGATCGAGATCCGCCTCTACGGAGTGTCCTACCTCATGAGCGATCGCGAGCGCCTCGGGCAATGGCACGATTTGATGCCACAGCACACCGATGACGGGAAGGGAAGCCGGGCCATCGCCTTCTGCAGACTTGCGTCTTGGATCAGTTCACGTGGAACCGCTTCCGCTTGGGAACTCGCGTTGCGCAGGGACTTGATCCACCATTAAGGAATAAAAAGCGGAGATCGCTCTCTTGGTGCTATTACTCGCCGCCGCCTGTTATCGCGCCTTCGCTCATGGCACTCGTCGGAGTTCAAATGCGCTTCGCAGCGAACAGTTCAACCACATGCACGAGCTTTGATTCCAATCATCCGCGTCAGATTCCGCTTCTACCGCCGACCGTAACGATGGGGCAGACGCAATAACCAGTAGCAGCAGAATCTGGAAATGTGTCCGACCGCGTGTCATCGGTGCGAAGGCTTGCTGTTCGAAATCCGTCCACGCGCACGATGATGGAATCGAGAATTTTCACGGCTGCGGCGGTCGCTTCCGGGAAATCCGAATGGGTCGGACTTCCCGTTTCACATCCCCCACGTTCGTTCGCCACAAAGAAGAAATGGGACGGAATTCCTTTCGTTTCCATGCTCTCAGACGAATCGAAACAAAAGATGGTCAGTTTTACGCATCAAGCTTGCGGCTGCTGACGCCGATGGATAACGGTGATAGAGGATCTGCATGTGCCGCCCCCCTGTCTCCCCGCACCGCTTGGGGGAGACAGTTTCACAGCCATAGGGGGCAGCCCCGGCCACTTTGCCGCTCGCATCCTGGGTTGCTCGCGCACAGTTCATCTCGACTTACATTCTCACTCCTTTGAGAGACGGGAGATGGCGATGAGCCACGGCGCGAAGTAGCCGTATTGCTCCCGACAACCCATGAAAGTCGCACCTTTGAGCCAAGGTGGGTTGCTCCTTTGCATAGGTAGCCTGTTGTCGATCCTAGCGTCCCCGTTTGCCGTCCTCGCGGCCGAGTCAACGCCAGTGAAGGTCAAGGACGACGAGCCGGACTTCACGATGATGAGCCTGGAGGAACTGGGCACGATCAAGGTGCACATGGTCATGGGCGCCTCCAAGTATGCGCAGAAAACCACGGATGCGCCCTCATCCATCAGCATCGTTACGCAGGATGATTTCAAGCGCTACGGCTATCGGACCCTGGCCGATGCTCTGCAGAGTTTGCAGGGCTTCCACGTATCCAGTGACCGGAACTATTCGTTCCTCGGAGCGCGCGGCATCAGCCTGGGGGATTTCAACAGCCGGACCCTGCTGCTGATTGACGGCCACCGGGTGAACAACAACCTGACCGACGGCGCGTACCTCGGCTCGGAGTTCATGCTCGACGTTGATCTGATCGATCACGTGGAAGTCGTTCGCGGCCCCGGTTCCGTGCTCTACGGCAATAACGCCTTTTTTGGGGTCATCAATGTCGTCACACGCAAAGGAAAACAGGTGAACGGCGCCGAGGTCTCGGGCGAATACGCCAGCTTCGACACTTACAAAGGCCGCGCCACCCTCGGGAAATCCTTCAAGAGCGGTGTCGAGTTTCTCCTTTCCGGTTCCATTTACGACAGTGCCGGCCAGGACGAGTTGTTTTACAAGGAGTTCAACACTCCGGCCCAGAACAGGGGCATCGCGCGGAACATGGACGCCGATTCCCACGGAAGTTTTTTTGGCTCGTTGAGCTATCGGGATTTTGCCTTGCAAGGCGGGTTCATCAGCCGCGAGAAGGTCAATCCCACAGCCCAGGGGTTCACGACGTTCAACGATCCCCGGCTGCGCACGGTGGATGAGCGCGGCTACGCGGAATTCAGATTTGCCCATCAGTTTCCCGAGATCGTGGATGTATCCGCTCGCGTTTACTATGATCAAAGCGATTTCAAGACGGGCTATCCCATCGGTGCTCCAACGGCGGTGGCGTTTTTCGAGGAAATGCAACAGGGCCAATGGTGGGGCGCGGAACTGCAACTGACCAAACGCATTTGGGACAAGCACGTCTTCATCGCCGGTGCGGAATACCGCGACGACTTCCTGCAGGAAAAGCGGGTTTTCGATCAGAGCAGGACTTTCACCGATCTCCAGGGCAGCCGGCAAAGTCATGGCGTTTTTGCGCAAGGTGATTTTGCCGTGCGGACCAACCTGCATTTCATCGGCGGGGTGCGTTACGACCGATATGGGGATTTTGATGCCACGCTGAATCCGCGCCTGGCTTTGATCTACCATCCGTTCGAGAAATCCACTTTCAAGGCCATCTACGGCACGGCTTTCCGCTCGCCTAATTTTCTAGAACTGAGCGACGCACGATTCCAGGACCTCCAACCGGAAGAGATCAAGTCCTTCGAGTTGGTTTATGAGCAAGGCATCGGGGCGCACCTGCGTTCCTCCGTCGCGGGGTTCTACAACCAAATGGACCATCTGATTGTCTTTGAGAGCGGGAGCTTCGACAACGTGGATGCAGAGAGCCGCGGCGTGGAACTGGCGCTGGACGGAAACTGGGCGAGCGGCCTTCGCGGGCGGGCCAGCTACACGATTCAACAAACCGAGAACCGCTCCTCGAACACGGAATTTGCCGACTCCCCCGAGCAGTTGCTCAAGTTCAACGTGAGTGTGCCACTGTGGAAGGAGAAGCTGTTCGCCAGCCTGGAATACCAATACATCAGTAGCCGCCACACCGTTTTCACTTCGACCAGCGGAACCACTGTCCCGGGTTTGGATGCGGATGGTTACGGCGTCCTCAATTTCACGCTCTATAGCCAGAACATCGTCAAAAACCTGGAAGCCTCGGCGAGCATTTACAACCTGCTGGATGAATCCTACGCCGATCCGTCATCGCGTTTTCACGTGCAGGATCAACTGCGGCGCGACGGTCGCAGTTTCCGACTCAAACTCACCTATCGATTCTGACTTTTTAAGAAATGCAATTTATGAACACACCCTCACCAATCAGAATTTTCGCCAGCTTGCGAATACTGCGGGCAGTCGTGTGCCTGCTGTTTTGCTGGCTGGGCCTCGCGCTGAACGTCGTGGCCTTGCCGCCGCCCGTCATTACGGCCCAGCC
>Ga0190265_10001722_pt1 | contig 14444 bp, 16 predicted proteins | sample Popmic124T_FD_133135 | JGI IMG/M metagenome (GOLD analysis project Ga0190265, IMG submission 133135) | Populus adjacent soil microbial communities from riparian zone of Indian Creek, Utah, USA - 124 T | ecosystem: Environmental > Terrestrial > Soil > Riparian zone | place: USA: Utah | collected...
CTGAGCCAATGCGGCGAAGGCACCGTAAACCATGCTCAGCACGCCGATGAAGCAAACGACGTAGGCGAGTTCGTACCCTGCCGCCGGGCAGATCGGATAGCAAATTCGAATGAGACCGTAGCCGCCCATCTTCAAGAGCACGCCGGCGAGGATCACCGAGCCCGCCGTCGGCGCCTGGACGTGGGCGTCTGGAAGCCAGGTGTGGACCGGCCACATCGGCATCTTGACCGCGAAGCTGGCGAAGAAAGCGAGCCACAGCCAAGTCTGCGCCTCAGGCGGGAAATTGGTCGCCATCAGCACCGGGATCGAGGTCTCGCCGCCGGCATGGTTGACCATCCACAGCATGGCGACGAGCATCAGCACCGAGCCGAGCAGGGTGTAGAGGAAGAATTTGTAGGCGGCGTAGATCCGGTCCCTGCCGCCCCAGATGCCGATGATCAGATACATCGGGATCAGGCCGGCCTCGAAAAAGATGTAGAAGAGGAAGATGTCCTGCGCGCAGAAGACGCCGAGCATCAGCGTCTCCATCAGCAGGAAGCAGGCCATGAATTCGGGCACACGGCTCTCGATCGCCTCCCACGAGGCGGCGATGCAGATCGGCATCAGGAAAGCGGTGAGCACGATCAGCATCAAAGCGATGCCGTCGATGCCGAGCGCCCAGGCGAAGCGGCCGAAGACCGGATGATATTCGGTGAATTGCCATTGCGGCCCGCCGATCTGATAGGCGGCCCACAGGCCGATGCACAAAGCGAGCGTGGCGAGCGTGGTGGCGAGCGCGATCCAGCGCGCCCCGGCGGCGGCGCTCAGCAGGCAGGCGAGCGCGCCGAGCAGCGGCAAAGCGAGGATCGCGGAGAGGATGGGGAAATTGCTCAACCCCCCGCCCCCCTCACGGCAGCCACCCCAGCGGAGGCTGGGGTCCAAGCGGAGTCGGAGCCCGTCTTGGCATCAGCATGGATGCCAGCCTGCGCTGGCATGACGAAGCCCCTCCTCACCGCGCCATCGCCCAGGTGGTGGCCGCGGCGACGCCGAGCAGCATCACCAGCGCGTAGGTGTAGAGATAGCCGGTCTGGATCCGGGCCGTGACCCTTGTGCCGGCCAGGACGAGCCGGGCGGCGCCGTCGGGGCCGAAGCGGTCGATCGTGCCCTCGTCGCCGCGCTTCCACAGGAACCGGCCGAGCCAGACCGAGGGCCGGACGAGGAGCGCGTCGTAAATCTCGTCGAAATACCATTTGTTGAGCAGGAACCGGTAGAGGACGCCGAACTGCCCGACGAAGGCGGCCGGGAAGGCCGCGTTGCGGATATAGGCATAATAAGCGATCAGCAGGCCGGTCAGCATCGCCGTGGTGGCCGAGAGCTTCACCCAGAGCGGCACCGCGTGCGCTTCATGCGCGAGATGAGCGTCGAAGGCGATGCTGCCGTGCCAGAAATGCGCGCCCGCCTCGGCGCCGATGAAGGCGTGGTGATAGATCTGGCCGGCGACGATCGCGCCAAGCGACAGCAGAGCGAGAGGGACCAGGATCGTCCACGGGCTTTCGTGCGGGTGATAGCCGCCGGTCCCGGGCCTGATGTCATACGCGCCCGCCTCGTGGAGACTTGTGTCGTGGCCCGCATCCTCCGCGTCCGGACGATCGTGGTGATCGCCGTGCAAGGCGTGCTGGATATGCTCGGATTCCGCCCAGCGCGGTTTCCCGAAGAAGGTCAGGAAGACGAGCCGCCAGGAGTAGAAGCTGGTCAGCAGGGCCGCGAACACGCCGACGAAGAAGGCGAAACCGCCGAACTGGGCGCCGCTCGCATAGGCGCTTTCGATGATCGCGTCCTTCGAGAAGAAGCCGGCGAAGCCCAAGCTCGGCAGCCCGGCGATCTGGATGATGCCGACGCCGGTGATGGCGAGCGTGCCGATCAGCATCGCCCAGTAAGTCCAGGGGATTTCTTTGCGCAGGCCGCCGTAGAAACGCATGTCCTGCTCGTGATGCATGGCGTGGATGACGCTGCCCGCGCCGAGGAAGAGCAGTGCCTTGAAAGCGGCGTGGGTGAACAAATGGAACATCGCCGCGCCATAGGCGCCGACGCCGGCGGCGAAGAACATGTAGCCGAGCTGAGAGCAGGTCGAATAAGCGATCACCCGCTTGATGTCGTTCTGGACGGTGCCGACGGTGGCGGCGAAGAGCGCGGTGGCGGCGCCGACGAAGGTGACGACGGCGAGCGCGGTATCGCTGGTCTCGAACATCGGCGACAGCCGGCAGACCATGAACACGCCGGCGGTGACCATGGTCGCGGCGTGGATCAAAGCCGAGACCGGCGTCGGGCCCTCCATCGCGTCGGGCAGCCAGGTGTGGAGGCCGAGCTGGGCCGATTTGCCGCAGGCGCCGATGAACAGGAGGATGCAGATCAGGGTCATCGTATCGACGCGCATCCCGAGGAAGCCGATCGTCGAGCCGGCCATGTTCGGCGCGGCGGCGAGGATCTCCGGGATCGAGATCGTGCCGAAGACGAGGAAGGTCGCGAAAATGCCGAGCGAGAAGCCGAAATCGCCGATCCGGTTGACGATGAACGCCTTCAGCGCGGCCGCGTTGGCCGAGGGCTTGTGGTACCAGAAGCCGATCAGCAGGTAGGAGGCGAGGCCGACCCCCTCCCAGCCGAAGAACATCTGGACCAGATTGTCCGACGTCACCAGCATCAGCATCGCGAAGGTGAAGAGGCTGAGATAGGCGAAGAAGCGCGGCTGGCTGTCGTCCTCGGCCATATAGCCCCAGGAATAGAGGTGGACGAGCGCCGAGACGGTCGTCACCACCACCAGCATCACCGAGACGAGCGCGTCGACGCGCAGCGCCCAATCGACCTGCAGCTCGCCGGAATAGATCCAGCCGAGCACCGGATGGAGCGCGCTATGCTCGGTACCGGCGAGGAAGCCGAGGAAGATCGGCCAGGAGAGCGCCATCGAGATGAACAAAGCGCCGGTGGTGATCAGCTTGGCGGCCGTATTGCCGAGCATGCGGTTGCCGAGGCCGGCGACGATCGCCGCGAGCAGGGGCAGGAAGACGATCGCCTGGACCATCATGCGACCGTCATCCCAGCGAAGGCTGGGGTCCATTCAGACCTTGCATGGATGCCAGCCTTCGCTGGCATGACGAGGGGGTTTGTCATCGCGCTCACCCCTTCATCTGGTTGATGTCGTCGACCGCGATCGTGCCGCGGTTGCGGAAATAGATGACGAGGATGGCGAGGCCGATCGCCGCCTCGGCCGCGGCGACGGTGAGCACGAACATGGCGAAGACCTGGCCGACCATGTCGCCCAAAAAGGCGGAGAAGGCGACGAGGTTGATGTTCACCGAAAGCAGGATCAGCTCGATCGCCATCAGGATGACGATCACGTTCTTGCGGTTCAAAAAGATGCCGAACACGCCGAGCACGAACAGGATCGCGCCGACCGCGAGATAATGGCCCAGGCCGATCACAGCTCCACCCCCTGCCCCACCGGCGGCTGCATGTTGACGACCGCGTCCTGGGGGCGGCGGCGGACCTGGGCGGAGACGCTCTGCGGGCGGACGTCGGAACGTTTGCGCCGGGTCAGCACGATCGCGCCAACCATGGCGACGAGGAGGACGATGCCGGCCGCCTCGAAGATGAACAGATAGCGGGTATAGAGCAACCGGCCCAAAGCGACGATATTCGACGGCTCGGCGGCGATCGGCGCGGCGCGGGCGCCCAAAGCGATGCCGCCGGCATTCCAGGCGATCACCGCGAAGACGAGCTCGGTGAGCAGGACGCCGGCAAGCGCGAAGCCGAACGGCCAGTATTTGGCGAAGCCGGCGCGCAGGGTGGCGAAATCGACGTCGAGCATCATCACCACGAACAGGAACAAAACCGCGACCGCGCCGACGTAGACGATGACCAGGAGGAAGGCGAGGAACTCGGCGCCGATCAGCAGGAACAGGCCGGCCGCGTTGAAGAAAGCGAGGATCAGCCAGAGCACCGAATGAACCGGATTGCGCGCGGCGATCGTCATCACCCCCGAGGCGATGACGAAGGTGGCGAACAGGTAGAAGACGAAGACCTGGATCATGACGGCCGTGCCGTCACCCCGGCGAAGGCCGGGGCCCCGGGGAGAAGGTCCGTGACTTCTTGTCCTGAGATCCCGGCCTTCGCCGGGATGACGGATTGCTTTGGCATCGGCGTTCTTGGGAGTTGCTGATTCTGCATGGCCGCCTACCGGTACGGCGCATCGGCGGCAAGGTTCGCGGCCAGAGCGCGCTCCCATTTGTCGCCATTGTCGAGGAGCTTGGCCTTGTCGTAGATCAGCTCCTCCCTGGTTTCGGTCGAGAAATCCATGTTCGGCCCCTCGACGATCGCGTCGACCGGACAGGCCTCCTGGCAGAGGCCGCAATAGATGCACTTGGTCATGTCGATGTCGTAGCGGGTGGTGCGGCGGCTGCCGTCCTCGCGCGGCTCGGCCTCGATGGTGATGGCGAGCGCCGGGCAGACCGCCTCGCACAATTTGCAGGCGATGCAGCGCTCCTCGCCGTTCGGATAGCGGCGCAGCGCATGCTCGCCGCGGAAGCGCGGCGAGATCGGATTCTTCTCGTACGGATAGTTGATCGTCGCCTTGGCTTTGAAGAAATATTTCAAGGTGAGGGCGTGCGCCTTGACGAACTCCCAAAGGGTGAATGTCTTGATGAGGTGGGCGATCGTGCTCATCGGGCTGATTCCTGTGCGGGGGCGTCGAACTGCGACGTGCACAGCCCGGCCGCAACGTACGAATAAGGCTGGCGCTGGCCGTCGGATACGAAGCGGGTGATGTCGACGACTCCCGAGCCGCCGCGCCTCAGCTTGAGATTGACATGGTGGGTTTCGATCCCGCGCACGACACCGATCTGATACTCGCGGAAATGATCGCCCGCATTTCGAGCCGTGAAATGCGCGCGGCCCAGCAGGGTGGGCGCGCCTTCGCCATCGACCTGTGTCGGGCGCGACCGATTCGGGTCCCAGCCGGGCGGAACTTCCTCCAGCCGCCCGGAGAGGCGGAAACGAGAGCCGTCCTCGCCCTCGAGCGAGCACGACCAATCGGTGGCCGGTATCGCCCGGGTCCTCGGTGGCGCCGGGGCGATGAGCGTCGTCTGCGCCAGCGCGAGCGCCCATATGATGTTTACCATGGCAGCATCCCGTCGCGCTGGAGCATCAGATAGCCCGACACCAGGAACACCCAGATCAAAGAGATAGGCAGGAAGATTTTCCAGCCGAGGCGCATCAGCTGGTCGTAGCGGAAGCGCGGCACCGTCGCCTTCACCCAGGAGAAGACGAAGAAGAAGAACAGGATCTTGGCGAAGAACCAGATGATGCCCGGGATCGCGTAGAGCGGCGCCCAGTCGATCGGCGGCAGCCAGCCGCCCCAGAACAGCACCGCGTTCATGCCGCACATCAGCAGCACGTTGCCATATTCGCCGAGCCAGAAGAGCGCGAAGCTCATCGAGCTGTATTCGGTCTGATAGCCGGCGACGAGTTCGCTTTCCGCCTCGGTGAGGTCGAAGGGCGCGCGGGCCGTCTCGGCCATTGCCGAGATGAGGAAGATCACGGCCATTGGAAAGAGGAGCGGATTGAAGCCGAAGCCGTTGATCAGGCCGAAAATATGGCCCTGCTGCGCCATGACGATGCCGGAAAGGTTGAAGGTGCCCGCCCAGAGCACGACCGGGATCAGCACGAAACCGATCGAAACTTCATAGGAAACCATCTGAGCAGCAGCTCGCAAGGCGCTGTAAAATGGGTATTTCGAGTTGGACGCCCAGCCCGCGATGATGATCCCGTAGACGCCGAGCGAGGACACGGCGAGCAGATAGAGCAGGCCGACATTGATGTCGGCGAGCACCCAGCCGTCGGCGAACGGGATCACCGCCCAGGCGACCAGGGCGACGGTGAAGGTGATGATCGGCGCGATGATGAACAGGCCGACATTGGCCGACGAGGGGATGATGGTCTCCTTGAGGAAGACCTTGAGGCCGTCGGCGAAGCTTTGCAGCAGGCCGAACGGGCCGACCACGTTGGGCCCGCGCCGAAGCGCCATCGCCGCCCAGATCTTGCGGTCGGCATAGATAATCATCGCAACCGCCAGCATCAAAGGCAAAGCGATGATCAGGATGAAGATCAGGGTGGCGACGAACCAGCCGAAGCCGTAGCCGAGATAACCCTGGAACCAGGCGGTCATTGCCCGCCCTCCCCGGCTTCGCGGGCGGCAAGCCCGCGGTCGAGCCGGTCGATGACCAAGGCGCCGAAGAAGGGCAGCAGCGCGCCGCTCACCGCGTAGAGGATCGTCGCGAACTCGGTCAGCACGTTGTCGCTGAGCGGCTCCCCGGTGGACGACCATTCGCGTCCCGCCTCGGCCAGCAGCCACAGCCAGCCGACCAGCGCCGCCGCGACCTGAAGAAGCGCCACCGCGAACAGGATCTTCGCGCCGTGGCGCATGCACCAGCGGAAGAAGCGGCTCATTCCGCCGCCTCGGCATAAGCGGCGCCGTGAAGGATCTCGGCTGAGCAGCGCTGCAGCGTCGGCGAGGAGCGGGCGATCGGGTTGGTGAGGTAGAAGTCGCGGATCGGATAGGTGAGCGTCGTCCCCTTCGCGATCTCGACCGGCTCGAGCTTCGGCGGCGCCCAAGGGTGAGCGATCAGGCCGGGCCGGGCGAATTCGGGATGGTCGGCGAACAGCCGGGCGCGGAGCGCGCCGAAGCTGTCGAACGGAAGCGGCGTGCCGAGCGCGTCGGAGAGGGCGCGCAGGATCGACCAATCCTCGCGTGCGTCGCCCGGCGGGTCGACCGCCTTCTCGCTATATTGGACGCGGCCTTCGAGGTTGACGTGGATGCCGTGCTTCTCGCTATAGGCGGCGCCGGGCAGGACCATGTCGGCCGCCGCCGCGCCCTTGTCGCCATGATGGCCGAGATAGACCTTGAAGCTGCCGGCGAAGGGAGCGAAGTCGGCCTCGTCGGCGCCGAGCAGGAAGAGGAGCCTGGGCGCCCGCTCCGCGAGCGACGTCATGCCGCCAGCCTGCGCGTAGCCGAGCATCAGCCCGCCGGTGCGCGCGGCCGCGGTGTGGAGGACGTTGTAGCCGTTCCAGCCGTCCCGGACGAGGTTCAGCGATCCGGCCAGGGCGAGGCTCGCCGCCTGTCCGCCCGCCACCTTGAGCGCGGCGCCGCCGACGATCATCGCCGGGCGCTGCGCCTCGCTCAGGGCCTGGGCGGCTTCCGCGGGCAGATCCGCGAGCAGGGACAGATCGTCGCCAAGCCATGCGACGGGATAGGTCAGATCGAGCTCCGGGCCGATCGCGAACACCGTCGCCCCCGCCCGCACCGCCTTGCGGATGCGAGTGTTGACCAGGCTCGCTTCCCAGCGCGGGTTGGTGCCGACCAGCAGGATGGCGTCAGCCGTCTCGATGCCGGCGATGCCGGTGTTGAAATTGACCGCGGCGAGGCTCGAAATGTCGTAGGCCAGGCCGGTCTGGCGGCCTTCGAGCAGGTCCGAGCCGAGCGTCGCGAGCAGCGCCTTGGCGGCGTACATGGTCTCGACGTCGACCAGGTCGCCGGCGACGGCGGCGGCGCTGCCCTGGGCCTCCCTCGCCACCGCGGCGATCGCGGCAAAAGCTTCGCCCCAGCCCGCCGGACGCAATTTGCCGTTCTCGCGCAGCCAGGGGCGGTCGAGGCGGTTCCTGAGCAGCCCGTCCACCGCGTGCCGGGTCTTGTCGCTGGCCCATTCCTCGTTGACGTCCTCGTTGAGGCGGGGGAGCGCGCGCATCACCTCGCGCTGGCGGGCGTCGAGGCGGATGTTGGTGCCGACCGCGTCCATGACGTCGATCGCCGGCACCTTCCTCAGCTCCCAGGGCCGCGCCTCGAAGCTGTACGGCTTGGAGACGAGCGCGCCGACCGGGCAGAGATCGACGACATTGCCCGAAAGCTCGCTGGAAAGGGCATGCTCGAGATAGGAGGTGATCTCCATGTCCTCGCCGCGGCCTATCGCGCCGATATCCTCGACCCCTGCGACCTGCTCCATGAAGCGGACGCAGCGCGTGCAATGGATGCAGCGGGTCATGAAGGTCTTGACCACCGGGCCCATATATTTTTCGGGCACCGCCCGCTTGTTCTCGTCGTAGCGATTGTGGCCGCGGCCATAGGCCATTGCCTGGTCCTGCAGGTCGCATTCGCCACCCTGGTCGCAGATCGGGCAATCGAGCGGATGGTTGATCAGCAGGAACTCCATCACGCCCTCGCGCGCCTTGCGGACGCCGGGCGTGGTGGTGAAGATCTCCTGGCCCTCGGCGGTCGGCAGCGCGCAGCTCGCCTGCGGCTTGGGCGGCCCGGGCGTCACCTCGACCAGGCACATCCGGCAATTGCCGGCGATGGCGAGCCGCTCGTGATAGCAGAAGCGCGGGATCTCGACCCCCGCCAGCTCGCAGGCCTGCAGCACGGTCGCGCCCTGCGGAACCTCGAGCTCGACTCCGTCGACTTTGACCCTTGGCATCGTCAATTCCTCGCGGCAGGCGTGGCGGCCGCGTTATGCTGGACGATGCGGTACGTGGCGAGCGCCAGCGCCGCGCGCAGGGCCGGACGGTTCACCCTCAAGTTTATGCCGGCCGTCAAGCATTGGCCGACCTGCGGCATCAGCGCGCGAATGGCGGCCGCTTCCTCCGGGCTCGCCACTTCGGTGGCCAACAGTCCCTGAACCAGGGCCGGGGCGGCGCGCACAGTGCAGATGCCCATCAGCTCATTTTCGTCGCGTGCCTGGAGCGGCGGCCGAGCGGGGTCGAGCGCGGTCCGCGCGGCCACGTCCATGCTTGCACCGCTGCGTTGCAACAAGGCTTCGGCCATGCCGCCGGCGAACAGGACCCCGCCGAAGGCGAGGCGTCCGAGCGGCGCGCAGCCGCGGTTGCCCTGGGCGAGCCTGCGCAGCCCGCTCTCATAGCCCTCGGCCCGGAAGTCCATCGCGAGCAGCGCGGCCGATGGGTTCGCCTGCCGCTGCGCGACGCAGCGCGAGAATCGATCGAGCTTGCGGAGATCCTCCGGCAAGGACGGGGGATCGTCCAGGCGCATCGAGCGCGCCGGATCCCTCTGCGCCAGGGCCGGCTGCGCCGCGAGGGCGAGCAGAGCGGCCGCGAGGCTTCCGAGCCATGGAGATTTCATTCAGCGGCCTCCATTATCGACGGCGTCCCGCGCCTGTCCTCGATCCGCCGCTCGAGTTCGGGGCGGAAATGGCGGATCAGACCCTGGATCGGCCAGGCGGCGGCGTCACCGAGCGCGCAGATGGTGTGGCCCTCGACCTGCTTGGTGACGTCCCAGAGCGTGTCGATCTCGTGGATCTCGGCATCGCCCTCGACCAGCCGCTCCATCACCCGCCACATCCAGCCGGTGCCCTCGCGGCAGGGGGTGCACTGGCCGCAGCTCTCATGCTTGTAGAAATAGGAGATTCGGCTGATCGCCTTCACCACATCCGTGGACTTGTCCATGACGATGATCGCCGCGGTACCGAGGCCCGAGCCGAGGTCCTTGAGCCCGTCGAAGTCCATCGGCGCGTCGATGATCTCGTGCGCGGGGACGAGCGGGACCGAGGAGCCGCCGGGGATGACGGCGAGGAGATTTTCCCAGCCGCCTTTTATGCCGCCGGCATGGCGGTCGATCAGCTCGCGGAACGGGACCGACATCGCGTCCTCGACCACGCACGGCCTGTTCACGTGGCCGGAGATCTGGAACAGCTTGGTGCCTTCGTTCTTCGGTCGCCCGATGCCGGCGAACCAGGCCGCGCCGCGCCTCAGGATGGTAGGGACGACGGCGATCGATTCGACGTTGTTGACCGTCGTCGGGCAGCCGTAGAGGCCGGCGCCGGCCGGGAAGGGCGGCTTCAGCCGCGGCATGCCCTTCTTGCCTTCGAGACTTTCGAGCATCGCCGTCTCTTCACCGCAAATATAGGCGCCGGCGCCGCGGTGGACGAAGAGGTCGAAATCGTAGCCGGAGCCGGCCGCGTTCTTGCCGAGCAGGCCGGCATCATAGGCCTCCTGCACCGCTGCCTGAAGCGTCTCGGTCTCGCGGATGAACTCGCCGCGGATGTAGATGTAGCCGGCGCGGGCGCGCATCGCGTAGCCGGCGATCAGCGCGCCCTCGATCAATTTGTGCGGATCGTGGCGGATGATCTCGCGGTCCTTGCACGATCCGGGCTCGGATTCGTCGGCGTTGATGACCAGGAAATTGGGCCGGCCCGGGCTCGGCTCCTTGGGCATGAAGCTCCATTTCATGCCGGTCGGGAAGCCGGCGCCGCCGCGGCCGCGCAGGCCCGATTGCTTGACGATGTCGATGATCGAGTCCTGGCCCAGCGCCATCAGCGTCCTGGTATCGTCCCAGTCGCCGCGCTTTTGCGCCGCCTTCAGCCCCCAGGGCTGGAAGCCGTAGAGGTTGGTGAAGATCCTGTCCTTGTCGTCAAGCACGCGGGCCTCCGATCCGGTTCCTGACGGCGTAGAAAAGGGCGGCCGCGCCGACGACGACGGCGGCCAGCAAGGCGAGCTTGAAGGCGATCTTCAGGACCCAGAACAGCACGACAACCGCCAGGATCAGGACGATGACACCGATCGCTCCGTTCTTCATCAGCCCTTCTCCCCCGCCGGTGGCGTGCGGCGCGCCGGGCCGTTGTCGCCGCCCTCGCGGCAGAATTCGGCGACGGCGCGGTCCATCTCGCCAGGTGCCATCTGCGATTCGACGAACGCCTCCTGCTCGCCGACGACGATGTAGCGGCGGGCGATTCCGGCCTGCTCGTAGCGGCCGCAGACGATGCGCACGCCGTCGCTCGCGCTGCGGGTGGCGCCCGTGAAGCGGACCTCGGCGGTGGCGCCGAGCCGCTGCAGGACGAGCCGCTCGGCCGCCCTGACGTCGCCTTCGGCGGCCGGCTGCGCCGGCGCCGCGGACTCCGCCTGGTTGGCCGGCGCCTCGGCGCGCTGGCAGGCGGCGAGCAGCAGCAGAACGAGCGCGACCCTCACGACCATTCCCCCCGATAATCGCGATTCTCGGACACCATCTCGGGCAAGGTGGTCGGGCCACCCGCGGGGCAGCTGGTCTTGCGGTCGACCTGCGGGCCCGGCGGCGGCGTCTCGCCGCGGGCGAGCGCGTCGAGGATCGCGGCCATGGTCTCGAAGGTCAGGTCCTCATAATTGTCGTCGTTGATCTGGACCATCGGCGCGTTGGCGCAGGCGCCGAGGCATTCGACCTCGTTCAGCGTGAACAGCCCGTCCGCTGTGGTGTTGCCCTTCTTCAGGCCGCGCGCATAGCAGGCGGCGAGCACGTCGTCCGAGCCGCGCAGCATGCACGGCGTGGTGCCGCAGACCTGGACATGGTGGCGGCCGACCGGGGCCAGATTGAACATCGTGTAGAAGGTCGCGACCTCGTAGGCGCGGATATAGGGCATGGCGAGCTCGGCCGCGACGAACTCGATCACCGGGATCGGCAGCCAACCCTGGGTCCCCGTCTCGGCGCCGATCTGGCGCTGGGCGAGGTCGAGCAGGGGGATGATCGCGCTGTGCTGGCGCCCCGGCGGATAGCGGCCGACGATCGTCTTCGCCTGCGCTTCGTTCTCGGCCGTCCAGGCGAACGCGCCCCAGCGTTCGCGGATCTCGGGGGTGGCGGCAAGGCGGCGGGCTTCGGCCATCAGCTCACCGACTCCTCACCGGCACGATAACGGCGGACATCACCTCGATCCGGGTGACCCGCTCCTGTTCCAGATCGATCATGGCGCCCGCGCCGCTGCGGCCATCGCGGCCGGCGCAGTCCCACAGGATCATCGCCGTGCTGCGATCCTGATTGTAACGCGGCGGCCCCGCCTCGCATCCGGCCGCGCGCAGCAGCCGTTCGGCACCGTCGGCCGAAACGACGGAGCGGAATTCGCTCTGGCGCAGGTCGTGGCCGGCGGCGACATGTTCGACCAGACGGTCGATCGTCGGGGCCGCGCCGTCCGGCTGCGGCTGGGCGGGCGCGGCTGCGGACATGCAAAGGGCGATGAACCCGAAAAGCCAGAACCTGCTCACCGGTCCACCTCCCCGAACACGATGTCGAGCGCGCCCAATATCGCGGTGACGTCGGCGAGCATGTGGCCGCGGCTCATGAAGTCCATCGCCTGGAGGTGGGAGAAGCCGGTCGGGCGGATCTTGACCCGATAGGGCTTGTTGCTGCCGTCGGCGACGAGATAGACGCCGAACTCGCCCTTCGGGCTCTCGGTCGCGACATAGACCTCGCCGGCGGGGACGTGGAAGCCCTCGGTGTAGAGCTTGAAGTGATGGATCAGCGCTTCCATCGACTGCTTCATCTCGGCGCGCTTGGGCGGGACGACCTTGCGGTCGAGGCTGGCGATCGGGCCGTCGGGCATCTCGCTTAGGCACTGCTTCATGATCCGCACGGACTGGCGGACCTCCTCGACCCGGACCATGAAGCGGTCGTAGCAATCGCCTTTGGTGCCGACGGGCACGGCAAAATCCATCCGGTCGTAGACGTCGTAGGGCTGCGACTTCCGGAGGTCCCACGGGATGCCGGCGGCGCGGATCATCGGCCCGGAGAAGCCCCAGGCGAGCGCGTCCGCCTTGCTCACGGTGGCGATGTCGACGTTGCGCTGCTTGAAGATGCGGTTGTCGGCGACGAGGCTGATCGCGTCCTCGAAGAGGCGCGGCACGCGGGTGTCGAGCCAGTCGCCGATGTCAGTCAGCAGCTTCAGCGGCACGTCCTGGTGGACCCCGCCGGGGCGGAACCAGGCGGCGTGCATGCGCGCGCCCGAAGCGCGTTCGTAGAAGTTCATGCAATCTTCGCGCAGCTCGAACAGCCACAGGTTCGGCGTCATGGCGCCGACGTCCATGACATGGGAGCCGAGGTTCAGCATATGGTTGGAGATGCGGGTCAGCTCGGCGAAGAAGACGCGCAGATACTGGGCGCGGAGCGGGACCTCGAGACCGAGCAGCTTCTCGATGGCGAGCACGTAGCTGTGCTCCATGCACATCGGCGAGCAATAATCGAGCCGGTCGAAATAGGGCAGAGCTTGGAGGTAGGTCTTGTACTCGCACAATTTCTCGGTGCCGCGGTGGAGCAGGCCGATATGCGGGTCGACCCGCTCGATGATCTCGCCGTCGAGCTCGAGGATAAGGCGCAGAACGCCGTGCGCGGCCGGATGCTGGGGGCCGAAATTGATCGTGTAATTGGCGATGTCGGAGTGGGCGCCGCTGCCGCCCTCGCGCGCCGCCTCGGCTTCGACCTCGTGGGGGATCAGCTCAGCCACAAGCCACCGTCACCCCGGCAAAGGGGCACCCCGCAAAGTCATACTTTGCGGGGACCCCGGAGGCCGGGGCCCAGACTGGATCCCGGCCTTCGCCGGGATGACGGCCTGTCGGGGCCGTCATTTCTTGATCTCGTCCGCCTTGAGCGGCGTCGGCGCGCCGGGTGCTTCGGGCCGCGCCTTCTCGTCGCCCGGGATGATATATTCCGCGCCTTCCCACGGGCTCATGAAGTCGAAGTCGCGGAAATCCTGGCTGAGCTGGACGGGCTCGTAGACGACGCGCTTCTCCTCCTCCGAATAACGCAGCTCGACATAGCCGGTGAGCGGGAAGTCCTTGCGCTGCGGATGGCCGCGGAAGCCGTAATCGGTGAGGATGCGGCGAAGGTCCGGATTGCCCTCGAACACGACGCCGTACATGTCGAAGACTTCGCGCTCGAGCCAGCCGGCAACGGGATAGAGGTCGGTGACGGTCGGCACGGGCGTCGCCTCGTCGGTCGAGACTCGGATGCGGAGGCGATGGTTCCTGGTGATAGACAGCAGGTGATAGACCACCTCGAAGCGCTCGGCGCGCTCCGGATAGTCGACGCCGGCAATCTCCATCAGCTGCTGGTAATCGAGGCTGTCGCGCAGGATGCGCAGCACCTCGGCCACACTCTCTCGCGTCACGTCGATCGAGACCTCGTCGACCTCATCCCTCGCGGAAAGGAAGGCGCTGCCGATCGCCTCTCTTACGGCGTCGATGATGCCCTCGCGGGCCGGAACGAGGGGCGCCGGGCTCGTCATGTCAACGCTCGATCGTGCCTTCGCGGCGGATCTTCCGCTGCAATTGCATGATGCCGTAGAGCAGGGCCTCGGCAGTCGGCGGACATCCGGGCACGTAGATGTCGACCGGCACGATCCGGTCGCAGCCGCGCACCACCGAATAGGAATAATGGTAATAGCCGCCGCCATTGGCGCAGCTGCCCATCGAGATGACGTAGCGCGGCTCCGACATCTGGTCGTAGACCCGCCTGAGCGCCGGCGCCATCTTGTTGCAGAGCGTGCCGGCGACGATCATCACGTCCGACTGGCGAGGCGAGGCGCGAGGCGCAACTCCAAATCTTTCAAGGTCGTAGCGCGGCATGTTCACATGGATCATCTCGACCGCGCAGCAGGCGAGACCGAAGGTCATCCACC
>Ga0190265_10001723_pt1 | contig 14443 bp, 10 predicted proteins | sample Popmic124T_FD_133135 | JGI IMG/M metagenome (GOLD analysis project Ga0190265, IMG submission 133135) | Populus adjacent soil microbial communities from riparian zone of Indian Creek, Utah, USA - 124 T | ecosystem: Environmental > Terrestrial > Soil > Riparian zone | place: USA: Utah | collected...
CCGGTGTCGCCGAGGCGAACGGCCGTACCCGCGTACGTACTTCGGCCGGCGACTTCACCAGCGACACAGCGGTGATCGCGGCCGGTGTCTGGTCCCGCGAACTGTGCCGGGGACTGGGCGCGGACATCGGTCTGTTCCCCGGCAAGGGGTACAGCTTCTCCGTCGACGCGGACCCCATGCCGCAGCGGGTGGTCCATCTCGGCGACGCACGGGTGGTGTTCACGCCGATGGGCAAGCAGCTGCGCGTCGCCGGAACCATGGAGTTCGACAGCGACGCCGAGTCGTTCCACGCACGCCGGGTCTCGGCGATCATCGCTGCCGCCGGCGGCTATCTGAAGTCGGCGGACTGGTCCGCCCGTCAGGACGAATGGGTCGGCGCGCGAGTCATGACCCCCGACGGCCTGCCCGCCATCGGCCTCGTGCCAGGGCACTCCCGCGTCTATCTGGCCTCCGGGCACAACATGCTCGGCCTGATGCTCGGACCGGCCACCGGACGCATGGTCGCCGACCTCGTCACGGACCGGCCCGACCCGGCGGTCAGCAGGCTCCTCTCCCCGGGCCGGCGCGCGGTCAGGGCGTGACCTCGGGTGCCGCGTACAGCCGGCGGGTCGACGTGGTGAAGCGGGCGAGTACGTCCGGGCGCGGGGTGATGCCGATGCCGGGGGCGGCGGGCACGGGCAGGTGGCCGTCCTGGAGGACGAACGGCTCGGTGATGTCCTCAGCGAAGTACCGGCTGGAGGCCGAGGTGTCGCCGACGAGGGTGAAGCCGGGCAGCGCGGCGAGCGCCAGGTTGGGGGAGCGGCCGATGCCGGTCTCCAGCATGCCGCCGCACCACACGGGGACACCGTGGGCACTGGCGAGGTCGTGGATGCGGCGGGCCTCCAAGTAGCCGCCGACCCTGGCCGGCTTGATGTTGATCACCCGGGCGGCGTCCATCGCGATCGCGGACGCGGCGTCGCGCGCGGAGTGGATGGACTCGTCCAGGCAGACGGGGGTGGTGAGTTGGTGCTGCAGGCGGGCGTGGGCACGGAGGTTGTCCTCCTCCAGCGGCTCCTCGATGAGCAGCAGGCCGAAGGCGTCGAGCTTCCGCAGGTGTCGGGCGTCGGCGAGGGTGTAGGCGGTGTTGGCGTCGACCTGGAGCGGAAGCGCATCGCCGAAGCGTTCGCGAACGGCTCGCACCGGCTCCACGTCCCAGCCCGGTTCGATCTTCAGCTTGATACGGACGTACCCCTCGGCCAGATATCTGCCGACGTCGTCGAGGAGTTCGGGGACGGAGTTCTTGATGCCGACGGAGACCCCGGCGGGCACCCGGTCGTGCACCGAGCCGAGGAAGGCCGCGAACGGCATGCCGTAGGCGCGCAGTTCGGCGTCCAGCAGAGCCGTCTCCACTGTGGCCTTGGCGAGTTCGTGTCCCTTGACGGGGGCCATGGCCGGGGCGAGGGCCGCGGCTGTCAGCTCGGGCAGTGCGGTGACGCGCGGCAGCAGGAAGTCGCGGATCACGGTCTCGGCACCGGCGACGAACTCCGAGCAGTACAGCGGTTCCGGGTCGGCGGCGAATTCGGACCAGCCCTCCGCCTCGTCCGTGACGACGCGCAGCAGGAAGGTGTCCTTGCTGGTCATGGTGCCGAAGGAGGTGCGGAAGGGGGTGACGAGCGGGATGGCGACGTGGAGCAGTTCGACGTGTTCGAGCTTCATGGGCGCTGATCCTCCGAAGCGTTCGCGGTGCCGGTGCCGGTGCCGGAGCCGGTGCCCGTTCCCGGGGTGAGCAGGTACCAGCCGTCCCGGGACATCGCGGTCGCCCGGAAGCCCTCCGCGTACGCCTCGGTGAAGACCTCGCGTACGGCATGCCGCCAACGCAGCGCCAGGGCGGGGTCGTTGGCGCGCAGCGCCACGATGTCCGCGGGAACCCGGCACCACAGACGCCCCTCGGCGCGTGCGGCCAGCGGACCGCCGTCCGGGGCCCGGCGGATGACGGCGGCGTCCGCACGGCCCTCGTCGGAGTCGGCCTGGCCGGCAGGGTCAGCAGGGCCGGCCGTGCGCGTCGTCCCCGTGACCAGGTCCCAGCTGGCGGTGAGCCGGTCGCTCTCGTCGCCGTCGTTCACACCGTCGTTCATCGGCCCGTAGAGGTCGACCAGATACTCCGCTCCGACGGCGCCCAGCTTGACCAGGTTGAAGCGGGCGTTACGGCCGACCAGGGGGTCGAAGGTCCAGCGCATGGTGCGGGCGCCGCGCGCCAGCGCCCATGCCCGCTGGGCCTGTTTGACCGCGAAGCCGACGCCGCGGTCCGAGGCGGTCGCCGCCGCCACGAAGGAGTACACGTCCTGTTCGGCGGGCGGCCCGAAGACCGCGACTGCCGCCCCGGCCAGCCGCTCGTCGCCCTGCCCGGCTCCCTGCCCGGCCTCCTGTCCGGCGAAGTACGCGGCGTGCACGGCGCCGCCCGCGTGGATCAGGCTGTGCAACACCTCAGTCGGATAAGGGGGGTTGGAGCGCGGCAGCTGCCACACGTCGGCGAAGAAGGCGGCCACGGCCCGTACACCGGCGACGTCGTCGACGGCGCGTACCGAGACCCCGGCGGTACGGGCCGCGGCAGCGGCGAAGGCACCGGCATCACCGACGGCACCGGCAGCGGCGCCATCGGGCGGCGGGCTCCCGTCCGGGGTGCGTACGGAGGCGGAGGAGGTCGCAGGTGTCATGTGCCCGAGTCTCCAAGGTCACGCTCCCCCACATCTTGTCCATGGCAACAAGAGCTCCGTAGGGTCGTGTGACGATCGGCCAATACCGCCACCGGCGGCCCGCGTACGGAAAGCCCGGCACCACCCATGGACACCTGCACCCTCGGAGAGCTCCTCGACACCCTGGGCGAGCCCACGCTGCGGCTGCTCACGGCCCCGGGTGGCACGGGCGGCAGGGGCGGCCGTGCCGAGCCCGTCGCCGAGGTCCTGCTGTACGACGCTCACGCCCCGTTTCCCCGCCGCGCGCCCGGCGCCCTGCTGCTGGCGGTCGGCGTGCACGCGGACGCGGCCGGGCCGCTGGTGCGCGAGGCGGCGGCTGCCGGGATGGCCGGTCTCGTCGTACGCGGCATCGACGGCGTCGACGGCCCGGACGGCCCGACGGGCGAGGCGGAGGCGCACGGCCTGGCTCTGCTCGCCGTCGACGAGGACGCCGCCTGGCACCACGTACACCTGCTGCTCGCCTCCACGATCGGGGCCCGGCCCGCCGCCCCCGCGGGCAGCGGGGCCGCGCTCGGCGACCTCTTCTCGCTCGTCAACGCCGTGGCGGCGGCCGTCGGCGGGGCCACCGTCATCGAGGACCCGCGCCAGCGCGTCCTCGCCTACTCCACCGTCCCCGGGCAGGCCGTCGACGAGTCACGGCGGCAGGGCATCCTCGGCCGCCAGGTGCCGGGCAGCCCCGAGAACACCGAGCAGTACCGGGTGCTGTTCGCCTCCGAGGGCCCCGTACGTCTCGCCGCCCTCGACGCCTCCGGTCCGTCCGCCGCCTCCGGCAGCGGCGAGCTGCCACGCCTCGCCGTCACCGTCCGCGCGGGCGGCGAGACGCTCGGCTCGCTGTGGGCCGTCGACGACGGGACCCTCGCCGCCGGCGCCGAGGAAGCCCTCACCCGGGGCGCCTCCACGGCGGCGCTGCTCCTGCTGCGGGCGCGGGCGGCCGAGGAGCTGACCCGGCACCTGACAAGTGACCTGCTGCGCCGCCTCCTTGACGGCACCGCCGAACCCGCCACCGCCGCCCACCGCCTCGGCCTCACCCCCGGCACCCCGGTGCGGGTGGCCGCCTTCGCCCTGGACGGGGCGGTCTCCGCGCCGGACGGCGAACAGGCCGCGCTGCGGCTGCTGGACCTCGTACGGCTGCAGTGCGAGGCGCGGTACGGGCGGCACGCGTGCGTCCTCGTCGACGGAGTGGTCCACGCGCTGCTGCCCGTGGCCGACGAGCGGAGCGCGGAGCGGCAGCAGCAGCTTGCCGAGGACATCGTGCGGCGCGCGGGGCAGGCGTTGCGGGTGCCGGTGCGCGCCGGACTCGGCGACGTGGTGCCCGACTTGGCTCACGTGCGCGCCTCGCGGGACGACGCCGCCCTGGTGCTGCGCGTGCTCGGCCCCGACGAGACGGTTGCGGCCGTGGACGCGGTACGCGCCCGCGTCACCCTGCTCCGGCTCGGCGAAGTCCTCAGTGATCAGCGGGAGTTGACGACGGGAACGTGGCAGCGGGTGCTGGAGTACGACGCCGCACACGGCACCGAGTACGCAAGGACCCTGGTGTGCTGGCTCGACGCCGGCTGCGACATGGCGCGGGCGGCGAAGCTGCTCGCCGTACACCCCAACACCTGCCGCTACCGCCTCAGGCAGGCCCAGCAGCACCTCGGCCTCGACGTGGACGACCCCGACGAACGCCTGGTGCTGTGGCTGCAGTTGAGGACGCTCGCGGGGCTGCGCGGGGACGGCACGGGCTGAGCCGGCGGCAGTACCGGTCAGCCCCCGAGCCAGTCCGCGAGCCGCGTCTCGCACTCCCGCAGTTGTGCGACGGGCACGTACTCCCCTGCGGTGTGCGCCAGACTCGGGTCGCCCGGGCCGTAGTTGAGCGCCGGCGTGCCGAGCGGGGCGAAGCGGGCGACGTCGGTCCAGCCCAGCTTCGGGCGGGGCCGCACTCCCAGGACCGCGACGAGCGAGGCGACCGCGTCCTGGCCGGTGCCCGGGAGGGCGCCCGGCGTGTTCTCGGTGACCTCGACCTCGTACTCCGGGAACAGATCGCGTACGTACGCCTCGGCCTGCTCGGGCGAACGGCTGGGCGCGAACCGGGAGTTGACCGTGATCACGCACGTGTCGGGGACGACGTTGCCGGCCACGCCCGAGCGAACGGCGACGGCGTTGAGCCCTTCGCGGTATTCCAGGCCCTCGATGAGGACCCGCTCGGGGGTGTGGTCGTCGAGGCGCTGGAGGACTGCGGCGGCGCGGTGGGCGGCGTTGACGCCCCGCCAGGAGCGTGCGGTGTGCGCGCGTTCGCCGCGCACGGTGATGTCTGCCGTCAGGATGCCCTGGCAGCCCGCCTCGACACCCGCGTCGGAGGGTTCCATGAGGATCGCGAGACCGGCCTTGAGCAGGTCGGGGCGCTGGGCGGCGATCAGGGCCAGCCCGTTGCGGTCGCCGGACACCTCCTCGCATTCGTAGAAGAGGTACGTCACGTCGCGCACCGGGGCGGTGAGTGACGCCGCGAGACGGAGGGCGACGGCGACACCGCCCTTCATGTCGCAGGCGCCGAGCCCGTAGAGCAGTTCGCCGTCCAGCCGGGAGGGGAGGTTCCCGGCTGCCGGGACGGTGTCGAGATGCCCGGCGATGATCACCCGCTCGTCGCGGCCGAGTTGGGTGCGTGCCACGACCGAGTTGCCGATCCGGTCCACCGTCAGATGGGGCAGCGCGCGCAGCGCGGCCTCGACGGCACCGGCGAGCCGGGCTTCGTCGCCGCTCTCGGAGGGGGTGTCGACCAGGGCACGGGTGAGCGGCACCACGTCGGAGGTCAGGGTGAGGGTCGGCGGGGACGTCGGGGACATCGAGGACGTCAAGATGCTTTCTCCTCTTCGGAGTTGAGCTGGTTGAGCTGGTTGAGCTTGGAGTGCCTGATGCCGTACAGCCCGTAGATCAGCAGCCCGACCGCCATCCACGCGCCGAACGCGATCCAGGTGTCGGCGCCGAGCCCGTACATCACGTACACGCAGCAGGCCACGCCCAGCAGCGTCGTCACCGGCGCGAGCGGCACCCGGAAGGAACGCGGGGCGTCGGGGCTGCGGCGGCGCAGGATCAGCACGGCGAGGTTGACGAGGGCGAACGCGAAGAGCGTGCCGATGCTGGTGGCGTCGGCGAGAGCGCCCAGCGGGACGAGCGCCGCGAGGACCATGATGAAGGCGGAGACCATGACGGTGTTGGCGCGCGGCACACCGGTCCGCGCGTGAACCCTGGAGAACAGCGGGGGTACGAGGCCGTCGCGGGACATCGAGAAGAGGATGCGCGTCTGCCCGTACTGCACGGTGAGGACGACGCTCGTGGTGGCGACGACCGCGCCGACGGACAGCAGGACCGGCCACAGACTGCCGCCGCCCGCCGCCCGTACCAGGATCGCGCTGAGCGTCGCCTCCGTGCCCTCGAACTGCCGCCACGGCATCGCCCCGACGGCGGCCAGTGCCACAGCGCAGTACAGGGCGGTGATCAGTGCCAGCGAGATGATGATGGCCCGGGGCAGGTCGCGCTTGGGGTTCTTGGCCTCCTCACCGGCGGTCGACGCGGCGTCGAAGCCGATGTACGAGAAGAAGAGCGACGCCGCACCCGCGCTCATGCCGGCCATGCCGAGGGGGAAGAGCGGCTTGAAGTTGCCGGCGCGGAAGGCCGTGAGGGCGACCGCGCAGAACATCACGAGCGCGGCGACCTTCACCGCCACCATGACCGCGTTGGCGCCGGCGCTCTCCCGGGCGCCGCGCAGCAGCACCACCATGGCGAGGACCACGATCACGGCGGCGGGAAGATTCAGCATGCCGCCCGCGCCCGGCGGGGCGGCGAGCGAGGCGGGCAGGGCCCATCCGACGGTGAGCTCCAGGAGCTCGTTGACGTACTGGCCCCAGCCGGCGGCGACCGCGGCGACGGACACGCCGTACTCCAGGACCAGACACCAGCCGCAGACCCAGGCGACCAGCTCCCCGAGTGTGGCGTAGGTGTAGCTGTACGAGGATCCGGAGCCGGGGATCATCCCGGCCAACTCGGCGTAGGAGAGCGCGGAGAAGAGCGCCGTGATCCCGGCGAGCACGAAGGAGACCACGACCGCCGGGCCCGCCTGCGGCACCGCCTCGCCGAGGACGACGAAGATCCCGGTGCCGAGAGTGGCGCCCACGCTGAGCATCGTGAGCTGGGTCAGTCCCATGGAGCGGCGCAGCGGGCCGCGGCTCGCCTCGTCGACGAGATCGGCCACGCTCCGGCGCCGGGTCAGCTTGCTCGTCCTGCTCGTCCCGCCTGGGCCTTTGCCGGGGCCTGTGCCTGGGCTCTGCCCATTGCGCGGGTGTGTCCGCACACCGTCCACGATGCCGCTCCCTCCGCTGCTGCACTCTCTGGCCCCCTGATGATGGGCAACGAAGCGCGGGCAGAGGTGCACGCATCGGCCAAGAACCCGTGGCCTGCATTGGACGCCCGGCCAATGCAGACCACGGGGGCCGACGCGTTCCGGTTCGGGTCACTCAGCGGGTGGGTCCGGTGGCCGGCTGCCGTACCCGATCACTCACGCCCGGCCGGGCTGGTCCAGTCGGCCGGCACGTGGGCGATGCGCACGCGCTGCGGGTGGTCTCCGACGGGCACCGAGACCGTCTTCTTCCCGGTGGCGAAGTCGATGGCGGTGACCTGGTCGCTTCCGCTCTCCGAGATGACGCAGGACTTGCCGTCGCCGCTGACCGTCGCCCAGTACGGCTTGGAGGCCGTGACCAGGGGGCCTTCCTCCAGCGTGGCGCGGTCGACGACGGTGGCGTAGTCGTCCATGGTTCCGGCGATGCAGAGCTTGTCGCCCTCCGGGCTCATCGACATGCCGTGGTGGCGGGAGTCGTTGACCCAGGTGGTGCGGTCCTCGCTGGTGTCGGGGTTCTTGGGCAGGACCTTCTCGCGGGTGATCTTGTCGGCGGCCACGTCGTACTCGAAGAAGCCGTTGAAGAAGGAGACCTGGAAGTAGAGCTTGGACTCATCCGGCGTGAAGGCCACCGGGCGCACCGCATCGGAGAAGTCCTTGCGGCCGAAGGCATCGAGCCGCTCGCGCATGTCGATGACCTTGACCTCTTCGAAGGTCTCCGCATCGACGACTGTGATCTTGCGGTCGCCCTTCGTCCAGTCCAGCCAGGGTTCGTCGGTGGCGGTCTGCACATCGCCGATGGACATGTTCCACAGGTGCTTGCCTCCGTCGGTGAAGACGTTCTCGTGCGGCTTGTCGCCGGTCTTGAAGTTTCCGGCTTCCTTCCCCGTCTCGATGTCGAGGACGTGGACGGTGTTGGAGGTGGAGGCGGAAACGGCCACGCGCTCGCCGTCGGGGGAGACAGCCATGTGGTCGGAGCGGTAACCGGACACGGGGAAGCGCCAGTTGAGCTTCCCGGTCGCCACGTCGATGGAGACGACGTCGGCGAAGCTCGGGCGTGAGACGACCATGGCCTTCCCGTCGGGGGTGGAGTACATGTCGTCGACGAACTGGTCGTGCCCCTCGCCCGGTCCGTTGCGGATGGCCAGGAAGTAGATGAGCTTGATCGGGTCGGCGTGGATCTCGTCCAGGCGTTCCTGCTTGTCGGGGATCACGTTGATGCGTCCGAGCTTCCCGAAACCGCCGCTGGACTCGATCACGTCGGCGGTGCCGTCCCAGTTGTTGCCGACGAACATCACTTCCCGCAGATCCGCGGCGCCCTGGGCCGAGCCGGTCGCGGCGGCTGCCGAGTCGGGCGTGGGGGCTGCCGCGCCGGTCACGGCGGCCACGGCCACAAGTGCTGTGGCGACGGCGATCGGCAGTCGGCGCCCGCGGCGGCGTGTGCGCGCCGCGTCCGGCGGCTGGAGGGCCTCGGCGTCCGCGTGCTGCTTCCTGGATACGGGCATTGCTCTCCTTCGCGTAGCGACTCTGCCTGCGCTGAACTGCGAGCTGTCGAGGCGAGCACGAGCATGCGAAGCCCTCCGTAGAGCACGGCGGCACTCTACGGAGGGCTGGCGGCCGGACTGCGGAATTCCCGTGCAAGGTCCGCGTCGCATGCTCTCTGACCAGGCATTTCAATGCGATACACCCAGGCCGCCCAATGTGAAAACGCCTCACTTCACATTGGTGCTACTGAAGGTAACCACGGGCCTGCGGTTGTTCAACCCCTCGGAAGGGAGAAGATGACCGGGGGCACGAACGAGGGAGAACGATGCAGGCGCGGCCAAAGCAGTCAACCGGTCGTTACGCAGGCAAGGCAGCCACCGAGCGGCACGCCGAGCGGCGCCAGAAATTTCTTGATGCGGCACTGCAGCTCTTCGGAGCCGGTCCCGGCTACCGGTCGACGACCGTCGCCGCCCTCTGCGAGGCGGCCGGGCTTTCGACCCGTCAGTTCTACGAAGAGTTCCGCACACTCGAAGACGTGCTCGCCGCCCTGCACTTGCAGGTCAACCACTGGGCCGAAAGCGCCGTCGTCGAAGCCCTCGCCGGGACCGAGGGCCGGCCTTTCGCCGAACGCTACGACTCCGTTTTCCGTGCGTACGCGGCAAGCCTCGCCTCGGACCCTCGCCGCATACGGATCGCCTTCACCGAGATCGTCGGCGTCAGCCCCCGCATGGACGAGCAACGGCTCGTCCGCCGCGCACGATGGGTCGAGCTGATCCGCGCCGAGGCAGCAGCAGCGGTCCACAGAGGTGAGGCCGCCGACCGTGACTACCGCATCTCCGCGGCCGCCTTCATCGGCAGCGTCAACGGTCTCCTGCACGACTGGGCCGCGGGCTGGGTGGACGCCTCTCTCAACGAGATCGTGGACGAACTCGTCCGTCTGCTGCTGGCGTTGCTGCGCCCCGCCGACTGAGACCCGGGACTCGGACCCGGACGGCACATGAGCGGCAGCCCGCAAGGGCCCCGCGTCGTTCCCCCTCTGCCCGTGCGACGCGTACGGGCAAGTGCACTGTCAGTGCCGGCCGTTACGTTCGCCTCCTCAGCAACGCACAAACACGGGACGGTGACCCGTATGCGAATGGACAGCCGAGACCTGCCCGAGCCGCGGGCCGACTGGAAAGGCATGAGCTGGCGCGACTGGCAGGATCCCGGTCTGGTCCGGTCCCGGCTGGCCGCCGGCGCCGACCCGAACGGTCCGCTGTACGACGACGTCCAAGGCATCCCGCTCCATCGGGCGGCCGACTCCGGCTCGCGGGAGGTCGTCGCCGAACTGGCGGCTCTGGTCCGGGATGTGGATGCGGCCGACGAACAGGGCCAGACAGCGCTGTGGTTCGCGGTCGGCAGCCGTCAGGCGGAGAACGCCGTGGCGCTGCTGGAGGCCGGGGCCGACGCCTGGCGTCCCGTCGTCGGCGGCTGGTCACCGGGCCGACTGGCCCTGCTCTCCCCCTTCGCCGCGCACTTCGAGAACCTGCCGGGCGCCGTGCCGCCCTCGCCCGCGGAACATGCCGCGATGCTGGAGGCGGACCGCCTCTGCGCCGAACTGGACGACATCTGGGAAGGGTTGGGCGTGGCCTTCGTCGCCGGTGTCGACGAGGACGAGGTCATCCGCCGCCTCGGTGCCGACCCGGCGGAGTGCCCGGTGACCGACGTCGACGACGCGTGGCCGCCCGGCGAAGAGGAGTTGCTGGAGGACATTCAACTCGTGGGCGTCACCGGCGTCGAGGGCGGCTGCGTCGTCTCCCAGCCCTGGGGCTACCTCCCGGAGGATCCCCATGTGCTCGCCCGGTTGTCGGCCGGGACGGTCGCTTACGGGATCTACCTCAACGCCAAGAGCGGCGACCAGGCGATGATCGGCCGCGACGGAGTGTGTGACCGCGACGCCGGTGCCGGCTTGGGTGTGCATGCGGACCATGTGGAGTCCGACGGCGGGAACGTACTGCTGCGGTTTCTCTACGACGGCGGCATCGGCGGCAGTGTCGGCTACGGCTGCGCGTACACCGGCCTGAACATCCCGGACGCCCGTCCGATAACCGGCCCGTTCCGCCGCTGGGTCCGCGTACCGCACAGGGAATGAGTGACAGCCGGCAACGGTCTCAAGTCCCGGCGGTCCCGGCTTCTACACCCCCCTGTCCCCCGCTGCCAGGGCCGGGATGACTCCGCCCGCCGTGACGATCTCGCGCTGCCGGGCGGAGAGGCTGTGCCGCACGGCGTACTCCTCGTCCCTGGTGACGTTACGCAGCCGCAGCGTCCCTCCCTCGTCCTCGGCGAGGGCGCCGTGCAGACCTTCGAGGTGCAGGACGTCCTCCGTCCCGATGCGCTCCCAGTCCCCGCCGTCCTCGAACTCCAGTGGCAGCACACCGAAGTTGACCAGGTTCTGCCAGTGGATACGGGCGAAGGACTTGGCGACGACGCAACGCAGCCCGAGGTGCCGCGGGGTGATCGCGGCGTGCTCACGCGAGGAGCCCTGCCCGTAGTTGCCCCCGCCGACGACGAAGTGACCGTTGTTCTCGTCGTCCGCCGCCGCCTCCCTCGCACGCCGCGGATAGCCGGCGTCGATGCGGATGAAGGTGAACTCGGCGAGCTTGGGGATGTTCGACCGGTAGGGAAGCGCCCGCGCGCCCGCCTGCGAGATCTCGTCCGTGGAGACGTCGTCACCCGCCTTCAGCAGGACCGGCCCCTCCAACGTGTCGGGCAGCGGGTCGAGTTCGGGCAGCGCGGAGACGTTGGGGCCGCGCACCAGTTCCACGGCCCGCGCCTCCTCGACGGGCAGGGGCGGCTCCAGCATTGCGGTGTTCACGCTGGCACGCTCCGGCAGTGAGAGCTGCGGTGGTCCGACGGCGGCATCGGCCGCCCAGTCCCTGGGGTCGGTGATGACGCCGGTCAGCGCGGAGGCCGTGGCGGTCTCGGGGGAGCAGAGCCACACGGCGTCGTCCTCCGTACCGGAGCGTCCGGGGAAGTTGCGCGGCATTGTGCGCAGCGAGTTCCGTCCCACCGCCGGAGCCTGTCCCATTCCGATGCAGCCCAGACAGCCGCTCTGGTGCAGCCGGGCGCCTGCGGCGACGAGGGCGAAGGTGCCGCCCGAACGGGTGAGGTCCTGGAGGATCTCCCGTGAGGTCGGGTTGATGTCGAGGCTGACACCGTCAGCTGTGCGCCGCCCGTCGACCATGGCGGCGGCCACGGCGAAATCGCGCAGTCCGGGGTTGGCGGAGGAGCCGATCACCGCCTGGTCGACGGGCTCCCCCGCCACCTCGCGTACGGGCACGACGTTGCCCGGTGAGGACGGGCGCGCGATCAAAGGCTCGAGTGCCGAGAGGTCGATCTCCTCGTCGAGGTCGTAGACGGCGTCGGGCTCCGCCGCGAGCGGGGTGAAGTCCTCTTCGCGGTCCTCGCTGCGCAGGAAGTCCCGCACGGCCTCGTCCGACGGGAAGACGCTCGTTGTGGCACCCAGCTCCGCGCCCATGTTGGCGATGACGTGCCGGTCCATCGCGGTCAGCGAGCCGAGCCCCGGCCCGTGGTACTCCAGGACGCGGTTGACGGCTCCCTTGACTCCGTGACGGCGCAGCAGCTCCAGGATGACGTCCTTCGCGCTCACCCACGGCGGCAGGCTCCCGGTCAGCCGCACCCCCCATACCTGCGGCATCCGCACGTACAGCGGCCGGCCGGCCATCGCGAGCGCCACTTCGAGGCCACCGACGCCGATGGCGAGCATGCCCAGCGAACCCGCGGCGCACGTATGGGAGTCGGAGCCGGCGAGGGTCTTGCCCGGGATGCCGAAGCGCTGCATGTGGGTGGGGTGCGAGACGCCGTTGCCCGGCTTGGAGTACCACAGCCCCAGGCGCTGGGCCGCGGAGCGAAGGAAGGCGTGGTCTTCGGCGTTGCGCTCGTCGGCCTGGAGGATGTTGTGGTCGACGTACTGGACGCTGACCTCGGTACGGACCCGGTCGAGGCCGAGCGACTCCAGCTCCTGCATCACCAGCGTTCCGGTGGCGTCCTGGGTCAGGGTCTGGTCGATGCGCAGACCGATCTCCTCACCGGCCTCCGCCCGGCCCTCCACCAAGTGGTCGCCGATGAGACGCTGCGTCACCGTTCCCCGTGCTCCACGGCCGGTGAGCGTTCCCGCGTTCGTACTGGCCAAGACAAGCCACCTCCTGCTGTGCGCGTACCGGACGCTCTCCGGGCGGCCCCGGGGCTTGCGGCACCGGGTACCCGGCTGAGCGAGAGGTACGTCCGGAGGTGAGGGAACGTCAGCCCGAACGGCGCAGCCACCACCATGACCTTCCGGCTGGGCCGGGAAGGAATCGCCGATGCTGGCGGTAGCTACGCCTGCCATACCGGGAGACCGAAGACCTTGCTGCCGGATACAGCGAGCAGACCGACGCGGACATGGCGCGCCTTGAGACCGCGCGGGACAAGGGAGTTGACCCCTCGCCGTCGACCCGAATGGCACTCGGCCACACTCAGCGCCCTTGGGCGGTGCACTGATGCCCTGCCCCTGACCCGTGTCCCTTCCCGCTCTGAGACGGCCCGGCAGTGAGCGGGGCGCACGACATGGCTAATCGGAGCGCTTCTGTGGGGTGATTCTGGATTCGGTGGATCGGCGCTGCCCCCGCTCAGCACGTCATCACATCTACCGAATGCATCCAGATCGGGCGTAAGCTCATCAGAAGTTATAGGAGGGGGCATTATGACCAGCTTCTGGACGCGCACCCCGGAGCAGAGGGACCAAGCTGAGAAGGCCAAGGCAGAACGAGCAGAGAGAACAGAGAAGGCCAAAGCTGCGAGAGCGGAGAGAAGGGCCGAACACAAAGCTGAGCGAGAGGCCCTCAAAGCCTGGAGGCAGGAACATCCCGCAGAGAAGGAGATGAACTCGGCTGCCATGATGCGCATGTGGCCGAGCTCAGAGCGTGGGGTTACCTCCCTGGGGCCTGTCGCTGGCGCTCAAGCTGAGTTCTTCACCGCCGATGCGCACAAGGCGTGGACAGCTACCCGACTGGTCGGCGGCGCAGTGACGATGGGCGCCTCTCTTGCCGCAGGCCGCAAGAACAAGGGCGCGGCAGCCATCAACATCACGTTCCCGAACGGTGTTGCCAAGAGCTACGCCGTGAAGCCCGATTCAACGTCGCTACAGGCTGCAAACCAATACGTGACCGCCTTCAAGGCACTGAGCGCTCAGCTTCTCGCAGAAGCTGCAGCCGCCGAGTAGCAACCACACGCCGCACCTGCCCGCGCACGATCGCCCGATGGCGGTCGCGCGGTCACTGACTGCACTGCTGGCGAGAGAGTGGCCCGCAGCGCACACACCCTCGTTCGGCATCGCACCGGACGAGGGCTGTGTCGTATGTCAGATATGGAACCAACTCCCCCCACACAGGCGGACAACCGGGAGGAAACATCATGAGGCACACCGCAGTTGCCGCACTCCTGTTGCTCCCCCTGCTGGGGGTCACCGGCTGCTCACGGGGCGCCGAGCCGACAGCAGAGGCCAGCACACGAACACCTACACCAACGTCCGCCAAGACGGGCACGCTGTCCGTGAAGGAAGCGGGGAGTGCATACCTGCGCATGGTCGACGCCAGCAACAAGGACCTCGACGCATGCATGAAGATCGTTAACCGCATAGCCGAGGAGCAGGCCGCCAATGGCGAGGACGTGAACAAGGTCCGGTCAGCCTGCCGCAAGGCGCCCGCTGCCAACCGCGCCTTCGCCGACGAGCTCGACAAGCACGACTGGCCAACCAAGGTGCGAGGCAACATACGGACCCTGACCGACCAGACCCGCGCCGACAGCGCGCGGTTCTTCG
>Ga0190265_10001724_pt1 | contig 14438 bp, 16 predicted proteins | sample Popmic124T_FD_133135 | JGI IMG/M metagenome (GOLD analysis project Ga0190265, IMG submission 133135) | Populus adjacent soil microbial communities from riparian zone of Indian Creek, Utah, USA - 124 T | ecosystem: Environmental > Terrestrial > Soil > Riparian zone | place: USA: Utah | collected...
AAGTCGCAGGCGCGCGCCTTGCTCGAGGCCGCGGCCGGCCGCGAGCTTCAAATCATGTTCCCGATGGTCTCGGAGCCCTGGGAGTTCGACGCGGCCAAGGCGCTGGTCGAGGAGCAGAAGGCCTGGCTCGCCGAGCGCCGGAAGAAGCTGCCCGGCCGGATCCTCTACGGCGCGATGCTCGAAGTGCCCTCGCTCGCCGAGATGCTCGACGTGCTGCTGCCGAGGCTCGATTTCCTCTCGGTCGGCACCAACGATCTCACCCAGTTCCTGTTCGCCGCCGACCGCTCCAACCCGCGCCTCGCCGAGCGCTACGACTGGCTGTCGCCCGCGATCCTCAGATTTTTGAAGCGCATCGTCCGCGCCGCCGACAAGCACGAGGTCCCGCTCGGCGTCTGCGGCGAGATGGGCGGGCGCACCCTGGAGGCGATGGCCCTGGTCGGCATCGGCGTCCGCCGCCTCTCCATCACCCCGGTCGCGGTCGGGCCGGTCAAGGCGATGATTCGCTCGCTCGACGCGAAGGCGGCGGCGTCGGCGCTCGACCGGCTGCTCAAGCATCCGCCCGAGGATTTCCGCGGCACGCTCTCCCGGTGGGCGGAGAAAAACGGCGTGTCGATGGCGTGAGGCTTGTCGCCGCAGGACCGGTTCGATCGGTTGACAGCCGCGCGGCGATGGGGTCTGCCGAAATGTAAGGGGCGCGAGGCGGAGACTGAAGGCGAGATGGCGGAGCAGGAGCAGACCCAGTTCGAGATGCTCTCGGTCGGCGAGCGGCTCCGGCTCGCGCGCGAGGCGAAGGGCATGAGCCTCGACGACGTAGCCGGCCGCACCCGCATTCCGATCCGCCACCTCCAGAATATCGAGAGCGAGGATTGGGAGGCGCTGCCCGCGGCGACCTATGCGATCGGCTTCTCGCGCAATTACGCCAATGCGGTCGGGCTCGACGGCGCCGAGATCGCAAGCGAGCTGCGCGAGCGGATCGGCGGCCCGCGCCGCCGCGCGCCGGCGGCCGATTATTACGAGCCGGCCGATCCCGCGCGCGTCCCGCCGCGTTCGCTCGTCGTCGTCGCGGTTTTGCTCGCGATGGCGCTGGTCGCCGGCTATCTTTGGTGGCGCGGCACGCTCGAGGACGAGCCCGCCTCGATCCCGATCACCGAAGCCCCGGCGGCGGCCGGCCCCGCGTCCGCCGCGCCGCCGCCGGCCGCCGCGGGCCAGGCCGTCACGCTGACCGCGACCGGCGAGGTCTGGCTCAGGGTCACCGATGGCGAGGCTGGACCATTGCTCTTCGCCGGCAGCCTCACCGCCGGCCAGGCCTACCAGGTCCCCGCCACCGCGAGGCAGCCCCTGATCCGTACCGGCCGGCCGCAGCTGCTCCGCGCCTCGGTCGGCGCGGCCGACATCGGCCCCCTCGACCCGGTCGAGCGCACCATCGACAATGTCAGCCTGCTCCCCCAGGATCTGGCCGCCCGCCCGCGCACCGCGGCCCCGCCCCCGCAATAATTGGGGACAGTTACTATTTATCGCCTGCGCAGCCGCTCGAGCGGTCGCCGCCGCGACGCGATAAATAGTAACTGTCCCCGGCCTGTCGCTTAAGGCTGGCGGCAGGCACGAACCTCCAATATCATGCGCATCGACACGCGATGCGGGGAACCAAGCCATGCGCTTTCACCTTCTGGGCCTGATGCTGATGGCCTCGGCGGCCGCGCCCGCTCTGGCGCAGCAGCGGCAGCCGGCGCGGCCCGACACGGTCGAGCGCCGGATCGACCGGCTCGAGCAGCAGCTCCGCGCGGTGCAGCGCCGCGTCTTCCCGGGCGGCGCGACCCAGTTCGTCGAGCCCGAGATTCCCGCCGACGTCCAGGCCGTCATGGGCGGCGCCCCTCCGGGCGGCGCGATGAGCAACCTCAACGCCCGCGTCGATGCGCTCGAGAGCCAGCTGCGCGCGCTGACGGGCCAGGTCGAGGAGCAGGGCAACCGCACCCGGCAGATCGAGGATGGCCTCGCCCGCCTGCGCGCCGACCTTTCCGCCCGGCTCGACCGGATCGAGACGCCGCCGCGCGCCGCCGCGAACCCGCCCGCCGCCTTCCGCCCCGAGCCCGCGATCGAAGCGCCCGCCTTCCAGGCGCCGCGCGCGGCCGCGGCCGCGGCCGACGATGCCGAGGAAGCCTATAATGCCGGCTATCGTTTGTGGGACCGGCGCCGCTTCGCCGAGGCGCAGACCGCGCTCGACGCCGCCGCCACCCGCTATCCCAATAGCCGCTGGACGAGCTGGATGCGCAACCTTCAGGGCCGCGCCCTACTCGACGACGACAAGCCCGCCACCGCCGCCCGCGTCCTGCTCGCCAATTATCAGGAGAATCCGCGCGGCGAGCGCGCCGCCGACAGCCTGTTCTATCTCGGGGCGTCGCTGGCCCGCCTGAACCGCCGCGCCGAGGCCTGCCGCGTCTATGACGAGCTCGCCCAGGTCTATCCGGACATGCGCGATTTCCTGCGCACGCGCCTGCCCGCGGCGCGCACCGCGGCGCGCTGTTAGGGGACAGTCACTGGGGACAGTCACTAGTGACTGTCCCCATTCCCCATTCCCGTCAGGAGTCACCGGGGACAGTCACCAGTGACTGTCCCCATTCCCCATTCCCGTCAGCAGCGGCGTCCCCGGCCCGCCGGATCGCCGTAGCGCCCGGTGTCGGAATCGGTGCACGAACGGCGCCGGCGTCCACGGCCGTAGCCGGCCGGATCCGAACCCGCTCCGCGGTCGCGGTCGGTGATGCCGGTGCGGGGGCGGCCACGGCCGCGGCGTCCGCGGCCATAGCCGGCCGGGTCGGAGCCGGATCCGGTGTCGCGGTCTGTGATCCCGGTGCGGGGACGGCCACGATTGCCGCCGCGGCCATAGCCGGGTGCGTCGGAGCCCGATCCGGTGTCGCGGTCGGTGAAGCCGGTGCGGCGGCGCCCGCCGCCGCCGCAACGGCGGCCCCGGCCGGCCGGATCGCCGTAGCGGCCGGAGTCGGAGTCGGAACAGCGACCGCCGCTGCCGCGCCCGCCGCCGGGCGGGTCGGAATTGGGTCCGCTGTCGCTGTCGGTCTGCATTGCCTCCGCCGGTTCGGCGGCGACGATGCCGAGCGCGCCGGCGGCGGCGACGCCGCCCACGACGGCGGCGAAGAAGGAACGGCGGCTGAGCTTGCGTGTCGGTTTCATCGACGAACTTCCCTTCGTCAATTGCAGCGAAGCGTCACCGATAGCACAATTTACGGCGCTGACCAGAGGTATCGTCCCGGGAACGGAACGATCGCCCTGACTCATCGCCTGACTCATCGCCTGACGCAGCGCCGTCCGCGCCCCGCCGGATCGCCGCTCGTGCCGCTGTCCGAATCGCTGATCCCGGTGCGCGGCCGTCCACGGCCCGCCGGGTCGGAATTGGCGCCGCTGTCGGCATCGCTCTCGCCGGTCGGGCAACGCCCGCGCCCGGCCGGATCGCCATTGGTGCCGCTGTCGCCGTCGGTGCAGCCGGTCCGGGGCCTGCCGTAGCCGGCCGGATCGGACGGATCGCCGTCGCTCTGGCCGGTCCGCCCGCGCCCGCGCCCGGCCGGATCGGCCCTGGCCCCGCTATCGCTGTCTGTCTCCTGGAAGGCGCGCGCCTCGCCGGCGACCAGAGCGAGCGCGCCGCCCGCCGCGCCGACGCGCGCCAGGAACGACCGGCGGCTAAGCCTTCGGGTCGGCTTCACAGGCCAGGGCCTGTAGTCATGACCGGAGGTGGCCGTGATCGGCCGGGGAAGGCGGCTGGGAAGGAGAGGGCCGAAGGCCGGGCTAGGCAGCCCGGTCGAGGTACTCGACGCCCCCAGCCGCCTTCCCCGGCCGACCGCGAGGCGGCGGGCTGTCCTTTGCCGCCCGGCGGCGTCGCTCGATCAGTCACGATGCATCAAGCATCGCTCCCTCCTCGCTCCTTGCCGGACAACAAATGCCAACCCGTCACGACCGCCTCCGGTCATGACTACAGGCCCCTAGCGGCAGCGCCGTCCGCGGCCGGCCGGGTCGCCATAGGTGCCGCTGTCCGAATCGGTGCAGCTCGGATTGCCGCGGCCGTAATTGGGGGCGTCGGCATAACGGCCGCTGTCGGAGTCGGTATAGCCGGTTTGCCTGCGTCCGGTGCAGCTCCGCCCGCGCCCGGCCGGATCGGAATTGGGGCCGCTGTCGGAATCGCTGCAGCGCCGCGCGCCCTGGCCGTTGCCCGGCGGATCGGCATTGGGGCCGCGATCGGAGTCGGTGAGGCCGCTGCGTCCGCAGCTGCGCCCGTTGCCGCCCGGATCGGAATTGGGTCCGCTGTCGGAATCGGAGCAACCGCTCTGCAAGGCGAGCGCCTCGCCGCCGACCAGGCTGAGCGCGCCGCCCGCGGCGACTCCACCGACCACCCTTCCCATGAACGAACGGCGGTTGAGCTTGTGCGTCGATTTCATGGGCTCTTCCCTCCCCTTGCAGCCGAGCCGGGCAGTCGCACACTATGATCGTTTCGGCAACACGATATGCGCCGCGGCGATTGCGCGTTAAGCATCTCCGGTGCCGGTCCCGCCGCCCGATCCCGCGCTCGTCGCCCGCTTCCGTGCCGATACCGAGGCGCTGACCGGCGCCGCGCCGGGCCTCATCGGCATCGCCGTCTCGGGCGGGCCGGACAGCCTCGCCTTGCTCGTTCTCGCGCATGCCGCGTTCCCGGGCGCGGTCCGCGCCGCCACCGTCGACCATCGCCTGCGCCCCGAAAGCGCCGCCGAGGCCGCCTTCGTCGCCGAAATCTGCGCGCGGCTCGAGATCCCCCATTCCATCCTCGCCGACGAGGCGCCGATCCAGGGCAATATCCAGTCCGCCGCCCGCGGCCTGCGCTACCGGTTGCTCGCCCAATGGGCGAAAGCGCAAGGCGCCGGCTGGCTGCTCACCGGCCACCATCGCGACGATCAGGCCGAGACCCTCGTCATGCGCCTCCAGCGCGGCGCCGGTCTCTCGGGCCTCGCCGGCATCCGCGCCGCGACCCGGATCGGCGGCCTCGCGATCGCCCGCCCGCTCATCGGCTGGAGCCGCGGCCAGCTCGGTGAAATCGCCGCCGCGGCGGGGCTCGAGCCGGTCGAGGATCCGAGCAATGCGGACGAACGCTACGACCGCGCCCGCCTGCGCCGCCGGCTCGCCGAGGCCGGCTGGATCCACGCCGACGCCCTCGCCCGCAGCGCCGCCGCTTTGGCCGAGGCGGACGCCGCGCTCGAATGGACCGTCGAGCGGCTGATCGAGGAGCGGGTCGAGGGCGCTGGCGGCGGGCTGACCTTCGATCCGGCCGACATCCCCGCGGAAATCCGCCGCCGCATGCTGCTGCGCATCCTCCTGATGCTCGCGCCCGCCGATCCGCCGCGCGGCGACGCGCTCCAGCGCCTGCTCGCCACGCTCGAATCCGGCGGCACGGCCACGCTGGCCGGCGTCAAATGCACCGGCGGCCCGCTTTGGCGCTTCGCCCCCGCGCCGCCGCGGCGGGCGAAATGAAGCGCCGCGCGGCCTTGATTCTCTGCGGCGTCGATCTCATCGTCTGGGCGCTGCTCGCAATCATATTCTTCCTGTCGGGGTCGGACCCCGCGGTCCGCGACCTCGACGTCGCCGCCGGGATCGCGGTGACGATCCTGTTCGCGCTCACCGCCATCCCCGCCTTCCTGCTCGCCTGGTGGGGCCGCGCCGAGATTCTCGCGATCGGCTTCGCTCTGGCCTTCCCGATGGCCTTCGTCCTCTTGTTCGCCTTCGGCGTCCTGCTCGTCGCCTAGCTCCGCTTCGCCCGCACCAGCGCCTCATCGAGCGCTGACAGGAAGCGCGAGCGATCCGCTTTGGCGAAGGGCGCCGGCCCGCCCGTGATCCCGTCCGCGCCCGCGCGCAGATCGGCCATGATCGCCCGCGTCGCGATCGCCGCGCCGATCGAGGCCTGGGTGAAAGCCCTGCCGTTGGGCGCGATCGCCGCCGCGCCGGCCTTGAGGCAGCGGTCGGCGAGCAATATGTCCCCGGTCACCACTACCGCGCCCGGCCCCGCCGCCTGTGCGATCCAATCGTCGGCCGCGTCGAATGCGTCCGATACCAATATTCGTTCGATCAAGGCATGCGCCGGGACGCGCAAATAGGCATTGCTCACGATCCGCACCGGCACATTGTGCCGGTACGCGACCTTGTACACCTCCTCCTTCACCGGGCAGGCGTCGGCATCGACCAGGATGATTGGACCATGAGCAGGTGCGAGCATCCCCCGGATGCTCGCAGCCGCGTCCGGGGGACGCGGCGGCCTTCTCATGGTTCAATCATCGGGGTCGGCGGGGCGGTCATCGCGGCCTCTTAGCGCGACGGCCCGCGCAACCGAAGGGTGGACTTCGCCCGCGCGATGGTGGATTCTAGGTCCCGTCATGAAACCAACGCTCCTCGCCGCCGCGCTCGCCGCCTTCTGCCTGACCGGGGCCGTCGCGGCGCAGGTGCCCGTGCAAGCCGATCCGGCGGAGCAGGAGCGCTACCGTCAGGCGCAGGAGCGCCATCAGCGCCAGCTGCGCGAGGCCGAGGCGGCGCGGCTGCGCTACGAGGCGGACCTCGCCCGCCACCGGCAGCAGGTCGAGCGGGCGCGACGGCGCCAGGCCGACTATGACCGCCGGATGGCCGAGCGCGCCGCCCGTGACGCGCGCGAGGCGGAGCGCGACACCGAACGCAACGCTGAACGCAGAGCGGAGGCGTCGCCCGTCGCCGCCCCGGCCGAGGACCGCTGCCAGCAGCAGCGCGAGCGCAGCCGGCGGCGCGGCCGCGGCATCGGCGGCGTGCTCGGCAGCGTCGCCGGCGGCGTGATCGGCGGCCCGGCCGGCGGCGTCGCCAACATGGTGACCAGCGTGTTGCCGGTCGGCGCCCTCATCGGCGAGGCGATCGCCAGCCTGCTCGATTGCGACGAGCAGCAGCGCGCGGCGGCCGCGACCGAGGAGGCGGTGCGCGGCGGCGTCGGCACCACCGCGAACTGGCAGAGCGAGACCCGCGAGGGCGTCACCGGCTCGTCGACCGTCATGGCGGAGGAGCCGGCCGCCGCCGACGGCAGCCGCTGCATCACCGTCACCGACATCGTCATCGTCGACGGCGAGGAGACCCGCGCGCCCAAGCGCATGTGCCGCCGCCCGCCGGCGAACCGCTACGTCCGCGTCTGACCGCGAGGCGGACGGCAAAGGCGTCACTCGTCACCCCCTTCCACCGGCTCGCCGCGCGCGCGGAACCGCCAGTGCGCGCCCTCGTTGCACTGGCATCCCGATCAGGAGCCCCGCCATGCCGCAAACACCCGACACCATCCTCCCGCCCGCCGGCCCGCCGGCCGAGGACATCGCCCCCGCCATGACCTTATCCGAGCGCGCCGCCGGCGTCGCCGATCTGGTCCGCGAGCATCCCAGGACCGCGATCGCCGCGGGCGCCGCGCTTGCCGTGGGCGTTGCCGCCGCCGCCGCCATCCCGCTCGCCCGCGCCCGCCGCGCCAACGGCGGCGGCGAGAGCGCGACGAAGACCCCGCCCAAGACGCCCGCCCGCCGCCGCACAGCCACGAAGAAGAAAGCCTAGAAGAAGCCGCGCACGCCGGGCGGCAGCTTTTGCGGCCCCAGCATCAGCTCGGTCAGCGCCCACACCATCGCGTCCGCCCGGTCGGGCGAGCGCGACGGCCCCTCATAGCCGCCCCCGATCGTCAGCCCGCAAAGCTCGTCCTCGAGTTCCGGGAAGCGCCCCGAGAACTTCGCCCTGCCGCTCTCGAACAAGGCCGCGACCGGCTCCGCCCGCGCCGCCTTGCCGTGCGAGGCGTGGACCAGCTTGACCGGAAGCGCCACCGCCGCCCCCCTCAGCACCGTCTCGACCATCTTGCCGCCATTATTGGCCTCGGCGACCACCCTGTCCGCCGCCCACGCCTCGGCCGCCGCCGCGACCTTGCGAGCCCACCCTTCGGGCGTGAGGCCCGCGACGCTCAGATCGCCGAGCACATAGCCGATCCCGTCCTCGCCGAGCCCGGCCGCGACGATCCCGCAAGCGTCCCCGCCGACGCTCGCCGGCGGATCGACGCCGATCACCACCCGCCGCAGGGGAACGTCGCTCGTGACCGTCACCCGGCTCTTCTCGATCAGCGCGCGCGTCCACAGCGCCCCCTCGACATCCTCGATCAGCTCGCCGTCGAGTTCCTGCCGTCCCAGCCGCGTGCCCCCGTAAGCCGCATAGGCGCCGGCGCGGAACCGCTCCGTCATATGCCGGTTGTCGGCCGTCCGCCCGCGAGTCTCGACGAAGCCGGGCAGCGCGCGGATGCGTTTCATCAGGGGAACGGCGCGCGGAGTCGTGGTGATCACGGCCTGCGGCCTCTCCCCCCGCCTCAGGCCGAGCACCAGAATGTCCCACGTCGCATCGCCCTTCGCCCATTTGCCGAGCTCGTCGCACCAGGCGAAATCATGCTCGGGCCCGCGCAATTTCTCCGGCCGCTCGGCGGAATAGGCAAAGCCCTTCGCGCCTGTCGAAAAGTCCACCCGCCGCCGGCTCGCCACCCAGCGCGCCTCTTCGCCGCTCCGCGCCGCGGCCTGGAGCCCGCTTGGCCCCTCGACCATCACTTTGACGACATCGTCGAGATTGGCGTCGACCAAGGCGATCCGGGCCTCGGCATGCGCGCGCGCCTGCCGCCACACCCATTCCGCTCCCGCCCGGGTCTTGCCGAAGCCGCGCCCCGCGCGCAGCTGCCAGTAGAGCCAGTCCTCTCCCGCCTCCAGGCCTGCCCCGGCGGAGGCCGGGGGCACCTGCCCGCGATGCCATTGCGCCCACCAGCCTTCCTCGATCTCTCGCCGCACCGGCCCCGGCAGCCCTTTCAGGAACCGCTTCAGCTCCCCTTCCGAAAGCGCGCACGCCCGCCGCAACAGCGCCCGCGCGTCGAGCTCAAGGCTCAAGACCCGCCTCCCGTTGCTCTAAAGCGGACTTGTCCGCCGAGTCGAAGACGACCAAAGGTCTACCCGGAGCCTGCGCATCGAAGGAGGACTTGTCCGCCGTAGCCGGAGCTTGCTCCGGCGAAGGCGGAAACGCCTTCAGCCTCTTCGCGAGCGCCGCGCACACCTCGTCGAGCTCGGCGTGGCGCGGCCGCCCCGGCTTGCTCCCGGCCGTAAGGTTGCGGCACAGGTCGCGCAGCGCCTGCATCAGCTTGACGAGGTCGAGGATCTGCTTCTCGTCGGGCGGCCCGTCGAGCCGCAGCGCCAAGGGGACGAAGGGGACAGTCTCGGGACAGCCTACATGGCTGTCCCGAGACTGTCCCATATGGCTGTCCCTAGACTGTCCCCTACCCTCCGCCCGCTCCAGCTCCCGCTGAAGCCTGAGCGCGACGAGCTTGGCCACCCCCTGTTCGAGCGCCATCCAGAAAGCCTCGCGGAATTCGGGATCGGCGCGCCGGTGCGCATAGACGCACCCCTCGCTCACCCCCGCCGCCGCCGCCGAGGCGGCGACATTGGCGGTGCAGGACAAATGCTCGAGAAAAACCTCCTTGCGCCGCGCCCCGAACAATTTCCGCCGCGGCGCCCGCCGCTTCTGCATCCGCCGATTGTTGCCCGGCACGATCATCTCTTCATCCGCCATAGCCTCGCGCGAAGGCGGATCCTGCCGATCGTCCTGAGCCTGTCGATCATCCTGAGCTTGCCTGCCCCGGCGCAGGCCGGGGTCGAAGGGGGCCCGATCATCCTGAGCTTGTCGAAGGGCGTTTTCATCCATCCCCGCATCTCCCAAAAATGAAAAAGGGCCAGCGCGTTCCCGCGCCGGCCCCTTATGTGCTCGCATGCCATAGCTTCAGCGACGGCATGTTCCCGTTTTGTACCATATCAGCGTGACGCTGTCAAGGGGTTTGTGCCGTGTTGGATATCTCCAACACCTTGTCCGAAAACGGCAATCCGGCCAGACCTCTGCTCGCGATCCTGTAGGATTTCGAATCCAACAGAATCATCGAAAGCGTCGAACAAAGGATATTTTTCACACTTGGGTCAGAGCGGTTGCAGCGAGAGCCAGTGCATACGAAATCGCCTGCAGCCGATATGCATCAAGTAATCCTGAAGCTAGGAATCCTGTCTATCCCCAGGTCGACGCTGTGATAGGTGTTCTTGATACCTGCGATCCGGAGAGACTAGATGACCGACCTTCGTGGCAATCTCTTGGCGGAGGCCGATCATCTTCGGCGTGTCGCGCTCTTTGCAGCCGAGCGCCACTATGCAGCAGAGACACCTTGGTTCTATTCTGTTTATTGGTTCAATCTCCCCGTGATGGTGCTCTCAGCCATCGCCGGATTGGTCGCCTTCATGGAGTTTCCTTGGCGCCAGGAAGTGGCAGCCTCAATCTCGATGATCGTGGCGGCTTTGGCAGCGCTTGCCACCTATCTCGATCCCCGAACCAAAGCCAATCAGCACCATGCTTTGGCGAAGGCGTTTGAGTCACTCTATCACGAAATTGGCCTCTACTCCCGAGTCCTTGCAGTAGCGGAAAATGCCGAGAGGAAGGATCTGTGGAGGATCAAGGCCTTTACGAAGGAGTTTCTTCGTCTGATGCGGTCGACGCCGCCGGTGCCTGCCCGAATCTACCGCCGTGCGAGAAAAAACCTGGCGAGCGGGAAGGGAGAAGTCGCAAAGCACGCGGCGGATCTCCCCCTCTCTGAACCGCAACTGGCCTCCCTCGAGGCCCAATCACCCGTCTCGTAGGCGGCCGCAAGGCCGCTCAGCGCCGCGCTACCAAGGATACTGACGCACGGTGCGCGATGCTCCCGAACCGCAGATCATCGGAAGCTTGCGCTAATCTGATTCCTTGATAGGCAAGAATCGGTGAGCATTCTGACACTGGCAGATTTTTTGGCGGCCCATCCGTCCGACCCGCGGATCGCCCCACCGCTTGTGCATGTGACGGAGGGCACTAGGCTTCCAGAGATTCTTGAGAAGGGCCTTCTCGATCCAGAGCACAGCACATTGGCTGAGGAAGATAAGGCTGTTTACTTGTTTGTCGGTAAGCCGGCTTATCTCCTGAAGCCCAAAGCGCACACGGATTTCTACGACGCTCCCGTTGTATTTATCTTCTCCAAGAAAGCATATAGGAAGGTAGATCGGATTTTCCCAATGGACGGCGGCGCATTTGACGCTGATCGGTATAGCAATATCCTTGGCTCGATTAGCCGCCAAGATATGGAAATTCCTCCGACAGCCGGCTCCGTTGCCAGCCTGATTGAAGCCTTTTTTGGTAGCGTCGACAATTATATGCGCTCCATCGCCCGGACCCCGGACGAGATGAGGAAGATGTTCAATGTGCTCCCGACCGGTTTCAGGGTGCTGGGCTTAGCTGCTGCTTATTCTTCGACCCGGACTGAGACGCTCGATGACCGGAAGGCAACTATAGAGGCTTCGACCACGAGACAATTGCCGCTAGATAAGACCTTCCTACGGGGAATTGTCTTACCGGAAGAATGGCTGGCGGATTATAGTATAACGAAACCCTTAAAGGAAATGGGGTGCATTATTGAGACTTATGAGCTGTATCCTATCAGTCGCTCACACTACCAATCCGAGCTTTACCGGTTATCCCGTTCCATAATTCGGGCCATGTCTTAATTGGAAAGACCGAAGGAGTTTCAGCTGTCTGCTGCCGTGCGGCTCCCGTCGTCCGGAGACACTCTTGGTATGCCACTCTTCACGACCCCAAACGTGAATCACTACTGGGCCGTCGAGACAGATGACTACCTGAAAATTAGGAGGTTCACGCCCTACACTCGTGACTCTCAAGGCGTCGTGCATCTCGACGCAAGCGATAGAATGGCCCTCTTCCGGAAGGGAGACTATGCGCCCATCCCAGTTTGGATACGAGGAGATACGCTGGTCTTTCCAGGCGGGATCGGTCGGGAGGACGTCGAACTTGATTTACCTGAACAAGCAAGAAGCCGCCCAGTGGTTAAGAGGTTACTGGGTATTCTCGCCCGGGCGAGGCGGAAGGAGATTGTTGCAACATCTGAGATTGAGGATTTTTGGCATTCTTTCCGATTTTTGTCGCAAAACTTCTCGGCCGGGAGTGCGTGGCTCCGTAAGTTGGGTGCCGTTTCCCGCCAAGCGGAGGCGTTCTTTCGTCCTGGCTCCCTGGAGCTCGACGACCTACGGGAACTCGTGTGGCGTTGGATTGGGGCCTACATCGGTCGCGTTTCCGTCGATAGATTTGAGGAATTCCTTGCGACTGTAATGGCTGTCCCAATGGATCTTCTCGATCGTGATCTTGTATTATCCATGGCCCTTCTGGAACGACTGCTTACCGGAGGCCAAAAGCGGCGCAGTTTGGAGGTGAGCAACCGGCTAGGCGCGCCCTCTCCACAAGAGGCAAGGGCTCGGCTGTCTCATGCATCTTTGAACCAAGGACCCATCACGCGATTCGCCTTCACATTTGAGAATAAGCTTGTCGCTGAAGTGCAACGCTGCTTTGAGAAGGTAGATCGCGATGACCTTCTCGGCCATTTCGAAGCCCTCGATGACTTTGTAGTACTTGTTGGTTTATTTGGTCCGGTGCCGCTTCCGAATTGGATAACTTATACAATTCCGAAAGTTATCAAGTCTTATTTCGATATTATGAAGTCGATGGAAGGAGACATTAGAGCTGCCCGATCGGAGGACGCGCCAGCGGAGGAGATAGCGGGACTCCAAGAGGACTTTGATGCCTATTTGGAAATTACTGAAGCATTTGCACGAATGGTCGGAGGAGATCATGGCGTCGAAGTCATGCGCCAGGCCTATGCCAAGAGGACTGATTGATTCTTCCCGAGCCCACTATCAACCACCCTCAGCGCGCGTCCATAACCGCCAGTCGGGGCCGGTACGGGAGGCGAAGTTAGAGATAGCCTAAGCGGCCATAGTGGGCCCTACATTGCGCTTCGCGCTCGAAATCCTATCCTACCGGCATGACTTTGGCTAAAGTGGCAGAGCCCGCGATCGATGATGTCGCCCGCGATCGGGCGATCGGTCGTTACGGACTCGCTGAATGCCTGCTAGTGCCGATCGCCGCCCTCGATGAGCGTGCGATTGCAGCCTATGTAGGCGATGTTGTGGCCTGCTTGAGCGGCGGTCCAGGTCGCAAGGCGCTGCTCGTCATGGCCAGAGAGCCGCCACTGCGTGACCCGGCCTTTCCAATCTGGGATGTCGCCGGCGCAGAGATACTCCATCAACGGCGCCAAGTCTGGGTGCACATCGCCTACACCTGCTATCGGCGGGCCTACCGCGCCGCCTTTCCCGACGAGGACCTCGGCGACCGCGTGCTGAGCCATGCGATGAACCGGCGGGTGGCCGCGTTGCGGGGCTTCCAGTTCGTGCGCCTGACGCCGACGTCGAGAGGAGCAAACTCTAGCAGCGCTTTCTCCGAGGGGTGGGGCGTGGCCCTCCACAGCGAGCCCGCACAAACGGCGGCGAACCGGTCTCGCGGCGCGTCAATTGCTTATGCGGATCTCACCGAACTCATGCTTCTGCTCGATATGAAACTGGGCGGAGGTGTAATGGACGCGGTAAACGAGGGTCAAAGGTTGGTAAGGCCGCGGACAGGGTAAGCCTCCATTCACCCACCCCCGCTATCGCAACACCCCTACAGTGCGAAAGGCGGCATCCTATCCAGGCGTTGTAGGATTTGGCTGCCCATGCGCGTATAAGGCGCGCGCAGGCGCCATCAGCTTGGAGATGGCGACGGCCGCCATCGCGAACGGCTTCATCGACTCATCTTTCCACTCGCCTCAGGCAGGTCAGGTTTTCGTGACCGGCGCTTGCGCGCCGGGCGCCGCCGCATCGGCCTTGGCGTCCACATTCTCCGTCGGCTCGGCGGGATTGCCGGCATTGGGCTGCTGCACCGTCTTGTCGACATTGGGATTGGGATTGGGCTCCGGCTTCAGCGCGGCGGCGTCCCGCAGCGCGGCGACCTGCCTTTGCACGAAGGACCCGATGAAGGCGCCAAGCGTCAGCTGGGTGAGTTCGTAGAATCGGTCTTGCGCATTTTCGGTCGGCACCGCCACCGACATGATCGCGAACAGGATGGTCAGCCCGATCGTCGCCAGCGGCAGGCCGGAAAGGCCGAGCTTGGTGAACAGGCCGGTGACGCCGGTGAGGCTGCTCAGCCTTATATACTGGCCGATCGGATCGTCGGGATGCAAGCTGATCGCCCTGGACAGGATACCCCATTCGGTGGCGTTCACCACCGGCAAGGGGTCCGACGGCGTCACGCCGCCGGCGCGCACGAGCTTGACCCCGAGCAAGGCCGTGAAAACGCCGACCGCGCACACGATGAGCTCGGGAGTATAAGCGGACAAGTCGGTCCTCGCCTCACCTTTGTACAGCAAATAGCCGACGAAGAGGAAGGCGGCGACGGACACGTAGATGATCACAAGACCAGCCCAGGTGACGCCGCTCCAACTCTTTATCAAAGTC
>Ga0190265_10001725_pt1 | contig 14437 bp, 15 predicted proteins | sample Popmic124T_FD_133135 | JGI IMG/M metagenome (GOLD analysis project Ga0190265, IMG submission 133135) | Populus adjacent soil microbial communities from riparian zone of Indian Creek, Utah, USA - 124 T | ecosystem: Environmental > Terrestrial > Soil > Riparian zone | place: USA: Utah | collected...
GGCACCTCGGCCAGGAACGAGCGCATCATCCACACCGCGATCGGCAGGTTCATCGAGGTGTAGAGGATGACCAGGGTGTAGACGTTGTCCAGCATCCCCAGGTTCTGCGTGATCAGGTAGATCGGCAGCAGACCCGCGACCACCGGCAGCATCTTGGTGGACAGGAAGAAGAACATGACGTCGGTCCACTTGCGCACCGGCCGGATGGACAGCGCGTAGGCCGCCGGGATGGCCAGGATGATCACGAAGATCGTCGAGACGATGCTCGCCGTCGCCGAGTTGATCAGCGGCGGCCAGGGGCTGGCCCCGCTGCCCGCCCCGAAGAAGTTCGCGTAACCGGCGAACGTCAGCGGGGCGAAGAACGACGGCGGGTTGGTCGCCGCGTCGGTCTCGCTGTGCAGCGAGGTCAGCAGCATCCAGAGCACCGGGAAGACGAAGATGATGCCGATCACCCAGGCCAGGACGGACAGCAGCACCCCGGCGGTGTTGGTCTTCGGGGGGTGGTTCTCGGCGACCTCGGCCGCCGTGCCCTTCGTGGTGTCCACGGTCGCGGTCATCGCGCCTCCTCCTTGAACAGGGACGACACGGTGCGCAGGGCGAACGTGGCGAGCGCGATGGTGCCGATGACCACGATCACGCCGGCGGCCGAGGCCTGGCCGTACTCCTTCGCGTTGTAGAAGATCTGGTAGATGATGAACGGTAGGTTCGCCGTGCCCAGACCGCCCGACGTGATCGTGAAGACCGCGTCGAAGTTCTGCACGATGTAGATCGATCCGAGCAGGCCGCCCAGCTCCAGGTACTGGCGCAGGTGCGGGAAGGTCATGTAGCGGAAGATCTGCCACGAGGTGCAGCCGTCGATCCGGGCCGCCTCGATGACGTCCAGCGGCCGGCCCTGCAGCCCGGCCAGAATGATCAGCATCATGAACGGCGTCCACTGCCAGACCAGCGCGGCGATCACCGACGTCAGCGGTAGTTCCGAGATCCAGTCCGGCTGCGGGGCGCTCTCCCCGAAGATCCCCCGCAGCAGGCCGTTGAACAGGCCGTAGCTCGGGTTGTACAGCGCGTGCTTCCAGAGCAGCGCCGCCGCCACCGGCACGATGAGGAACGGCGTGATCATCATGGTGCGGACGATGCCGCGCCCGAGGAACGCCCGGTCCAGCAGCAGCGCGATGACCGTGCCCAACACCAGGCTGATCAGGACCACGGCCGCGGTGAGCAGGACGGTGGTCCAGATCGCGGACCGGGTGTTCGGGTTGGTCAACACGGCGATGTAGTTGTCCAGCCCGGCGAACCCGATGTCGTCCGGGTAGTAGGCGTTCCAGTTCATGAACGAGATGATCAGCGTGCCGATGAACGGCAGCTGGGTCACGATGATCATGAAGATCAGGGCGGGCAGGAGCGGGGCCCGGCGGGCCCAGTCCCCGGTGCGACGCAGGGCGCCGCCCCCGCCCCCGGTCGGCGCGGGGGTTCCCGACCCCGCGCCCGACCGACTGTCGACAGCAGTGCTCACGAGCCCTCCTCGCTGACGCTCGTCGGCCGCGTTCGCCGTGCTGCTGTGTCCAATGGTGAGCTCGCACGCTCGCTCACGACGGCACTCCCTCCCCGACCCGACTTACTTCTTGTACTTCGCCGTGACCGCCTCCGCGGCCTGTTGCCCCTTGTTCAGGGCTTCGTCCACCGTGATCTGACCCGCGATCGCCGCACTGATGTCCTGCGAGACCTGGGTGCCGAGGTCGGGGAACTCGGGGATGCCCACGAACTGGATGCCTTGCGCCGGCCGCGGCTGCACGCCCGGGTTCTTCGGGTCGGCGGCCTCGATGGCCGCCTGGGTCTGCGCGGCGAAGGCGCCGGCCTCGGCGGTGTACTCCGGGATCTCGTAGGTCGAGGCCCGCTTGCCGGCCGGAACCCGCGACCAGCCGAGCTGCTGGCCGACCAGCTTCTCGTAGTCCTTGCCCGAGGCCCAGGAGACGAACTTCCAGGCCGCGTCCTTCTTCTGGCTGGCCTGCTGGATGCCCCACGCCCAGGCGTACAGCCAGCCGGAGCTCTGGGTCTTGACCACCGGCGCAGCCACGTAGCCGATCTTGCCCTTGACCGGGGAGTCGCTGGCCTCCAGCGAACCGGCGGCCGAGGTGGCGTCGTACCACATCGCGGTGCTGCCCTGGGTCATGTTGTTCAGGCACTCGGTGAAGCCGGCCTGCGGGGCGCCGTTCTCACCGTGGGCCCGCACCAGGTCGACGTAGAACTGGGTGGCCTCCTTGAACTCGGGCGCGTTCACGCCCGGGGTCCAGTCGGCGTTGAACCAGGTGCCACCGAACGTGTTGACCACCGTGGTCAGCGGGGCGAAGACCTGGCCCCAGCCCGGCTGGCCGCGCAGGCAGATGCCCTTCATGCCCGGCTGCTTGCCGTCGACCTGGGCGGCCAGGTCGGCCACCTGCTGCCAGGTCGGCTTCTCCGGCATGGTCAGCCCGGCCTGCTCGAACACGTCCTTGCGGTACATCAGGAACGAGGACTCGCCGTAGAACGGCTGGCCGTAGATCTTGCCGTCATCGGCGCTCAGCGAGGTGGCCATCGGGGCCAGGATGTCGTTCTGGTCGAAGGCCGCGTCGGCCTTGATGAAGTCGTCCATCGGCGCGATCCACTGGCTCTTGGCGTAGATCGGGATCTCGAAGTTGGACACGGTGGCCACGTCGTACTGGCCGGCCTGGCTGGAGAACTCCTGGCTGATCTTGTCGCGGACGTCGTTCTCGGGGAGCACGGTGTAGTTGACCGTGATGCCGGTCTGCTTCGTGAAGTTCTCCGCCGTGAGCTTCTGCAGGTCTTCCATCTGCGGGTTGTTGACCATCAACACGGAGATGCTGTTGGCGTCGCCACCGCCGGCGCCCCCACCGCCACCGGCACCGGCACACCCGGTGCTGGCCAGCATCAATCCCAGCGTGAGCACCAGCCCACGCTTGCCCCACCGCTTCATCGCGTCCTCCTGGCGAACCGGCAGCCGTGCTCAAACGAGCACGGTCTGATCGTCCGACAGCTTGTGGCACGGGTCACCCGTCGTCAATACTTGTTGCAAGAATGCGCACTACGATGCTCAAACGAGCGATAGTTGACGGGAGCGAGCGATGGTCGCGGTCGACGACGGGGTGCGTGGGCCGGCCCATCTCGTCCTGACCGCGTCGGTGGCCCGCCGTTACTACCTCGATGGACGGTCCAAAGTGGAGATCGCCGAGGAGTTCGGGCTGAGCCGGTTCAAGGTGGCCAGGCTGCTCGACGACGCCCGGGCCAGCGGGTTGGTCCGGATCGAGATCGGACACCCCGGCGTGATCGACATCGAGCTCTCCGGACGGTTGATGGATGCGCTCGGACTCCAGCACTGCGTGGTCACCGACACCCCGGACGAGCACCCGGCCGCCATCCGGGAGCACCTCGGCGCGGCCGCCGCCGAGCTGCTCACCGAGCTCATCACCCCCGACGACGTGCTCGGACTGTCCTGGGCGCGCTCGGTGAGCGCGATGGCGATCGCGGTGAAGAAGCTGGCCACGGTGCCGGTGGTGCAGCTGACCGGGGCGCTGAGCCTGGCCGGTGTGGACGACAGCTCGATCGAGCTGGTGCGTGACGTGGCCCGGGTCTCCGGCGGGCCGGCCTACTACTTCTACGCGCCGATGGCCGTGCCGGACGCGGCCACCGCCAGGGCGCTGCGCCGCCAGCCCGAGGTGGCCCAGGCGCTGGCCAAGATCCCGTCGGTCACCAAGGCCGTGGCCGGCGTCGGGGCGTGGGCCCCGGAACAGTCCACTCTGTACGACGCCACCGGCGAGGTGGAGCGCGCGGATCTGCTGCGCCGGGGCGTCTGCGCCGACGTGTCCGGGATCCTGGTGGACGCGCACGGCGAGCCGGTGATCGCCGCGCTGTCCAAGCGCATGATCGGGATCACCGCCGAGCAGATGCGGGCTATTCCCGAGGTGATCGGCATCGTCTACGGCCTGGGCAAGGTGAACGCGCTCCTTGCGGCCGTCCGCGGGGGCATGGTGAACAGCGTGGTCACCCACTCGACTCTGGCCGCGGCGATGCTGGAGGCCGTTCGGTGAGTGCTCGGCCGCCGGGCCCGCACTCCTCGGTCGAGATCCCGTTGCTCGGTGGCACCGCCAACCGCGGGCGGGTGCACCGCGTGCGCGACACCGTGCGGCGACCGATGCGACCGACCAGCCCGGCCACCCACGCGCTGCTGCGGCACCTGGAACAGGTCGGCTTCGACGGCGCGCCGCGCGTCCTGGGGGTCGACGACGAGGGCCGCGAGGTGCTCAGCTACATCCGCGGCGAGGCGGTCACCGCGCCCGCGCCCGGTTGGGGTCTCACCGACGCGGCTCTGCACAGCGTGGGCCGGCTGCTGCGCCGCTTCCACGACGCCGTGGCCGACTTCGATCCCGACCCCTACACCTGGCCGGACTCGCCGAACCCGCCGTTCGACCGGGGCGGCATCACGCACAACGACCCGAACCTGGACAACGTGGTGTTCCGCGACGGCCAGGCCGTGGCGCTGATCGACTTCGATCTGGCCGCCCCCGGTGACCCGTTGTGGGACGTGGCCGGAGCGGCCCGGATGTGGGCGCCGCTACGGCTGCCCGCCGACACCCCGGACGAGCGGCGACACCGCGAGCTGCACCGGTTCCGGGTGCTGGTGGATGCCTACGGCGTGGAACCGGAGCAGCGTGACCGGGTGGTCGACGCGGTGCGCAGCCACCACGACTGGATGTACCGGCTGGTCCGCGAGGGCGCCCGGGACGGCATACCCGGCTTCGCCGCCTACTGGACCCCGGAGACCAGCGCCCGCGCCGACCGGGCCCGGAGCTGGCTGGAGCGCAACGGGCCGGCGCTGCACGCCGCGCTCCGGTGACGCCGGACCGGGGGCCCGCTCACGCCGCCTCGCGAACCTGCCCGACCGCCCCGCGCAGCCCGACGCAGCCGACGCACCCGATACATCCAATACAGTCCACGCATCCGACACAGCCGATGCAGCGCCGGCAGCCGGCACAGGCCACGCAGCCGATGCATCCGACCAGCCCGGCGCAGAGCAGCGTGAGCAGGCAACCCAGGATCCCCACGCTGCCGGCCGTGGCCGCGCTCCCGGCCACCCCGGCGCTGCCCGACGTGGCCACGCTCCCGGCCACCCCGGCGCTGCCGACCGTGGCCACCGACCCCGCCACCCCGGCGCTGCCGGCCACGGCGATGCTGCCGGCCACTCCGGCACTGCCCGATACGGCGGTACTGCGGAGCACCGTCACGCTCGCGTTCTCCCGCACCCGGCCACCCTCCCACGAGGGATGTGCGGAGCTACTGCCGGAAGGTGGCGGCCGGGGCGTCGACGGCCGAGACCGGCACCGGAACCCGGGCCGAGGTCGGGCCGGCCGGGCCGACGAGCAGCGCGTAGGCGCCGATGACCACGGCGAGCACCAGCACCGCCGCCGCGGCCAGCGGGACGCCGAGCCCGCGGCCGGTCCCACCGGGACGGTGGTGCCGGTTGCGCCGACCCCACCGCGGCGCCGTCGAGCCACCCGCGTCCGCGACGAGCGCGGCGGCCGGGCGGCGGGCCAGCCAGGTGGCCACCTCGGCGGCGGAGGGCCGCAACGCCGGGTCGCTCGCGGTCATCGCCCAGAGCAGCTGGTCCAGATCGTCGGGCAGCCCGGCGGGAATGCTCGGCTGGCGGTAGAGCCGGGCGGTGGCCGACTCCACGGCGGTCCCCGGGTACTCGCGCTTCCCGGTGAGGGCCTCCAGCAGCACCAGGCCCAGCGCGTAGACGTCGGTGGGCGGGCCGATCTCCTCACCGCGCACCTGCTCCGGCGCCAGGTACGCGGCCGTGCCGACCACGCAGCCGGCGGTGGTGACGGCGGTACCTTCGACGGCACGGGAGATCCCGAAGTCGGCCAGCCGGGGCTTCCGGCCGTGCTCCAGCAGCACGTTGGCCGGCTTGATGTCGCGGTGCACGAACCCGCCGACGTGTACGGCGGAGAGCGCATCGGCCAGCTGCGCGCCGAGGTCGCGCACCTCCGGCACCGACAGCGGTCCGGCCGTGATCCGCTCGGCCAGGGTCGGGCCCTCGACCAGGTCGGTGACCACGTACGCCTGCCCGGCCTCGGTGCCGCCGTCGAGCAGGCCGACCAGGCCGGGGTGCTCGAGCTGGGCCAGCGCCTCCATCTCCTGGCGCTGCTGGCGCCGCTCGTACACCGATGCGCCCGGGTGGAACAGCTTCACCGCCACCTGTTCGCCGTCGTGCAGGTCGCGCCCGCGCCGGACCACGGCCGAGGAGCCGACCCCGATGACGGGGCCGAGCTGGTAGCGGCCGGCCACCGGGTGGTCGTCAGGATGGTGGGGAGCCAGATCACCTGTCGTCACACCGGACCCGTTCCCCCGGGTGGACCAAACTATGCACGCGTACCCCGTACGGGCACCACGAGGTCGTGAGTGCTGCGCCGTGCTCTAGCACGGCGCAGCACTCACGGGCGGCGTCAGCCGCGGGCGGTGGTGAGGGCCCGGCGGGTCAGCACCCGGGCCAGGTGCCGGCGGTACTCGCGGGTGGCGGTGAGGTCGGCGGAGGGATCGGTGTCCTGGTCGGCGAGCGCCGCCGCCTCCGCGATGGACGCGCCCCGGGCCAGCGCGGCCTCGGTGGCGTGCGCCCGCAGCGGGGTCGCTCCCATGTTGACCAGCCCGACCCGGTCGTCGATCACGGCCACCGCGACGATGGCCCAGTCGTTGGCCCGGCGGACGAACTTCTCGTACGCCCAGCCGGCGCTGCCGGTGCGCGGCACCCGGATGTCGGTGATCAGTTCGTCCGGCTCCTTCAGGGTGCTGAACATGCCCGTGTAGAACTCGGTGATCGGCACCGTGCGCTCGCCGCGCGGGCTGCGCAGCACCACCGAGCCGCCCTGCGCGAGCACCGCCGCCGGCAGGGCAGAGGCCGGGTCGGCGTGCGCCAGCGAGCCACCGATGGTCCCCCGGTGCCGGACCTGCGGATCGCCGACGGTGCGGGCCACCGCGGCCAGCAGCGGGGCCTCCGCGGCCAGTACCTCCGACGACTCCACCACCCGGTGCCGGGTACCGGCCCCGATCACCACCTCGTCGCCGTCGACGTCGATGTGCGACAGCTCGCGCAGCCGACTGATGTCGATGATCATCTCGGGCGCGGCCAGCCGGAGCTTCATCACCGGCAGCAGCGAGTGGCCGCCGGCCATCACGCTGGCGTCGTCGCCGTGCTCGGCCAGCAGCGCCAGCGCCCCGTCCACCGAGTCCGGACGGGCGTACTCGAAGCCGACGGGGATCATGCGTCACTCCCGGCGGAGAAGCCGGGGGCGCCGGCCAGCCCGCCGGCCGGCGCGTGCTCGGTCTCGTCCTCGTGGACCTTGTCGCCGGACTGACCGCTCGCCGCCAGCACCGCACGCACGATGTTGTGGTAACCGGTGCACCGGCAGAGGTTGCCCTCCAGACCCTCGCGGACCTCCCGCTCGGTCGGCGTCGGGTTCTGCTCGAGCAGGCTCACCGCGGCCATCACCATGCCCGGCGTGCAGAATCCACACTGGAGCCCGTGTTCGGCGCGGAACGCCGCGGCCACCGGGTGCAGGTGCTCCGGGTCGGGCGAGAGTCCCTCCATCGTGGTCACCGACTGCTGGTCGGCCTGCACCGCGAGGACGGTGCAGGACTTGACCGACTCGCCGTCGAGCAGCACGGTGCAGGCGCCGCACGACGTGGTGTCGCAGCCGATGTTGGTGGCCTTCAGCCCGACCACGTCGCGCAGGTAGTGCGCGAGCAGCAACCGGCCCTCGACGTCGGCGCTGGTCGCCTCGCCGTTCACCGTCATCTCGATCTTCACTGTGCTCATTCCGTGCTCCCGGCAGCGGCGTTGATGGCCTCCCAGACCCGCAACGGGCTGGTCGGCATGTCGATGTGGCGGACCCCGAGGTGCGACACGGCGTCGACCACCGCGCTCTGCACCGCCGGGGTGGCGCCGATCGTCCCGGCCTCGCCGATCCCCTTGACCCCCAACGAGTTCAGGTGCGTCGGCGTCTCCATCTCGATGAGCTCGAAGCTGGGCAGCTCGGCGGCCGAGGGGAAGGCGTAGTCGGCGAAGGTGGCGGTCAGCGGGTTGCCGTCGGCGTCGTAGACGACCTCCTCCAGCAGCGCCTGGGCGATGCCCTGGGCGATGCCGCCGTGCCGCTGCCCGTGCGCGAGCAGCGGGTTGAGCACCGGGCCGGCGTCGTCGATGGTGACGATCCGGTCCACCACGGCCTTACCGGACTCGATGTCCACCTCGACCACGGCCAGGTGCGCCCCGAACGGGAACGACGGCGCCCCGCTGTCGAAGTTGCTGTCCACCTTCAGCTGCTCCCGCTCGGCCAGCTGGGCCAGCGTGATCCCCGAGTCGGTGCCCCTCACCTGCACCGCGCCGTCGGCCACCACGAGGTCGTCCACATCGGCCTCGAGGATGTCGGCGGCGCGCTGCTTGGCCAGCTCCACCAGCTCGCCGGCGGCCTGGTAGACGGCCACCCCGCCGGTCTGCAGGCTGCGCGAGCCCATGGTGCCGCCGCCGCGCGGGATCAGGTCGGTGTCCCCGTGCTTGACGGTGATCTTCTCCATCGGGATGCCGAGCTGCTCGCTGGCCAGCATGGCCCACGCGGTGGCGTGGCCCTGGCCGTGCGGCGAGGTGCCGGTGAGCACGGTGACCGTGCCGTCCGGGTGCACCTCCACCGCGGCGTCCTCGGAGAACGCCCCGCCGCCGGTGATCTCCACGAAGACGGACACGCCGAGCCCGAGCTGAACCGGGTCACCCCGCTCCCGGCGGCGGGCCTGCTCGGCGCGCAGCTCCGCGTACCCGCCGGCCTCCAGCACCTGGTCGAGCGCGCGCACGTACTCCCCGGAGTCGTAGACCGCGCCGCCCTTGGTCGTGAACGGGAACTTGTCCGCGGCGACCAGGTTGCGCCGGCGCACCTCGGCCGGGTCCTTGCCGATCTCGGCGGCGAACAGGTCCATGGCCCGCTCGATCGCCGCGGTGGCCTCCGGGCGGCCGGCGCCGCGGTAGGCCCCGGTCGAGGTGGTCGTGGTGGCCACCACCCGGGCCCGCGACTCGACCTTGGGGATGTCGTAGACGCCGGGGGCCATCATCCGGGTGAACATCGGCAGCACGACGCCGAGCCGCGGGTAGGCCCCGGCGTCGGCGAGCACGTCGATCCGGTAGGCCAGCACGTCGCCGTCGCGGTTGCCGCCGATGGTGACGGTCTGCAGCTGGGCTCGCCCGTGCAGCATCCCGGTCATGTTCTCCGACCGGCTCTCGTTCCACCGGACCGGCCGCGACGTGTGCTTGGCCAGCCAGCAGACCAGCGCGAACTCCGGGTCGGCGCCGATCTTCGCGCCGAACCCGCCGCCGACGTCCGGAGCGATCACGTGCACCTGCTCCGCGTCGACGCCGAGCCAGCCGGCGACCTCGTCGCGGGCATTCTGCGCGTTCTGGGTGGAGCACCACAGGGTGACCCGCCCGTCCTCGCCCCAGACCGCCGAGGCGGCCCGGGTCTCCAGCGCGCAGGCGGCCAGCCGCTGGTTGACGATCTCCCGCGTGACCACGACCTCGCAGTCGTCGAACAGGTGCTCGTCGAACTCCTCGTCCAGCCCGAACCCGTTGGTCGTGTTGGTGCCGACGTCCTCGAAGACCAGCACCTCGTCCGACGCGGCGGCGCGCAGGTCGACGACCGCCGGCAGCGGGTCGTAGTCGATCTCCACCAGGTCCGCGGCGTCCTGGCCCTGGTAGGCCTGCTCGGTGAGCACGGCGACCACCGGCTCACCGACGAAGCGCACCTTCTCGGTGGCCAGCCAGGGCCGCACCATGCCCTTCGCGGCCATCGGGAACAGCAGCGGCGGCTCCAGGTCGATGTCGCCGCCGGTGACCACGGCGACCACGCCGGGCGCCGATCTGGCCTCCTCGACGTCGACCGACGTGATGCGTGCGTGCGCGAGTGGGGACCGGACCAGCGTCAGGTGCAGCGCACCGGTCAGCCGGTCGTCGGTCAGGTCGTCGGTGTACGTGGCGCCCCGCGAGAGGAACACCGGGTCCTCGTTGCGGACTACGCGCGTGCCCATGATGCTCATCGCGATCGAGCCTAGTTCCCCGCCGCCCCGGCCGCGATCGCTGTCATTCGCCCGCGGGCTCCCGCCACCACGGACGTACCGTCCAGAGTGGGGAGACGGGTCCGTGCCCGGCGCCCAGCGGGTAGGACCAGCGCACCGTCTCGACCAGGAACCGCTTGGCCTGGGCGACCGCCGCCGGCACGGCGAGCCCGCGGGCCAACCCGGAGGCGATGGCCGCGGCCATGTTGTCGCCGCTGCCGTGGGTGTGGCCGGTGTCGAACCGCGGCCCGGCCAGTTCGGTGTAGCTGTCGCCGTCGAAGAGCAGGTCGACGCACACGTCGGTGTCCTCGACCAGATGCCCGCCCTTGACCAGCACGTAGCGCGGGCCCAACGCGTGCAGCGCCTTCGCCGCCCGGTACTGCGCGTCGCGGTCGTGCACGTCGATCCCGACCAGCAGCCGCACCTCGTCCAGGTTCGGGGTGACCACGGTGGCCCGCGGGAAGAGCTGCTCGCGGTAGGCGTCCAGCGCCGACGCGGCGAGCAGCGAATCGCCGGACATCGACGCGGCCACCGGGTCGACGATGAACGGGGTGGGTCCGGAGCCGCCGATACCGGTCCGATCGCAGGCGGCGCAGATCGCCTCGATGATCGCGGTGGTGGCCAGCATCCCGGTCTTCACCGCATCCAGGCCGATGTCGGTGGCCACCGCCTCGATCTGGGCGGCCACCGTTTCCGGCGGGATCGTGTGCACCCCGGTCACACCGATCGAGTTCTGCACGGTCACCGCGGTGACCGCCACGCACCCGTGCACCCCGCACGCGGCGAACGCCCGCAGGTCGGCCGCCACCCCGGCCCCGCCTCCGGAATCGGTACCGGCGATCGTCAGCACCCGCGGCGGGGTGCGCCCCACGGTCGGTTCCACGCCACCACCCAACTCGCCCAGCCCCCGCACGTGCAAATCCCCGCGGACGCACGTCGCACATCCGTTGGTGCTGTCGCACACGCCGTGGCCTGTGCGACAGCACCAACCGGTGTGCGACGTGCATGCACTCCCGCGGGACCAGCGGCGCTGCCTGCACGCTCGCGGCGCGTCTGCTGGAATGGCGGTATGACGGTGGAGCGCGACTACGAGATCAGCCCGACCAGCTGGGTGCGGGATCAGACGGAGAAGATCCTGGAGACGGGCACCACGGACAGCGTGGACATCAAGGGCAACCCGGTTGTCCTGATCACGATGCGCGGGGCCAAGACCGGCAAGAAGCGCCTGGTGCCGCTGATGCGGGTCGAGCACAACGGCGACTACGCCATCGTCGCCTCGAAGGGCGGGGCGCCGGAGCACCCGGTCTGGTACCACAACGTGCGGGCGAATCCCGACGTCGAACTGCAGGACGGCACCACGACCGGGCACTACACCGCGCGCGAGGTCTCCGGCGAGGAGCGCGCGGCGTGGTGGGAGCGGGCGGTCGCCGCCTACCCGGACTACGCCGACTACCAGACCAAGACCGACCGGCAGATCCCGGTGTTCGTGCTGGAACCGCGCCGCAGCTGATCAGCCGAGCTCGGTGGGCACGGCCACCGTGTCCACCATCGCCCCGTTGCGCAGCACGGTCACCGGCAGCGGCACGCCGATCGCCTCCGCGAACAGCTGCCGCTGGATCCCCTGCGCGTCGTGCACCGGGCGGCGGCCGACGTCGAGCACCAGGTCGCCGGCGCGCAGCCCGGCCAGGGCGGCCGGGCTGCCGGTGATCACCTCGGCCAGTCGCAGCCCGCTGCGGCGGCCGTGCCGCTGGGCCACCGCGGCCGGCACCGGGGCCGGGGCGCCGACCACACCCAGGTAGGCCCGCCGGACCCGGCCGTCGGCCAGCAGCGTGGTCACGATCCGGCGGGTGGTCGCGTTCACCGGGACCGCCAGCCCGAGCCCGATCCCGGCCACCGCGGTGTTGATCCCGATGACCCGGCCCAGCGCGTCGGCCAGCGCGCCTCCGGAGTTGCCGGGATTGAGCGCGGCGTCGGTCTGGATCACGTCCTCGACCACTCGGCCGGCCCGCCCGCTGCGGGTGGGCAGCGCCCGGCCCAGCGCGCTGATCACTCCGGCGGTGACCGAGCCGGCCAGCCCCAGTGGATTGCCCACGGCCACCACGAGCTGGCCGACGACCAGCTCGTCGGCGTTCCCGAGGCGCACCGGTGCGGGCAGCTCGTCCGGCCGGGCGGCGCGCAGCACGGCCAGGTCGGACAGCGGATCGGCGCCCGCCACCCGAACGTCGACCTGGGTGCCGTCCAGCAGGTCGGCCCGACCGCGGCGGGCGTCGCCGACCACGTGTGCGTTCGTCACCAGCGTGCCCTCGGCGTCGACGACCACCGCCGAGCCGCTGCCCCGGCCGATCCGGACGGCGGCGACCCTGCCGGTGATCTCGGCCGCGACCGCGGCGACCGTGCGCGAGTAGGAGTCGAGCTCGTCCACCGCGACCTCCCGCGTGATTACACCCTTGCGGGATTCACGGTACGCCGGATTCAGACGTCCTCGGCGGCGTACACCGCGGGGTCCCACGCCAGTCCGGCCCGGCCCCAGCCGTTGCGCCTGAGCATCCGCAGCGCGGCCCGGCGATTGCGTCCGACCAGCCGGTCGAGGTAGATCACGCCGTCCAGGTGGTCGACCTCGTGCTGCAGGCACCGGGCCAGGAACCCGCGGCCCTCGACCTGCACCGGCGTGCCGTCGGCGTCCACCCCGACGACCCGGGCCCAGTCCGCCCGACCGGTCGGGTAGTGCTCGGCCGGCACCGAGAGGCAGCCCTCCTCGTCGTCGTCCGGGTCGGGCATCGTCTCCGGCCGCTCGGAGGTCTGCAGCACCGGGTTGACCACGACGCCGCGCACCCGCTCGCCGCGCTCCTCGTCCGGGCAGTCGTAGACGAACAGCCGCAGGCCGACGCCGACCTGGTTGGCCGCCAGCCCCACCCCTTCGGCCGCCGCCATGGTCTCGAACATGTCCTCGACCAGCACCTTCAGCTCCGCGTCGAAGGCCGTTACCGGCTCGGTGGGGGTGTGCAGGACGGGATCCCCGATGATCCGGATCGGACGGACGGCCACCTTCGGAAGCCTAATGCGGAGTACGGGCCGGCGACGTTCCACCCGACCGGACGGCGCGTCCCTGCACCGGTCCCGTCGGTCCCTCGTGATTAGATGACCGGGCGAATGACAGCCTTGTCATTTCCCGTAATTGTGTGTCGCAAGGAGCGTGATGGAGTCCGCCACCGAACCTCGCGGGGTACCGCTCGTCGGCCGGGCCGCGAAGGAGCTGGACCGCAGGGAACGCGAGATCCTCGCCTTCGAGGGCCAGTGGTGGAAGTATGCCGGCGCCAAGGAACAGGCCATCCGTGAGCTGTTCGACATGTCGGCGACCCGCTACTACCAGGTGCTCAACGCCCTGATCGACAAGCCGGAGGCGGTGGCGGCCGATCCGCTGCTGGTGCGGCGGCTGCGCCGGCTACGGGCGACCCGGCAGCGCACCCGTGCGGCGCGTCGGCTGGGCATAGAGCCCTGGTGAGACCACGATGACCGCGTCCGATTCCGGGCACTGACCGGGCAGAGCCCACACACGGAGGTCGTCGTGACGTCATCGAACGGGTCGTCGGGGTCGTCGCCGTTGCGCGTGGGGGGCCTCGCACTCCTCGGCGTCGGCGTCGTCGCCGGTGCGCTCGGGCTGGTCAGCCTGGTGTCGGGGGACGAAGAGGTCACCCCGGTCGCCGCACCGTCGATGTCCACGACCGCTGCCGCCCCGGCCACCACGGTGGCCGCCGCGCCCGCACCGGCTCCCGCGTCGGAGTCGGCTGCCGCGGCCCCCGCTCCACCACAGGCTCCGGCGGCCGCGCCGCCGGCGGCCAGCACCCCATCCCCGGCCGCACCGGCGCCGGCGCAGCCGCCGCCGGTCCTGCCCGCCCCCGCCGCCGCCGCCGGCGCCGATCCCGGCTCCGGCTCCGACGCCGGCACCCGCGCCGCGGTGCGCGTCTACAACAACAGCCGGATCACCGGGCTGGCCGCCCAGGCCGCCGACGACTTCCGCAGCGCGGGCTGGACGGTCAACCAGGTCGACAACTACCCCTCCGGCGTGATCCCGACCAGCACGGTCTACTACCGCCCGGGCACCGGCGAGCAGAGCTCCGCGCAGCAGATCGGCACCGAGTTCGGGCTGCGCGCCGAGCCGCGGTTCGCCGGGCTGGCGGACGCCAGCCCGGGCCTGATCGTGATCGTGACCGACGACTACCAGCGCCGCTGACGGCTCACGCTCTCCCCGCTGCGCTCGGTCGGCCCATCGGGAATGTCTCGGCGCGAGAGCGCTGGGACA
>Ga0190265_10001726_pt1 | contig 14434 bp, 10 predicted proteins | sample Popmic124T_FD_133135 | JGI IMG/M metagenome (GOLD analysis project Ga0190265, IMG submission 133135) | Populus adjacent soil microbial communities from riparian zone of Indian Creek, Utah, USA - 124 T | ecosystem: Environmental > Terrestrial > Soil > Riparian zone | place: USA: Utah | collected...
GTGCTTCCGCCCGGGACCGTGCTGCGGAAACAGGCACGGCCAAGAACGGCTGTAGGCCGAGACCTCCACACTCGACGGACCGTCATCTGGCTTCGCGAAGCCCCCCGACTTCAACGTACGACCCACTCGATTTCGCGGCACCACGGCCGCCATGGCGGCCTGGGCCATGTCGATGATCCCTGGATAACGAAGGTCGAGGACGATCCGCAGCCTCCAGACCTTCCGACGATGCTCGGAGAGGCAGCCATCACCGAGGTAGAGCCCCAGCAGATACACGTATGCGTCAGGCAGCTCGCTGTACAGGTGAATGCCCTGGTTGCATCTAGAACAGGATCCGGCTGACACCCTCTGCGCCTTGGGCGGCGCCGCAATCCAGTCGCGAACCGTGGAACGCGGCAGCCCGGTCAGACGTGAGATCTGCAGCGCGGAATGGCCCGCGTCGCGCAGTTTGAGCACCTCGGCGACTTCACCCGGAGAACGCACTCGAACTCCGGAGCAACAGTGCGGGCGAGAGGAGTCGAACCTCCACGCTCTTTCGAGCACACGGTTCTGAGCCGTGCCTGTCTACCAGTTCCAGCACGCCCGCGGGGGAGCGCATCCTAGCCGGACTGCCTTGCATGTTCGTCCTTCTCCATGTACGAACATATGTTCGCAGATGGTCCAGACGAAATGACCTAGTCAGCAGACGCGATCGAAGCCAGCAGCCGCTCCACCGCCCGCTCCAGCCCGGCTGCCGCGTCGGCCACATCCGGCACCGCGTTGCGGTCGGCCAGCAGGCCGAAGCCCACCGTGCCGTCGTAGCTCACGGCGCCGATCGACAGCGCCTGGTTGCGCGGGTTGAGCGGCACCGCGGGGAACACCTCGCGCAGCGGCACGCCGTCGAGGTAGAACGTCTGCTGGGGGCCGGGCACGTTCGACACAACGAGGTTGAACAGGCGCGGGCCGCTCATCGCCCGCACGGCGAGCGAGGAGACGATCGGCGGCGCCAGGCCGGTGGCGCCCACGATCAGCGCTCCCGCGCGCACCTGGGCCGATCCCTTGGCGGCGGTGGTCACCCGGTTGATGGCCCGCACTCGCTCGAGCGGCTCGCCGGTCAGGGGCAGGTCCACGAACACGGTGGAGATGCGGTTGCCAAGCTCTCCACTGTCGTCGTCGGTGCGTACCGACACCGGCACCAGCGCCACGGCGTGGCCGGGCGCATCGGCACCGAGGAATTCGGACAGCATCAGCGAGACGGCGGCAAGCAGCACGTCGTTCACCGTGGCGCCGGCGGCGTGGCGGACGGCCTTCACCCGATCAAGGGAGCAGCGCGCCAGGGCCACGCGCCGCTCCCGCCCGATCCCGGAGTTCAGCCTCGTATCGGGAGCCTGTGGCCGTACGCGCGCCAGCTCACCCACCACTCCCGCTGCACTGCGCGCCTGCCGCGCGTAGGTGCGCGGATCCGCGGTCCGGCCTGCGGCCTCGCGGACCAGCTTGCGCGGCAGGTCCAGCTGGGCGGCGGCGATGCGCGCCAGGCCGTCCAGCCGCAGGGCACTGCGCCGCTCCGGCGACTCCGGCCGCGCGGGCGGCGGCGGGATCTCCAGCCCCTCGGGCGTGGGGTCGAGGATCACGGTGCTCACGTCCACCGCCGCCAGGCCGTCCACGAGCGCGTGGTGCATCTTGGCCACGATTGCCGAGCGGCCGCCGGCCAGGCCCTCCACCACGGTGAGCTGCCACAGGGGGCGGTCGCGATCCAGCCGCTCGGACAGGATCTGGCCCGCCTGCTCACACAGCTCTGCGTCGCCGCCGGGAGAGGGCAGTGCCGCGCGGCGCACGTGCCGCTCGGCGTCGAATGCCTCGTCCTGCACCCAGACCGGATTGGCCAGCCCCAGGGGCGCTCCCTCCAGGCGCATGGTGTAGCGCGGAATCAGGTGCAGCCGCTCCCGCAGCCGGCGCACGACGGCATCCCGGGAGACCAGCCCCTCGAAGACGCAGATCCCGCCCACGTGCATGTGCACCGGGCCGCGCTCGGCCTGCACGGCCGACAGGTCGGCGGGGGAGAGGGGCTCCGACACGCGGCGGCGAGCCTACCCGCCCGCCCGCGTGGCTTCAGGCGGCCATGCCGCCGACGAGCTGCAGCCGGCCGTACAGGCAGCCGACCAGCGTCTCGGTCACGTCCGGGTCGAACTGGCTGCCGCTGCTGCGCACCAGCTCGGCGATCGCCTCGGCGTGAGTCATGGCGGGGCGGTACGGTCGATGCGAAGTCATCGCGTGGTAGGCGTCGCAGGCAAGGATCACGCGCGAGCCGATGGGAATGTCAGTCCCGGCGATGCCGTCGGGGTAGCCCCGGCCGTCCCAGCGCTCGTGCTCGTGGCGGACGATGCGGGCCACGGGGCCAAGGCCCGGGATGGCCCGCAGGATGCGCTCGCCGATCACGGGGTGCCCGCGCATGGTGTCCCACTCCGCCGCGTCGAGCTTGCCCGGCTTGTGGAGGATCTGGTCGGGGATCGCCACCTTGCCGATGTCGTGCAGAAGCGCGGCGGTGCGCACGCATTCGATCTCGTCGGGGCCGAGTCCCAGCTGCCTGCACACCGACGTGGCCAGCTGCACGACGGCATCGGAGTGCTCGCCGGTGTAGCGGTCTCGTTCCAGGAGGGCCACGGCCAGCGCGGCGATCGCGTCCCGCTGTGGCTCGGGCTCGAGCTCGCCGCCCTCTGGCTCGTGCAGCGCGGTGCGTGCACCGCCGAGCGCGCGGGCGCGTGCCAGGGCTCCGCCGGCGGCGGCGATCAGCTCCTCCGGGCTCATCCCGTGGCGGTAGCCGGCAAGGCCCACCGACGCCGAGATGCTTTCCACGGGGCCCACCGAAGTGGCCTCGATCTGGCGGAGGATTCGCTCGAAGCCCACGCGGCTGTCCGCGCCCGAGGTCTCGGGCAACATCACGAGGAACTCGTCGGCGCTCGCCCGGGCCGCGACGTCCGTGGCGCGCATCGCATCCCTGACCACCCTGCCCACCGCCGCCAGCAGATCGTCGGCCACGGCGCGCCCGTGGCGCATGCACATGGTCTGGAAGCTGTCGATGTCGAGCACGGCAATCGTGAGCGCGCGGCCGTGGCGGCGTGAGCGCTCCAGTTCCTCCCGGAGGCGCCGCTCGAAGGCGGACAGCGTGAGCAGGCCGGTCACCGGCTCTCGAACCGTGCGCAGCTCGATCTCTCGCTCGAGCGCGACGATCCGCTGCCTTGCGGCGGATAGCTGGCGATCCAGCTCACCTTGCCGCTGCCGTTGTCCGATCACGGTTGTGCGATTAGGTCGGCATCCGCGGTTCGCGGCTTTAGGCGTGGCAGCGCGCCCGTAGCCGTGGCGTGCGCCCTGCGGCCTCAGCCGGGCGTGCGGCGGCGCGGCGACGTGCCGAACACCACGTCCCACCACGGAGCGCTCACACCGAACCCGCGCGTGTCGTCCTGGAAGTGGTGGCGCATGTGCAGCTCATAGAGAGTGCGGCCCACCCGCGTGCGCGGCTTGCGGTGGTGGAGGTGGTAGTGGGTCATGTCGTAGACGAGGTAACCGACGAGGAAGCCGGCGCCGAACAGGTAGGCGCCGGGCGCGCCGAGCAGCAGCCACAGGCCGCCCAGGATCGCGGCCGAGAGGGGCACGCTCACCGACGGCGGCATGACCAGCCGCATCGGGTCGTTCGGGTGGTCGTGGTGCACCCCGTGGATGATCCAGTGCAGCCGGGCGCCGATCCCCTTCTCGGGCTCGAAGTGGAAGACCAGCCGGTGCATCCAGTATTCGAACAGCGTCCAGAAGGCGAAGCCGCCGGCCAGCCACGCCACCGCGGGGACGACCGGGGTGTTCTCCTGGCCCAGCGCGAACAGGACAGCGATGGCGGGCCCGAAGATCAGCGGCGGCACGCTGTGGTGCACTCGCGACAGGCGGTCGAGCAGGTCCGAATCGAACATGCGCGGGGAGGCCCGCAAGGTGTCTGTCCGGCGTCCATCCATCGCCTCGCAAATGTACACCCGTCGATGCTTCTCAGCTCGGAAATCCGCTGGCCCGGCGGGTACTTGCCACGCGGCCCGTCCAGACCGAGCTCACGTACTCCAGCCCGAAGGCTGCGGCGAAGCCGTAGACAGCGACCGCCGGGAGTCCGGCGCCACCGCGTGCCGCCTGGCTGAACACGAAGGCCAGAAGGCACCCCGTGACCACGGCCACGAAGACCAGCTCGGCGTATCGCCGTATGGCTTGGATCGTCTTCTCGTTCATGTGGCGCATGGTCGGCGCGAGCGCGAGCGAGACTGTGACGCGCGCGTGTACAACGTGTGAAAGGAGCGTGAACGCGGGGCCGGTAGAGTCGCGCGTCATGCCGGAAGGGGTTGCCGTACCCGCGAGTGCCAGGGGCCGTCGTATCCGGGCGGCCGTGGTCGACCTCCTCATCTACTCGGCGCTGTGCCTGGCCGTCTTCTTCGCGCTGGCGGACCGGGTGCAGTCCAGCCTCCTGCCCGGGTCCAATGCCCACATCACCCTCGGCGACAGCACCTGGCTGGTCGAGGGCGGCGAGGCGGTCCGTTACTACCTGCTCTGCCTGCTGCTGGGCGTGGCCTACTTCGGGTTGCTCCCCGGGCTCAGCTCATGGACCCCGGGCAAGCTGCTCACCGGCGTGCGCGCGGTGCGACCCGACGGCCGGCGCGCCGGGCTCGGGCGCAACCTGCTCCGACCGCTGCTCTGGGTGGTCGATGGCTTTCCCTACTTCGTCCCGGGCCTCGTGGGCTTCGTGCTGGTGCTGGCGCGCTCCGACGGCCGGCGGGTGGCCGACATGGCGGCCGACACCTACGTCGTGCGGCGAGAGGAGGTGGGCCTGCCGGTCGATCCGGCGGCGGCGTCACGCCCGCACACCCAGGCGGGCCCCGCCGCGGGGTGGTACCCCGATCCCCAGGCGCAGTCGGGGCTGCGGTGGTGGGACGGCGGGCGCTGGACCGATCACACCCAGACGGGCTAGTCGGATCGCAGCAGGTGCCTGCGCCCGCTTTTGTTTTGTTCGGGGCGGCGACGGGGACAGTGTCAACAAAGCCACAACGTTTCGAAAGGAATCAGCGAATGTCGATCCGAGCCTGCGCTGCCCTCGGGGGCGCCCTTCTGGTGGTCCTGGCGCCAAGCGCACAGGCGGCGAAGCCCGCCGCCTTCCGGATCTCCGACACGAAGCTGTCTAAGCAGACCGTCCTGCCGGGCGGGAAGCTCCGGCTCGTCGGGAGGGTGGCCAATGGACAGGGGCGCCGCAGCGCCAGGCCCCGGCTCACCATCACACTGCGCAGGACGGCGTCCGCGAAGGGCGGCCGCCGGGTCCTGAGCGGGCGACTCAGGCGGATCCGCGCGGGAAACCGCCGGGGCTTCAGGGCCTCGTTCACCGTCCCCCGCTCCACCGCCGCCGGCCGGCGTTACGCGGTCGCATGCGTGCGGCCGGGCCGCGCGAGGTGCGCCAGGCACCGGATCACGGTGCTGCGCTCCCCGCTGGTCTCTCCGCTTCCGCCTCCGCTGGCGCCCGCCCCGGCGCCCGCGCCCGCCCCGGCCCCCGGGCCAGCCGCGGACACACGCTCCGCATCCGAGAAGCTGCGGGAAGCGGTGAACGTGCCGGGCATGAACGACCACCTGCTCGAGCTGCAGCAGATCGCCGATGAGAACGGCGGCAACCGCGCGTCGGGCTTCCAGGGCTACGGCGCGTCGGTGCAGTACGTGCGCAGCGCGCTCAGCGCGGCGGGCTACGAGCCGGTCACGCAGGTGTTCGACTTCGTGCTGTTCTCGGAGAACTCACCCCCCGTCTTCGAGAAGACGGCCCCTCCGCCCACGGTGACCTACACCCCGGACACGGATTTCCAGACCATGTCCTACTCCGCGTCCGGCGACGTGGAGAACGGCATCGAGGCCGTCGACGTGAACCTCACGCCTCCGCGGGCCAACGACAGCGGTTGCGAGGACACGGACTTCGCCGCCTTCACCGCGGGCAACGTGGCGCTGCTGCAGCGCGGCACATGCCCGTTCTACGACAAGGTCCTCAACGCCCAGCAAGCCGGTGCGAGTGCCGCAGTGGTGTTCAACCAGGGCGACAACCCCGGGCGCGAGGGCGTCGTGGCCGGCACCCTGGGCGAGGAGGCCCAGGACGGCGACGACACCGTTCCCGACATCACAATCCCGGCCATCGGGACCAGCTTCGCCATCGGGCAGGAGCTGGCCACCGCCCCCGACCCGCGGGCGCACGTGCTCACCGACGTGAGCAACACCGAGCGGACGTCGACCAACGTGCTCGCCGACACGCCCGGTGGCGATCCGGACAACACGGTGGTCGTCGGCTCGCACCTCGACTCGGTCGACGAGGGCCCGGGGATCAACGACAACGGCTCGGGCAGCGCGTTCAACCTCGAGACGGCGATTCAGATGGCCGAGCTCGGGATCGAGCCGGCCAACCGGGTGCGCTTCGCGTTCTGGGGAGCCGAGGAGTCAGGGCTGGTCGGAGCCACCCGCTATGTGGACGCGATCACCCAGGAGGAGTTCGATCAGATCGCGCTCAACCTCAACTTCGACATGATGGCCTCGCCGAACTTCGGCAGGTTCGTGTACGACGGCGATTTCTCGGACACCACGCCCCCGGCCACAGCGCCCACCGTGAACCCGGGCGCCGCGAAGATCGAGGAGGACTTCGTGGAGTACTTCGACAGCCAGGGGCTGGACACGGAGCCCACCGCGTTTGACGGACGCTCGGACTACAAGCCGTTCCAGGACCTCGGTGTCCCGGCCGGCGGCCTGTTCACCGGAGCGGAGGTGGCGAAGAGCCCCGAACAGGTGGTCAAGTTCGGGGGCACCCCGGGGGTCGCGTTCGATGAGAACTACCACCAGCCCGGCGACGACATCAACAACATCAACGAGACCGGCTTCGAGCAGATGGCCGACGGGGCCGCCCACCTCACGGGCCTCTACCTCGCCGACCCCGCCCTGCGCGAGACGCTGGGCACTGCGGCGCGGCAGACCCGCCGGGCACAGGGATCCCAGGCCGTGAAGTCGGAGCGCCTTGGAGGGCTCCTGCAGCGCTAGCGTCGCGCCGTGGCCACCTCCTCCCTGCTCGGTCCACGCAAGAGCGTCGAGGACGCGATTGCGACCACCGAGCAGGAGGGCACGCGCCTGAAGAAGGACCTCGGGCGCCGCGACATCGTCGTGGTGGGCATCGGCGCGATGGTCGGCGCGGGGATCTTTGCGCTCACCGGGCAGGCCGCGGCCACCGAGGCGGGCCCAGCGGTCACGCTCTCCTTCGCGATGGCGGCCGTGGTGTGCGCCCTGTGTGCGCTCTGCTACGCCGAGCTGGCGGCGATGGTCCCCGTGGCGGGAAGCGCCTACACCTTCTCCTACGTGACGCTCGGCCGGCTGCTCGCGTTCATCATCGGGTGGGACCTGGTGCTCGAGTTCACCGTCGGCGCGGCGGCGGTGGGGGTGGGGGCGGCCGGATTCATCGACGCGCTTCTCACCGAGATCTTCGACGTGACGCTGCCCACGGCGATCTCCGCCCCGCCGGCCGAGGATGGGGTGGTCAACCTGCCGGCGATGCTCCTGGTGGCAGGCCTCGCGGCCCTCCTCTATCGCGGGGTCAAGCTCACCGCGAAGGCGAACACCATCCTGGTGGCAATCACGCTGGCGGTGGTCGCCCTCGTAATCGTGGCGGGCTCCACGCAGGTTGACACCGCGAACTGGGATCCGTACACGCCGTTCGGGTTCGACGGCATCGTGGGAGGTGCCGCGCTCGTGTTCTTCGCATTCATCGGGTTCGACATCGTGGCCACGACAGCCGAGGAGGCCCGCGACCCTCAGCGCGACGTGCCGCAGGGCATCCTCGGTTCTCTGGCGATCGTGACCGTGCTCTACGTGCTCGTGGCCGCCGTGGTCACCGGGATGCGCGGCTACGAGAAGCTCACGGGCGACGCCCCGATAGCGGACTCCTTTACGGCGACGCTCGACAACGAGCTGCTGGTGATAGCGATCTTCGCGGGATCGCTCGTGGCCGTGGCCAAGACCACGATGATCCTGATGCTCGGACAAACCCGCGTGGCATTCGCGATGGCGCGCGACGGGCTGCTGCCGCGCAGGCTCGCCGATACCCACCAGACCCATCTCACCCCGCATCGCATCACCGTCATCACGGCGGTGGTGGTGATCGTCCTGGCGGGGCTGCTGTCGCTCGAGACGCTGGCGAAGCTCGTGAACATCGGCACGCTCTTCGCCTTCATCCTGGTCTCGCTGGGGGTGATCTATCTCCGGCGCAACGATCCCGACCGTCAGCGTCCCTTCCGTACCCCATTCGTGCCGGCGCTGCCCCTGCTCGCGGTGGCCGGCTGCCTGTACCTGGCCACCACGCTCGACGGCGCCACCTGGGTGCGATTCCTGGCGTGGATGGCGCTCGGGCTGGCCGTGTACGCGGGGTTCTCACGAAGGTCGGCACGGAACCCGCCGCGGGCCTGAATCGCCGGCGCGCTGGCAAAGCGCAACTTTTCCTGCAACAGTGGGTTCTGCACCACCGAGTCAAAGTGCCGAATTCCCGTGGTCATGCCGCGGGAATCGGGGGACCCGAGTAAGTGGGGCGAATCGCCGCAATCAAGCGGCGTAGCGCGACTTCCAAGCGCGAGCCCGTCAGCTAACCCCGTAGGCCCTACAGGAAGGGAATGACTATGGACACCGCTCGTCGGGATCTGGCCTCCTCGGAGCTGTGGCAGCGCTCGCTCGAGCGCTCGCAACGGCGACGTGTGCTCGCGGCGGAGGCCCGCAAGCAGATTGCGCTGCGAAAGCACGCGGCGATCGCAATGGCCACGGCCATGCTCGGAGGACAGGCGGCGCCGGCGGCGATGGCTGCCGCGGGCCCCAACTCCGGTGACGGCGCAGCGGCTCAGTCAGCCGGCAGCCGTACGATCGAGATCAAGGAGGGCGGCCTGCCGCTCAAGGTGGGCAGTCAGGGTGAGCTGGTGTCTGCGGTGCAGCGTGCGCTGCAACTTCCTGCCGACGGAATCTACGGACCGCAGACAGTGTCGGCCGTGTACAGCTTCCAGCTGTCCAATGGCCTGCTCGCCGACGGCGTGGTCGGCCCCCAGACCTGGGGCAAGCTGTTCTCCGAGGGCCAGGCCTCGGGCGCATCCGCAGGCCAGGCGTCAGCCGGGTCCGGCTCCACCCTGCCCGTGGCGGGTGCCAAGCCGGGGACGCTGGACGCCGTGCCGGCCCGGGCCAAGCGTGAGATCGGCAAGCAACTGCGCAGCGCCGAGGACACCCCTCGGACTGTGCCGGTGAGTGCGCCGGTCAGGGACGAGTCAGGGAATGCGGCGCCCGCCGAGCCCGTGGCGGCTGATCCGGCGCCTGCCCCCCGCGTGCGCTCACTGCCGGTGGGCGACACCACCGGCGACTGCTCCTCCGGCAACCTCTCGTCGCCAGTGAGCGGCGTGGAGACCTCGCCGTACGGTCCGCGCGGCGGACGCAACCACGACGGCATCGACATCGCCGCCCCCACGGGCACGGCGGTGCGCGCCGCGCTCTGTGGCACGGTGACCGTGCGCGAACAGCAGAGCGGCTACGGCAACATCGTCTGCGTCACTCACTCGAGCACGTTCTCCACGTGTTACGCCCACCTTTCGGCGTTCAACGTGAGCAACGGCCAGGCGGTGCGCACCGGTCAGGTGATCGGACGCGTGGGCTGCACGGGCAGCTGTACCGGCCCGCACGTGCACTTCGAGACGCGCGTGAACGGAACCGCTCGCGACCCCAAGCCCTACCTGCGCGGCCAGTCGGCCGGCGCCACGTCGGCGAGGGCCGCCGCGGGCATCGACAGGACAGCGATCGGCGGGCCGGGTACTCCGGTGCCGGGCAAGTCGGCGCAGGGGACCCGCATCGAGCAGACCACGGTTGCCACCAGCTCCAGCGGAGGCAGCGAGTGGCAGGACGCCGAGACGGCGGCGCCCGAGCCGCAGCAGGCTGCGCCCGAGCCGCAGGAGGAGTTCCAGCCGGCACCGCAGCCGGCCGCCGCTCCGGCCCCGGTCGAGCCCGCCCCCGCGCCCGTTCCGGTTCCGGTCGAGCCCGCGCCTGCTCCGCAGGCCGAGGTGGCTCCGGCGCCCGCTCCGGTTGAGGAGGCGGCCCCGGTTGAGGCGGCTCCGGCTCCGGTTGAGGCTGCTCCGGCTCCGGTGGCGGAGCCCGTGGCGGAAGAGCAGGCGCCCGCGCCCGCTCCGGTCGAAGAGGTCGCCCAGACTCCGGTCGAGGCGGCTCCCGTTCCCGTGGAGCCTGCTGCCGCTCCGGTCGAGCAGGTCGAGCCGGCTCCGACCGAGGAGTCTGTGGAACAGGCCCCGGCTCCCGTGGAGACGCCTCCGGTCGAGACGCCTCCGGAGGCTCCGGTCGAGGAGGGGCTCTAGCGCCGGGCGGTGTCCGAGGGCATGAGCACCCACAGCCCGAGGTACACGAGTACCTGAGGGCCGGGAAGCACCACCGAGACCACGAAGACGAGACGAACCAGGGTCGCCGAGGTCCCGAAGCGCCGCGCCAGGCCGGCGCAGACGCCGGCCAGCACCTTGCCGCTTGCGGGTCGAGCCAGGCCGCGGTCGGCGAAGGATGAGCGCGCGGAGTTCATGGGAAACGGGTACCCGGCCGGCAGGCAATCAATCAGGAGTGCCTCGCGCCCTCCAGCTCAGAGTCGTTCTCGGCCCCGGGGTCCAGCACCGTGTCGCCGGGCTGGGGCTCCGCGGGTGGACGGGGGTCGAGCTCGAACCATGCTCGCCTGCCGCTGTGGCTGAGGCCGTGGCGGTCCGCGATCTGGTCGACGAGGAAGAGCCCCCGGCCCGAGAGGTCTCCCAGCTCGGGATTGCTGGGCGCGGGCTCGTAGCCAGGTCCGCTGTCACCCACCTCGACCCGGATGGTTCCGTCGGCGAAGCTCAGCAGTACCTCGATGGTGTCCTCGGGGCCGGCGCCACCGTGCTCCACGCTGTTGGTGACCAGTTCGCTCAGCAGCAGCCGTGCATCGGCGAGCACGTCGGCGCCCACGCGGTTCGCGTGCACGCCGAGTGCGTGGCGGGCCGCCGCCGGCGCTGCCACCCCTCCGCCGACGCGAAGCTCGAAGCTGGCGGGTTCGTTCGCCGCAGCTGTGCTCAGACGCGTCGGCTCGACCCGCAGCACCAACATCGCCATGTCGTCGCGGGGCTCGCCCACTGCTGTCTGGAGCACGGCGCGCTCGAGCAGCTCGGCGCAGGCGCCGGGGTCGAACCCCTGGTAGGTGCCCAGAAAGCCCGCGAGCTTGCCCTCGTCGAGGATCACTTCCGGGGCGTGAGCGTCCATCAGTCCGTCGGTGTAGAACACAACGGACTCTCCGGGGGCGAGGTTCAGGACGCTGTCGGTCACCGGGATGTCTCGCGAGACCCCGAGCGCCGTCCCGTGTTCCCCCGCGGGCTCGACGGTTCCATCCGTGCGGATCACGAGCGGTCGCGGGTGGCCGGCGTTGGCCAGCATCAGGCGGATCCCATCCTCGGTGTGAGTGAGGGTCGCGACGGCCACGGTGCACAGCTCGTCGGCGCCGCGCTGGGTGAGCAGCGCATCGTCGAGTACGGCGAGCATGCCGCTTGGCCGGTTCTCGTGCATGCTGGCGGCACGGAGGGTGTAGCGCGCGAGACCCGTCGTGGCCGCCGCCGCGGCGCCCTTGCCCGAGACGTCGCCGATGGCCACCGCCCAGGAACCCTCGGCAATCTGGAACAGGTCGTAAAAATCGCCACCCACCTCGTTCCCCTCCCCGGCGGGCCGGTAGCGCGCGGCGAGCTCGAGCCCCGGGATGTCGGGCAGCAACGGCGGCAGCAGGCTGCGCTGGAGGGTCCGCGCGATCTCGCTGCGGCTCTCGTATAGGCGGGCGTTCTCGATCGCCGTGGCGGCCCGGCGGGCCAGTTCCACGGCCGTTGAGAGGTCCTCTTCGCCGTAGCGGCGCCCGGACTCCGAGGTCGCGAGCGACATGGTGCCCAGCAGACGGCCCCCCGTGCCCAGCGGCACGATCATGGCGGAGACAATGCCGATCTCACGGAGCATCTCCAGATGCTCGGGATCCTGAGCCACCTCTTCGAGCAGCGCGTTCGGCACTTCGGAGATCAGCTCGGGCTCGGCGGTGCCCAGTACCCGCGCCGCGCGATTGGAGGGCGAGGTCCGGTCGACTGGATAGCGCCGTGCCATGTCGAAGACCGTCCGCTGCTTCTTGCGATCTGACGTGGCGACCGCCAGGCGCCGCAGCGAGCCCGAGTCGGTGAGCATGTCGACCACGCACCAGTCGGCCAGCTCCGGCACCGCCAACTCGGCGATGCGTTCGAGCGTCTTCGCGTAACTGAGGGACGAGGCCAGCGCCTCACCGGCGTCGGCGAGGAACGCCGCGCGCCGCTCCATCCGCTCGGCACGCAGCCGCGCCTCGCGCTCGCGCTCCAGCAGCGTCGAGTGTTCCTCGTCGGCGTGCCTGCGATCGGTGATGTCACGCAGATAGCCGGTGAAGAGCGGGTCGTCACCAAGCTCGAGTGGGAGGATGGCCAGCTCCACCGGGAACTCGGTCCCGTCCGAGCGCATGCCCGTGGTCTCGAACCGGGTGCCGAGCACGGGCCCCTCGCCGGTGGCGAGGTAGCGTGCGAGTCCCTCGCGGTGGCGGTCTCTCAGGGAGGGAGGGATGATCAGCTCCGCCATCTCACGGCCGATCGCCTCCGAGCGTTCGTAGCCGAACACCTCGGCGGCCGCCGGGTTGAACTCGACCACCCGGCCGCGGTGGTCCATGATCACCACGCAATCGAGCGCCGCCTCGAGGACGGCGCCCTTCAGCGCCTCGCTTTCGCGCGCGGCCACGTGTGCGTGCGCCTGATCCAGGTACTGCCCGATCTGGCTGCCGATCATGGTGAGGACGTCGAGCACCTCCGCGGCGGGTGGTGCGGCCGAACCCAGCATGAGCTCGACGCTGCCGAGCGTCCTGTGGCGGCCGCGCACCGGGAAGGCGAGCGCAGACACCACGCTGGCGGCCTTCGCCAGGCCGGCGCGCGGAAAGTTGTCATCGGTCTCGACATCGGCCACGAAGTGGTGCGTCCCGCTCGCGAGGACCGTCCCGGGCAGCCCGAGCTCGCGCGGGAATGCCATGCGGCGGCTGGCTTCCTCCAAGCGCTCGAGCTCCGGGCCGCCGCGGTGCCAGCTGGCGATCAACCTCAGCGGCTCGTCGGAGGGCTCGCATTGCCACAGCCCCGCGAAGCGGGCATCGAACGCCTCCCCGACGGTGCGAAGAACGCCCCCGAAAGCTTCGCTGGGCTCGACTGATTCGGCGAGGATGCGTGCGACCGTGAACTGAAGCGGGGATGCGGCGATGAGTCAGCTTAGAGCGGGGTAGGTGAATTCCGCCACGGGCATCACGACGGCGCCGGTCGCTTGCCGATAGGCGACACAAACCGGAGTGCGGTAAGACCGCACTACTTGGTACGGTTGTACCGCACCGTGAATCCGTTCGTCTACAGCCGCCCGGTGGATCCAGCGAACCTGATCGATCGCGACACGGAGGTCGGCCAGCTGGTCGATCTCGGGGAGGGCGGCCACGCGGTCCGCCTGTCGGGGCCGCGCAGATACGGCAAGACCAGCTTGCTCTACAGGGTCAGGGACGAGGCCCGCGCCGCGGGCATGAACTGCGTGTACGTGGACCTCTGGGGCGCGGTCTCCCTCGCCGATCTCGCGGACACGATCGAGAGGGCCTATCGCGATGAGCTGAAGGGCCCGATTCGAAATGCCGCGGTCGCAGCCATGCGCGCACTACGGCCGACGCTGCGCGCCTCCCCGGGGGGCGTGGGGGCCGACTTCTCCCCGACCGGTGATTCCGAGCCCGCACAGCGCCTGCGCGGGCTTCTCGATCTGCCGGTGAAGCTCTACGAGCGCCGGGCGGTGCGGACGCTGGTGATCTTCGACGAGTTCCAAGAGATCCTCAAGGCCGGCGACGACCTCGACGCCCTCCTTCGCAGCCGGATCCAGCATCACGGGGATGCCGCGAGCTACATCTTCTCCGGGTCGCATCCCGGGCTCATGGAGGAGCTGTTCGGGCGCAACGAGCGGCCGCTGTTCGGCCAGGCCCGTCCGGTCTACCTCGGCCCTCTGTCCGACTCCGATCTCGCCGACTACATCGGCGGCCGCTTCGAGCAGACGGGCAGGCACGTGGGGGAGACGCTGGAGCGCCTGCTCGACTTGGTCGCCGGCCATCCCCAGCGGGCGATGATGGTCGCCCATCAGCTTTGGGAGCGCACCGAGCCGGGGGCCACGGCGCGGCTCGAGGACTTCGACGAGGCGTTGGCAGCCGTCCGCGCTGAGGCTCGCGAAGCGGTGGAGGCGGTCTGGGGCTCGCTCGGGCCGGTGGAGCGTCGCGTGGTGTCGGCGCTCGCGCGGAGCGAGGACTCACTGCTCAGCGATCGAA
>Ga0190265_10001727_pt1 | contig 14431 bp, 9 predicted proteins | sample Popmic124T_FD_133135 | JGI IMG/M metagenome (GOLD analysis project Ga0190265, IMG submission 133135) | Populus adjacent soil microbial communities from riparian zone of Indian Creek, Utah, USA - 124 T | ecosystem: Environmental > Terrestrial > Soil > Riparian zone | place: USA: Utah | collected...
AGAGAGTGCCGAGGCTGAGCGTGTAGGTGCCGTCATTGTCCATGAACGGCGGCATCAGGATGTGCGGGAAGCCGTATTTGCGCTTCGCGGTCAGCACCCAATGCTCGTTCTTCGTCACCGGCACGGTGAGCGGGCTGTCCAGCTCCGGCCAGTCGGGCAGCAGCTCGTCGAGCGCGCGCGGATCGACGACCGCGCCGGACAGGATGTGGGCGCCGACCTCGGAGCCCTTTTCGAGAATGCAGACGGAAAGCTCGCGCCCCGTCTCGGCGGCGCGCTGCTTGAGGCGGATCGCCGCGGCGAGGCCGGCGGGGCCGGCGCCGACGATCACGACGTCATAGGGCATCGACTCGCGGTCAGCCATTACCTCCTCCGCCACTCCTGTCGTCGCAAAGCACCCACCGCCCGGCAGATAAACGGCAGTAACACGATTGACCAGCCCGCCCCGCGCCGACTCAAAGGGCCAAGGCATAGCGGGGGTAAGGACAGCATGTCCTCGAGTTGGGCGGCAAGCGCCCTTTCATGGTGGCAGGAGGCGGGCGTCGACACGATCGTCGGCGAGGAACCGCGCGACTGGCTCAACCCCGGGGCGGAAGCGCCGAAGGAGCGGCCCGCGCCGGCGCCCGATACCCTGCCGCAGACGCTCGACGGCTTTCGCGAATGGCTGGCGGCGACCGACGCACTGCCCTTCGCGGCGCCCGCCGCGGTGCGGGTCGCGCCGGCGGGCGACGCCGCCTCGGGCCTGATGGTGCTGACCGACATGCCTTCGGCGGGCGGCGGGCTGATCTCCGGCGAGGCCGGCGCACTGTTCGACAAGATGCTGGCGGCGATCGGCCGCAGCCGGGAGACGATCTATCTCGCCGCGCTCTCCCCGATCCGGACGCCGACCGGCGCGATCGACGAGCGCAGCGCGGCGAAGCTCGCCGAGATCGCGCGCCATCATATCGGGCTGGCCGCGCCCCGGGCGCTGCTGCTGTTCGGCGACGCCTGCGGCAAGGCGCTGGTCGGAGCGGCGGTCGCCGGCGCCCGCTCGCGCTGGCACGAGATCCAGACGGCGGCCGGGCCGATCAAGGCTTTGGTAACCATAAGGCCGGAAAAGCTGGTCAAGCAGCCCAATCTGAAGGGGCTTGCCTGGGCCGATCTGCAAATGCTGATGGAGGAGTTGAAGCCATGAAGGCGCTGAAGGCCGCGTTTCTGGCCATGGGCCTGATCCTCGCCGCGACGCCCGCTTTGGCGGACGACGTCCAGGCCGAGCGCGCCGCGCGCGCCTTCGCCCCGCCCGCGCAGCTCAGCGCCGGCGAGCGTGACAATTACCGCGCCGTCTTCGCCGCCTTGCGGGCGCAGGACTGGGCGGGCGCCGCCGGGCGGCTCGACGGCATGCGCGAAGGGCCGCTCCACGATCTCGCCCGCGCCATGCTCTACACCATGCCGGGCTCGCCGCGGGTCGAGCTCGCGCCGCTGGCCGAGCTGCTCGCCCGCGCGCCCGAGCTGCCGCAGGCGGGCGACCTCGTCCGGCTGGCGGGCGCGCGAGGCGCCGAGGCCCTGCCCGTTTTGCCCGAGACGCGGCGGCTGGTAGGCCTCGCCGGCCAGCCGCGCCGCGCCCGGCCCCGCCCGATCCGCGGCGACACGGTGGCCGACGCGCTCGAGCCGCTGATCCAGCCGCTGATCCGCGACGACCAGCCGTTCGAGGCCGAAGCTTTGCTCGACACCCGCGCCGCGGAGCTTTCCGACGAGGCGCGGACCGCCTTCCAGCAGCGCATCGCCTGGGTCTATTTTCTCAACGGCAACGACCGCGAGGCGCGGCGGCTCGGCGAGACCGCCCGACGCGGGCCGACCGAATATGCGCTCCACGCCGAATGGGTGGCCGGCCTCGCCGCCTGGCGGATGGGCGATCATCAAGCCGCGGCCGAATATTTCGGCAATGTCGGCGCCCGATCGAGCGACGTCGAGCTCGCCGCCGCCGGCCATTATTGGGCGGCCCGCGCCGACACCGCCGGCGCCCGGCCAGAGCGGGTCCAGGCGCGCTTGAGGACCGCCGCCCGCCACAATGAGACCTTCTACGGCCTGCTCGCGCAGAGCGCGCTCGGCATCCGCCAGCCGCCCGCCGACATGAGCGGCTTCGCCGAGAGCGACTGGCGGGCGCTGGTCAGCCGGCGCAACGTCCGCGCCGCGGTGGCGCTGACCGAGATCGGCGAGAGCGACCTCGCCGCCGAGCTGGTCCGCCACCAGGCGCGGATCGGCGCGCCGAACGAGCATGGCGCGCTGATCCACCTCGCCGCCCGCCTCAACCTCACCGCCACCCAGATGTGGCTGTCGCATAACGGCCCACGCGGCAGCCGTTTCGGGCCGCGCGAGCGCTATCCCTCCCCAAGCTGGCGGCCGGCGCGCGGCTGGCGGGTCGATCCGTCGCTCGCCTTCGCCCACGCGCTGCAGGAATCGAACTTCCGGCCCGACGCGGTCAGCCCGGCCGGCGCCCGCGGCCTGATGCAGGTCCGCCCCGGCACCGCCGGCGACCTCGTCCGGTGGCGCGGCGTCCAGGGCGATCCCGGCCGGCTCAACGACCCGGCCAACAATGTCGAGTTCGGCCAGACCTATCTCGAATATCTCAGGGACCAGGCGAGCACCGGCGGGCTGCTGCCCAAGGTGATCGCCTCCTACAATGCCGGGCCCGCCCCGATCGCCGAGTGGAACGCGCGCTACGACCAGAGCGACCCGCTGCTCTACATCGAATCGATCCCCTATTGGGAGACGCGCGGCTACGTGCCGATCATCTTGCGCAATTATTGGGTCTACGAGGCGCAGGCCGCCGACCGGTCGGTGACGCGGCGGGCGCTGGCCCAGGGCCTCTGGCCGCGCTTTCCGGGCATGGCGGGGCCGAGCGCGGTGCGTATCGCGCCGCGCAGCCGGCAGACGGCGATGGGCTCGGACTGACGGGCTCCTCGTTCCGCCGTTCGCCGTCATTCCAGCGAACGCCTTGGTGCGGGCGGGCCGGCCGCGAAGGCAGCGGGAGTCCAGCTTTCGCTGGAATGACGAACTGCGTTCTTGAAATGTTCTGCAACCCGGCCTAAGCTCCCCCGATGCGACCCGATGCCCGCGCCGGCCGCGGCGCCCCCGAGAACCGGACGCCGACCCGCTTCAACCTGCCGACCCGCGAGGCCGACGGCGACTGGCTCGACTCGCGCGAGGCGCTTGACGGGGACTTGCCGCCGCTCCGCACCACGGTGACGGTCGAGAAGCCGAAGACGATCATCACCCGCAATCAATCGCCCGACATCGGCTTCGACCGCTCGATCAACGCCTATCGCGGCTGCGAGCATGGCTGCATCTATTGCTTCGCGCGCCCCACCCACGCCTTCCACGATTTGTCGCCCGGGCTCGACTTCGAATCGAAGCTGTTCGCCAAGCCCGAGGCGGCGGCCCTGCTCCGCGCTGAGCTCGGCAAGCCCGGCTATCGCGTCCGGCCGATCGCGATGGGAACCAACACCGATCCCTACCAGCCGATCGAGGCCAAATGGCGGATCACGCGCAGCCTGCTCGAAGTGCTGGCCGAGACCGGCCATCCGGTGACGATCACCACCAAGTCGGACCGGGTGCTGCGCGACCTCGACATCCTCGCGGATATGGGCCGGCGGCGGCTGGCGAGCGTCGCGCTGTCGGTGACCTCGCTGGAGCCGGCCATTTCGCGGACGCTCGAGCCTAGGGCGCCGGCGGCGCGCAAGCGGCTGGCGGCGGTGAAAGGGCTCGCCGAGGCCGGGGTGCCGGCCTGGGTGGCGATCGCCCCGGTCGTGCCGGGGATCACCGACCACGAGCTCGAGCATATCGTCGAGGCCGCCGCGGAGGCGGGCGCGCTCGGCGTCTTCTATCTGCCGGTGCGGCTGCCGTTCGAGGTAGCGCCCTTGTTCCGCGCCTGGCTCGATGAGCATTTTCCCGACCGCGCCGACAAGGTGATGCACATCATCCAATCGATGCGCGGGGGAAAGGACAATGACCCGAACTGGTTCAGCCGGATGCGCGGTTCCGGGCCGTGGGCGGAGCTTTTGAAGGCGCGGTTCGAACGGGCGGTGCGCAAGCATGGGCTGAACATGGAAAAACGGCCCCTGCGGACCGATCTGTTCGAGCCGCCGCGGGGGACCCAGTTGCGGCTGCTCTAGGACGGGTCGTCGGCAGGCGGCGGAGAGACGGGGGCCGGCGGCTCGCTTTGCTCCGGCGGAGTCGGGACGGGGGGTGGTGCCGCATCGGGACGCCCGCGGCGGCCGTCGATCCGGTTCACGAGACCGCCCAGATAATTGCCGAACCGGGCGCCCGGCTGCAGCCGAACCGGGATGATGGCCGCCCGAAGCTGCGCCGGAACGGCGAAGTCGGTGGCGCCGCGCTCGCGCATGTCGAGCATCGCCGGCCGCTGCTCCGGCGTCCGCGCGAACGGGCCGAGCAGTGCGAGGGTCGCCACCCGGCCCACCGTCAGCCGGGGCGCCGACTCGCCTTCGAACCAGTCCGTGGCCGGGCTGAGGACGCCGAGATCGACCACCTCGCCGGCCGCGATCGTGAAGGTCCGCGAGCCGAGCGAGAAGGCCGTTCCGCCCGCCCCCTCGATGACCCAGATGTCGGGTTCCAGCGCGACCAGATAGAGGCGGCTCTCGCGGGTCCGCTCGAGCGCGCGCGACGCGATGGCGATGCGGACATCGTCTCCGCGCGGAAGCGCCGAACCGGGGGAACGCGTGCCGCCGCGGACGTCCTCGCCGGCAGGATCGTAGCGGGCAAGGACGATCGACCCCTGCAGCCGGCCGGCGTCATGGTTGCGGATCTCGACCAGCACATAGCCTTTCGCGGGATCGAGAGTCGGCGGAACCCGGCGCAGCACCTCGGCGGCCGAGGCCGGCGCGGCGAGCACGACCGCCATGAGCAAGAGCAGACGAAGCAGCATATTCATTCCCGCGTCCTTTGCCCGATCGGCGCGGCGGAGGCGGCGAGGCCGAACAGCCGGTCCAGCCGCGCCTCGAGCGTCGGAAGATCGTGGATCTCGTCGAGCACCGCGTTGCTTACTTCGTAACGCGCATAGCCCTTGTCAGCCATGCAGGTTCGCTCGACCATGTTGCTGAGCCGCCGGCGCTCGCGGCTGCGCATCATCCCCGTGAAGAAGCCGTTGATGCCGGCGGCGATGAGGTTGGGACTGTAGGGGACGTAAGGCGTGCCCGGCCGAACGCCGCCCGCCAGCTCGATACATTCGCCAACGTCGGCCATATAGGCTTCGCGCGAGACGCCGGGCTTGTTGAAATAATAGCCGCGCGCCTCGGCCGCGCCGCAGACCAGCAGGCTGGCCGCCACGAAACCGGCGCCCCGCCCGAACAACCTGGGCATTCCCCTCTCCCCCAAGACGAATTGAGAATGAGGCAATCGGCGGGATTTCGCAAGGAGATGGCCCGGCCGGCCGTCAGGCTCAAGATGCGCGGGCTGAACATGGAAAAGCGGCCCCTGAGGACGGATCTTACGAACCGCCGCAGGGGCCGCAGTTGAAGCTGCTCTGACGGTGGAAGGGCGGGGCCCCGCTAGGGGGCGGACGGGGACCCGCCCTTCCGGTCAGGCGGCGAGCGCCTCGGGCGCACGCCAGCTGCTCCTGAAAAGTCCCGTGCCGGTCATGCCGCCGTCGGCGAGCGGCAGCGCGGTGGCGCAGAAGCCGCATTCGGCGAGCAGCCGGCCGACGATCCAATGGCTGCGGCCGCAGCCGGGGCAATGGTTGGTCTCGTGCGGCCGATAAACCGCGTGATAGCCGCGCCGCACCGGGTCATGGGCGAAGGTGCCGCCGCGGATCTGCTGGGCAATGGTCAACATGGGCCTGATCTCCTGTTGACGCGGCTCTAGCGTGGGTTGCGGCGAAGCGTGTGCGCTCATCGACGAATCGAACGGATGGATCGACCAATTCGCAGCGGCGTCGACGAATCCGGCAGGCGAGCGGATGAAGGCTAGCTTTTGCGCCCCAGCTTCGGGATCAGCATGCCGGCGCGGGTCCGGTATGCCTCGTAATCGGGGCCGAACAGGCCGATCAGGTCGCGTTCCTCATAGACGATGGCGACCAGGATGTAGGCGAGCATGCCGAGCGCGAGCAGGAGATGGCCGACACTCATCACCGGCGTCGCGAAGAAGGCGAGGATGAAGCCGGAATAGAGCGGGTGGCGGACGCGCTTGTAGAAGAAAGGCGTGCGGAAGAGGGGCGGGGCCGCGGCGGCGCCCCTCGCGTGGTTCCAGATCTGGGTGAGGCCGAACAATTCGAAATGGCTGATCAGGAAGGTGCTGATCAGGACGATCGCCCAGCCGAGCCCGAACAGGGCCCAGAGCGCGTAAGCGAGCAGCTCGTTCTCGACGCTCCAGACGAGGGCGGGGATCGGCCGCCAGAACCAGAACAGGACGATCAGCATGAGGCTGGCGAACAGCACGTAGACGCTGCGCTCGATCGGCTCGGGCACGATCCGAGTCCACGCCCGCTTGAAGCCCGGCCGCGCCATCACGCTGTGCTGCAGGCCGAACAAAGCGATCAGGGCGAGATTGATCGCCACCGCGACGAACAGCTCCGCCGCGGGGCCGCCGCGATCGACGGTGCGCGGCAGCTGCGGGAAATCGCCGGTGAAGGCGACCAGATAGAGGAAGGTCGCGAAGAAGATGAGATACGCGACGACGCCGAACAGCAGATAGAATGCGCGCGCCATGGCTGCCCTCCCTTTTTCCGTGATGCGGGGCGAAGATAGCAGGGAGACGGCTCGTCCTTCAAGCAGCCGGCGCGCTTGCGCGAGCCGGAGGTCAGCGCGAAGGAGGAAGGCTGAATCAGGCATGTCAGGCCTGCCGGCCCGCCCCGGTACCGCCCCAAATCGAGACGAGGACCTTAAAACCCCTCAGTCAATTTGAAAATGAACCTGATTTGACTCGCAGAATCAACCTCAACCGGCTAAGCTAACCGATTGTCGTCTGTCATGGGTGGGGGTCCTATGACTGAATCGAGCACGCCTGGAGAAGAAGGCTCGGCGATCCGAAAGGTGATCGGCAAGGTCACGCCCGGAAAGAACACCCAGCATGTATTTGGTGTTCTCGCCCTTGTCGCGGCGGCGCTCGGAATTGTCACTTTTATCGGCTTGAGCATCATTTCCAGCCGCAACGACTATTTCCAACAGCGTAATCTTCGGGAACTTGACCGCATCGCCGCGGAGCTCAACTCGACCGGCATCGGCCTGGCCCAGACGGCGACGCTGCATTTCGTCCCCCAGCAGCTCCATTTCTCTCTGTCCGCGCAAGTGGAGTGCCTGGTCGCCACGACCGAGATCATGGGCGCCCGCCGGCAGCCGATGCAGATCTCCTATTATTTCACCGACACGGAGGCCACCCGCCAGATCGCGGCCTGGTATGCGGCGCAGACGCCGACCAGCCCGCCGGACACGTCCCAAAACCCGCCGCAGGTGCAGCGGCGCGATCTGCCCGACGACATCTGCGGCTATCAGCGCCCGCTCGGCCTGCCCACCAACGACACGAAAATCCTGCTCACCAACGGCCAGTTCCGCTTGGAACGGACCGCGCCCCTGCGGGGCCTATTGTGGCCGATGTCGACATCGCGCCGGCCGGAGCCCGAGGAGCTTTCCGCCTGCACCAGCCAGCCGAGCACCGCCACCGGCCCCGACCCGACCGACCTGCGGTCCTTCATCAGCCGCTGCATCTACCTCGCGGCCATGGAAGATATGGCCGATCAATCCTATTCCTACCGCCCGCCCGGCGAGATTCCGCGGGTCATCGAGCAATCGATCGAAGCCGCCCTCCAGAGCAACACGATAAGAATCAACGTGTCGACGCCGATCGACGCGCTCGACTTCGATTCGGCGCTCGAACATTTCGACGCCATTCAGATCGTCGGATCGGATCGCGCCCATAATGACCGGCCGATCCTCCTTCACCAGGCGGGCCGCGTGCCGGCGCAGGTGGAAAGCGACGAGGAGGACGAGACGCGGTTTGCGGCTGCGCTCGCCGAGCTGGCCGGCTCCGGCACCACCAGGCCGGCCGGAACGGCCGGCGCCCAGCGCGGCCCGCGCCCCGGCCGCGAGGGCGACTTTCTGGGCGAATTGCGGATCATGCGAACCGATGACCTCATCTTGTTCCAGCGCACCGTGCCCAGCCTCGCCGGGCTCTATTGCAATCCCTGCCGGATCGTCGGCATCGTCGAGCGGGGCAAGTTCAACCAGCGGGTGCGCAGGATCGACGGCGTCCACGCGACGATCTTCCTGATCGCCATATTGTCCTTGATCGGCCTGGTCCCGCTGCTTCAGCTGCGGTTGCGCAGGCGGCTCGATGCGGCCGGGCGGCTGAGCCAGTACATTACCTGGTTCTCGCTGACGCTGCTGGCGGCGAGCACCGCGATCGCCGGCTTCGCCGCCTGGGCCTCGGCGGCGTCGAGGAATGCCGGCGCCGAATATTCGGGCGGCCAGATCCACAGCATCAGCACCGCCTTCGCCACGGAATTGCGCGAGTCGCTGCAGCTGATCGCCCGGATCGGCAGGCAGTTGCCGGAGAGCCCCACCACCTTCCCGTCACCACGCACCTTGCCCACGCGCGACCAGCTCGATCTCGGCCGGAGCTCCCGCCAGCCGCAGCCGGGGGAGGAAGCCGTGGCGAGCCTGGCGAGGGCGTGGAGTGGCGATTCCCCTGCCGCGATCCTCGACACGGTCTCCTATTACAGGCGCGACGGCTATCTCGAGCGCCAGATGGCCCGGGTCGCCGCCACTCGGTTTCCGGCGTTCGGCACCACGCTGTCCGACCGAAACTATTTCCGCCGCGCCAAGAATCGAGACTTCGACAGTATTTCGCTGCGGCAATGCGACAATGTGCAGTTCGTCATGGACCGGGTCTTCTCGCGTCCCGACGGCGCGCCACGCACCGTCTGGGTGATGCCGGCGAAGCGGCACTGCGGGCCGAATTCCGCCGCCGTTGCGGAAAATGCCAACCCATCCCGCGGCGGAAACCCGCCCGCCGCCGCCCCAGCCGCACGGTCCGCGACGCCCGCGCGCCTCGGCCCCGCACCGATCTTCACCGAAGACACCGGCCCCTTCCACGATCCCACGGGCGCGGAATTCCTGGTTTCGTCGGGCAGCCTGCGCACCTTTCTCGGGCGCTCGCTCCAACCCGGATTCCACTATGCGGTTGTCGATCCCGACCGTCCCGCCGACGAAGCGAACATCCTTTTCCATAGCAACCCGCGCGCCGAGCTGGTCGAGCGATTCGAGCGCGAGATCGATGACCAGACCGAATTCCTCGCCATGGCACGGCAGGCGCTCGCTAGTCACGGCGACCAACATGCGGCCCGGGATGTGCGGTCCTTCGCCCGGTTGCGGATGGACACAAATTATCGCGCAAAGCCGGCGCGGCTGACCGTCGCCCGGCTTCACCCGAACATGGACTGGCTCCTCGTCATCATCGAGGATCGCGACGATGCCAGCTATTCGATCTGGCGTGCCGCGACCTTCGGCTACGGCGTCTGGTTCCTCGGCGCGCTGGTCGCCGCGCTGACCCTGTTCGCCTATGCGTCGCTGAAGCGGGACGCTCTGGACCGGCGACCCGGCCTGTCGCTATGGCCGCGCAAGCGGCTTGAAAACTTCACTCCGCCACGGCTGCAGCGCCACGTCGAGATGAAACTGCAGATTTGCGAGGCGGCGCGGCGGCGCGACCGGCACATCTGGTGGGTGCTCGGCGCCGGCTTCCTCGGCATCATCGCCGCCGAGGGCGCTTCGCGGGTCACGCTCGCCTTTGCCGCGGTCCTGGCCGCTTTCGCCGCCCGCGCCTATTTCGAGGGGCTGACCGCGGCGGAGCGCGGGTTCGGCAAGCGCCTGGATCGCTGGGCGATCGCTCTCGCCGCGGTGCTGCTGCTCGTGACGATCCTCGTCTTCATCGACGCGATCTGGGCCGATCTGCATCTCCGCGCCTATGAGGCGCAACGCATCCGCGCGGACTGGGTCGGCAAGGGCCGCGCATTGATCGTCCTGATGACGGTCGCGGCAATAGGCAAATGCCTCTTCGCCGCTTGGTCGCATATCGATGGCATGCCTGCCGCCCCCGAACCTTCCGCCGGCCGGTTCACGAGAATGCTGTACAGGCTCAAGCGCTGGCACCTCGGCAAGGCGAGGACGGACATCGGCTGGATGGCCGCCTTGTTCATCATCGGCGGCCTGCCGGCGGCCGCCGGGTTCCTCGATTCCTACGATCAAGACCGCACCCTGCACTTCGAGCGCAAGGAGCAGGTCCTGCAGCAGGCGGTCGAAGAGCGGCGGCAGGCGATCAACACCATCAACATCTCGCGCCTGCTGAAGCTGCCCGACAGGTTCGTCGCCGACGCCGTCAACGGCCCGCCCAGGCCGACCCGTGACCCGCCAATCCCGCGGCCGGATACCGACCGGTGCACGACCCTCTCCTGCCTGGCGATATTCTATCTCGATCTGCACGAGGACGCGCTCGAATTCAGCGATTCCGTCTCATTCCACATGCTGGACGTGCTCAAGACGCGCGGCGCCCCGCGCTGGGTGTCGCTGCCGTTCCTGATCCTCCTGCCGCTGCTCGTCCTGTTCCTCATCCTGCTCTACTTTCACCGGCAATATTTCAACCCGCCGCCCTTGCTCTCGCCGGGCAAGGACCCGGATTTCGACCCGCCCCTTTCCTTCACCCGCCGAAACTTCATCACCCAGGCGCTGTTGCCCGCGGCGCGCGGGGAGGAGCCCGTGCTTCCGTTCAGGCCGGCCGGAGGAAATCGCCATCTGATCCTCGGTATCGGCGTCGACCTGCGCGACGAGTGGGCATCCGGCAATGGAAAGCGCTTGGCGGACGTGCCGGGAATAGAATGGATCGACCTGCTCGACCTGCCGGACCCGCCCGAAGGCCCGGCGACGGCCAAGGAGCTCGGTATTTGCGGTCCGGCCGCGATCGCAGAGGCCGGCCCGGCGGCGCAGGTGGCCGATGGGGGCGGATCGACCGCGGCCGACCCGGCCCCCGCCGCTGTGGTGGTGATCGGCAATCTCGATCTTGCGCTTCAGGTCCAGGACGAAGGACGGACCGCCGACAAAGCGTTTCGCGCGATCAAGGCGATTTCCGACGCCGGCGCGTCGCGCCGGACCGAGCGTCACATCTTCCTGCTCGCCGATATCGACCCGCTTGACCGCATCGCCCTGCTTTGGGAACAGCAGGACGAATCCACGAGCCTGATCAAGGGCTGGCGCTGGGCCGAGCTGATTGAGAATTTCACGCTCTTCCCAATCCGGCACGACGGCAGAATCGAAACGGGGCCGGAAAACGAGACGCGCGTCGTCCAGACGATACGCGAGGAATTGGGTGTCCTCGACATCGGTTTTGCCCGGGAGCTGCGCGACCGGCTGATCTCCCGGTTCGAGCGGACGAACGACGGAAGCGAAGATCCCGACGATGCGGCGCAGGCCACGGATGTCGACAGCGAACGTGCCGGCGCGGAAAGGATCATCTCGTTCATAAGCGAGCAGATGAGCGACTATTATCAAAAGCTGTGGGCGAGCAGCAGCGACGAGGAACGGGTGATTCTCTACCGCATCGCTCGCGACTGCCACCTGAAGATGCCCGAATCCCGTGCCATTCGTTCGCTTCTCGCGCGCGGCCTGATCATCCGCGTGCCGGAATACCGGCTGTTGAACCGAAGCTTCACGCGCTACGTTTGCCGCATCGGGGCGTCGTCGCGCATCCAGCGCGCCGCCGACAACGTCGGCGGGCTCGACCATATCTGGCCGCTGATCCGCTATCCGCTCGCCGCCCTCGCCGCGGCGGCGGTGGTGCTGCTTCAGCTGCTTGCCCCCTCGGCGCCGAGCGGCGCGGCGGGGCTGCTTCCGGCGCTGCTGGCCCTGGTCCCCGCCCTGCTCGGAAAATGGTTCCAGGATCGTGGCGGGGCCACCTGATCGCGGCCGCGGGTTATCGGGCAACGGCCCCGGCGACTAACCAAGTGCCGTCTTCAGCAGCTCGTTGACGACCTGTGGGTTCGCCTTCCCGGCCATGGCCTTCATGGTCTGACCCACAAAAAAGCCGAACAGCTTGTCCTTGCCGCCGCGATATTCGGCGACCTTGTCGGCGTTGGCGGCCATGACCTCGGCGATCACGGCTTCGATCGCGCCGCTGTCCGAGGTCTGCTTGAGGCCGCGTTCCTCGACAATGGCGTCGGGGTCCTGGCCCGTCTCCAGCATGATCTCGAAGACCTGCTTGGCGAGCGTGCCGGAAAGCGTGCCGTCGGCGACGAGCGACAGCAAAGCGGCGCCATGGGCGGGCGTGACGGGGCTTTCGGTGATGTCCTTGCCGAGGCGGTTGAGGGCGCCGAACAAGTCCGAGATGACCCAGTTGGAGGCGGCCTTGCCGATCTCGGCGCCGGACTTGCCGCCCATATTGTTCTTGGCGGCGGCGAGCAGCGCTTCGAACCAGCGCGCGGTGGTGACGTCGGCGGTCAGCACCGCGGCATTGTAGGGGCTGAGGCCCAATTCGGTCTCGTAGCGGACGCGCTTGGCGTCGGGGAGCTCGGGGAGGCTGGCGCGGCATTCCTCGAGGAAGGCGTCGCTCAGCTCGAGCGGCAGCAGGTCCGGATCGGGGAAATAGCGGTAGTCGTGCGCGTCCTCCTTGGAGCGCAGCGAGCGCGTCTCGCCCTTGTCGGGATCGAACAGGCGGGTCTCCTGGACGACGGCGCCGCCATCCTCGATCAGATCGACCTGGCGGCGCGCCTCATGCTCGATCACCGCCATGATGAAGCGGACCGAATTGACGTTCTTGGTCTCGGTGCGGGTGCCGAGGGCGCCGCCCGGCCTGCGCACCGACACATTGACGTCGGCGCGCATCGAGCCCTGCTCCATATTGCCGTCGCAGCTGCCGACGTAGCGGAGAATTGCTCTCAGTTTACGGACGTAAGCGCCTGCTTCCTCTGGAGAACGCATGTCGGGCTTCGACACGATCTCCATCAAGGCGACGCCGCAGCGGTTGAGATCGACATAGGAGTGGTTGGGGTGCTGGTCGTGCATCAGCTTGCCCGCGTCCTGCTCGACATGGATTCGCTCGACGCCGATCGTCCTGGTCGCGCCGTCTTCGAGGTCGACCTCGATCGCGCCCTCGCCGACGAGCGGATGATAGAGCTGGCTGATCTGATAGCCCTGCGGCAGATCGGCGTAGAAATAATTCTTGCGGTCGAAGCGCGACCAGGAATTGATCTTCGCGTCCAACGCCATGCCGGTGCGGACCGCCTGGCGGATGCACTCGCCGTTGAGGACCGGCAGCATGCCCGGGAAGGCGGCGTCGACAAGCGCGACCTGGCTGTTGGGCTCGGCGCCGAACTCGGTCGAGGCGCCCGAGAAGAGCTTGGCCTCGGAGGTCACCTGAGCGTGGACCTCGAGGCCGATCACGACCTCCCATTCGCCGGTCGCGCCCTGGATGCGGTAAGAGGATTCAGACATCGATACTCTCGCCCGTCCTTTGAAACCAGCTATGCTCACCACCAGGCCTCCGCGCGATGGTTGAAGCCGGCGCGTTCCTCGAAGGCCAGCGCCGCGTCGAGCACCCCCTGCTCGTCAAGCGCCCGGCCGATGATCTGAAGGCCGAGCGGCAGGCCCTGGCCGTCCAGCCCGGCGGGGACCGAGATGGCGGGCAGGCCGGCGAGGCTTGCGGGCACCGCGAAGACGTCGTTCAGATACATGGCGAGCGGATCGGACATCTTGTCGCCGAGGCCGAAGGCGGCGCTCGGCGCGGTCGGGGTGAGGAGGAGGTCGACCTCTTCGAACACGGCGGCGAAATCGCGCGCGATCAGCGTCCGCACCTTCTGCGCCTGGTTGAAATAGGCGTCGTAATAGCCGGCCGAGAGGACATAGGTGCCGATCATGATCCGGCGTTTCACCTCGGGCCCGAAGCCGGCGGCGCGGGTCGCCTGGTACATGTCGTTGAGGCCGCCCAAAGCGGGCTGGACGCGCAGGCCGTAGCGCACCCCGTCATAGCGGGCGAGGTTGGACGAGGCCTCGGCGGGCGCGATGATGTAATAAGCGGGCAGCGCGTAGCTGGTGTGCGGCAACGAGACCTCGGCGATCTCGGCGCCGGCGTCCCTGAGCCAGACGATGCCCTGCTCCCAGACCGCGTCGATCTCGGCGGGGACGCCGTCGATTCGATATTCCCTGGGGATGCCGATCCGCTTACCGCGAAGGTCGGCGGCGAGACCGGCCTCCCAGCGCGGCACGTCGAGCTGGAGCGAGGTCGAATCCCTGGCGTCGAAGCCGGCCATGGCTTCGAGCAGGATCGCGCAGTCGCGGACGTCGCGGGCCATCGGCCCGGCCTGGTCTAGGCTGGAGGCGAAGGCGACGATGCCGTAGCGCGAGCAGCGGCCGTAGGTCGGCTTGATGCCGGTGATGCCGGTGAAGGCGGCGGGCTGGCGGATCGA
>Ga0190265_10001728_pt1 | contig 14424 bp, 20 predicted proteins | sample Popmic124T_FD_133135 | JGI IMG/M metagenome (GOLD analysis project Ga0190265, IMG submission 133135) | Populus adjacent soil microbial communities from riparian zone of Indian Creek, Utah, USA - 124 T | ecosystem: Environmental > Terrestrial > Soil > Riparian zone | place: USA: Utah | collected...
CGAGGAGGAGAAGGCGAGGTGGATCACAGCCACGCGGCCGGTCACTGAAGGCTGGATCAAGCAGGTCAAGGAACGCAACCTCGACGGCAACAAGCTGATCGAGCAGGCCAAGGCGCTGGTCGCAAAGTACGACAAGGCCTAAGATTCGCGCCGGCACCGCGGCGATTGCGCGGGGTGCCGGAGCCTGGGAGCCGATCCATGAGCAACGTTGCGAATGCGGGGGGTTCACGCCCTCCGCTCGTGGAGAGGCTTTCGGGCACGATCGCCATCCTGGGCGGCCTGCTGGCGCTTGCGACGGCACTGCTGGTTGTCTTGAGCGTGCTGGGCCGCTGGCTGAGCGGCATGCCGTGGGCGCAGAAGCTGGCGAGCTCGGTCGGGATCACGCTCGGACCCATCAACGGCGACTTCGAGATGGTGCAGATGGCGACCGCGATCGCCATCTTCTGCTTCCTTCCCTATACGCAGGCCAGGCGCGGCAACATCTTCGTCGACACGTTTACGGGAAGGCTCGGCCCGCGCACCAACACCGTGATCGACGCGTTGTGGGACCTCGTCTACGCGGGGATGATCGGTCTCCTGACCTGGTGCTTGGCCATGGGCGCGGTCGAGCACTACCGCAGCGGGCAGACGACGATGCTGCTGCAGATCATCGTCTGGCCAGCCATCGCCATCTCGACGGTGCTCCTGTTGCTGCTCAGCTGCGTCGCGCTATCCACGGCAGTCGCGCGGTTCCGGAGCGGCGCATGAGCGGGATCGGGGTGGCCCTGCTCGGCTTCGCGGCGATGCTGCTGCTCATCGCGGTGCGCATGCCGGTGGGCCTGTCGATGCTCGTCGTGGGCTCGGCGGGCTTCGTCTACCTGTCGAGCTGGACGTCGTTCCTGGCCTACATGAAGACGAACTCCTATCACCAGTTCGCCAACTACACGCTGTCGGTCATTCCGCTTTTCATCCTGATGGGTGCGCTGGCCGAGCGCTCGGGCATTTCGACCGGCCTGTTCAAGGCGGCGGAGGCCTTCGCCGGCCGATTGCGGGGTGGGCTGGCCATGGCGGTCATATGGGCCTGCACCGCCTTCGGTGCGATTTGCGGATCGTCCGTGGCGACGACGGCCACCTTCGGACGCGCGGCCCTGCCCGAGCTGCAGCGCTACAAGTACGACAGCGGGTTTGCCACCGGCACGATCGCCGCGGGGGGCACGCTCGGCATTCTGGTGCCGCCGTCCGTCATTCTGGTGGTGTACGCCATCACCACCGAGCAGAACATCGCCAAGCTGTTCAAGGCGGCGCTGATACCGGGGCTGATGGCGGCGCTGTTCTATTGCCTGGCGATCGCATGGTCCGTGCGGCGCCGGCCGGAGATCGCGCCGATGGCGCCCGCCGGCGCGAGCCTCGATCGCTTTCGGCTGCTGGCCGGGATCTGGCCGGTGCTGATCATCGCGTTCATGGTGGTGGGCGGGATTTACGGCGGCGTGTTCACGCCGACGGAGGGCGCCGCGTTCGGTGCGATCAGCATGCTGGTTGTCGGCGTGCTGCAGCGTTCGCTCTCGGCGCGCGGCATTCTCGAGAGCCTGAAGCAGACGGCAGAGACGACGGGCATGATCTTCATCATCCTGCTCGGCTCGGAAGTGTTCAACGCGTTTCTCGCCCGCTCCCAGTTTCCGGAGCTGGCGGCCGATTGGGTGAGCCACCTCGGGCTGCCGCCGTATCTCGTGCTCGTGTCGCTGCTTGCAGTCTATATCGTGCTCGGCGCGGTGATGGACGAGCTGGCGATGCTGCTGCTGACGCTGCCGGTGTTCTTCCCCATCGTGCAGGCGCTCGACTTCGGCCTGCCCGGCGACGAGGTGGCGATCTGGTTCGGCATCCTGGTGCTGATCGTCGTGGGCATCGGGCTCACCGCGCCGCCGATCGGGCTCAACGTGTTCGTCATAAGCTCGATTGCGAAGACCGTTCCGATTGCGGCGACCTATCGCGGCGTGCTGCCTTTCATCTTCACCGACGTCGTGCGGCTGGGACTGGTGGTCGCCTTCCCGGGGCTCGCGCTGTGGCTGGTGCGGCTGCTCAGCTAGGGCGTGGCCTCATGTAAGCGACCTGCCCTGCACCGGGCCAGGGCGAGCGCAGGCGAAACGTCAGCTGATCCCCGATTGCCGTCAGAACAGATGCAACGCGCAAGTCGGCCGCTTCGTGCCAACAACTGAAACAGGAAGGTTGCCTCAGCCAGCAGGTTTTAGGTGCAGCATGTGAACGGGCATTTGAGGAGGACCACGCAGCCGTCTTCGCTAACGGTAGTTTGGTGGCGGCGTCTGCGGCGGGGAGGTTGTGTTGGTCGGCGTGTCAGGAAGGTTGCCCAGCGACGATTCACGGCTTGTCGCAATGATAAGAACAGCGGCCACCAGTATGACAAAGATCAGCATTTTCGCGCCGGTTGACCGCGTCATTTCTCGAACGCCGCTGGGCGTCCCAGCCAATGGCAGCTTCGAAGTATCAGGCAAGAGCTCAATCAAGCGATCAGCTATGGCCCTCACATCCGTCGGCGCCCATTGTCCGCCGCGCAATTGCGCGATCGACAAAGCCAGTCGCTCTCTAGCGTCCTTCTTCGGCAGCTCGGATAGCTCAGCGGCTTCCTCCCAGGGATCGACGTCCAGTCGCGTCAGCGCCGAAAGAACGCTGAGCGGCATGTCATTTCCATCCGCGCCGATCGGCGCGTGGAGAAACTCATCAAACTCAGGCCTGAAGAATGCGATCGAAGAAGCGGGCGTCATTTGATCTCTACGTTCGGAGAAAACGAAAAATGGTATGCACCAAGTAGAAAGTAGGTCTCAGGATTTACTATGCGAACCGTTGACATCACCTCACCGCCGCAAGCCGTTTTTGCTGTCAAGGATGCGTTGGACGATCTCGACCACCGACTGGTGCTTGATTGGTGTCAGAGAAGCTTCGGCGGCTTCGTTGTGCGCGGTGAGAACATCCGTAAGCAGGTCGCGCGCGTCCTGTTCGCTGATGACCTTGAGGTCCGTCAACGCAACGAGAAGCGACTCGCAGATGCCGAGTGCCGCCGTGCCGTCTACGCCGTGAGTTTGTGCGTGCTCTGTCATTTGTACCTCCATTCCACCTCCAAGCCTAACTCATCTCCGCTCCAGCAAAACTGATCTACGTTGGCCAAATTGTTGAATTTAATGCTATCTCTCGGCGTTTCATGCGAGTATTCGCGCCGCCAGACCGCATTATCAGTGGCAGGTCTCTTGGGCATGCGCCGTGGTTCGAGCATTGGCTCGGCTATTGCGTGATACAATCAACCGGGAGCTAGGCAAGAGAACAGCAACCGCGAACGCGCGCCCTCGTCTCTGGCAGTCGGACACCGCCTATGGGAAACATCCAAACCAATAACGTGCTGGCAAGGAAGCTCAGTACCTTTCTCGTCTTGTCAGGGGACGAGCTGAAATGTCTCGCCGACATGCAGTCGGAACCCGTCAAAGTGAAGCGAGGCAGGCAGCTCACCCGGGAGGGACAGACCGGGCACAAGGCCTTTGTTTTGCAGACTGGATGGGCGTCCAGCTACAAGGACCTGCCCAGCGGCAGCCGCCAGATCATATCGTTTCCGATACCGGGCGACTGCATCGGGTTGCGCAGCGTTCTGCTGCGCACCGCAGATCACTCCGTCTCGGTCTTGACGGATGCCGTAGTCAGTCCCGTGGAAGGCCCGCGAATTCTGGCGAGCATCAACAAATTTCCTCGCCTCGGCGCCGCGCTCATGTGGGCCGCCTCCCGCGACGAAGCCATGGTGGTGGAGCACCTTGTCAACATCGGGCGACGCAATGCCATCGAGCGGACGGCTCATTTCTTCATGGAACTGGCTGAACGCCTGAGCCTGGTGGGACTGGCGACCGAAGCCGAGTTCAAGTGCCCGCTCAGCCAGTTCGTCCTTGCCGACGCGCTGGGACTGACCTCCGTCCATGTGAATCGCGTGCTGCGGCAGCTGCGGGAGCGCGGCCTGCTCACTCTGCAACGTGGCAACGTCAAGATTCACGACCTGAACCGGCTCAGGAAGCTCGCGGGTTTCCAGGGCGGCTATCTGAATTCGCGCGACTAGGGCGAGCCAGTCACACATTGATCCATGTTAGTGCGAGCCGAAGTGCCTTTGCCCATTTTATGAGGACATGAGGTCCTGGAGTTCGCGGGGTGTTGCTCGCAGGGTCTCGTGTCTCTCCGGGAGCCCTCACTGATCCAGGCTCCCGGAGGGAGCTTATCAAGGCCTGACTGCCACTTGGCGTTCCCTTGCCACCCGATGCGCTCCTGATCCAGGTTAGTGCGCCCCTCCATCCCCGCGCGTACGGTTGGCTGGCGTCCCATTGGGGCGCTGACGCAGTTGCTTTTCGCTTTCGCTAGGCGAAGCTGCCCTTGCACTCGTTCACTGGTGCTGCGTTCGGGGGCGTGATCGAGGCCGCAAGCTGGATTGGTCCTGCTTCGGCATCCGCGCTTAGCCGCGCCGGGAGCGGGTATGACTACCGACGTCCTTTCAGGACACACGATCCTCGTGGTCGAGGATCAGCCAGTCGTATTGCTTGATCTGAAGAGTGCGCTGGAGCAGGCCGGGGCGCGCGTGCGAGGCACGTACGATGCCGAGGACACCAGCCTGTCCGCCGCCGTCCTGGATGGAGCCGCGCCGGCCGTAGCCGATGGGCTGACCGAGCGTGGACTCCCGTTCGTTTTCCATAGCGGCCGCCAGTCCGATGCGTTTGCGCGCTGGCCGCACGCACCAGTGCTGATCAAACCTGTCAGCCCAGAAACAATCGTCACAACCTTGGCCGGTTTATTGCGCCCCAATGGGGCCGCCAAGGCACCCAAGCCTCAGGTGACGCCTCGTGACCTTCTGGTCACCGAGGCTCTGCGCCAGCGGCCCACGCGATCCAACAGCAGAGTTGCGCAGGTGCGCGCTTTTCACGATCTCTCGAAGCTCGTCATGATCAGCCCCGAGGCGGCCGTGCAGCGCTTTCTGGCCCTGGCTCTCGAGCTATGCGGTGCGGGCTCGGCCGGCTGGAGCCGATTGGGACGCGATGGCGCCGGTGCGGAGGTATTTTGGTGGGACGCGCTGGCAGGCGAGTTTGCGCCCTTCGTTGGCGGCACGACGCCGCGAGAATTCAGCCCGTGCGGCCTTTGCCTGGATGCCCGCAAGACCATCCTGGTGTCGCGCCCCGCCCGGCTTTTCACCTACTTCAATGAGGTCGACGTGCCGATCGTCGAGGCGTTGATTGTGCCTGTCTACGCCACGAGCGGTGCCGCATTGGGCACGATCTGGGTGGTTCATCACAACGATGAGAAGTTCGACGCAAGCGATGCCCGCGTGATGGAAGAGCTGGCAGTGCAGCTGGAGCTCGCCCTTAAACTCATGGGCGATGCGAAGACGCACGGACAGGAAATGGCGGCGAAGATTGCGCTGATCCAGGACACCGATCACCGCGTCAAGAACACCATCCAGTCCGTCTCGGCGCTTCTCAACCTGCAGGCACGCTCGTGCAAGATGCCGGAAGCCCGTGCGGCCATCGAGGAGGCCAGCGCGCGGCTCGGCATTTTCGCGACGGTACACGAGCTGCTCCATGCGAGGGGAGACGACAGCCGTGCGGTAGACATCGCTGAGATCATCGAGAAGCTCGGCGATGCGCTCCGCGCGGTGCGATCCGACGCCGATAGGCGCATTGCGCTACGGGTTCAGGCCGACCACATCTTGCTGGAACCCAACATCGCTCTTCCGATCGCCCTGTTCGTCAATGAGGCCATCACCAATGCGTACAAACACGCCTACCCCGATGGCGAAGCGGGAGAAATCTTTGTTCGTATCGCAAGGACCACCGATGGCGGTGTTCGTGTCGGTATCCAGGATGACGGTGTTGGTGTGTCCCCGAGCGTGGATGAACCTGGGTTTGGCCTGTCTTTGATGCGCTCCTTTGCCTCCCAGCTCGGCGGCAATCTTGCATTCTCGGCTGATGACGGAACCTCCATTCAGCTGACGTTCCATGCCGAAGGTGCGGATGCACACGGACAGACTACGCAGGACAGAGTCGCATGACTGAGCGACGAGCACTGTGGGAGCAGCCAGCCGAACAGTAGGCTGGTCGAGAGCAGACAGTTCATGGCCGTGGAATCCGGCTCAATCGTCGTGCGCACACGAAAGTGCATGGATGACTGCCCGCTCCACGCTGAGGAAAGCCCAGGCGGCTGGCTGACGAACGCGGGGCGGTTGTGCCGGACGTCTGCCTCGGGTCAAAAGTTCGCCTGCGACGGGCGGGTCGATCACGTCTGCGAGACCCTTGACAGCTGCCGAACTTGTTGCGCCGCCACACAGCTGCTGGTCGTGCCAGAAGAAGTCGTGGTTCAAGCTTGAGGTCGCTGGACTTGGGCTCCCGATCGTCGCTTATAAGTTCAGCCCCTAAGGCGGTTTCGCCCGCGAGGCGCGGAGGCAATCAACGGAGCGGTAGAATGGCCAAGAAGGGATACTGGATCGCGCACGTCAACATCACCGATCCGGAGCGCTACAAGGACTACGTCGCCGCCAACGCGATCGCCTTCAAGAAGTACAACGCGCAGTTCGTGGTGCGTGCCGGAGAGGCGGTGGTGCCCAAGGGTGGCCTCGGCGGTCGCCGTCACGTGGTGATCGAATTCGACAGCTATGCCACGGCGAAGGCCTGCTACGAGTCGCCCGAATACCAGGCCGCAGCACGCATTCGCGACGAGGCGAGCACGGCCGACATGGTCATCATCGAGGGCTACGAGGGGTAGGCGATGACGCGGTGATGCCTGCGTCTGCGGCACGACAGGCATGGGGCGTGGCGGCCCATGGCGGCGCGTTGACGGAGTGGTCATTGCTTCGCCATCAGTCATGGGAAAGGTCCCGGACAGCTTACGCCTGCGGCGTCAGCTTCCGGGAATGCAAGCGGAGGGGCTTCGTTTGTGCTTTCCCGGAAGCCGAGCCAATGGCGAGGCTGTCCGGGACCTTTCCCCTCCGGCGTAGCGCTTCAATCAGCGCGGCGCCGCCCGGGCATGGTTAAATTGCTTCACGTGAAACATTCACAGCGTTCAGGTCAGCGCCGCGCTGCGGCCGCCTGAAGCGTGTTGCGGAGCAGGCAGGCGACCGTCATCGGACCCACGCCTCCGGGCACCGGGGTGATGGCTGCCGCAACTTCAGCGGCTTCCGCGAACGCGACATCGCCGACGAGCCGGCTCTTGCCGTCCGCTCCGGCGATGCGCTGGATGCCGACGTCGATGACGATAGCGCCTGATTTGATCCAGCTCCCGCGCACCATCTCCGCGCGACCGGTGGCGGCGATGAGAATATCGGCGCGGCGCGCGACTTCCGGCAGATCGCGCGTGCGCGAATGGGCAATCGTCACGGTGCAGTTCTCAGCCAGCAGCAGCTGCGCCATCGGTTTGCCGACGATGTTGGAGCGGCCGATCACGACGGCTTCCAGGCCCTCGAGCTTCGGCCGCACGGATTTGGCGAGCAGGATGCATCCGGTCGGCGTGCAGGGCGTGAGCGCAGGCACACCGCTCGACAGGCGCCCGACGTTCACGGGGTGGAAGCCGTCGACGTCCTTGCCCGGATAGATGGCTTCCAGAACCTTCGTTGCATCGATGTGCGCGGGCAGCGGCAGCTGCACGAGGATGCCGTGCACATCCGCGCGTCCGTTCAGCTCCGCGATCAGCGCGAGCAGGGCGGCTTCTTCCACGCCGATCGGTAGTTTGTGCTCGAAGGAGAGCATGCCGGCCTCGCGCGTCGCGCGCGCCTTGTTGGCAACGTAGACGCGACTTGCCGGATCCTCCCCGACGAGGACAACAGCGAGCCCCGGCGTCGTCCCGCGCTCGCGCTGCAGGGCCGCGACTCCCGCCGCAACCTCAGCCCGCACCAAAGCGGCCAACGCCTTTCCGTCGATGATACGCGCAGCTGCCAACTCTTCTCCTCCTGCGACTCAGCCCGGCAGCTCGGCAAGGCGCGCGGCGATCCTGGCGGCGAGGCGATGTCCGTCTCCCGCCACCGCCAGCATCTTGCAGCGTGACTTGCCGCCGGTGGCGACTTCCACGCTGCCCCTTGCAACGCCGAGCCAATCGGCAAAAACCGAAACGAGGGCCGCGTTCGCCTTACCCTTTTCGGGCACTGCGCGAACCCGCACCTTCAGCGCAGGACCTTCGGCCGTATTCTCGACGCCCTCGACCCGGTCAGCGGCCGACTTCGGCGTGAGGCGGACCCGCACGCGGACGGTGCTCGCGCTGACCGCGCAGATATCTTCGCCACGGCAGGCAGCACTCAAGCGAACAGCGGCATCAGCCAGCCGCGAATGACGACCACCCGGATGAAGATCAGGATGAGGATGAGGACGACGGGTGAGATGTCGATGCCGCCGAGGTCCGGCATCAGGCGCCGGATCGGCCGCAGGAACGGCTCGGTGACGCGATGGAACAGGTCCCAGAGCGAGCGTACGAACTGGTTGTAGGGATTGACGACGTTGAAGGCGATCAGCCAGCTCAGGATGGCGCTGCCGATGATGATCCAGATGAACAGGTCGATCAGGTATTGATCGATGAAATACAGGATCGGCAGCATCTCGGCCCTCGCGGTGCAACCCTGGGAAAATCGTCGCAAGGTGTAGACGCCGCTTGCCACCCCCGCAAGGGCGAGGCCGTCGGCGGTCCACCATCGGGCGGCTTGCTTGACAAGCCGGGAGGGCGCCAACTAAATGGCCCCGATCTTGGGGCCGTAGCTCAGCTGGGAGAGCGCTGCAATCGCACTGCAGAGGTCAGGAGTTCGATCCTCCTCGGCTCCACCAATCAGATCAGCCGTCTCGCAATCATTGCGCGCGCATCACCGACGCAGCGCGCCGGCCGGGCCCGCACGGGCCCGCCCTTCGCTGCGCTCAATCGCGACGTTTGGAACGCCCGGTTACGCTGCCTTGAGGGGAAACGGCGCGGGCGCCCTCTGACGGTCGGTCCGGACCTGGAACGACATGCGCCAATGCAGCTCGCAATAGGGCCGGCCGGCGATGTGGGGAGCGCCGCAGAAATGGAACCCCTCCTCGCGCGGATCGCCGATCGGCCAGCGGCAATCCCTGGCCTCGAGGTTCGCGACAGTCTTCGGGGTAGCGATCTTCTTCTTCGACATAAGACAACACGGTCTGAAGCGGGCTCAGGCCCATATGGCCGTACCCACAGGGTTGATCGGGACGTATCCAGATATGGTAGCGCTTATGCTGCAGCGCAATATATCATTTTGCGGCGCAACGACGCACGGGAGTCGCGGCGCCGTGCTTGGAACTGGCGCCCGAACATATGAAACCTGTGCGGCGGCAGACAGTTAATGGTGAGTAGGCTACCGGGAGGAGCGCCGTGGCATTCGAAGCTCTCAAGGCCGAACTCGATCTGCTGCTGACCCAGATGCAGAACGAGCCGGAGGACCGTCATGAACTCTACCTGCAGATCGTGCAGAAGCTGAACGAGCTCAAGGCCTTCGGTATGCCGCTGCCCGAGAACCTGGTCCGGCTGGAGAAGAGCCTCGAGGCGGAGTTCGCCTCCGAGCAGGCACAGGCGGAGCACTGGCAATCCGATCCGTCACGCAGGCGGCGGTAGTCGCAGAATTGCCAGCGCCAGCGCCTGGGCGCGCGGCACCAGGGACGCCACCTCCATGTATTCCTCCGGCGTGTGCGCATTGCCGCCCACGGGGCCGGTGGAGCACAGCGTCGGCGTACCCATCGCGGCGGTGAAGCCGGAGTCGGCGCAGCCGCCGGAAAATTCACCCGTGATGTCGAGGCCCGCATCGGCGGCGGCGGAGCGATAGGTGGCGAACAATTCTTCTGAAGCCGGGGTGGCGGAGAGCGGCAGGAATTCGCCGCGGATCTCGAGCTTGGCGGTGGTGCCCGGCACGGTCGCGGTGTCGATGATCTCCTGCAGCTTGCCGAGCATCATGGCGCGATCCCCGGGCTTGATGTAGCGCAGGTCGATCTGGCCTTCCGCGTGCGGGGCCGTGGTGTTGACCGATTGCCCGCCGCTTACCGTGCCGACGTTCACCGTAATGCCGCGCATCAGATCGGTGAGCTTGTGCATGGCGACGATCTTGTGAGCGAGCTCGCCGATCGCACTGATGCCCTTCTCGAAGTTGCCGCCGGAATGCGCGGCCTTGCCGAACACCTCGAACTTGAGGAACACGCCGCCCTTGCGCCCGGTCACGGCGGCGCCGGAGGGGCGGCCGGGCTCGGAGTTGAAGACGCAGCGCACCTGGCGGGCGACGCGCTCGATGACGGGCCGCGAGGAGGGCGAGGCGATCTCCTCGTCGCTGGTGATGAGGCCGGCGAGCGGCGCCGGTGCGCCGCCGAAGCGTTTGAAGACGGCCAGTACGAACGCATTGATGACGAGCCCGCCTTTCATGTCGCACACGCCCGGGCCGTAGGCGCGGCCATCCTCGATGCGGAAGGGGCGGCGGTTGGCCTCGCCCTTCGGGAACACGGTATCGCGATGGCCCATCAGCAGGACGGGCTTCTCGTTGGACGGAGCGTCGTCGAGCCGGATGTGGATGGCATCGCCGTAGGTGTCGTTGGGCTCGCGGGTGGTGAGCAGGCCATGCTGGGTGAAGAAATCGATGAACAGCTGGCCGACGGCATCGACGCCGGCCTTGTCGTAGCTGCCGCTGTCGGTGTTCACGGCCTCGCGCAGCAACGCGAGCATGGCATCGCTCTGGGAGGCGAGCCAGGCGGTGATTTGGGATTCGTTTGTGGTCAAGGTGGTCACATCAACTCCCCAGAATGCCGGTCTCTCGCCTAACCAATCACAAGCCGTGGCAGGCAACCACGGGTGTGCGGAACGCCATCAACCGTGATAGAATGCCCCCATGACCGATACGCAAGCCCGTATTGTCGAAATGATCGCGCAGCTTTCGCTCGAGGAACGCCGCGAGCTGATGGCGCATATTCGGCGGAGCGGCCTGCTGGAGGATTCGTTCTTCGCGGGGATGACTGCAGAGCAGCGCGCGCAGCTGGACGAAGGCATCGGGCAGGCAGACCGTGGCGAGGTTGTAGACGGGAATGAGGCGTTCGAGCGCCTGGCCTCACGGCTCCAACTCAAGCGTGCATGAAGGTCGCTCTTTCGGCGCGTGTCGAAGCCGATATTGACCACCAACTCCAATACGGCATCGATCATTTCGGCACAGCAGTCGCCGAGCGGACATTCGCTCGCCTCGACTCGTTCCTTTTCAAGTTTCTCGCCGACTACCCTTTCGCGGGACGACGCATCGACGAGGGTGGGGTCTACGAGGCGTGGATCGCGCGGACCCCGTTCGTCATTTTCTACAGGGTGGAGCCTGCGATCGATACGATTACTGTTCTGGCGCTTTTCCATCACGCGCAGGATCGCGCTGCATTCGATCCGAGCGATTGAGGCTTCCTTGCACTAAACTCCGCCCACGCCCAACGCTTCGCGGAAGCGGTGGCCGATGGTGGCGCCGTCTTTCTCGGGGAGCGCCCAGGCGTCCTCGGTGATGGCGATCTTGGCGACGGCGAGCACGGGGCCCGGTGTTTCGAACAACAGCTTGGCGAGATCGGGGATGGCGCCCTGCTCGGTGACGGTCATCGTCTTGGCGATGCCGAAGCCCTGGGCGACGGCGGCGATGTCGGTGCGGTTGGAGGTAAGGCCGCGCTGGCGGCCGGTCTCGCCGAACTTCTCGTTATCGAGAACGAGGATGCCGAGATTGGCGGGCGCCTGGTCGCCGACCACGCCGAGGCAGCCGATGCCCATCAGCAGCTCACCGTCGCCGGTGACGCACACGACCCGGCGCCTGGGTTGCGCGATGGCAACGCCGAGCGCGGTCGGCACGGCGAGGCCCATGCCGCCCCAGGAATAGAGGTACTCGGGGCTGTCGCCGGCGGCGAAGCAATCCCAGGTCGGGCTGCCGAGGCCGCGCACGATGAGTGATCTACCGCGCCGTTTGAGCAGCTCGGAAACGAGGGGCCGGCGGGGGAGCCTATTGGATGCGGTGCTCATTTCTGCCCGAACCCCTTGGCGCCGATGATGCGCTGGCTGACGAGGACGGCCGCGCTGACGCGGCTGTTGAAGGCCATATCGGCGGCGGCAACGAAGGTCTCGCCGACCTCCTCGGGCTTGTCGACGGGGAAGCACTTGACGCCGACGGCTTCCAACGCTGGCCGCGTGCCCTGGCCCATCGGCACCTGCCACGGATTGAACTCGCCCCAGTGGCCGCGCATGGTGACCAGCATCAGGCAGGGCGCACGGAACGCCGTTGGCAGGCCGAGCGCGTTGATGCAGTTGCCGACGCCGGAGGACTGCATGGCGATCATGGCGCGGCCGCCGCCGAGCCAGCAGCCGGTGGCGATGCCCATGCCCTCCTCCTCGGTGGAGAGTGTAACGAGCCGGAGGCCCTTGTCAGTCTCGATCATGTTGAGGAGGCGCGTGAGCCCGCCGTCGGGGACCGTGCAGATGGTGGAGATATTCCGCGCCTTCATCTCGCGGAACACGTCGGCGGACCAGTCGATATCGGGGGTGCTCATGCTGCTTGGTATGTCTCCTGACCCGGTTCTTCGAAGCTGCCGGGCACGTTCCCGAGCAGGCGACGGCCGTGGACGACGCGGAGGATGCTGATGGTGTCAGCCTCTACGCGATACATCAGCCGGTATTCATGGACGAAGGTCTCGCGGCGGTCGGGATCGTTGAACTCGGGGATCATGCGGGCGGCGTGGGGGACATCAACCAGCTTAGTTGCCGCTTCCTGTATGCGCTCGATGACGCGACGAGCGTTCCGCGGCGACGAAATGGCAATGTATGCCTCGATCTCGCGCAGGTTGGCGCGCGCGTCCGGCGACCAGATTATCGAGCGCGCCATTTCTCTTCGAACTCTCTGAAAACCTCATCGTGAGGAATGCCCTCTCCACGATCGAGGCTGGCCTCCGCCTCCAGCACCTTCACGACCACGTCGAGGTGATACTGGATATCCTCCAGCGTGACGGTCTCGGGCAGGCGGTCGAGGAGCGCGCGCACCTCATCCTTGGGGGAGAGACTGGGGCGGACGGGTTTGTCGGCGGTGGTGGAGTCGTGTGGCATGGATGCTCCAGCACTGAAATCAGCGCATCAGTGTAGGCAGATTTGCCGGAGCCCGCCAGCAGTTGAGGGGCTTGTACTCCACCGAGACGGTCCTTGTCTGCTGACTGGTTCTGCCAACCGCTGCGCTGCAGTTGCGGTGCAGCGCCCCCTGGACCTGGGCTCTCCCAACGTTGTCCCTTACCCTCAGCCATCCGTGTCAGCGGGGCTGCCCCGTCCCAAGCCATTCCTGTCGGGCGCCACGGAACGTTTCGGCTCATGGGCGAGTTGTGTTGTCCGGGAAGGGGAACCAACTGGACCTGATACGCTCTCTTCACGGCAGGCTGATCCTGGTGGTTGAGGACGATCCCCTTATTGCGCTCGACCTCAAAGCCACGCTTGAGCATGCGGGTGTAGTTGTCCTGGGGCCGGCAGGGCGCCTTGAAGATGCGATGCTGCTCGCGGAAAAATCGCTTCCAGCTGCCGCTGTGCTCGATGTGCGCCTGCAGGTTGGAACCAGTTTGCCTCTCGCTGAATGGCTTGCCGAACGGGACATCCCGTTTCTGTTTCAGACCAGCGATACGACGCTCATCGATGCCGCGTACTCGGCCGCTCCTGTTCTGCGCAAACCGCTCCGGCCCCAACAACTGATCGCAGCGCTCGCCGCTCTTCTGGCCAAGGAACGGTAAATGGTTGATTCAGGTGGGATCGTGAGTTTAGCTGCAGGTTGGATGTCACCGACAGATCCGAAAAGCCCGGTCATCGAGGCCCCTCCCGATGGGCCTTCCGAGCCGCCCGTCAGCGACCGCGCGCTGAAGTTGCGCGTTCGTCAGCAAGAGATTCTGGCCGAGCTTGGCGTGGTGGCGCTACGCGGCACCCCCTTCCTGGAACTCCTCGATAAGGCGGTGCAGCTCGCCGCCGAAGGCCTGGAAGCCGAGTTCTGCAAAATTCTCGAGTATATCCCATCCGAGAAGCGGCTGCTGATGCGCGCCGGCGTTGGCTGGGATGCGGGCGTCGTGGGCAAGGCCAGTGTCGGCGCCGATCTTGAATCGCCTGCTGGCTTCGCCCTGCACACGGGCAAGCCCGTTATCTCCAACCAGCTCGAAAACGAACGGCGCTTCCGGACCTCGGAGCTGCTCGCCAGCCATGGCGTGCGTCGAGCCATCAATGTAATTTTGCAGGGCGATGGCGTGGCCTTCGGCGTTCTTGAAGTCGACAGCAAATCAGAGGGAGATTTTTCCGAAAACGACATCGCCTTCCTGCAGGGTGCGGCCAACATCATTGGGATGGCCATCGAGCGCCGGCGCTACGAGCGCAACCTCAAGGCCGCGCTCGAGCATCAGCAAGTCCTGGTCAAGGAGATCA
>Ga0190265_10001729_pt1 | contig 14423 bp, 4 predicted proteins | sample Popmic124T_FD_133135 | JGI IMG/M metagenome (GOLD analysis project Ga0190265, IMG submission 133135) | Populus adjacent soil microbial communities from riparian zone of Indian Creek, Utah, USA - 124 T | ecosystem: Environmental > Terrestrial > Soil > Riparian zone | place: USA: Utah | collected...
AGCCGATGCCGTAGAGGCCGGGCTGATCCATCTCGAGGGTGCCGCTCACCTCCATGTCCACTTCCACTCCCCCCAGGTCCATGAACTGGGCCTGGCCCTCGCCGGAGATCTCCATCGTGGAAATCGATTCCGGTTCTGCGGGCGTCAAGGTGAGGCTTTCGGGGTCGAAGTAGGTTTGCGAGAGGATGCATTCTTCGTTCTCGGAGGAGACGGAGAACGGCGGCCCGGGGAGCACTTCGATCGCGTCGGCTTTGGCCTCGATCTCCCAGGGCAGGAGCATCGCCTCGGCCTCGTAGGGATCGCAGGCGGCCGAGAGTTCCTCCAGCAGGCCGCTGGTCCCCACGCAGGACTCGACTTCGAGCTGATCGATGCTGCCGCTGTCGCCGGGCTCGAGCGTGAGATCGGCATCGATCTCGCAGGCGAGGGCTCCGAACTCGGTGCCTTCATATTCGTCCACGGCGAACTCGATCGTGCCGGCGAAGCCGGTCTGGGCGGGTTCGCCGACGACCGGGTCCTGAATCCAGTGCGGTTCGGCGGTGGTGAAGGCCCGGTCTTCGCCGTAGGTCGTGCCGTCGGCGTTGGTCGCCTTGACCCGGTAGTGATAGGCCGTGCCGGGTTCGAGGCCTTCGAGCGTCTCTTGGACCGATACGTCCGCGGTGCCCGAGCCGATCCCTTTGGCCGCGGCCGGGGCTTTGCCACCGTAGGCTTTGGTCTGGCCATATTCGAACTGGTAGGTGGTGGTGAGGCCTTCCGGGTTGACCGTGGCGTTGAGGGTGGCGTTTTGCTCCGATACATCCGTCGCCGACTCGGTACTCGCACTGGGCGCCGGTGCGTAGCGCTCGGCCAGTATCCGGTATGCCAGTTCCTCCTCGCTCGCGAACGAACCGGTCGTCACGCAGCCGGTGGTCGTCACGCAGGACACGGCTTCGAATTCGGTCACCAAAGAATCGGCCCTGTTCGCCGCGGGCTGCCGTCGCCAGGTTTCGCCTTCGAGCCGCCAGATGTCGGGAGTGGCGAATTCGTGAGGAAATTCACCACCTACCCCGATGCTCCCAATCGCCATGCACGCCGTCTGGGACACGCAAGATACGGCCGTCAGGATATCGTGGTTAGCTCCCTCCGGCTGGGACAGCACGTCCACCGACCACTCCCCCCCGTCCCAGTGACCGACGGCGGCCGAGGGTGTGGTTCCTCCTGCATTCCCGACCGCGATGCAGGACTCGAGCGAACTGCACTGGATGTCGCTCAGGAAGACGGTGGAATGACCAGACGGAACCGGGGCGAGAGCTTGGAAGGACCACTCTTTGCCATCCCAGCTGGCGCTGCCGGCGCCTCCGCCCGAGTCGCGGCCCGTGGCGACACATTCATCGCTGGTAGCGCAGGAGACACTCTTCAGCCAGTCAAGCGGCAGTTTGGCCGCGCTTGACTGGATCGACCAGGCTGCCCCGTTCCAGGACCAGGCCACCGACTGCGTGTCAAGTTCGTCGGTGATATAGCCAACCGCCAGGCAGAAGCTCGTCGTCGGACACGACAAGTCGTACATGAATCCCCAGTCTGCGCCTGCCGGCAGCGGTACCGAGGACGCATGCCATTCTTCACCATCCCAACGCTGGGCCATCAGTCTGTATTGACCAGGCCCATCTTCGTACTCGCCGGTGGCCATGCACATCGTCGCGCTGGCGCACGAAACGCGGGCCAGTGTGCTGTAGGCATCCCCGTTGGGGTCGGGCACCTCAAGCTGCGTCCAATCCGATCCATCCCACAGCTGGGCCGTTGGATGGTCGGCTCCGGCGAGTGGGGATTTCAACCCCCAGTAGCCACCCACCGCCAGGCAATCGCTCTGCGATGTGCAAGAGACATCGGCAAGGACCGCGTTCGCTGGCTCTTCGCCGATCGTCGGGTTGGGCGAGCTCTGCGCAACCCACTTCGACGGCTTGGTGGTAAAGGTGCGATCCTCGCCGTAGACGCGACCGGTCGCGCTTTCGGCGATGACCCGGTAGTGGTACGTCGTGGAGCCGCTCAGGCCGCCAACCGTCTTGCTCAGCTGCACCGGTTCGGTTCCCGAGCCGATCGACTTCGCCGTCATCAACGGCTTCGATCTGCCGTAGGACGCCGTCAAGCCGTATTCGAAGCGGTAGGTCGTCGGCAGTCCCGGCGGGTCGACCGTGGCGGCAAGCGTGGCCCAGTTGGAGGCGATCTCGCTGGCGCCGCCGGTATCGGCACTCAACGGCGCCGTGACGAAGACCCGGTCGGCCCCATGGAAGGTGCCTTTGGCGTTGGTCGCCACGAGCCGGTAGTGGTAGAGGGTGTCGCTCGATAGACCGGTGACCGGGGTTTCTACAGCGACGTACGAGGCGCCCGACCCGGCGCTTTTGCCGGCGAGGGGGACACTGGTGCCGTGCGCGATTCCCCCAACCTCGTAGGGGGTGGTGTCGTATTCGAAGTGGTACTGGGTCGCCGCCCCACCGGGGCTGACCTTCCCCTGCAGGAGAGCCTGGTTTGCCGATTGCACGTTTGCCGTCCCGGTCACGGCGACCTGATCGACGGTGTGGAAGACAGCTTCGTCGGCGAGGTCGAGCAGCGGCTCCTTCGCTCCGTCACCCGAAGTGTCCGTCCAAGCCAGGTTGCCCTCTTCCTCGATCGCCAGCCCGATCGCTGCGACGTCTTCCGCGCTCGTCGGGTTGTCCTCGCTGGCGAGGATCGCCGCCGCGCCCGCCACATGGGGAGCCGCCATCGAGGTGCCGCTCATCGTCGCGTACTCGGCGCTCGTCGAAGGGGAGAGAAGCGAGCCCCCGGTCGGAACCGTAGAGAGGATGCAGACACCAGGTGCGACCACGTCGACGAAGCTGCCGAAGTTGCTGAACGAGGCCAGGCTGTCGTCGGCGCCGAGCTCGTCGCAGGTGGACTCGGCCTCGCCACCGGCCTCGCCGTCATAGTCCGCCAGGGCGGAGACCGTGATCGCCTCGGCCACGTTCGCCGGACTGGCCGATTTCGCGTCTTCGCCCGCGTTGCCGGCTGCGGCAACCTGCACGATGCCGGCGGAGACCGCAGCTTTGAGTGCCGTCGCCAGGGCGGGGTTGTCGCCCGGGGCCCCCAAGCTCATGTTCGCCACCTCGATCTGGCCAGCTCGCGCAGTGACCCAATCGAGCCCGGCGATGGCCCAGGAGACGTAGCCCCAGCCTTCGTCGTTCAGCACCTTGACCGCCCAGAGCCGCGCGCCCGGCGCAACGCCCACCACCCCCTCGTCGTTGTCGAGCGCTCCAATCGTGCCGGCAACGTGGGTGCCGTGCCCGAAGCGGTCGGTGCCGACCCCGTCAATGCATTTCTGGGTCGTCGCGTTCCAGTTTTCGGGGACGCAATCGGCGCGGGCGACGACGTTGAGATCGGGGTGCTCGAAGTCGATGCCCGTGTCGAGCACCGCAACGTCGGCATCGACCCGAAGATCGTCGGCGGCGTCTATCTGCAGGTTTTCGTTGCTAGCGGCAGCGCTGCGGACGATCCCGCTCGGAACCGTCTGCGAGGTGGCCTCCACCTTGCGATCCCGAGTCACGTACCTGACCCGGGGGTCGCGCCGGAGCGCCTTGGCGTCCTCCTTGGAGAACTTCGCCGAGTACCCCTTCAGCGCGTGGCGATAGACCAGGCCAAGCTCCCCGTCACGTTGCTCGATTTGGGCCTCAGCCAGGGATCCCGGATGCCTGATGGAGTCCTCGAGCACGACGATGTAGGCGGCTTCGCTGGAAGGAGAGACCGGTTCGCGGGAAATCACGCCGGCGGGCGTCGGCACCTGTCCCTGCATTGCTGGAAAGCCAAGCGGCTCTTCACCCGTGGCGAGCGAGGACGACGGCCAGACGCAGGCCATCGCTACGAGCAGCCAAGCGACTCCCAACGATCTATTCCAAGGCAAGCGAGACCCGCGTGCAGACATTACCCCTCTCCTTCCAATAACTGACACCCCCTACGCTTGCGCCGAGCCCTCTGAGCCGCAATTGACAATGCGTACAGTCGACTTGACGGTCATCAACCGGAGCGTTCTCTTTCAAATACGGATCGAGGGGACTCCCGTGGAGCCCCCTCGATCCAACAGGAACCGATGACTTCAGGTCTAGCCGATCCCGTAGACGCCGGGCTCGGACATTTCGAGGTAGCCGGCCACCTCGGCTTCCAGTTCAATGCCACCTAGATCATGGATCAGGGTGGCCCCATCACCCTCGACTTCGAACACCGAGATCGCCCCCAGATCGTAAGGCGTCAGGGTCAGGTTTTCGCCGTAGAGATCGATGTATTGGAAGAAGCATCCTTCGTCGTATTTGACGGAGATATAAGGAGTGCCCGCCTCTAGCTCGACCGAGCCCACTTTGGCCGTGAGCGCATAGGGCAGTGCTTCTGCCCCGCCGCCAATCATCTCGCAGGGTCCGAGGATTTCCGCGTAGAGGCCGCTGGTCCCTTTGCAGCTCTCAACGTCCATCTGGTCGATGCTGCCGGTATCGCCGGGGGTGAAGGAGACGTCAACCGCCACCTCACACGAGATCGTGCCGAATCCTTCTTCTGGGTTGGTGAACTGGATCACACCGACGGCCTCGGTTTCGGCAGCGGCCTCGAGGACGGCGCCCCCTTGAGTCCAGAACGGGTCAAAGCTCGCGAAGGGCGGAGCGACGAGTGCATAGAGGTCGGCGTCCTGCGGCGCGAGTTTCAGCTCGCCGAGCGAGAACGAGGTGAATGCTTCCGCGCCGTTGGGGTAATGCACTGCCACTGCGCCCTGCAGCGAGGCGATTTTCGAGATCATGCTGGGCGAGGTCAGCGCTGCTTCCCAGTCGCTCAGCGCCTCCGTCTCGAAGCTGCCGCCTTCATAGAAGCAGCCGTTGCCGCTCTGGTCGGCGAAGGTAACGCCCATCCTGACGTCGCCGACGACGATCCCTTTTTTGGTGGCACGCACCGGCCAATCGCCGAGAGCGCCTGCGCTCTGCACCTGACAGGAGTAGAGAATTCCGGTCCCGCTGCAGGTTTCAGGGTCGAGCTCGAGGCTGGCGACCCTGCCCTCACCCGCGGGAAGAAGCGCGAGGGTCCCAGTGGCGTCACAGGTGACCTTGCCCGATTCCCCCAGATTTAGCGCGGTCACCTGACCTTGGATCTCGACGTTCCGCGGTGAGATCGGTTGGCCCGTTTTCGCACTTCCCCATTGCGCGGTCGCTTCCGGCAGCGCCGAAGCGGTCGCCGCAGTGACGGCGAACAGGACCGTGCTGGCCAGAAGAGCGCAGAGCAGCAACGCGTACCGCGAAGGCTCGGTTGATCTCCTGTGTTTGGTGAACACACTTGCACTACTTGACATGTACCCCTCCCTAGAATTCGTGGGAAATTCTTTGTATGAGTACGCTCCCGCCGGGACCCACCCAGCGCAATTGACAATGCGTTCACTCGACTTGACGCTCATCAACCGAAGCGGCGGTGGATCCGGCGGTCATGTCCTGCAGCCGCAGGGCCATCTCCAGCTGCACCCCGCAGGTGGCCAGCGGCCGGCCGATCTTCTCCTCGACAGCTCGTAGGCGGACGCTCACCGTCTGCCTGCTCACCCCCAGCGCCGCTGCAGCCGAGGTGGCGTTTCGCCCGCAGGCGAAGTAGGCATGCAGGGTCTCGATCAGGGGCGCTCCGCGGTCCTGGGTGCGCCTCAGCGGTCCGAGATAGACCTCTCGCAGCGAGCCCTCCAGGACATCGTCGCGCAGGGCGGCGGCGAGCAGGGCGACGTCGAAGTAGCGCACCCGCGACTCGGGGCCACGCAGGGCCACCGCCATCGCCGCCTTGGCCTGGCGGTGGGTCAGCCGCCAGCCCTCGATGCCCCGCCCGGGCTCGCCGAGCGCGAAGCGGACGTCCTCGGGCAGGGCCCGCTCGGCGAGGCGCAGCACCGCTTCGGGCTCGGGCCGGGCCCTGCCGCCGAGCCAGGCCCATGCCGTCTCCTCCTCGCCCCGGACGAGCAGCAGGCTGCGATCGAGGGCCTTGGCCAGCGTGCGCAGCGACTCCAACGCGCCCGCGCCGCAGGCAAGCGCGCCCAGGTGCCAGTGCTCGAGCTGATACCCCAGCTGCTCGGGGTCGACGAGGTCGCCGGCCAGCAGCTTCCTCACCCACTCGCCGCGGCGGCGCTCGGCCGTCTGGAAGCGCGACTTGGCCTCCTCGGAGTAGGCGCAGGCGACCGCGGCTACGAGGCGCTCGAAGGCAACCGAGAGCGAGCGCAGCAGGGGCCGCAGCTCCAGCGCGGCGGGGCCGCCTCCCGCGCCGGCGTCCTCGAGCAGGAAGTCGCCGAGCAGCGTGTAGCCGGCCGAGTAGCGGCGGATGACGACGTCGAGGCTGATCTCGTTGCGAGCCGCGGCCCGCGCCTGGGCAAGCGCCGCCTCGGGCACCGCTACGGGCTCACCGGGGGGCCCTTGGAGGCAGGCGATCGCGAACTCGAGCCCGGCCGAGACCGCGCGGCGCAGGCCGAGCGCGTAGGCGGGATCCTCCACCAGGGCGGGATCTGAGACCGCGCGGACGCGAGCGAGAAGCGTCTGCTCGATCTCGCTGCGGCGCTCCCTGAGTCGCGCGGCGAGATCGGCCCGGGTCTGCTCAGGGATGCCGCTTATGCCCCCGCTTCGCCCGCTTGCGCTCCTTGGCGCAGCGGGAGTTACGAATCTGCGGCCGCAACAGGGCGCTCCTGCCGTTCTGGGCGCCGAGGCGCACCGTCGCCTTGTTGGCGCCCTCGCAGATGTCGCGGGAGTTGACGATCAGGCCCTTGTTTCCGCCGAAGAGCCGCAGGCGGAAGTAGGAGACCGGGGCGTCGGGGACCGACTGCACGGTGTTTCGCAGTGCGCCGCCGACGGAGTCGTTTCGGATCGCCAGCTCGATCCGGATCGGCTGGTGGGCGGGGCCGCGCAGGTCGGCGACGGCGTCGGGCAGCTCGTTGTCGGATGAACGCAGGTAGACGTTTCCTTCCAGCGGGTAGTCGACGAGCGGGCTGCGGGCGAGGGCGCGGCCGTAGATCGAGCCTTTCGGGCACTGATCGGCGGCGAACTGGACCCTGGTGCAGATCGTGCGGATGTGCTCCTGGGCGACGAAGGCCGAGCGTGGGAACCTCACCACGGTGGCGGCGATGTTGGCGTCGCCGGGCCGGGGCCGCACGATCGCCTGCACGCCCTGGTAGGCGCCGCGTTTGGTGGCGCCGAAGAGGCGCAGGTTGACCCGCGGCTTGAAGCCGAGGCTCTCGCAGCCGCCAACCTGGAAGCGGTTGGAGAGGCTCGCGCTGGCCCCGTCCATGCCCTTCACCTCAACGCCGATCTGCTTCGGTTCGCAGCTGGTCGGGTTGAGGATGAAGCCGGGCCGGTCGATCGCGACGCGGATGTCGCGGATGTCGAGCAGGATGCCGTGCAGGATGGTCGGGATCGGGTCCGAGGCAACGGTGATCTCGGCGCTCTTGGGATCGACGTAGACGGCGTTTCTGATCACCACGTTGCCGAGGTCGAGCGGTCCTGCCACCGCCGGGGTGACGACGGCGATCGAGAGCGGGGCGCCTTTGTAGGGGCCGGCCAGGTAGGCGCGGCCGGTCTGCACGTAGAAGGGGTCGGCTCCCGCTCCGGCCCCGGCGCTGGCGGTGCCGATCTGGGCAGCGGCCGGGCAGGAGGGAGAGTCGATCTGGGCCTGGCCGGTGCCCGGGGCGGCGGAGATCGCCGCCAGGGTGGCGTCAGAGCAGTAGGGCAGGCCGGCCAGGTAGGCGGTCAGGCCCTGCGGCGGGGCGAGAGTGAGGCCGCTGAAGCGCTGGGTGCCGTCCTCGCGGGTGAGCCGCAGGGAGAAGGGGCTGGTCTGCCCGGCGGTCGGGTTGGTGACCCCGGCGCTCAGCTTCGGCTCCAGCGCCCCCGTCGGGCACGGGCCGCCGTTCGGGCCCTGGGTCACCTCGAAGCTCGACTTCTGCAGCACCGAGGGCCCGCCGGTCCAGGGGAAGAGCTCGGCCTCGATCTCATAGCTGCCGCACTTCGGCGGCGTCAAGAGCGTCGCCCGCGGGCCGCCGGGGAAGTGCATCCGCACCGCCGAGAAGGGCGCTTCGGGGCTCTCGTCGACGGTGACGGTGAGCCGGCCAGTGGCCGGGTCGGGGTCGACCCGGCCCGGCACCTTGACGATGATCCCGTCTTTTTTTGACTCGAAGACGAGGTAGAGGCCGATCAGGGCACCGCCTACATCGCCCTGGCGGGCGATGTAGGCGGCGCCGGTGAGGGTTTCTCGCAGCAGCGGCGTGTCGATCTCGATCGTGCCGACCTTGGAGGAGTCCGGGCAGGAGATCGGCTCGTTGGTCTTCAGCTTGACCTGCTCGGCCGAGCAGGAGCCGAGGCCGTGGCCGGCCGTGGCGTTGACCGCCTTCCCCTCGGGGAAGCGGACGACGGCTTTCTTCATGTTGGCCTGGGAGATCCCGTCGCGCGTCTCCAGGCCCTCGGTCGGCATTTGCAGCTCGACGTCGAGGCCGCTGGGGGAGTCGGCCTGGGCCGAGGTCGGCGCGAGGCTCATCGTCGGGTCGAACTCGACCGCCTCGCAACCGGTGATCGCCGGCGTGGAGAAGGAGTATTCGACCCATCGCTCCGGCTGCTCCCAGGTGTTGAAGCGGGTGCGCACGGTCGGCGGCGGGCCGTCGCAGCGGGTCGGGTTGGCGAACAGGGGCTTGGGGTTGGCGTCGGCGTCCTCGCGCTCCTTGCAGCCTTCGAATACCGCCCCGGTCGCCCTGGCGCCGAAGTTGCAGAGGAACACGTCGGCTTCCAGCACGTTTGCCTGCGGCGCGGGCGCCAGCTCCAGGCTCGGCGCGTAGCCGTCCTCGGGCCGCAGCTTGGCCGAGAGGGTGTAGAGGTTGCCGGCCGGGTCGGTGAAGGCGAACTGCGCCGGCGTGCCGAATTCGGGCTCGATCGCGTAGATCGGCACCGTGGCGCCGGTGGTGCTGAGGGTGATGTCGATCCCGCCCACCCTGCTGCCCGGCGGGCAGGTCGCGATCGACACTTCTTCGCTCGAGGGGCAGAGCTCGGGCACCGCCAGCGGGTTGCCGACGAAGCCCCGCGGCAGGTCGGTCACGTTCTGCTTCACCTGCTCGACCGGCCCGTCCTCCATGCTGTTGGTGGGGACGTTCGGAGACAGCACCCGTTTCTGCGCGAAGACGAAGTTCGCTTCCCCGTAGCAGGGGTGCCCGCCCGCCTGGGTGTAGTCGGTGCCGTCGCAGTCGAAGACGCCGGTTTCGAACACGGTCAGGCCGAAGGGAAGGGCCGGGTCGAAGGTGAAGACGTCTTCGTCGCTCGCCGGCGCCTCGGCGCCCCCGCCGAACGCGGTCGCCCTCGCCACCGCGAGGTCGGGGGCGTCGGCGCCGAGCGCCGCGGCGACGCTCAGCGACGGTAGGGAGCTCTGCGGTTTGACCAGCACCGAGACCGTGCAGATCGCCTTCGCGTTGTCACTCCCGGAGGGGGGCACTTTGTCGCAGTTCCAATTGCCCGTGGTCTTATAGACGTAGGTCTGCTGTCTGCCCGGCAGCTCGACCTCGAGCGTCACCTGGCCGATGAGCGTGTTGTCGGCTCGTTCGACCACTGGGACTTGATCGGCGGCCATGAGAGGTTTGCCATCTTCAGTCGTTTCGATGAATTCGGGTGCTGGAGCTTCGGTAGACACGAGAAAGGACTCAACGACGGCCGTTCCGCCGGCGTTGGTTGCCGTCGCCAGGCACTGAAAAACCGCTTTGCTCGTCAGTTCTGACGCAGCGATTTTGAACTTGCTCGACGTCGCCGTCGTTTCGGTCACCTCGCCATCGGGCGCCGGCTCACCGTTGCGCAGCCACTCGAAGGTCCAGGTGATCGGCGAGATGGCGTTCGAGTCGCTCCAGCCGACCGTCGGCGCGGTGCAGGTCAGTTCGTCGCTGGCGTTGCCGGCGACGCCAGCAATTGCCGGCCGGCGTTCGAGGCTGGTGCTGTTCGGACGAGGTGGCTCAATCCCGGGTGCCGGCGAAATTACCGTCATCGGCTGGGAGGCAGCAACATAGCTGCCGCTTTTAGCCCCGTTGGTCCCTTTGATCAGGCACTGCATTGCCGATTCCGCGTCGGCCGGCTGGACGACATAGGTGTCGATCGTGTCGCTGCTGTCGAGAGCCGTGCCGGATCGCCAGGCGGTGACCGCGGCACCGTCGCGAACCCAGCGGAACTCGAAGCTGTAATTGGTGTCGGCTTCACGGAACCAGAAGCCGTTTTTGCACAGCAGCTTGTCGCCGGTGCTCGGCGGTCCCGAGAGCGTCGGTGCCGTGTTGGCGACGCTGACCGCGTAATCGACCCGTTCGTCGCTGTGGCTGACCGCTGCCGCGTCGCGGGAGATCTCGACGCCGAGCGAGGGCGCCGCCGGCGCCGGAGTGGTGGCGAGGCCGAGCAGGAGGGCTGAGAGACCGAGGGTCTTGGCGATGAGGTTGCGGTTGCGGCGAGTCACTTTCCTGCCCTCCGGTCGGTGTTGGCGTCTCGGCTCTGCTTATGGCTCCTTCGCTGGCTGTGGCGCTGCCGGCTTTTGCGCGGTACGCAGCGCACCTGGCCTTTGCGCCTTGCCTTGCGTTTGCCGTTGGGGCAGCGAGGGCGCTTGGCGACCTGCGGGGGGTTGCCCGGAAGGGCGGCTTCGCTGGCGCCGCCGAGAGCCGTTGGGGGCGACGCCGCCGGGCCCTGGCAGGCGCCCTCGGTGAGCGGATCGCAGGGTGAAGGCTCGACCGGGTGCGGGTAGCCGCCGTTGACCCGAGCGACGTAGACGTCGATCGCGGAGTCGCCGTCCTCGGACAGCAGCTGGGCCTGCGATTGGAAGGCGAGCGTCGAGCCGTCGTGGGAGAGGACCGGCGTGTCGTTGAGGCGGGCGGTTCCGTCGGAGGCGGCGGAGGTGCCGGGCAGGCGGGTCAGCTGCCCGTCGCGCCAGAGGTAGGAGTCGAGGATGCCGTTGCGATCGCCGGGGAGGAGGCCCTCGGCGGTCTTGAAGACGACCGTCTGACCGTCCTCGCTGACCCAGCGGCGCTGCTCGGCAAAGTCGGTACCGACTGGTTGGGTAGTCGTGCGGGTCCTGACGGCGACGGCCTCGCCGTCGGGACCGCCGGGGCGGCAGGAGACACACTGCAGCGAGTCGCCCTCGGCGTCGTAGCGGTAGACGTCGAGCCTGGAACCGTCGACGTCATCGGGGTCGAGTTCGGCATTCGATTGGAAGAGCAAGACGTGGCCGTCGCCGCCGATCTCGTTGCCTTCTGGGTCCTGGCCCAGCGCCGGCACCGGGTAGGCACGGTTGCGGAAGGTCCCTTCCCCACCCCAGAGCCCCTCGTCGCCGGAGACAGCAACGTCGGTTGCGAGGAGCGTGCCGATGAAGCTGGTCGCTTCGTCCTCGCGCTCCCAGAGGTAGAGGTTGGGCTGGCCCGAGAGCGCTTCATCGCCGTCGGGGCTCTCGTCGTCGGTGAGCACTCCGTCGGCGACGAAGTAGACGCGCGAGCCGTCGCCGGAGATCGAGGTGATCCCGTTGCGGACTTTCCCTTCATTGCCTGCTTCGTGCTTGCCGACGACGTCCTCGCCGGCGGAGACCTGGAGCAGGCGCTGGCCCGCGGTCAGCTCGGAGTCATAGAGGTAGAGGTCGAGGGTGGCGTCGAGGTCGGAGTCGGCGAGCTGACGGGTGGTGGTGAAGTAGACCTTGGTCTGATCGACCGAGGCGCCCTGGTAGAGGTCGTCGCCGTCCGCGGTGCTGCAGGGCTCGGGCTCGACCCGGTCGCACTCGGTGGAGAAGAGCTCGCCGATCCACGGCCCCTGTTGGGTCTCCAGGCGCTCGAGGATGCGGAGCTTGTTGGCAGTGCTGTCGCAAGAGTTGACCGTCGGCTGGTCGGGACGGGTCGAGAAGTAGACGCGGGAGCCGTCGGGGGAGATCGCTCCCTGGTTGCGAACGCCGGCGGGGGCCACCGTCTTGCCGAGGCCGCCCAAGCGGGCGCCGCACTCACCGCCCCAGGCTTTGCCGAGGCGATCGCGAGCCAGCAGCTCCAGGGAGGGCTCGCCTTTGGCGTCGGGCTTGGCGACGTAGGTGTTTTTTTCGAATTCCGCTCCCGTCGGTTCGGGGTCGCCGGGGATGAGGGCGGTCTCGGTGAGGCGGGGGATGAAGTAGAGGTGGGTATGGTCGGCCGAGGCACCCTGCAGCTGGCTTCGCGCCGCGTCTTCGCGTTCGCCGCCGCCAACCGGGCCGAAGATCGGAGAGAGCGCGGAGGTGGTTTTGCCGAGGCCGCCGCGGAAGGCCTGGGAGAGCCCGCCGTAGTACTGGCTGGGCGTGGACCCGATCCGGAGCCAGCTGCCCAGGTCGGGGGTGAAGCTGAGCGCGTCGGCGCTGACGTACCAGCCGCGGAAGATCCCCGCCTGGGTGGTCGCCGCGGTCTCCCAGCCCGAGGCACCGCGCGAGGCGACATAGGGGTCGCCGGCGGTCGGGTTGAGCACCCCCGGCGTCCCGGCCAGCGCCGCGCTCGACCTGAACATGACCCGCTCGCCGTCAGCGGAGACCATCGGCGCTTTCGCCGACTGGCTGTTCTTCTCGGGCGGGCTGACCATCTCCAGCGCCCTGCAGTCGGGCAGAAGCAGCGCCGCTATGCCCTGTTCGGCTCGCCGCTCGGCGTTGGTGCAAACGTCGGCGGGCGCAGCGCCGGTGGTGAAGGTGCGGTCCTCGCCTTCGCCCGCCTGCGCCGAGTTGGAGGCGAGGAGCCGGTAATGGTAGGTGGTGTCGGGCTCAAGCGGTTCGGTCGAGGCGCTGACCGCGACGTCGGCGGTGCCTTCGCCGAGCGCCGCGGCGCTCGGGGTGCAGGGGACGCTCGTGCCGTAATCGCTCGTCGTCCCATACTCGAAGCGGCAGTCGGAGACTTTGAATTCCTCGGGGTTGACGGTTCCCTGCAGCGTCCAGAGGTAGAAGCTATCTTCGCTCGCTTCACCCGTCGTGACGGTCGGCGCCACGGTGGGCGGGTCGGCGAGGACGTAGACGCGCGGGTCGACGGTGGTCCCGGAGGGGACGAAGAGTCGCCCGTTGGCGGTGTTTATGCCGAGGCCGTTGACGGAGTTGATCGCGGCACCGGCCATGTGGGTGTCGAGCAGCGTGCCGGCGGAGTCGAGCTCCAGGACGCGGCGCTCCTGGGAGGCCGCGGGCGGGGTGCCGGTGGCGGTCGGGAAGACCTTGACGACGAAGACGTGGTCGGCAGCGCCCACCGCCACGTCGGTGGAGTTGTTTTGGGTAGCGCCGGCCGAGGAGGTGCCGCTCAACTGCGCCGCGGCGAAAGCCCCCTGCGGGGTCACTACGTTGCCGGGCAGGGTGAAGCGCTGCACCCTGAAGTTCGGCGTGGTCGGCTCGACCGCGTAGATAGCCCCGGTCGAGTCGATCGCGAGTCGGGTCGGCGTGTTGTTTCCGAACTGGCCCGCTCCGTTGCCAGGCGCGGTCGTCTGGCCCGCCTGGCAGTTGCCGGTCACGGTCGAGGTGCAGACCTCGAAGACGTTGGCGCCGAGGTCGCCCGGTTTGCCGGTCGGGATCACGTCCCAGCCGAAGAGCCGGACGAAGGAGCCCGAGGGCGTGAACTCCTGGATGCGGCGGTTGCCGGGGTCGGGGACGAGGACGTTGCCGGCGTTGGGCGCACCGGGTGGTGCGATCGCCGGCTGGGGGCCGGCGATCGTGGCGGCGAACTCCCCGCCCGAGGTCGGGGTCGTGGCGGAGCCGATCTGACAGTCGGCGGCGACGGTACAGACCTCGAAGACGTTGACTCCGACATCTCCCGGTTTGCCGGTCTGGATCACGTCCTTGCCGAAGGCCCGAACGAAGGAGCCGGTCGCGGTGAAGACCTCGACCCGGCGAAAGCTCTGGTTGGTGACGTAGAGGTTGCCGGTGGCCTGCTCGATCGCGATCCCGTAGGGGGAGGAGAGCTCGCCGCCCGGGACCGGGGTAACCGACGTGATGCTGGCCTTGCAGTCGGCGGCGACGGTGCAGACCTCGAAGACGCTGGTTCCCAGGTCCCCCGGTTTGCCGGCCTGGATCACGTCGAAGCCCCAGGCGCTGATGAAGCTGCCGTTGGCGCTGAAGCGCTCGATCCGGTGGTTGCCACGGTCGGCGACGTAGAGGTCGCCGGGGTTGGCTCCGCCGGCGCCGCTCTGGTTGACCGCCACCCCGCCGGGCCCTCCGAGGGCGCCGGCGTTGAACTGGCCTCCGAGACTGCCCCCCGAGCCGAAGAAGAAGTAGACGCTCTTGGAGGCTTGGGCGCCTCCCGCTGCGGCGAGGGCAAGGCAGCAGAGCAGGGCGGCGAGACCGAGGGCGACCAGGGGACGCCGGGTGCTCGTCGAGGTGGCCACGCGTCGCGCCTTTGCCTTCACGGATTCTCTCCTCTGTCCCTGAGCCGCTCTGCCGGCCGCTTCCCTGGCGGCCCTCCC